>Ga0209935_1000109_pt1 | contig 335489 bp, 248 predicted proteins | sample ThiBio_1000_plan_2_FD_183958 | JGI IMG/M metagenome (GOLD analysis project Ga0209935, IMG submission 183958) | Wastewater bioreactor microbial communities from Cape Town, South Africa - Thiocy_cont_1000_plan (SPAdes) | ecosystem: Engineered > Bioreactor > Thiocyanate-remediating >...
GGCGGCTCTGGAGGATGAACGTAACGCCAGAGGTGCGAAAGTGAACTGGCAATTTACAAATGCCAAAGCTCGCCAAAAGCTGCAAAATCGTTATCCTACTTATCAATCAATTCTAGACTAACTACTAGCCTTAACAGGTTGTATTAAATAAAACTGCTGCCAGTTGCGCTAAAACCCCGGCCCGCCTTTCAATGAGAGGCGGGCCGGGGTTGGTTTGGCGGTTATCAAATTTATTATCAACGGACAAACCGGAATATAAGATATAAAATGGCGAAAGCGGAGAGGTCGCCCCCTCCGCTTCAACTTCAGAACCGTACGTCCCGGTTTTCCAGGATACGGCTCTCAGTAACTCTACCGTTCCGGTGCCTCCTCTAACCCTGGGAGTAAATAACAGGGGTCATTGGCTTTTCCCGGTCTCTATAAGTTTTTCACCATACACCGCCTGGTTCCTTAACTTTAGTGCTGACCGGTTTATCTCTACTTTAGGAAGTGTTACCTATTAAGAGCTTATTACCTTTGATTTGCCCCTTATCGGAGTTACTGTCCTCACGTCTGCTTGTCCCGGTTATTGCGCCAGGCCCTGGCTTTTTGAGGAACACTCCGGCCAGTTTCTTGCGGTTGATACCTGCTCGGTCCGGTTAGTGGTCGAGAGGAACTGGCCGTTTACTTCGTACCCGGTTGTTCGTTTTATGTGGTTTTAGGTTGGGTCCTATCCACCGGAGTGTAGCCGGTAAAACCAATCAAACCGTACGTTGATGGTGCCTTTACTCACCTTTTGGTCAAGCCTTTCTCGTTTCGGGTTGGCTTGCCAGGAGTAACGATGAATAAAAATTACCCTTCGCTGGCGCTAACCATGACCACCTGCTCCCGGTTCTCCTGAACCGAACTTTCAAGAGGACCGGTTTATTTCCCGCTTCAGGTCTTTGATAATCGGTCTTGGGCCTGGGGAAATTGCTTTTCCCGGTTTACCGCCGGGGTTGAGAATTGGTATAAACTAAATGATTATTGGGCAAACATAACCTCTAGCTGCCTCACTCAACATCGAACACCAGGTTATTAAGGTGCTTGGGACCTTGCGGTGCCTTGCTTTCCTCACCTCTCATCCCCAGAACCACCATTAGTTGCCCGAATGGTTATTCTGTTTCGAGAGAACGAATTGCTTTTTACGGTTTCTCCTGGGGTAGTAGTCTCTCGACTGCTACAGATATAATATAATGCTCTTTGATTAAAAACCGGGTTAATTTATTCAAATTCATCTTGAGATTTGGAAAATATTTAGTATAAATGCAAACCTGGCAGGGGCCGGTTAAACATTTTTGACCTTTTCAACCCGGAGTTTTACCGTTAACTGTTATTTTACTGCTAACAATATAAAAAAGAACTGGCCTGCTGATGACCCAGCCCGGTAAACTAATACCTGGCGGCCAATGACCCAACATACCCGGTCCCGGCAGGAAAGTTTCTTAAAACCAGGGGAGGAGACAAGGCAGTGGCGGTCCAGCATTACAGTTTATTCAAGGGTTGGGTGGTGGAGCGCCAGTTCGCCACCTATAAAAATCCGCACTACCAGATTCACGCGCAAGACCGGACCAACGATTACCGGATTTCGGTCAATGTCTATTCGAGCCTTAACCATTCCCGGCGGAAAAGACTTTCCCAGGTCGAATTTGTCCTGGTGGAAAATTTTACCCATCCAATTGTCGCCCGGTTGGAGGAGTTGGAACCGGGCCTCTACCCCCTGACCAAACCTGAAGAACGCGGGCCAGGGGGATTGGCCCTCGATTTCGTACGGGGAAACCTTTTCGACCGGGAAAAGATGAAACCGGTGCCCTTTAACCTGCCCGGCCCAAATAACGATTTGAATGATTACCTGGATAAATATATCCAGCAGGCTATTGGCGATAATGAATCAATGGTCTGTGTCTTTGGTAGTCGCTGGGGCCCGGAAAGCTGGCCGGATAAAATTTTCGGGTTCAAGCCCGGCTACGGGTTACATAATATCCACATGAACCAGGGTAACCTGCCCGGTATGTTCGCGGGTGATAATGGGGTCTGGCAAGATGGGGGTTTGCTCATTTACCTGGCGAAAGCAAAGAAGTGGGCCGGATTTTTTATAAAGTTCCAGCAGCAGACCTGGGATACCTGGGACGATTCGGGACGGCCAAAATTCCAAAAACCCAGGCATTATCGCTATTTGAAAAAAAAGCACAAGAAAGGAGAAAGGTCGCCTGAAACGGCCTTTCTCCTCAATAATTAACTATTTATCCGGGTTAATCGCAATAGTACCCTAGCCTACCGGCGTTTTTTCAGGCGGGACTGGCTGAGCGTCTGGTTGGGCGGCCTGGGTTTGGACCGGTGGGACGACGTAGGGATAGACCGGAGCCGAATAATTGCTGACTCCCATCGCACCCAGTTCTTTTTCAATCATTCTTTGCCGGGAAGAAGGGGTATCCGGGAAGACGAAGACGGCCAGGAAATTGAAAAAGAGCCCGATGCCCCAACCGAGTAACGGCCAGATAAACCAGGGATAGTAGAGCCCGTTATCAGCCCAACTGGTCAGTAAGTAGATTGTGATTAAAAACCCGTTCACCAACACGTAAGAAGCCAGGTGCCAGTAAAAGCCCATTTTAGCTTTTACCCGGCGCTCCGCCTGGCGGTAAGCGTCGGCCTGGGGGTCATAATAATAGTTATTATAGTTGTTCATTCAGGTACACCTCCTTTTACAAACCTTAAAAGTCTTTTTATAAAACAGGATAAAACCATTTAAACTTGGGGGCCTGGCATCACTTAACTTAATTGACCAGCTTATTCAGGTCGTATTTTAAACCCGTCTTTCAGTTTTCCCCATGCTCATTTAAAACCGTTGAGATAAAAAGAAGGGTAGACTGCGGTCAACGGGGAGTAGAAATAAAAGTCCTACCTTGAACCTGGAGTAAAGGGTAAAAACCGGGTTAAAGATAAGCTAAACCTCTATTTTTAGACTCACAAAAGCAGAAATTACCAGGGTGGGCGGGTAATACCAGGTTTCTTAGCCCAATATTACCCGCAATTTCACAGGTTTTGTTCAAACCAATTTTGGGCCAGGCTGGCTACTTGTTCAAGGGTGCCGGGCTCCTCAAAAAGATGGGTGGCTCCCCGGACTATTTCAAGTTTCTTTTTGCAGCTTAATAAGTCTAGCGCCTTCTCATTCAGGCGGATAACCTCCGGGTCATTTCCACCGACTATCAGGAGAGTGGGTGCTTTAACAAGTGGCAAAGTAGAACCGGCCAGGTCTGGCCGCCCACCTCGCGATACTATCGCTTTTACTGATTCCGGTTGCCGGGCCGCTACAAAAAGAGCCGCCGCCGCTCCGGTACTGGCCCCAAAATAAGCGACCTTCAAATGGCTGGTGCCAGGATTTTCCGCAACCCAACGGGTAACTTCCAGCAGTCGACCTGCCAGTAAGGCAATATTGAACCGGAACTGGCCTCCCTGCTCGTTGAGTTCTTCGGCGGGAGTGAGCAAATCAAACAACAGGGTCGCCAAACCGGCCTGGTTCAAACTTCTTGCTACAAATTGATTTCGTGGACTCAACCGGCTGCTGCCGCTCCCGTGGACAAAGATTACAATACCCCTGGCTTTTTCCGGTACCGTTAAAATAGCGTTTAACGTTACCTGGCTGGCCGGGACTTTGACCAGGCGACTTTCAGCCGGTTTAGAAGATAATCTACCCATTCTTTCACCCCTGGGGCCTGGCCCGGCTAACTGGCGTTTTACAATTGTAGTAATGCCGGGCCTTATTTTTACCGGAACCCATAACTTATACTTACCTGGACGCTGACGGTAAGGGCACCCGGCGCGATGGTTACTCCCGTGCTCGCATCGGTTTTGCCGCCTAACCCATAAGCGCTACTCGGGCTATAATAACTTCCCTGTACTTCCTGGACTGTCAAGACCTGGGTAATTTCAGTTCCCAGGCTGCGGGCAATAGCATCCGCTTTTGGCCGGGCCAACTGAATGGCCTTTTCAAGCGCCTGAACCCGGTATCCGGTATCGTCTTTTATGCCGTAACTCAGTCCACTGATCTGGTTCGCCCCGGCATTTGTAACACTGTCCAGGATTTTACCGGCGTTTCCTATTTCAGAAATAGTCACATAATAGGTGAAAGAAGCCCGGTAACCATTGGGGCCTTTTGTTATTGCGGTTGGATCGTTAACCGGGTAGACATTAATCCCGGAGGTCTGAATGGTATCGGTGGTGACACCTTCCGCAATTAAAGCATTGTAAATCGCCTCGCTGGTAGTACCGGCTTTAGCCATAGCTTCAGTGGCAGTTGGAGCCTGGATTTCGCTACCTACATTTAAGTAGGCCACGTCCGGGACAACCTTGACCTGACCAACCGAGGTGATGGTTATAATCTTGTTAGGATTAGGGGCAGGGGTAGTTTCCCCGGCAGGAACCTGCGCCTGTGATGTTAAAGCAGGGGTAGGGGTCAGGGTTGGTATGGACATTGGGGTCGCTGTTAAGGTTGGTGTTGGCACCGCCGCCTGGGGAGTTGCAGCGGCTGGCCGGTTTACAAGCAAAGCCACCACTAACAGCGTGCCCGCAAGGACTACTAGGATAGCTACCGATACCACTCCGTAAAAAATTTTGGGTCGCATAGCTAAATCACCTCCTATTGGAGAATTTTTTAATTCTCCAATGTAGAGATAACAGGAGCCGGTTTATAATCGGCAAACCGGCCTGTTGCGTTAAAAGAAAGCCAAAACTATTTGCATTAAAAGGTGGAATTCTCCAGGCAACCAGGAGTTTCCTGGAGAACCCATCACACCGGAAGCGGGCCGGTTAAAGCGACGGAGTATAATTTATTGACCTCGCTCCCTTGTTTCTTTACTACCTATTGGTTCCTCATAGGTATTATGGTGATTGGTGGTAGTTACCGGTGGTTGGGCCGGATAGAGCGGGTAATTTATTCGCTCTAATTCTCTGGCAATCATCTGCTCGCGATAAGCCGGGCTATCCGGGAAGACAAAGACGCGCAGGAATCTTAGCATGAGTAAAAACCCCCACACCCCTAACGGCCACAAAAACCAGGGGTAGCCGAACCAATTCAGCGCCAGGCTGTCTACCAGGTAAATTGCGAACAAAAAGGCATTAACCATCAGGTAAATTGCCAGGTGCCAGAAAAACCTTACCCTGGCCCTCACCCGCCGCTCGGCATATCTATAGGCTTCGGCATACTGGTTGTTGGGATAAGGGTAATTCATCATACGCTTGCTCTCCTTTCTATCTAAATTTCCTTATTCCGGTCGCCACAATCCGGCCTTTACTGGTTGATGGTTATTTCACCAACCCCAGAAGATATGTTTAACCTGATCGAGTTCGCCGTTTTCCCAAAAGCATCATTGGTATAAGTGTTACCGTTAGCCCGCAGTCCATTCACATGGATCTGGCCCAGGCCCTGGTTAATCACTAATTGGACCCCAATATCCTGGGGGACTCGAATAGTAATGCTGCCAACCCCACCATTGATATTTCCGTTCAGGGTGGTGGTAGTAATACCGGCCAGGTTGATGTCAGTATTGCCGACCCCGGCCTGGATGTTTAGACCGGTAAGGGTCAGACCGGACAGGTTGAGGTTGGCATTGCCGACCCCAAGGTCAAACCGGAAGTCGAGCGGGGTGCCGCTTTTGAAACGTAAGTCCCAATCGTAATGGAAGGAACCAAAAAATGGACCGTCCGGTTGCCGGAGAATCAGGTTACCGGTAGTGCCGTTAACGCTGTAATTTATCTCCGGGCGCCACCGGGTGTTGTTGAAACTATAGGTCCCGCTCATCAGGTCGGTTGCGCCGCTGTTTACGATCAGGTTGCCGATACCTTTATGGATTTCAACATTGGCCTGAGTGGCATTATCCAGGGCCACCGTCCTTGTTTCGGTCACAAGGGGACCCCTGCCGGGCCAGTCCAGGATATTCAGGGCGAACAGGCTGAAGAAGACCCCGGCCAGGACGGTCAGAAAAATTACCCCGCCAAAGAATAATGCCAGCCCTATTGCTACCGGGTGACGCTGCCGGGGGTAAGGTGGCCGCATCACGGGCCGAGATGGTACGCCGGGGTAATAGTAGCCGCCAGGTTGCGGCTGCTGGTAATACGTTCCCTGGGGCGGCATAGCGTTAGGATAATTATAAGGTGGCATAGGGGCATTAGGGCCCGGAGGGGCGGGTCTATCTGCCGGAGGCGGTTCAAGATGCTCCGGCTGGCCCGATATTTGGGTTGCCATAGCCTTATCCTTTCTACATCTTTCTCACATAAGATAAAGAAGAAACATCTTCTTTATTAAAGGGTACAACCCGGCTGTAAAAAGCAAAGTATAAGTTCATATACCCCAGGTAATGAAATAATGTGAATCAGGTTTTTTACTTTTATTTACCGGGAGATACACCCTATTTTGGTAGGATTTATCTATCAAATTTGGTAATAATGGACGAATTTGACACCGGAAGGGGTAGCTTCAATGGTTACAACCGAGTCAGATGACAAAGACACAAAACCGGCAGGCAAAGCGCCAGGAGAACCAGCCCTTACGGCTGTTCCCTGGTATAGCCAGGAAGTCAGCCAGGTACTGGCCGGAACGACCGGGGAAGACGGCCTGAGCTGGCAGGAAGCGGAAGGCCGGTTAACTCAATTCGGCCCAAACGAACTGCAAGAGCAAGGAGCCAGGGGACCGTGGCAAATTCTCTGGGAACAACTAACCGCCGTAATGGTCCTGATTTTACTGGCCGCTTCGGTCCTATCCTTTTTCCTGGGAAAATTCCTGGAAGCAGGCGCCATCCTGGCAATTGTGGTCCTCTTTGTAGCCCTGGGGTTCTTTCAGGAATTCCGGGCCGAAAAAGCAATTGCCGCTCTCAAAAAACTGGCCGTACCAAACGTAAAAGTTTACCGGGAGGGCAAAATTGTCGAAATTGCCGCGCCGCTGCTGGTGCCGGGGGATATAGTAGTACTGGAAGCCGGCAACCTTGTCGCCGCCGATGTCAGGATAATCGAAAGCGCCAACTTACAAATCCAGGAAGCAACTTTGACCGGGGAATCGCAGCCGGTCGAAAAAACTACGGCAGCCCTGCCCGCCACCGGGTTAAGCCTGGCCGAACGCCATAATATGGGTTATATGGGTACGCTGGTTAGCTATGGCCGGGGCCGGGCGGTGGTAGTAGAGACCGGGATGCGGACCGAACTTGGCAAAATCGCCGGAATGCTCCAATCCCTCAAGCCTGAAACCACACCCCTGCAAGAACAACTCGACCGGGTGGGCAAACAGTTAGCCCTGGCCGGGATTGCCTGCGCCCTCCTCATCATCTTTCTGGGGGTAAGCGCCGGGGAAGTCTTAAGCGAGATGATTCTAACCGGGATAAGCCTGGCCGTCGCAATTATTCCCGAAGGTTTACCGGCGGTTGTCACTGTAACCCTGGCCCTGGGGGCCCAGCGGATGCTCAAACGCAATGCCCTGATCCGTAAACTCCCGGCGGTAGAAACCCTCGGCTCGGTAACTACCATTTGCTCCGACAAAACAGGCACCCTGACCCAGAACAAGATGACCGTTACTGTCATTGATGTGGCCGGACAGCATTTTGAGCTTTCGGAACAGCTTAACGAGCTAACGGAGGTTCAGGTGAGACCCGGGGTTGAAGGCGTGTTGGCCTGGCAACCAGCCGCCGTTACGATGGTGCTGACAGGGGGAGCCCTCTGCAACGATGCCCGGTTGCAAACCGGTACAGCGGGTAAAAACGAAATCCTGGGCGACCCTACCGAGGCGGCCCTGTTAGTGGCCGGCCACGAAGTTGGACTCGATTTGAAAATGCTGGGTGAAAGCATGCCGAGGGTAGGTGAATTACCTTTCGATTCGGTCCGTAAAAGAATGACTACCGTCCACAAACGCCCCCTTAACCTCGCCGGGTTGCCCGCCGGTTTAAAACCGTGGAGTCAGGGCGGCCTTGAACCGGATTTACCTTATCTTGGTCTGACCAAGGGTTCGGTTGACGGTCTGCTGGAAATTTCGGCCTTTGTATGGGACGGTGGGGAAATCAAACCCCTGGAGACCGACCACTTCGAACGTATCCTGACCGTAAGCAACCGGTTGGCCTGTGACGGTATGCGGGTGCTGGGGCTGGCCTTCAAATTCTACGACCATACCGACTTAAACCCGGCGGATGAAAATAACCTGGTCTTTTTTGGCCTGGTGGGGATGGTTGACCCGCCCCGGCCTGAAGTCAGGCGAGCCGTCCAGGAGTGTAAAACTGCCGGTATCCGGCCCATCCTGATCACCGGGGACCACCCTCTCACAGCCGGGTATATCGCCCGTGAACTGGGTATTTCCGAACCGGACAGCCGGGTTGTAACCGGAGGAGAATTAGACCGGATGACCCCGGCGGAACTCGAAAAGACCGTCCGGGAAGTGGAGGTCTTCGCCAGGGTCGTACCCGAACACAAGCTTAAAATTGTGCAAACCCTCCAGGAGCAAGGGCAGGTGGTGGCAATGACCGGCGACGGGGTTAACGACGCCCCGGCTCTCAAATGCGCCGACATCGGAGTAGCCATGGGACTGACCGGGACCGATGTTTCCAAGGAAGCCGCCGACATGGTCCTGAGGGACGATAACTTTAAAACCATCGTAGCCGCCGTCGAAGAAGGGCGGGTCATTTACGACAATTTACGGCGTTTCATCGGGTTTGCCGTGGCTGGCAACATCGGCAAGGTAATCATAATGCTCGCCTGGCCGCTGCCATTTTATCTATTCGATTTACCTTTTGAGACCCATGTCGCGTTTTTGCCCTTGCAACTGCTCTGGCTGAACCTGATGACCGATGGATTGCTGGGGCTGAGCATGGGTTTTGAGAAGGCCGAAAAAAACGTGATGCACCGCCCGCCCCGTTCACCAAAAGAGGGTATCTTTACCGGTGGATTAGGCTGGCAAGTTCTGGGAATAGGTATTTTTATCGGCCTGGTCGGGCTCGGTATCGGCTTTCTTTATTACCGGGAAGGATTAACTTACTGGCAAAGCATGCTTTTCAATACGGCAGCCCTGTTACAGGTCTTTCAAGCCCTGGCGACCCGTTCCAGTACCGAGTCTCTTTTCAGTATCGGCGTCTTCAGTAACCGCTGGATGTGGCTAATTATTGGCCTGGTGAGTTCGTGCCAGGTTTTAGCGATTTATTCACCAATCGCCACTTTCTTTGGCCTCACACCGCTACCCCTTTTCGATCTCGGTCTGAGTGTGGTTTTGGGAAGCAGCCTGTTGATAGTGGTAGAAATCGAAAAGCTGGTCTTGCGTCACCTGAGAGCCCGGAAAACGACCGGCCAGCCAGCCTTCTAATTATACTTGGTCCTTCCTGAATCAAGGCGGACCAGTTGGAGGATAAAATTATGTCAACCAGGATTTTAGTACCCTTGGATGGTTCCCATTTAGCCCTTGAGAGCTTACCGATAGCCCTGAAACTTACCCGGCTCTGGAAGGGACAGCTTTGTTTGCTGAGAGTGGTTCCCCCGGTGAGAGAAAATTTCCTGTGGGATTGGAGCCAGGTAGCACCAATCAAGAAAAAAGAATCTGCCGAGGAATATCTCAACAATATCGTTAAAGACCTGACAGAAGCCAAGGAAAACCCTTTAGCGGCAGACCAGGTCTATCCGTTAGTAATTGAGAGCCCATCTACCGGTCAGGCCATAGCCGATGAAGCTAGCAAGCAAGGGACCGATTTTATAATCATGACCACGCATGGCCGGAGCGGTTTAAGCGAGTTGGTGCTGGGCAGCACCGCCCATGAAGTAATCCGTTTTACGAACTTACCGGTAATCTTCTTACGGCCTACCTTGCTCCACCCGACAGGACAGCCTGATTCAAATATTTACCTTAAAGATTACAAGGAGTTTTCAGGGCCGGTGGTAGTGGCCCTTGATGGCACCCCGGAAGCCGAAATCTCCCTGGCTCCCGCCCTTGACCTGGCGGAACAACTACAGCTACCGGTTCAACTTCTCCGGGTAATTCCGCCTTTTGTCCCGGTGGACGAGTTGGCTTCCTGGTACGAAGCTAATATCGACCGGGGCTATGAGTATCTGCATGAGCATGATTTTGAACACATCAAGGAGGAAGCTACCTGCTATCTCGAAGACCTTGCCACAAAGATGGACCTTCATAAATTAAATGGCAAAGTTGCGCTCAGGGTTGGCGACGCTGTAAACGAAATTATTGATTATGCCAACCTGAGAAAAGCCTCCCTCGTAGTTATGGCTACCCACCCTCACGGACGACTTGAGCAGGCCATGTTGGGTACCGTTGCCAGCCAGGTTTTAACCCGGGGTAATTTTCCGGTGGTGATGGTCAACCTGGCTTTTGTCAAGGCAAAGGCCATGCCCGTAACTCACCACTAAGCCGGGTTTGAAAGGGTAAAAGCATTCTTCGGTAGGTTAGTAAGAACAAAACAAAGGGCCGTAGCCGGATTTTCCGGCTACGGCCCTTTGTTTTATACCTGCCTTCAATCCGCTTTTTGCAACATACTTTGCCGCCCATGTAACAACGGTACATCGGACATCGTGCGTTTGGTATAGTCGTGCTGCAGTTGCAAAAGGACTTCCTCTACCGGCACCTGCTCGACAATCTGGCCGTGGTACATTACCAGGACGCGGTCGCTCATATAGTAAGCCTGGCCCAGGTCGTGGGTGATAAAGACAATACTCATTTTGTGCTGCTTGCGCAAATCCATCATCTCGTTGAGTACCGTAACCCGGAGCGAAGCATCCACCATACTGGCCGGCTCGTCGGCGATAAGCAGTTGCGGTTGACTACCAGGGCCCTGGCAATCATGACCCGTTGGATTTGCCCACCTGTCCAATAACGCCTTAATTCACCATTTCGCCGCAGGGTCGTTACATTTTACCCTGGAAACGGATCTGGCCGCCGGTTGGATTGAGCAGACGTAAAAGCAAACGGCCAAGAGTAGTTTTGCCGCTACTACTTTCCCCTACGAAAGCCACGATTTCACCTGGCTGAAAGTCAAATGATACATTGTCCACGGCGTGAATAGCGGTAGAACCCTGGCCGAAGGTGTGGTCGAAGTTGTGAACCTAAAAAGAGCGGCGTGATATTTTGCGGTGGGTTTGCCAGTATATCCTGTGTTAAACTCATTTTGCCTCTGCCTCCTTCAGTTGTCCGGCGGCGGCGCGCTTCTCTTTTTGTTGCTGGAACCACCAGCAGAGCGCGAAGTCGTTTTCATCACCTATAACAGGAGGTTCTTCACGCGCACATATATCCATGACCAGGGGGCAACGCGGATTAAAACGGCAGCCGGCAGGGGGCCAGCGCAAGTCAGGCGGGGTGCCTTTGATGCCTTCCAACCGGTGATGCCGCACTTCCGGGGACGGGTCAAGCGTCGAACTGATCAGGGCGTGGGTATAAGGATGGCGGGGGTGTTCAACAATCTGCGAGGTAACGCCGACCTCGATAAATTTACCCGCGTACATGACCGCAATCCGGTCGGCAATATTGCTCAGCAGGGGCAGGTCATGGGTTATAAAGGCAATTCGCTTGATAAAACCGTTCGCAAGCAACTGGCGTAGCAGCAACATGAGCTGCTTCTGGGATGAAACGTCCAGGGCCGAAGTCGGTTCGTCCGCGATAAGTAAATTCGGATTGAGCAGGGTCGAGATAACCGCCACGACCCGCTGGCGCATCCCGCCGCTTAACTGGTGCGGGTAGCTATCCAGCACACGGGGAGGCAACTGGAGAAATTCCAGGCGTTCCTGGGCCATTTTAATCGCCTGTTCCGGTTTGATGCTGCGGTCGTGGGCCCGGACCACGTCAACCACGAATTTGGCAATCCTGGCGGTCGGGTTCAACGAGTTCAAGGCCCGTTGGGGAAGCAAAGCCACCTTGAGCCCGTTCCAACCATCCGGGGCTTTTAACTCGCGGGTAAGTTGTATTACTTCACCATCCAGTTCCAACGTACCGCCCTTCAGGTAGAGGGGCGGCTTGGTTGTTAGCGATATAACCGAGGCCAGGGTGGACTTACCGCAACCGGATTCGCCCGCGATACCAACCACCTCGCCTTCCTCAATCGTCAAAGAAACATCATCAACCGCTTTTACGTCGGGGTCAGGCGCCGCCTTGTAATAAGCCCGGACATGTGTAATCTTCATAATTCTCCTCCCAGGCTGCGTATCTCAAGCCCGGCGCAGGCGCGGGTTGAATATTTCGTCAATGCTGGCTTGCAAGAGCAAGAGCGAGAATGCAATCAGCGTCAGGAAAAGGGTCGGCGGGATGAAAGCCCACCAGGACCACTTTGAAAGTCCTGGGCTGTCCGGTTGACAATCTAAATTTAACCTTTAGGGGTGAATTTTAGAGATAAAAGCGGTTGAAAAAAGGTATATCTTATATATTAACTATCAAATTAGCCCTGATTACCTTCTGCCGCCTAAACGATTATTTAACCGGCGTTTTCGTGAACTATAATTTTAATAAACAAAACACCACCCTGAAAGAGTGATGTTTTGTCAGAAATTACTAATTGAGCCACCTGGTTAACCGGAACCCGAACAGGGCGCCAACCTTAAGGACCGGGCGGCCTCGTAACAACTTACTTCTTTGATAACCGTCCGGGGCGGCTAGGTCGCTATCCCGGTGCAATGCAGGAGTGTTTTAAGATTTACCTTTTAGCCACCTCAATGACTCATTGTATGGGTGACTTCTTCCAGCTCAACCCTGAGACCAAGCGCCCAGCTCCCCGCGCGGTCTACTTCACCCGACGCCAACGGCCCTTCCGACTGGACTACGACGAATTTCTGGGTCGGTACAAGCTGTTTCCCGCCTGCCCTTTCGAGCTTTCTGATTATCCTGGAAGCCGCGTTTCCCGAAAATATATTTTTGAAACCGGTATCGAAAGCCGCGACATACTTTCCTTTCAGGCTACCCGTTTCAAGATGGTTTAGAAATTGGACCGTTTCCGAAGATGGTTGCCAGCCGTGAATCGGGCTGCCGACAATTAATAAATCTACATCATCTAACATTTCCGGTCTGAATTCAGCCACGTTATAAATTTCGCCGCCGATTGCCTGGTTGATAGATTGGGCAATTTTTTCGGTATTGCCAAATTTAGACTCGTAAAGGACCAAGGTCTTCATCCCGATTACTTTTACCCTCCTTTTTATTTGAAACTAAAATAGTCATAACCATTTTTATGGTAACCAGGAAAGGTTTAAATCAGGGCGTTACCCGGTAGAAGCCCGATAAAAATTTGGCTTAGCTATTCTTAAAACTTCCTACCGGTTCTGCGGGAGTCTTTTCCGCACCGCCAGGGGTTGGCCTGGGACCGAATAACTGGGCGAGTCCCGGTTGGTATACCGTATCTTCCCTTAAAAGGGTTGTTACCAGGTTATCAAGGTTCTCCCGGTGGTCCAGAAGCAGTTGCCTGGCCCGGTTGAAACCCTCGGTCAACAACCTGTTAACTTCGTTATCCACCTTCGCTGCCATGCTCTCGCTGTAGTGGCGACCCTGGGCAAGCTCGTATCCCAGGAAAGGTTTTTCGCCATCGGTTTGGAGGACGGTCAGCCCTACTTCACTCATACCCCATTCAGTGACCATCTGCCGGGCCAATTTCGTGGCCTCCACCAGGTCGCTTTCCGCGCCGGTAGTAGCCTCGCCAAAAACCAGATCTTCGGAAGCTCGCCCCGCCAGCATTACAGTTAAACGAGCTTTAAGATAGCTCTGGCTATAGTTGTAGCGGTCTTCCTCCGGGCGCTGTTCGGTAACACCCAGCGCCCGCCCATGAGGGATTACTGTTACCCGGCGGACCTGGTCGGCCAAAGGGGTAAACCAGCCGACCAGGGCGTGCCCGCCTTCGTGATAAGCAATAACCTCCCGGTCGGAAGCCGTTAGCAAAAGCTGGCGTTTTTGCCCCAGCACCACTTTATCAAAGCTCTCCTGGAAATCCCCGGCCAAAACGATTTTATGGTTGTGTTGCGCGGCCTGAAGCGCGGCTTCGTTGCAAAGATTAGCCAGGTCTGCGCCGCTGAGACCGGTAGTAGAAGCCGCCAGCCCGGCTAAATCAATCTGCGGAGAGAGCGGTAATTTCCTGGTATGAATCCTTAAAATAGCCTCGCGTCCTGCCCGGTCCGGTAATTCGATAACTACCTGCCGGTCAAACCGGCCCGGCCTTAAAAGAGCCGGGTCGAGCACATCGGGCCGGTTGGTGGCGGCCAGGACTACCACAGCCTGGTTTTCTTCAAAGCCATCAATTGCTACCAGTAGCTGGTTAAGGGTTTGTTCGCGCTCGTCATTAACATTTCCCACACCTGCCCCGCGCCGGCGGCCCACCGCATCCAACTCATCAATAAAAATGATAGAAGGCGCAGCTTTACGAGCTTGCTCGAAAAGGTCACGCACCCGGCTGGCCCCCACGCCGACAAACATTTCAACAAATTCCGAGGCACTTATGCTAAAGAAGGGGACTCCTGCCTCGCCGGCTACTGCCTTGGCGAGCAGGGTCTTGCCGGTACCGGGCGGCCCTACCAGGAGAACACCGTGAGGCATACGCGCGCCCAGGTTGCGGTATTTATCAGGGTTCTTTAGAAAATCGACTATTTCTTGCAAATCGTTTTTGGCTTCTTCGGCCCCGGCTACATCCCCAAATGTTACACTTGAACGCTCTCCTTTTTCATTGCTATAACGCCGGGCTTTGGTCCGGGCGAAGTCGAGCATGCCCGACTGTCCCTGGAAAGCGCGCCGGCCCATATATACCAGGAGCCCCAGCAGCAGCAAAGACGGTAAAAGATAGATTAAGTTTGAAAGTAATATGGTGTACCAGGGAGTGCTCTGGGTTTGCGCGGTTACCTCGACCCTGTATTGTTCGAGTAAAGGCAACAAATTCGGGTCTCCCACGGTCACCGGAAAATAGGTTTGAAATGACGAATAGGCGGCGGTACTCACGGCAGGAGTAGCGGTAACTGTTGCAGCAGGGGTGCCTGAGGCCGTGGCGGTGACGGGAGTTGGCGTAACACCAGGCGGAGGCCAGTTAATTGTCTGTTTGAATTGACCGTTAATCTGGTCGCCATTGATAGTGACTGTAGTTACATTACTTGCTTTCACCTGGTCCAGAAAGGCAGAATAAGGTAGCGTCACGTTTGTCTGGCCCTGCCTGGTCGGCCAGTATGCCAGGATATTTAAGGCCATCAACAAACCCAGTAAAAGAAACCACCAGAGACAGCCAGAACCTTTTGGGGATGGAATAGGTGAAACCGGCTTTTCGCCTGGCTTATTTTCCGGTTTTTCTTTTTCAGTCTTTTTTGAATTATCTAGCATAATCTTAACCGTTTTTATTTGCCGGGTTGGAGTTATTAGCCTTAATTCTGGTAACTTCCTGGTTTAACTGCCCAGGGTTAGAGGCTTTTTATTTTCTTCAACCTGTAACCCATAGCCCTTAAAACCCTTTGGAATGGGGACCATTAACACCGGAGAATGACTTTTCCTGAGAACTTCTTCCGCTACGCTGCCTAAGAAAAGCTGGCCTAATTCATTGCGGGCATGGGTAGCCATAACCACCATAAACGGTTTAACGGCATGGATGAAAATGGCTAACTGGGCTTCCGGCATACCCTTCAAAACAGTTGTTTCCACCGTTACCGATGGCGCCTGCTCCTTGAGCCATTTCACCACCTTTATTAAATACTGGGCGGCTATCCGGGCCAGCGCTTCCTCTTCATACTTCTCAATTTCAACCAGCATCTGGTAGTCCAGGCCAGGCTCCGACATAATAATAGGCGTCACCGGGTAGATGACCTCGACCAAATGGAGCGGAATTTTTAAATCCTTTGCCATTTTCAAAGCCGGCTCGAGGGCGGCTTCTGCCTTCGGCGTACCATCCAGGGCTAACAAAATTTGATTCGGTGGCCGGTTGTCAACCTCTTTCAGGGCTTCTTCTAGAGAGATTTCTGTTTCTTCGGGGCGAAATAAAAGCAAAGGGTGGTGGCCGTGTTTTAACACCCCGGTCGCAATGCTACCCATGGTCAGGAGAGACAGGCCGCTGCGCCCATGCGTAGTCATAAGCAACAGGTCCGCCCCTTCCTCGGCGGCCACCTCGCCTAATTCATAGGCAAATTTGCCATATATAACTTTGGTCAGGACCTGGTGGGGTGGTAGAAAACTCCCCTTAGGGGTGCCGGTCAATCTTTGTTTCAGTTGAGCAAGATAGACCAGCGGTTTGAAATTTTGTTCAGCTTCTTCTGGCGAGGCGGAATCAGTTTCTTCTGCGGAGGAGGGCTCCATACAAACGTGTAACAATAAAATCTCGGCGGGCAGGAGTTTTGCCAGTTTAACTGCTATCGGCAAAATCCTTTCAGCGTGAGGGGAACCATCCAGGGCTACAGCAAGACGTAAATACTTTCCCATACCGTTACCTCCATTTTTGGTAGGGACAACTTCATTGTTTCCCTACCATTATGGGTCGGTCTGGTAAATAAGAGGGTGTAATTAACTTACAAAAAAGAAAATTATGCCTCCCTGGAAATAGTTCACTTTATTGTCTTTACCTGACGGGTAAACTCAATAATAGTCCCTGCGCCGGAAACGGTCGCGGTTGCGGTAGCCACTGCCACCGTAGGAGCCCAGGTCAATTAGAAAGCCTACCAGCACCAACAGGTAACCAAAACCACTTACCCCGTAATCCGGGCTATAGACCAGGACATATAGCAAGGTAGTCATTGGCAGAAAAAGAAAACCCAAAAATGGGATTAGAAAGCCGTCAAAAGCTCGATTCACCAGGGGAGTTAGCAGCCAGACCAGAAAAAGGGCCAGGCGAGGTGAAATTAAAGCTATCAGGGCGAACAAACAGGCCATTTAGTCTTTCTCCTTGAATAGAGTGCTATTTATTTACTCACCTGAACCAGCCTCGCGCTCTTAAATACTGGCTGCCCAGCAGGCCCAATTCGACCTCGTAAGGGGTCCCGGCATTGGCCGGGTGATACTCGAAACGGTTTCGTTCGAAATACTGCACCTGGTAAATTTGCCCGTCCGCCAGGTTGTATTCGGGGAAAGGCTCGGTCAGAGGTAAGCCAAACATAGCCAGGCCGCCATTATTCTGCCAGTATTGGAGGAATTTGCCGGTCAGGGTATGGCCGGTCTCCTTGAATACAACGCCACCGGGAACAGGGGCCGTTTCGCCGGTGCCATAGTGGGCGGTTATTTCCGGCCCAGGAATGGCCGAGAAGGATTTGCCGAGCAAACCTAATTCTACCTCATAAGGAGTTCCGGCATTTTCGGGGTGTAGTTCGAAACGGTTCCGTTCAAAATATTGCACCTGGTAAATCTTGCCATCGTCGGGGTTATAGTCTAAAAATGGCTCGGTTAGAGGATAACCAAAGAGGGCCAGGCCACCGTGACTTTGCCAGTAATCCAGAAACTTACCGCTCAGAGAGTGGCCGGTTTCCGGGAAGAATAGACCCTGCAAATTGCGGGGTGGTTCGGGAAAGTGCATGCCATACTGGCTGAAAAAACCGTCCGGCGGGCGGACCGGGAAGAAATTGGTTATATCGTAATTCTTGCCGTCCATAATCACTATTCCCATACCCCGGCTGTAAAAGAAGGGGCTGTTGGCGTCGTGATTATCAAACGAGTAAACCTGGTTATACTGGTAGTTGGCAGCCAGCGGGGTCCAGCTAAACGAGGCTAATTGTCCATCTGTTAAATTTGCGGCATCCACCGCGATATAGGTGCCGTTATAGTGCCTGCCGTAAAGTTGATTGGTGGCTTCATTGAGGCTCAGGAACCCGGCCACGGGCGTTTCGCTCCAGGCCTGGGTCTGCTGGCCGTTCTTGTCAAAGGCGGCCTGGAATACCCCGTTGCTCTTGGTATAGAGGGCGTACCTGGTCAGGTAAACCTCACCCGTCCGGCTGTTTACCAATAGCGAGGTTAACCCGGCCCCACCGTTATGGTTGGCAATCAGAGGCGGGTCGTTACTGGGCTGTTCAGTGCGCGAATCGAGGGCTACCAGGTCAAAATCCTCGCCATAAAATATATTCGATGGGTCGGGATAATTTTTTATAGAATATAGGCGATGGTTGACCGGGTTATAGGCCAGGGGTACGTAGGGCAAACTGCCCACAATTTTATCGCTGACCGGGTCAATAACCAGGGCGGCCTGTTTGGTGGTGGTATTGGCATAGCATGGCATATATATCCGGTTGAGGTCGGGATTATAAACCACGGTATGCTGTAGATAACGGGTTAAAGGCCATGAGTCCTGGCGGCAAATTGATAAATCGAGGTTAGTCGCCAGCCGGGTAGTCTGGCCTGTTAAGAGGTTTTGATAGGCCACGCTTACCAGAGAACTGTGGGAGTTATCCAGCGAAAGATAGGTGGCGTAGTAATAGCGAGAATCGGACCCTGACAAAAAGGCAAAGCCGGATTGGGGCAGGAGGGCGCTACTGCGCGGTACGGCCAGGACCTGCAAAGGATAACCATCGCCCTCGTAATGGCTGAGATAAGCCCGGTCCCCAACCAGGGCAGGCTGGTCGTACCAGACCGCCCACAGGCTGGCAGTTGTCGGTTCAGTCTGGACCATTATGACGGTAGCCGGGCCGGACGAGGCTGCCTGGCTGGTTTTGGGTTGCGTCGCTTCAACGGCCAAAATAAGCCCCAGGACCAGGATTCCTGCCAGCAGGAAATTAAGTGATTTTACACGTTGCACACCTTCACCTCCGGCCTTAATCTGTAACTTCTACAAACTCGTCGTAAGGTTCCGGTTCTCCTTCTTCTTTAAAAATCTCGGCAAAGTAACGCGGTATAGCCACTGAATTCAGTTTGCCTTCATCTAACGGGTTGTCAATTTCAACCCAGGCCCTTATTTCGTAGCCGCTGGCTACCAGTTCGGCTTCCCGGTAAATTTTGTGTTCCAGCCGGAAAGTTTTTTCGCGGACCTCCGTAATTTCGGTTTCAAGATGCACGGTATCGTCATAGCGGAGGGGGGCGTAAAAATTACAGCCGCAATTTACGACCGGCTGGTCGAAATGAAATTTCTCCAGCATTTCCTTGGGTGTTAGCCCGGTAACGCGCAGGCAATCCCTGGTCGCCCGGTCAAACCAGCGAAAATAATTAGGGTAGTAGACCAGGCCCGCCGAATCGGTGTCGCCTAACTCAACTTTGAACTCGCAAACATTGTGGACCATAGCAATCCTCCCTTCAATTATTTTTGAGCCTCACCAGTTGATACCCTGTCACTATGGTAGCAAATTAGCGTAAATAAATGAATTTATAAAGATAAATTAGGATTAAAATGATTACTCTCAATTAAACACGACTTTTGCTTTAGGCCTGGAAAAGCCAGAATATTGGGGCTTAACCACCTCAAAAGGAATGTTTCAAGCGAAAGTCCAATTAAAAGGAAATTGCTGCCCTTTTGACCGCGAATAAACCAACCTATACCCTGTTTATTACAGCCGTTTGTTAAAACTAAGGAAAGTAGATTGTTTATAAATTTAATTTTTGTGCCAGGTAAGGGGGTGCCAGGATGCTCCAGGTAGTAACGCAGCCACAGGTTCCCGGTAAGGCCGCCAACCACAACGGCCCTATAGCTATCCGCGTGGAAGGTTTGGGGAAGAATTTCGACAAAATTCAGGCGGTGCAGGATGTCAGTTTTGAGGTAGAAGAAGGCCAGATTGTCAGTTTGCTAGGGCCAAACGGAGCCGGAAAAACCACGACTCTTTCGATGTTAGCCTGCTTGCTGCGGCCTGATAGCGGGGATGCCTGGATTATGGACTATTCCATCAAGACCGAAGCGGCGGCTGTCAAACAAGCTATTGGGGTAGTACCCCAGGAAATAGCCCTTTATTCCGACCTTTCGGCAAAGGAAAATTTGCAGTTCTGGGGCAAAATGTACGGGCTGCGAGGCCCCAAACTAACCGGGCGGGTGGAAGAAATACTGGAACTGGTCGGCCTGACCGAGCGCCAGAAAGGCCCGGTCGCTAAATTCTCCGGTGGGATGAAACGCCGCCTTAATATCGGGGTAGCCCTGCTGCACCGGCCCCAGGTCCTCTATATGGATGAACCCACGGTCGGGATTGACCCTCAGAGCAGGCGCAATATCCTGGATAGCGTCAAGAAATTGAACCGGGAGGGCATGACCGTACTTTATACCACCCATTATATGGAGGAGGCCCAGGAGCTTTCCAACCGGATCATCATTATGGACCAGGGCAAAGTTATCGTGCAGGGCACCCACCAGGAACTGGTAAAAATAGTCGGTGAGCAGGACCGGATTAACCTGACCGTCAGCCAGGTGGTACCGAAAGAGATTGCCGAGCGCTGGCACGCCCTGGAAGGTGTCAACCGGGTTTCGCTAAACGAGGATAACAGCCTGACCTTGCTGGTAAGCGATAGCAACCTTATCCTGCCCAACCTGTTTGAAGTCGCTACCGGCCTGGGAGCGCGGATTACTTCGGTGGATATACAGGAACCAAACCTCGAAGCGGTCTTCCTGCACCTGACCGGGCGCGGCTTACGCGACTCTTAAGGAGGGCTGGCCGTGAAAATTTTGGATATTGCCTTCAAAGACATGTTGCGTTCTTTTCGCAGCGGGTTCGCCATCATAATGATGTTTGGCCTGCCCCTGCTGATTACCGGTCTCTTTTACCTGGCTTTTGGTGGGATTATTAACGGCGATAACGACCAACTGGCCCCGACCAAAGTCCAGGTGGTTAACCTCGACCAAACCCAGGGGGTAGCCGCCGGGAATAGCCTGGTGACTTTTTTACAGAGCCAGGAACTTACCAAACTTATCGCCGTTACGGTGTCCCCGGATGAAGCCAGCGCCCGCCAGGCCGTAGATAGCCAGCAGGCCGGGGTGGCGGTCATTATCCCGGCTAACTTTAGCAACACCATAATGGACAGCGCTACCGGGGCGGCTACAGCGGTGACCCTTTACCAGGACCCTACGTTAAGACTGGGACCGCAAATAGTCCGCGAGCTTATCGGGCACTTCCTTGACCACTATAACGGGAGCCGGATTGCCGGGGGCGTGCTGGCGGCCCAGGCTGGCAAATACGGGGTGACGCTCGATAATACCGCCTCCCAGGTGGCCGGGTTGGAGTATAGCCAATGGGCCCAGACCCAGGGCGCCCAGCCAAACCAACTGCTCGATTTACAGGCCCCGGCCAGCCAGTCGGCGAACGATAAACCTTTAACCAGCCTGATTGGCTCGGTTATGGCCGGGATGATGCTTTTCTTCGTATTCTACACCGGGGCCGATACCGCTGAAACTATCGTTAAAGAGGAGGAAGAAGGCACCCTGGCCCGGCTCTTTACAACCCCGACTTCCCGGCCTTTAATCCTGGCGGGCAAGTTCGTCTCGGTCGTCATAACCCTGCTCATCCAGGTAGTGACGCTGGTGGTGGCTTCCGCCCTGCTCTTTGGCATTAACTGGGGAGCGCCCCTCCCGGTCGGGTTTATGACCGTGGGTACGGTCGTCCTGGCCGCCGGGTTCGGTTTGCTTTTGATTTCCTTTGTCAAAACCACCCGCCAGAGCGGTCCGGTGATAGGGGGAGCGCTGGCTATAACCGGTATGCTCGGAGGACTAATGACAACCGGCTTTAATAATATACCGTCGTTCTTTGCCACTATCAACCTGCTGACCCCGCAAGGCTGGGTGTTGAAAGGTTGGACCAGTACCCTGGGCGGCGGCGGGGTGGGCGATATAATCGGGCCGTGGCTGGTCTCAATCGTGCTCGGCCTGGCCCTCTTTGGTGTTGCCACCCTGATTTTCCGCCGCCGGTTCGCCTGAAGCCGGGAAGGAGTGAGAAGGTATGCGTATATTTACCCTGGCTTTCAAGGATTTGCTGCAAACTACCCGTGACGTGCGGACCGCCGTCTTTGTGGTTGTAATGCCCCTGCTCTTTACTTACTTCCTGATTGCCGTCAATGGTGGGGCAAGTGGTTCGAGCACGGATAGCCGCCTGGCGTTAGCTTTTATAAACCACGACCCGAACGGGATAGTTAGCGCGCAATTTTTCAATTTACTTGGCAATTCCGAGGTCGTGCGCCTGGGCGTCCCGGACGAGAACGCCCAGGCCAGGATTAGCGAACAGGTCCGGGATGGCACCTACACCGCCGCGGTTATTGTGCCCGCCGGGTACAGCGAACAACTAATCGCGGGTACTCCTGTTAAACCCCAGGTCATTGTTGACCAGGGGAGTGAAAGCGGGCAAAGCGCCCTCAACGCGATTGAAACGGCCTCGGACCGTTTACAGGGTGCCCTTCAGACGGCCAGGCAGACCACTCAAACTTTCGAGGCCCGCCAGCCTTTTACGGATGCAACCGCTCGCCAGAATTTCTTCAACGAAGCCCTGGCCGCAGCCACCGGGGCCTGGAAAACTCCAACCCTGACCGTCAGGACCGAGCAAGGCGGGACCCAATCCACCGGCAACCAGGTTAGCCCGGCTACGCAGCTTTCACCCGGTATCCTGGTCCAATTTGTAGTCCTGGGGCTGGTTTCCATTTGTGTGGTGTTCTTCCTTGAGCGCAAAACCCAGACCCTTTCGCGGATGCTAACTACCCCTATCAGCCCCCTGGGTATTCTCCTGGGACACGGCCTGGCGATGGCTGGCCTGATTTTCTTCCAGGAAATATTATTGATTACCTTCGGGCAAATTGCTTTTGGCGTGGACTACCTGCGCGACCCCCTGGCCGTATTGCTGGTAATGGTGGCCCTGGCGGTCTGGGCCGCCAGCCTGGGGTTACTAATCGCGGTCTTTGCCAGGGTCATGGAACAGGTTGTGATGTTTTCGCTTATCGCGATGTTCACTCTTTCGACCCTGGGCGGGTGCTGGTTCCCGCTCGAAATCACAGGGCCGGTCTTTTCGACGATAGGCCACCTGACTCCCAGCGCCTGGGCCATGGAAGGGTTCCAGAACGTGATTGTGCGCGGTCAGGGGATTGGAGCGGTGCTGCTGCCGGTAGGTATCTTAATGGCTTATACGGTCGTCTTTTTTAGCATTGTCACCTGGAAATTCCAGCGCCGGACCAGCCTGAACATGGCTTAAAAGGGGAAGGGGGCGACTACGGAATTAAACCGTAGCCGCTTTCGATTAGCTCTTTGAACCGGGCCGAAAACCGGGCGGCGGGGGCGCCGTCAACGATGTCGTGGTCGAAGCTTAAGGTCAGGCAGAGGAACTCGCGGATTGCTATCTGGCCGTCCGCCACGGCTGGCCTGGTGGCGATACCACCCAGCGTGACCTGGGTATGGTAGGCCACCGGGATACCCCACCCGGCCCCTTTGCCGAACATGCCGACCGCTGTAATCCCGACCGTTCCACCGAATTTCTTTTGAAAACCAGGGTTGTTCCTGATCTGCCACCAGAAGAAAGGCCAGATTCCTCTAAAGACAACCAGGGGCAATTTCGAGAAAAAACTGAAACCTTCCCAGAATTGTTCGACAGGATTTACCTGAGCTTCTCTAATTTCCCGGTGGATTTCGAGGAAGCTTTTTTTGTTGGCCGCCCGCAGGATATAGACTATGGGTTGTTTTTGCCCATCCATTTCCCGTTCGACCGTAACGGCCACATCTACATCGTCGAACAAGACAAGTTGATTTTGGCCCCGGCGGCAGGCGTGTACCCCTTTGTTTTCCTCAACGGCCCTGGCTAAACAATTGATGATAAAAGCTGTAAAAGAAAGCGATTCCCCGGTGCGGGCCTTGTAGTCACGTATAAATTGACGGGCCAGGGTCACATCTACCTCGGTCAGGCCGTGAATCATCCGGGTCTTCTGGGCCGAGCGGGTAGTCAACTCCATGGCGCGCCGGACTTTGGGGTAGGGCGCCACCTCAAAAGGAGCAGGTGGTTTATTAACTTTTTCTCGCCGCGCTTTCATCCTATAGTTTTTACCTCCTGGTATCACCGGCAGACAAAGGCTCCGGCTGGTTGAAGAAGGCATCCAGGGTTACTTTAACCGGGCAGATTTTCACGATTACCCTGGTCTCCTGGGTCTGCCTTTGGGGCGGGTAAATATCACCGTAAAAATGGGGTTTGCCGGTATAGCGTTGGGACAGTTTGTCCGCGTGGGCTGTTGCGCCTTCCTCAGATATAGAGGTCACGCGACCGCGCACCTCGATAAAGCGAGAGGTGTCAGCCGGGTCCACTACCAGCACGGTCACTCTTGGATCGGCTACCATATTTTTTGCTTTTTGCCGCTCAAGGGTAGTGTTAATAAGCAGGTCCGTCCCATCGTAGTCTACCCAGACCAGGCTTGACTGGGGTTGCCCACCGGGCATAAGTGTTGAAAGAATGGCGAATACCGGCCTGACCAGTAAGTCCCGGTGGGATACAGGGATAACGGCAGGTGTCAGGGGGCTTGCGGTTAAAGCGGTGGAATTTGTTCCAGGCATTTTCTTATCCTTCCACGCGGACATGGAGCGGTTTGATTGACACTTTGACCGGCTGAAATTTCACGGCAAGCGCGGCGGGTATTGCATCCCCAAAGAAATGGGCCGCCGGGTTGCCCAGGTAGAGTTGCGCCAGCCTGTCATTGTGTTCCACCGCGCCTGTTTCAGTCATCTCAACGACCTCGCCCCGGACTTCGATATTGCGAAAGGGATTGCGCGGGTCGTAGACCAGGAGGGTTACACGAGGGTTGGCCCGCATATTCTTCTCTTTGCGGAAACCGCGCATGGTATTGACCATTACAAAATCACCCTCAATATTGCACCAGACCGGGGTAGTTTGAGGCTGGCCGTCGGGCATAACGGTGGTCAGGGCTGCCCAATAGGGGCCGTCAAGGAGGGCCTGGTGGGAGAGGGGAATTAACATATTCTTAGCTGACATTTTTCACCTCCAGGTACAACCGGGCAACCCTGTAAAAGAGAGCAAAGGCAGACTCAGAAGACTAGATTTTCCGGGCCGCCCGGCGGATTTTTAGCATGGCTGCAAATATCATCCCGAAAGTAGTCAGGGCCGTGATGACGATTTTGGTGGCATCTACAATCGGCTGAATCCTTACTCCGTCCGGCCCAATCATGATAACCGCCAGCGGACGACCGCTCGCGCCGCCGCCCCCACCCATGCCGGTACCACCACCGACAGGCATGTTCGCCTGGGACTCCTCTTTTGAAACAGGCCCTGTGGCATCTTCAGCTTTAGGCGAGGGGCCTGCCGGGCCGAAACCTTTACCAAAACCAAAACCGCCGCCACTCGACACTTCACTGGTCAAAATGATAGTGATATCACCCTTTACCACCGGGGCGCTAAAGACCGCACCGGGTTGAGCCGCCGCGAAGAGTTTATCGAAAGCTTGTACACCGTATTCCATACTCTTGTCCTCGGACGGAGTAAACCCGTTTAAGGGTTCGGTAACGGGATTGAATTTATCAAATACCTGGGTCATTTTGGGGTATCCTCCCTTCTTTTTCGCATAAACCGGCTAATAAGCATAAAAACCAGGGCGGCGCCGATTATAGCGCCCTGGATTAGCCTGGTAACATTCGTAATCGGGTAACGTTTGGTCTGAACGGCGTCTTTTACCAGCACTGCCTGCGCCCGGTTCCAGACTACCCCTCCGAAAGGCAACCGCAAGGTTAGCACCCTGGCCTGGGGAGTAAAAGTGAAACGGTCCAGGGTCATGGGGTGGCCTGAAACAGTCTTAAATTGAATAAAGTTTTGTTTCATGGTTTCCTCCTTTCTTCTTTTAAGAATAAATTATGAAGGGGAAAAGGCAGGTTTAAACCGAGTGGAAAATGGTGGAACTCTTATTTGCAAGGACCGGGTGAAAGATGACCAGTTTGAATTCTTAAACGGCCTGGTTTTCCCCTGGGCCGTGTTTTAGGTCTAAAGCAGGGGCGCTTTACTCGCTAATTGGTGGCGCTTTACCAGCTTGCGAATTTCGTCCAGTAAGAAGATAACCGGCGTCCAGGCAAAGACGTAAAGCCAATCAATCGCGTCGAGCGGGGCCGTGTTAAACAACTGGTGGCTAAAAGGAAGATAAACCAGCAGGACCAGTAATACAAGCTCGAAACCGACGCCCACCAGCACTAACCGGTTGGTGAAAAACCCTATTTTGAATGCTGAATTGGTTTCGGTCCGGCAACCAAAAACCGCCCCAACCTGGGTTGCTACCACGCCCGCCAGGGTAATGGTGGTGGCGAGCTGGTAGACCTGCGTACCTTCTGCAGCCAGGGGAAGACCCGGCCAGCCGTACCGCCAGTTTAAGAAGAAATAGGCCGAAATGGCCGCCACCGACTCAATCATGCCGTACCAGAGTAAAGCTTTAACCAGCAGTCTCCTGGTCAGCAGGGGTTCTTTAAGAGAACGGGGCGGTTGCTGCATTACACCGCTTTCCGGCAATTCTGCCCCCAGCCCTATTGCCGGGACCATGTCTGTCCCCAGGTCAATGGAGAGGACCTGCATAACGGTCAGGGGCAGGGGAATGGCCCCACGGGAAAATAGCATCAGGATGAAGGGAACCGCTTCCGCCATGTTACTGTTGAAGACGTAAACGGCAAACTTTCGGATATTGCTAAAAATAGCCCGCCCTTCCTCGATAGCGTTGACAATTGAGGCAAAATTATCGTCGGTCAGGATCATGTCCGCCGCTTCTTTGGCGACATCGGTCCCGGCTAATCCCATCGCCACCCCGATGTCGGCTTTCTTCAAGGCCGGGGCATCATTGACACCATCGCCGGTCACGGCTACCACGTTACCCAAATCCTGGAGGGCGCTGACCACCCTTAGTTTATGTTCAGGGCTGACCCTGGCAAAAATAACTTCACCCTTTAGCGCCTCGCGCAATTCGTTCTCGCTCATCTGGCTAAGCTGGGAACCGGTTATTACCCGGCAAGCCGGATTTTTAATAAGGCCAAGGCGCCTGGCGATACTCTGGGCGGTTAGTTCATAATCGCCGGTTATCATAATAATTTTAATCCCGGCAGCCTGACACCTGGCGACTGCCTCGGCTACTTCGGGGCGAGGCGGGTCAATCATAGCGGTCAGGCCCAGGAAAATTAAATCCTGTTCTATTTCGGCTTTGCGGCAAGCTTTCCAGTCCAGGGTCTCCGGCAGTACTCGCCGGGCTACGGCCAGCACCCGCAAACTGGCCCCGGCATACTCGTTGTTAACAGCCACTATTCTGGCGCCCCAGGCCTCGGTCATGGGTACAACTTCGTCATTAATTTGAATATAGTTACATAACCCGACCACCACTTCCGGGGCCCCTTTTATATAGGCCACCCGCTTATCGCCTTCCTGGTGAACCGTACTCATGCGTTTGCGGGAAGGGTCAAATGGAATCTCGCGTAACCGGGGGACACGCCGCCGTTCCTCGGTATAATCCAGGCCGCCTTTCAGGGCCACTACTTCCAGGGCGGCTTCGGTGGGGTCACCCCGTTCCTTCCAGTAGGAGGCGTCATCATCAGGCGGTACTAACTGGGCATCGTTACAAAGCAGCGCCCCCATCAACAGGCTGTGCAGATCACCTGAAGCCTGGGGATTAACCGGGTTGCCCTCTTTTAATATTTGGCCCTGCGGAGAATAGCCGGTGCCGGTCACACTGTAGGGTTGGCCACCCGCCCAGAGGTCGCAGACTGTCATTTCATTTTTAGTAAGAGTGCCAGTCTTATCGGTGCAGATAACGGAAGTACAGCCCAGCGTTTCTACGGCAGAAAGGCGTTTCACCAGGGCATTACGGCGGGCTATCCGCTGGACCCCCATCGCCAGCGATAGGGTTACAGTCGGCAGCATCCCTTCGGGTACGAAAGCTACCACCATGCCCATTGCGAATATAAAACTCTGGGCCAAATCTACCCCGGCCATCAGGATAGCAAGGCCAAAAAAGAGGGTGCCGAGGGCAGTCGAAAGAAGCGTAATAGTCCTTGTAACCCGGTTAAGCTCTTTTTGCAAAGGGCTGGGGGTTTCAGCCACGTTCTGGGTAAGCTGGGCAATTTTGCCGAACTGGGTCTGCATCCCGGTAGCAAACACTACCGCCCGCCCCGACCCTGTAATAACGCTGGTCCCGGCCAGGACCAGGTTTGGTTTTTCGACCGGGTTCAGGTTGTTGCCGTTGGGCGACTGGCAAATCTTACGCACCGGGCGCGACTCCCCGGTCAGCGGTGATTGGTCAACTCTTAACTCGTTTTCTTCCAGCAAACGACCGTCCGCCGAAATATGGTTCCCCTCGCTCAATAGCATGATGTCGCCCGGCACCAGGTTTTCGGCCGGGATGGTAATCTCGTGTCCGCCCCGGATTACCGTGGCAAAGGTCGGTAAGAGTTTGCGCAGGGCTTCGGTGGCTTTCCCGGCCCGGTATTCTTGCCAGAAGCTAAAGGCGCCATTAATAAGGTTAACCGCCCAGATAGCAAAGCCAAGTTGCGGCATTTGCGCCAGGAAACCGATGATGCCACCGGCCCATAACAATAACGCCATCAGGTGGGTAAAATTGGCCGCGAACCGCACTATTAACGGTTTGGAAGGGGCATTTGCGATAGAGTTAAGGCCAAAACGGTTTAAGCGACTGGCGGCCTCAACCTCGCTGAGGCCCTCCGGGGGTGTTTCTAATAATTTAGCATCCTGTGATAAGAGAAGGGCCTGGTTAGTAGTGGCCTCAATTTTTGAATTATGCCTCTTTGTAAGAATTTCCATAATTATTCATGCACAAGCCAATAAAACTTGCGAAATTCAGTCCTATAAAGGCCAAAACCTCAACACAAGAGCGGCCCGGTAAGCCGGGCTGCTCTTGCTCAACCGAGTGTTTACTTAATCAGGGCAAAGTGCTTTTGTTGCGCTTCCTCTTTGGCAATAACCTGGATTGTCTTTATGACGGCATCAGGGTTCAACGAAATCGAGGTGATGCCACATTCGACCAGCCAGCCCGCGAATTCAGGATAATCCGAGGGAGCCTGGCCACAAATCCCGATAGGTTTACCGGCTTTGTGGGCCGCTTCGATGACCTGGTAAATCATCTGGGTAACCGCCTGATTTCGTTCGTCAAACAGGTGCGCTACCGTCCCGGAGTCGCGGTCAATCCCCAGCACCAGTTGGGTCAGGTCGTTAGAGCCGATGGAGTAGCCATCAAAGACCCGCAGAAATTCACTGGCTAAAACCACGTTGGCCGGAATTTCACACATCGCGTAAACCTCAAGGCCATTTTTACCCTGGTGTAACCCATTGGCCGCCATGGTCTCGATTACCTTGCGGGCTTCCTCGACGGTTCGGCAGAAAGGTATCATGACTTTCACATTGGTCAGGCCCATCACCTCACGCACTGCCAGGAGAGCGGCGCATTCCAGGGCAAAGCCTTCAGCGTAGCGCGGGTCGTAGTACCGGGAAGCACCCCGGAAGCCGAGCATCGGGTTTTCTTCCTTTGGCTCGAATTCCGCGCCGCCCAACAGCTCGGCGTACTCGTTGGTCTTGAAATCGCTCATGCGGACAATGACCGGTTTGGGGTAAAAGGCCGCCGCAATCCGCCCGATACCTTCGCTCAACCGGCGCACAAAGTACTCTTTGGGGTCTTCTTGCCCAATCCGGGCTTTGATTTCCCGCCGCGCCTGCTTATCCTTGAGGTCGGGATAACGGGCCAGGGCCATCGGGTGAATACCGATGTGGTTGTTGATAATAAACTCCAGCCTGGCAAGGCCCACGCCTGAGTTTGGAATAAAGGAATTGGAAAAAGCTTTTTCAGGGTCGCCAACATTCATCATGACCCTGGTCCGGGTTTCGGGTAAGACCGCCGCATTTACTTTTTCGGTTGTAAAGGGCAGCAACCCGGCATAAACATGGCCTTCTTCACCTTCCGAGCAGACCACGGTTACTTCGTCGCCATCGTGGAGGGTGGAGGTACCCTGGCCCGTCCCCACGATACAGGGTAAACCCAGTTCACGGGAGACAATGGCCGCGTGGGCGGTCCGGCCACCCTGGTCGGTGATGATAGCGGCAATCTTCTTCATGGCCGGTTCCCAGTCTGGGTCGGTTCTTTCGGCTACGAGGACTTCCCCGGCCTGGACCGCTTCCAGCCCGGAGACTTCTTTGACCACCCGGACCCGGCCCTGGCCGATTTTCTCACCGACGGCCTGGCCTTTTACTAGCACCGGCCCAGGGGTAGCAGTTAGCTTATAAACCTCGGCGAAAGCCTGGCGCGATTTAGCGGAATGGACCGTTTCAGGCCGGGCCTGGACAACGAAGAATTCCCCGGTAAGGCCATCTTTAGCCCATTCAATGTCCATCGGTTGAGGCCGTCCGGCCAGCCGGGAATAATGGTCTTCTACCAGGCAGGCCCAGCGGGCCAGTTTCAGCACTTCTTCATCGGTCAGGGAGAACCTGGCGCGGTCTTTTTCGTGGACTGCCACACTCCGGGTCGGATGGGTTTCGTCGCCATAAATCAAACGGACGGCTTTTTCACCCAACCGGCGGCCAATTATCGGCTGGTGGCCGGTCTTCAAAGTGGGTTTGAAGACAATCCATTCGTCAGGGGTAGCGATACCCTGGACTATAAACTCACCCAGACCGTAGGAACTGGACACAATCACCGCGTCCCGGAACCCTGACTCGGTATCGAGCGTAAAAATTACCCCCGAACAAGCCTTATCGGAACGGACCATTGGTTGAACGCCGACCGAAAGATAAACCTGAAGCTGGTCGTAACCCAGCCGGGCCCGGTAACTGATTGCCCGGTCGGTAAAAAGGGAAGCGTAACAGCCGACGACCGCTTTGAGCAAATGCTCCGGGCCGCGCACATTCAAGAAGGTTTCCTGGGCCCCGGCAAACGAGGCATCCGGTAAATCTTCCGCCGTGGCCGAAGACCGGACCGCCAGTTCGGGCTCACGTCCCAGGCGCTGGCAAAGTTGCGTATACGAGGCCAGGATGGCCTCTTTTAGTTCCTCCGGCAAAGTGGTGGCAAGAATAGCCGTCCTGGCCTGGCTGCCCCGTTTTGCCAGTTCGTTCACATCTTCAAAGTCGAGATTGGCGAAAATTGCCCTCAGGCGACTTTCCAGGTCATTTTGTTTTAGAAATTGCCGGTAAGATTCCGCCGTTATGGCGAAGCCATCCGGGACATTAATACCCAGTGGGCGTAAATTATTAAACAATTGCCCTAAAGAAGCGTTTTTCCCACCAACTGTTGGAATGTCTTTGAGAGCAATCTGATTGAAATCAACGGTAAGGGGTTGATTTGTACTGTTCATTAAACAGCCTCCTTTCCAATTTGCAGAGTGCAAAGTGGAGCGTGTTTACCTTCTATAAAGGTAATACCGGGAGGTAAAAAACAGGGATGATAGGTAGTTAACTTTGGTTAAATCGAGAGTGCCTTCCTCTTTTGAATATTCTTTAAATAAAATAAAAGTTATGGCTTCTATTTTGTTAAATCAAGCTTAATTTCTAACCTTCCTTTGACTGCAATCTACCTTTATTTTCATCTCAAAGGTTTTAAATATAGCCGAGAAACCATAGATAGGAGGTTTCAAATATGAACAACTACGAAAATTACAACCCACAAGCCGAGGCTTACCGCCAGGCGGAGATTCGGGTTAAAGCTAAAATGGGTTTTTACTGGCACCTGGTGACTTATCTTGTAGTCAACGGGTTTTTGACTGTTATCTACCTGGTGACCAGTTGGACCGGTGGCGGTTTTTATTATCCCTGGATTATCTGGCCGATAGCCGGATGGGGGATTGGCCTGATTCTCAACTTCATGGCCGTCTACATCTTCCCCGATACCCCCGCGATGAGACAGAGAATGATGGAGAAGGAACTGGGCAATATGGGCCTGAACACCTATGACTATGCTCAACCGCAGGCCGGGTATCCCCCATATCCGTCTGAACCCGATACGGCTGACAACCCGGACAAAACCCCGGTGGCGGCTGGACCTAAATCGTAAGTAAGGAGTGTGACAATGTCCCAAACTACTTCACCTTCCGAGCAACAAAATCAATCTGCCGAACCACGCGAACAATTAGCAGTCAAAGGTGAGTATCTGTACGACAAGGTCAAAGAACTCATCCACGAAGGCAATGTTCGGCGCCTGATTATCAAACAGAACGGGCATACCATTGTGGAAATCCCGGTGACCTGGGGGGTGCTTGGAGCGCTCCTTTCCCCGACCCTGGCCGCCGTGGGCGCGATTGGCATGATGGTTTCGGACTGTACCCTGGAGATAATAAGGACCGAAACCGAGGATGCCGCACAACCTGAAAGCTGATGGCTAAAATGGCGGGTGCGAAGTGATTGTCTCACCGCACCCGGCCTTTCTATCCATGCCACTGATTCTCTCACCCAGGCCAATGGTTAACCGGCATATTTGGCCTTAGCTAAATTTTGGAAAATAGAAAGGGGTGAAATATATGGCAATCGAAAAACTTATAACGGTTGAAGAATTAAAAGATTTAGCCCGGTTTTTTGACGAGGAAGTCTGGAACAAACATAATTTTGCCGTTATAGATGAAATGTTGGACCCCGATTTTACCGAAAATAACCCCTACATTTCAGCCCCTGGACCGGCGGCGTTTAAGGATTATGTCGGCAGGTTCCTGAAGGCTTTCCCGGATACCCATTTTGTAATTGAAGACCTGTTTGGACAGGGTGACCGCGTAGCCAGGCGCTGGTGTCTCACCGCTACCCATAGCGGCTCCTTTTTCGGCGAACCACCAAGCGGTAAAACCATAAAAATTAAAGGTTTAGGGATTTACCGGTTCGTTGGGGGAATACTGGCCGAAAGCTGGACCAGCTTTGACCAGTTCGATTTGCTAAAACAACTCGGTTTAGGCATTTCGCCAATCAGAAATCATACCTTTAATTAAAATTTGCCAGGCCCGGCCAGCTATTAAGTTAGCGACTAACCGGGGTCAGGATCTTTTAAATACTACATCTTATTGTGATTATCTTATACCTGTATTTATACCTTTATTATTTATTATTATCCCCGAATCCTGGGGAGTAGACCTGCTAGCGCAGCCAAAGCTATTTGTGGTTTTGCTACCGGACAGAATTTAGGTGAAAGAGGAGAAGGTCGTCACTGAGTGGTAAACTAGGCCTGTTTTTCCTACCGACCAAAGTAGAGAACAGGAGTAGAGACCATGAGTGACAACCTTCGCCGCCATCATTCCATAAAAGCGCATTTGCTGCAACTTTATCCTGAAGCCAGCGGACGCCAAAGACAACATTTAAGTGTGCTAGCGGCCATCATTAGCGGTATTGTCGGCAGTCGCCATACCAATTTGCCGAACATAGCTGCAAAGGTGCCGACTAGCACTAAACGCGAAAGCCAGGTCAAGAATTTCTATCGCTGGCTCAAAAACGACAATCGTGACCAAGATTACCGGATAATCTTTGCCCCTTTCGCCGCTGCTTTACTAAGCAGTTTGGCCGATTGTCCACTGGTCTTAGTCATTGATGGTTCGGTTGTAGGGCAAGGTGGCATGGCCCTACTCATCAACGTTGTTTACAAAGGCCGAGCCTTGCCAATTGGTTGGCTGGTCATCAAATCCAAGAAAGGTCATCTGGCTGAGAAGTACCATATTGCTCTTCTCAAACAGGTAAAGCCACTCGTGCCACAAGATAGTCAGGTTATCTTTGTTGGTGATGGCGAGTTTGATGGGTGCCGCCTTCTTCGCCGTTTAGCCTACTATGGCTGGCAGTATGTGTGCCGTACAGCCAAGAATAGCCTGTTATGGATAGGCGACGACCGCACTAACTTTGCCGGGTTGGCGGTTGAACGCAACAGTCTGGTTAGTATCGCCGAAGCGGCTTTTAGTAAATACGAATATGGTCCAGTTTTGGCGATTGCACTGTGGCAAGCGCCTTACAAAGAGCCGATTTACCTGGTTAGCAATCTGACGTTACCTGAGGAAGCCGTGTGTTATTACCGAAAGCGATTCAGGATAGAAACCTTCTTCAGCGATACTAAAAGCCGAGGGTTTCGGCTAGATAAGAGCCATCTAAAAGAGCCTAAACGCCTGGTTCGATTACTTCTGGCAGCTTGTCTGGCTTACCTTTGGATAGTTTACCTGGGCACGGTGGCAATGGTGAAAGGCTACAACAAGATTATTCACCGCACCGAACGCTGTGATTTAAGTTTGTTCAACTTAGGTTTGAACCTGCTTGAACACTTTTTGAACCGGGATATGGCTTTACCGGCAGCTTTTATCCCGCTTGACCCACGGAGTTTTTAAATATGTCCGGTAGCAAATTTGTGGTAAATCCAGTTTTAGCCACACCCTCTATATTAACCAGGAGGTAACCTGGAAAAACGCCCGGCAATCCCCCGTAATTAAGGCAGGGCTTAAAACACGGGTGATAAAACTGGCAAACCTAAAATAGAAAGGTGATTAAAGTAAAACAAGCAGTGTGGCTTGGTGGCCTTTGAAAGGAGAGGTTCCTGATGAACATTGAAGTTACAAGAGGACCGGGTTTGAGGACTCATCTACCCTACGAAACCATGAAAGCGGTTGTTGTCGAAGAATATGGGGCGCCCCTTAAAATAAAGGAAGTGCCAAAACCGGTGGCCGGGCTGGGCGAAGTCATTGTAAAAACAATCGCCGCCGGGCTGTGCCATACCGATATTCACGCCGCCCATGGCGATTGGCCGGTCAAACCGAAATTGCCGCTTATTCCGGGCCACGAAGGAATAGGGATTGTTGAAAGCCTGGGACAAGGTGTCACCAATCTACAAGTAGGAGACCGGGTAGCCGTTCCCTGGCTGGGCTATGCCTGTGGCGAGTGCGAATACTGCAACACCGGCTGGGAAACTCTTTGCGAAAAACAGCTAAATACCGGCTATTTCATGGATGGTTCGTATGCCGAGTATGTCAGGGCTTATGCCCGGATGGTCGTTAAGGTGCCGGATGGGGTAGACTCTTTCGAGGCCGCTCCCCTGACCTGCGCCGGGGTCACTACCTACAAGGCGGTCAAGATGTCCGGGGCCAGGCCTTCGGACCTGGTGGCGGTCTTTGGGGTAGGCGGCCTGGGACACCTGGCTCTACAGTATGCCCGTATTGCCGGGGCGTCGGTAGCCGCTGTGGACCTCTATGGCGATAAATTGGAACTTGCCCGCGAACTGGGCGCTGATTACACCATCAATGCCGGTTGGAAAGACCCCATTGGGGAAATTAAAAAGCTGGGTGGGGCCGATACCGCCATTGTGCTGGCCGTATCGCCCCAGGCTTGCGAACAGGCCTACAAATCGCTGCGGCGGGGTGGCACTCTGGTGCTGGTAGGCTTACCGGCTGACAACTTTATGCAGTTACCGATTTTTGAAACCGTCCTCAATGGTATCAAAATTGTGGGCTCGATTGTCGGCACCCGCACCGACCTGGCCGAGGTGTTCGAACTTCACGCCGCCGGGAAAACTAAAGTTATCTATGAGAAGCGGAAAATTGAGACGGTTAACGAAGATTATGCCGCCGTTGAAATGGGCCTGGTAAAAGCCCGGCTCGTCTACGAGTTCTAAAGCTAAACTAACTTATCACTCTTGTCAGGAGTGGTAAGCCACGAAGGGTTTTTGACCTTAAATAAGGTCAAAAACCCCTGTTCCCGGCTATGCCCCGGCAACCCTGCCGAGCGGACCGGGTAGACCTTATCTTCTTATTTTACCTCTTTGCTTACTCTCCTATTTTGTTCACTCAACAACCCAAAAGAGGCCGGTAGAGCAGGCCGGCCTCTTTTTTTACAAGTCTTTTCTTACCGATTTGTGCTACCTAACCTCTGAAATCCAGGCGAAAAAGCAACCCGCTAAAGCACGTTTCGACGTAAGTCCGGCCAGAGAGTTGCCCGCCTTAAACGGCGACTGCCGCCCTTTCTTTCAGCAGTTGCACCAGGCTGGTCAGGGTTTTTTTGGCGTCCCCGAAAACCATCATGGTCTTTTTATCGTAGAAAAGCTCATTGTCTTCCCCGGCAAAACCAGGGTTAAGGCTGCGCTTGAGAACCACGATAGTATGCGCTTTATCCGCATCGAAAATAGGCATCCCGTAAAGCGGGCTATCCTTTTTATAACGAGCCGCCGGGTTAACCACGTCGTTAGCGCCGACCACGATTACCACGTCAGTATTAGGAAAATCGTCGTTTATCTGCTCCGGTTCGCAAAGCAAGTCATAAGGCACATTGGCCTCGGCCAAAAGCACATTCATATGCCCTGGCATCCGGCCTGCCACCGGGTGGATGGCAAAGCGCACAAGAATACCCCGCGCTATCAGGCTGGCGGATAGCTCCTGCACGACGTGCTGAGCCTGGGCTACCGCCATCCCATATCCCGGAATTATTATGACAGAGCGAGCGTTTTCAAGCATGTAGCTGACATCTTCGGGAGTATAACGGGTGACGGTCTTCGCTTCTTCCTGGCCTGTTGCAGCCTGGCCCGATGGGGCGCTGCCGACTGCCCCGAATAGCACGTTGGCAAAAGAACGGTTCATGGCCTTGCTCATCATCATGGAGAGGAAGAAACCGGAAGCGCCGTCGAGTGACCCGGCAATGATGAGCATCTTATTGTCAATGGCAAACCCGGTAGCTGCCGCCGCCAGGCCGGAATAGGAGTTTAAGAGCGCCAGGACCACCGGCATATCGGCTCCCCCTATCGGCAGCACCATCAAAATACCTACTAAAAGGGCCGCGCCTATTAGCACGTAAAAAAGCACCGTCAGTCCGGGGAAAAAGATGAGAATAATAAACAGACTGACGGTGCCAAAAAACAGGATGATATTGGATATGTTCTGAAACGGATAGACGATTGGGGCACCCTTGATAAGCTCCTGCAACTTCCCGAAAGCCATCAAACTACCCGTGACGGTAAGAGAGCCCAGCAAGACTTCAAAACCGATAACGACCATCAGGGCATTATCCACATGGGGAAGATGCTCGTTGTATTTGACGATACCGACCAGGGCCGCCGCCAGGGCCCCAAAAGAGTGGGAGAGCGCAATCCGCTGGGGCATGGCGGTCATCGGCATGAAGATAGCCATGGCCCCGCCAATCAAAGACCCAATAATAAAACCGACAATTATCCATTCAAAAGAGACTATCTCGTTCCGAAGAAGCGTCCCTACGACCGCCAGTAACATGCCTATTTCGGCCAGGAAGATACCGCGCCGGGCCGTACGGGGTGAGTTCAGGGCCATTAACCCAAGAATAAAGAGTACGGCGGCAACCAGGTAAGCCGCGTTTAGCAAATAATCGTTCACGGCTATTTATCCTCCCTCCGTTTGAACATCCTTAACATGCGGTCCGTTATCATAAAACCGCCGACCACGTTAATCGTCGCGGCTGTTACCGCGATAAAGCCGAGCAGGGTGCTTAAAAAGCCCTGGTTACTGCCGGCGGCTACCAGCGACCCGACCAGGGAAATACCAGATATGGCATTCGTGGCGGACATCAAGGGGGTATGCAGTAAAGGCGTTACCCTGGTGATAACCATGTAACCAACAAAGCCCGCCAGTATAAGAATGTAAATCGAATCAAAGATTGAGCTACTCATTTGAACCTGAACCCTCCTTTACTTCTTTTTGGCCTAGCAGGGGATTTACAACCCTTCCGGCATGCGTGGCACAACTGGCCCAGGTTATTTCGTCCGATAAGGTCAGACCCTTTGCCCCCGCTGGAAATATATGGGTGAAGAAGTTGCAAAGGTTGCGGGAATACAGAGTGCTGGCATCAACCGGCAAGGTGGCCGGGAGATTGGCGGCTCCCAAAATCGCAACATTGTGGTATTCCACCCATTTTCCCGGCTCGGCCAACTCGCAATTGCCACCCTGCTCTATTGCCAGGTCTATCACGACGGCCCCCGGTTTTAACAGGTCCAGCATTTCACGGGTGATTAACCGGGGCGCGGCCTTGCCAAAGACCTGGGCGGTACAAATCACCACGTCTATTTTCGCCAACCGGGCGGAAATTGTTTCGCGCTCCCGCGCCAGGAATTCTTCCGACTGCTGATTGGCATAACCGCTGGCTGTCTCAATTTTTGGGTCAGCCGGGAGCGCCATTTCGATAAATAAAGCGCCCAGGCTCCCGACCTGCTCTTTGACAACCGGGCGGGGGTCAAAGGCTTCTACCAGGGCACCCAACCGGTGAGCGGTGGCAATCGCCTGCAAACCACTCACCCCGGCACCCAACACCAGCACTTTAGCCGGGTAAAGTGTCCCGGCTGCCGAAGAAAGTAAAGGAAAGATACTGCCCAGGCGAGCGGCTGCGACCAGGACGGCTTTGTAACCGGCCAGGGTCGCCATCGAGCTCAGCGCGTCCATATTCTGAGTACGGGTAAGGCGGGGGATAAATTCCATGGCAAAACCGGTGATGCATTTTCGAGTGAAAATCTCGATATTATCTTTTCGGTTAAACGGGTCCAGAAAACCGATATAACTGGTGCCTTCCCGGACCAATTCCGCTTCGTGTTCTCCGGTGGTGGGGTTTAAAAAAGGTGGTTGCACTTTAAAAACCACCTCGGCCCCGGCGTAAAGGTCCGCCGCTGAATCTACTATTGTCGCCCCGGCCTGTTCGTATTGCGCGTCCGAAAACAGGGCAGCCTGCCCCGCCCCTTTCTCAATTAAAACAGTATGCTGGTCTTTAGTTAGTAAATTTACATGGGCCGGGACCAGGGCTACGCGGGTCTCGCCCGGCTGAATTTCTTTGGGGATACCAATTTTCATCGCAAAGCTCCTTCGCTTTTTGCTAAACGATAAAAACTTTCGTTGTTTTACTCGTTTTGTCCTATCTATAGTAGTAGCCTCTCTTTAAAAACCGGGTACATAATTGTGAAAGACGGGTAAAGATAATCCTCATTGTAAAAATATAAATACAATCCCAGGCAAATTGACATGTAGTTTCTTACCAGAATAACCTGGCACCCTCGCCGTTTTATCCGGTCTATTTATGATATGGCGTCATCCGAACAGCACCTGAACCAAAATGCACTAGCCAAATGATAAAAGACTTGAAATAATATACTCAATTTGACCCACTTTTAACCAGAATTTAAACCCCTTTTTGTTAAAATCCAGTGAGAAAGTTTTTACTTTAACCAGTTATCGGTTGGTTTTGGCAAAAAACCATAAATGGATATGTTTGGTGGTTGATTATCAAATTTGGATAAAGTGTATTCCAGTGACACGGTACCCTTCAGAATTTAGTAACCCCGCTATTTCTTAGACTGGCTTAGGAACAATGATGTTACGAGCTTTGCTTTGATTACAAGGTTCGGCTACAAACTTCAATGAAAGGAAGTTGGTATGAAAATCCTGGTAATTGATGATGATAAAAATTTGGTGGAGACGATTCAAATTGGTTTTCAGTTACAGTGGCAAGAGGTCGAAATCGTCACCGCCCTGGACGGCGAGCAAGGGATAAAGAAGTTCTTTGAAGAAAATCCCGATTTAATTCTCCTGGACATTATGATGCCCTATAAAGACGGATATACTGTCCTCAAAGAAATCCGGCAGACCAATGATGTACCTGTAATAATGTTAACGGCCCGTGGAGAAGAACTGGACAAGGTTAAGGGTCTGGAGCTAGGTGCTGACGATTACCTCGTCAAACCGTTCTCCTACCTGGAGCTTTTCGCGCGTATCAAAGCGGTGCTGCGCCGGATGTTGATGCCGTCACCGGCTTCTTTTACCCCTTCTTTTGTCAGCGGTGATATAACAATTAATTTTGACAACCGGGAGGTGACCAAAAACGGCCAGATCATAAAAATGACTCCGACCGAATACAACCTGCTTTTCCTGATGGCCCGGAATGTCGGTCACGTCCTCACTTTCGAGCATTTGCTCAATAAAATCTGGGGGCCGGAATACCGCGACCAGTTCGATTATCTTAAGACTTATATCAGCCGTCTGCGCAAAAAGCTGGAAGATAACCCGGAACACCCGCGCCTGATTCAGACCGAACGGGGTCTGGGTTACCGGTTGATGAAACTGGCCCAGCCGATCTCTTTGCAGTCCTGAGCAACCTACCCGTCTAAACCGGAAAGCCAGCGCCATAGTAGGGGGCTGGCTTCGCCGGGCAAGACGAGGAATTTGCAGAATAGCCGCGCCATCCCGGTAAAATTTGAATTAATATATAAAAAGTCAAAAATTGGTCAGAATTTTTACCAGGATTTTAACCTTTATTTAGTATAATCACATTACTCCCTCCAATATGAACAATTCTTTGAGATTGGCCCTGGTCTCTGTCAGGGTAAGTTGGAGGATTGAATAAACCTATTATTGGTTTCCACCGGTGGCTGTAAACCAGCGTCGCTTTACGTGCCACCTTAAAGTAGCTCCATCGCAAATCACACTCAATTTCATTTACAAAGGCCGGTTGTGACCGGCCTTTGCATTTTTATAAGCCACTTGTTAAACAGGTAAGTTTCAACAAGCTTTAACCCGTTTATACCCGAAAATAAATCTCCCCGGTCAACAATTAATCGAATAGACCCGCCTTAACAGCACCATTGTTAGGATTCGACGGTTACTTCAACTGCTATTCCAGGGCCGTAATAGAAAAAGGTAATTGCGAATGACTGAAACAATCGAGCAAACAATCCAGGAAAAAGGTTTGACTAACCAGGAGGTAGCTCAGAGGCTCCAGCAAGGCTATAACGAGTTACCTTCAAGCAAACCGAGGGGCATTTTAGCGATTAGCCTGGATGTCCTGCGGGAACCGATGTTTATTCTGCTGCTCGCCGGAGGCGGTATTTACCTGATTTTAGGCGATACCAGGGAAGCCCTGATGCTTTTAGGTTTTGTTGTCCTGATTATTGGTATCACCGTTTTCCAGGAGCAAAAAACCGAGCACACCCTGGACGCCTTACGAGACCTATCCAGCCCGCGGGCCCTGGTTGTCCGGGAAGGACACCAGCAGCGTATTCCAGGCCGGGAAGTCGTGGTCGGGGACATTTTACTCCTGGCCGAAGGGGACCGCGTTCCCGCCGACGCGCTTGTCCTTAGTTCGTTAAATTTAACTACCGATGAGTCTATTCTGACCGGCGAGTCGGTGCCGGTCCGTAAAATAGGCTGGCCGGGCAAAGAAAATCCTGCCGTTAGCGGGCGTCCCGGTGGGGACGATTTACCCCTGGTCTTTTCGGGTACCCTGGTCGTACAGGGGCGCGGCCTGGCCCGCGTGACGGCTACAGGACCGGCAACCGAACTCGGTCGCATCGGGCGCAGTTTACAAACCTTAAAATCAGAAAAAACTCAACTCCAAAAAGAAACTCGCCACCTGGTTATATTGTTCGCGGTAGTCGGCTTTGCCATGTGCTGCCTGTTGTTTATAGGTTTCGGGCTGACCCAGGGCAACTGGTTAGAAGGATTACTGGCCGGGATAACCCTGGCTATGGCGATTTTGCCGGACGAATTCCCGGTGGTCCTGACTATCTTCCTGGCGCTTGGGGCCTGGCGAATTTCTCAGAGCAAGGTTTTGACCCGCCGTATCCCGGCCATCGAAACGCTTGGAGCCGCTACCGTTTTATGTGTGGATAAAACCGGGACCCTGACCCAGAACGAGATGGCGCTTAGCTATCTCTATTGCGACGGAATAGCCATCTCCCTTGCCGAAATCAATTTAGAAAACTACACCGACCTGCCCGGTCCTTTTTTAACTCTCACCGAAACGGCCATGCTCGCCAGCCACCCGGACGGTTTTGACCCTATGGAACGGGCTATCCGCAAATTTGGTACGGCTATTTTCGACCAGAAAGGTGATAGCAACGTGAAGCAGCCAGGCACTCTTCACGCCGGTTGGAAATTGAACCGGGAATATCCCCTTACACCTGAACTGTTAGCGATGTCCCTGGCCTGGAAAGTGCCGGGGGAGGGCGGCTATCGCATCGCGGCTAAAGGCGCCCCCGAAGCTATCGCGACTTTATGCCGGCTTGACCCGGCCCAAAGAACCGGCCTGCTGGACCAGGTACACGTAATGGCAAACCTGGGTTTGCGGGTGCTGGGAGTGGCGCGGGCATTTTTAGGGGGTGACGAGCTTCCAGGCAATCAAGGAGAATTCACTTTCGAACTGGTCGGACTGATCGGCCTGATAGACCCGGTCCGGCCAGCGGTCCCAGCAGCCCTGGAAGAATGCCGGACCGCCGGTATCCGGGTAATTATGATTACGGGAGACTTTCCGACCACGGCCCTGGCAATTGCCCGGCAAATCGGCCTCGATTCACCCGGTGGGGTACTAACCGGCACGCAACTGGCCGAAACCGATGACGAAAAATTAAAAGAGATTATCAAGGATGTAAACATCTTCGCCAGGGTCACCCCCGAACAAAAGTTACGCCTGGTCGAAGCCTTAAAGGCCACCGGGGAAATAGTGGCTATGACCGGGGACGGCGTAAACGACGCGCCTGCGCTAAAATCCGCCCATATCGGTATCGCCATGGGTGGCCGGGGGACCGATGTAGCCAGGGAGGCAGCGGCCCTGGTTTTGTTGGATGACGATTTCTCTTCAATTGTAAGCGCGGTAAAACTGGGGCGGCGTATTTTTGATAATTTAAGAAAGGCGATGGTCTATATCCTGGCCGTCCACGTGCCGATTGCCGGGATGTCACTGATACCCGTATTTTTCAACTGGCCGCTGGTCCTGCTGCCGGTCCATATTGCATTTCTCCACCTGATTATTGACCCGGCCTGTTCGGTCGTTTTTGAGATGGAACCCACCGAAGCCGATATTATGCGCAGGCCGCCGCGTGGCGCATCGGAGAAGTTGTTTAATCGCAAGACCGTTGGATTTAGCCTGCTACAGGGCCTTTCAAGCCTGGTTATATTACTGGCTATTTTTACCATGGCTTATTACCGGGGTGAAGGCGAATTGGACGCGCGGGCCCTCACTTTTACCACCCTGATAATTGCTAACCTGGGTCTAATCCTTACCAATCGCTCCTGGTATAACACGGCCCTGGCTTCGCTGCGGATACCAAATGCGGCCCTCTGGTGGGTTATAAGCGGAGCCCTGGTCTTTCTCGGCCTGGTCCTTTACGTGCCTTTCCTGAGAAATTTATTCCATTTCTCTTACTTACACCCGCTCGACCTGGGGATTTGCCTGGGCAGTGGACTGCTGGGGATTGCCTGGTTTGAGATCCTTAAAGCCCTGCGAAAAGTCAGGAGCTAAACCGGCTAACAGGGAAGAATAAATCAGACCCACTCACCATGCTCGACTCTTTCCATCAGGTTCAGCCGCTGGAAGTAATCAAGGGTCGCCTGCCGGATTGGCACCTCTTTACCCAGGCGGGTTTCCAACCGTTGCTGGTTCTCCAGGATTTCCAACCAGCCTCTTTCGGCTTCGTGGTAGCTACTCCAGGGATGCCCCGTGAGGCGGGCTAATAACGAGGCAAATAATTTACTTTGAAAATTGGAAAATAATGGGGTAAAGGCCGCTTTCTGGCGGAAAGTTGCCCTGATTATATCGCCAAAATTAAAACCGGCTTCTATCAGAGGGCGTAGCCCGGGCACGAAACGGCGGACAAAGCTACTTAAAAAAGTAATATTGGCTTCCGGCCAATTATTTAGCCGGGTGGGTAGGGGCTCTTCAGTCTGGAAACACCACTCGCGGATAAACTTATGAGCAGGGCCTTCAAAATACTGCTTTGCGGCAAGCTTCAAACAAATCTTTTCACCGGTTGCTCGTTCCTGGCCGAGTTTGTACTCAATTATACCCTGCCAGAGAAAGCGGGATAGGTTATCCGGGTAATAGCGCCCGGTTACACGGTGGAGTTGGTCGCGATAATAATGAGGGTTTTGCTGGGGGTCGGTTGTATAAGCAAAATTCCGTACATCCTCAAACCCGACCGGGCCTCCGCTGCTGGATTCGACATCCATTATCCCGTAACCAAGTCTATCCAGCAGAGCCTTGTCCTTATAAATCTCAGGAGCATAAAATTTTTTGGGCGGTTTTTCTGATTCGCTCATAACCAGGCCCCTTCTGGTTGCTCACCGGACGAAATTACAGGTTTAGCTCGGTTTGCAATCGGAATACTTATTACCAGGAGAATTTGCAAGCGCGGGTAAATCGGAGAAAAATAAACCCGAAATAATAGAATACAGCCCTTTGCTCCATTTCCTGCCCGGAGCAAATACCATCCTTACGGCCAGCCTGGGCCGTGCCGGACCGGTACTACCCAGGCTGACCGCAAAACTATTAATCACGGGACCAGACTAAGCTGGTTTCACGGGGGTTGGGGTCCAGTCCCTCGTTAAACCTGGCTATAACGGCCCCAGGGCCTCAGCCTAAGAAAAGCAAAAGTTATTATTACCAGTCATCGCGATAGGCTTCCGCCTCAACCGAATAATTAAGCACAAGTTCCGAACAGAAATCCGCGATAATAGGCTTTACCAGCTCTTCATAAGAAGAAAAAGCCATTTTCACGGTGACTTTATGGGTGCCAGCCTGGAAGACAAAAAATTCTTGACTGGCCAGCGAACGGTCAACGTAAACCGGCAAATTGTAGAAGTTGCCAAAAGGAGGCATTGCCCCCGGTTCACAATCGCTAAAAATATGCTGGAACTCCCATTCCTCGGCCAGTCGAACCACATGAGCACTCAAAATATCGGCCAACCTGGTCAGGTCAACACGATTCTTTGCGCTAATGACGGTCATAACCATTTCCCCATCAGCTACAACCATAACTACTTTAGCCATAAGCTGCGGAGGGATATGTTCGCTCCCGGCTACTTCTTTGGCCGTATAAGCTTTGGGGTGATGTTTTAGCAAATAGGGTACATCCTTATCCCGCAGGTAAGCTTCCAATCTTTCTAAAGCTTTCATAAGGTTTCTCCTTTTGTCTACCTGGTGCAAGTAACCGGCCCGGTTCTTTTAGTCAATCTCAAAGCCTTTTGCTTGCCGCAATTTAAGAGGAAAATAAACCATTTGCCAACAGCGGGTCTACCTCCCATTTCCAGGGTACACTTTATTGCTGTATTTCCGGGTGCATATCGGTGGAGATTATGTGAAAACCGGCTTCATTGCTCAGACCCAACGAAACCGTTACCTAATATTTTTTGCAGTAAACGTATTTTATAACCAGGAAGTTAAATAATATTTTTTGAACTGGCACTGGTTTTACCAGTTTGACGTGCCCACGCGCTGGTGCGTGGGTAGTAGATAACCAACTCAAAGGAGATAACCTATGCTTTACAAATCACCCGGAGAAGCCGGGAGCAAGGTTTCACTTAAAGAGCACTACGAAAACTTTATTAACGGAGAGTGGGTTGCCCCTACAAAAGGCCAATATCGCGAGAACGTAACACCTATTACGGGACAGCCTTTCTGCCAGTCAGCCTATTCAACCGCCGAAGACATCGAGCTGGCGGTCGACGCCGCCGACGCCGCTAAAGAAGCCTGGGGCCATACTTCGCCTGCCGACCGGGCCAGGGTGCTAAATGCAATCGCCGACCGGCTGGAAGCCAATCTCGAAATGCTGGCCGTCGCCGAGACCTTCGATAACGGCAAGCCGGTCCGGGAAACCCTCGGCGCCGACCTTCCCCTGGCGATTGACCATTTCCGCTACTTTGCCGGTTGCGCCCGCGCCATGGAAGGGACTATCAGCGAAATTGACAAAGATACCATCGCTTACCATTTCCACGAACCACTCGGCGTGGTTGGCCAGATTATTCCCTTTAACTTCCCACTCCTGATGGCCGCCTGGAAGATCGCCCCGGCCCTGGCTGCCGGTAACTGTGTGGTGGTTAAACCGGCCAGCCCGACGCCCTGGTCCATCATGAAGATGATGGAAGTAATCGGAGAAGTAGTACCGCCCGGCGTAATCAACGTCGTAACCGGGCCGGGAGCCGAGATTGGGCAAGCCCTGGCCCTCAACAAACGTATCTCTAAGATTGCTTTTACCGGCGAAACCACCACCGGCAAGCTTATTATGCAGTATGCCGCCCAGCGGTTAATTCCTTCCACCACCGAGTTAGGGGGTAAATCTCCCAATATTTTCTTTGAAGATGTCTTCGCCAGGGATGACGATTTCCTGGATAAAACTATTGAAGGTATGGTAATGTTTGCTTTCAATAAAGGCGAAGTCTGCACCTGTCCTTCCCGTGCCCTTGTCCAGGAATCAATTTACAAGCCTTTCATGGAACGAGTGTTGGACCGGGTTGAGCGCATCAAGTTAGGGAACTCGCTCGATACCGAAACGATGATGGGGCCGCAGGTTTCTACCAGCCAGCTTCAGAAAATCGCCCACTATGTTGATATTGGCCTTAAAGAAGGTGCCCAACTGCTCATTGGGGGTGGGCAACCCCGTCTTCACGGGGACCTGGCCGGTGGCTATTTCTTCAAGCCAACCATTATGAAAGGCACCAACGACATGCGGATTTTCCAGGAGGAAATCTTTGGTCCGGTGCTGGCCCTGACCACTTTCAAGGATGAAGAGGAAGCATTGCACATCGCCAATGACACTCATTACGGTCTGGGAGCCGGAGTTTGGACCCGTAACATTGATACAGCCTATCGGATGGGTCGCGAAATTAAAGCGGGCCGGGTCTGGACCAACTGCTACCACAAATATCCTGCCCACGCGGCCTTTGGTGGTTACAAAGATTCCGGGGTTGGCCGGGAGAACCACAAGATGATGTTGGAGCATTACAGCCAGACCAAGTGTTTATTGGTCAACTATTCTCCTAAAAAGCAGGGCTTCTTCTAAAAAGGTGGTTCCTTAACCGGGAATACCTGAACCAGCCTGGAGAAACCCAGGGTTTTTCCCGCTCCACGGCTGAAACCGCCACCTCTTTTCCAGATTAAACTTTCAGGTTTGGAAGGAAAAAGAGGTGGCGGTTTGCATTTTCATTTTGGTTTCAGTTAACACCGGGAAAGCCTCGAATTTAACGCCATTTTCCAACCACTCCTCTCCTATAGATGCTATGACAGGCAGGAGTTGAAATACCGGCAATTTCGAGGGGGGAAGTAATTTCAGGGGAAATAGATAGATTGTGTTTAGCAGGCCCCTTGGTTTGGACGAAACCCAAAACTATTAAACCAGGCCTGCCTGCACGGCATAAAGAGCAAGTTGGGCGCGACTTTGTAAGTTTAGTTTTGACATGATTTTGCTGACGTGGGTTTTGACAGTACCATCACTTAAACCCATTTCCCTGGCAATTTCTTTGTTCGCCTTACCCCTGGCAACAAGCTTCAATACTTCGGCTTCTCGCAAGGTTAGATTTTGCAAACTATTTGGTCGTTTGGCCGGACCGGCCAATAGCAAAGCAGCCTCCGGTGACATGAAAAACTGGCCTGACTTAGCGGCCTTAATAGTCTGGCATAAACCTTTTTGATCGATTGTTTTCAGGAGAAACCCATCAGCCTTAAAACTTACAGCCTTGTTAACAATCCCAAAGTCGAGTTTCCCGGTTAGCATGAGAATTTTTGTAGCCGGTAATTCACGCTTTAGAAGGATGGTAGCTTCCAGCCCATCCATCTTGGGCATAAATATATCCATTAATATAACTTCAGGTCGCAATTTGCGGGCTTTTTGGATAGCTTCCTGGCCGTCCTGGGCGGTACCGATTACCTCTATTTCACCATCTTCTAAAAGAAAAGTTTCAAGTCCCTGGAGTACCACACTTTCATCATCTACGATCAGGGTTTTAACCATAACCACTATAACCTTGTCTACTTTTTCAGTTATTTACTATAAGAAAACAGTTATTTCGTTTATCTTTAACACGTTTTGAATTATGCAGGCCTTTTCTAACCATCAATTCCGGCAAAATCCCCTTCCAGGGGTAACGAAAAGATGAAAGTTGTTCCTTTTCCAGGCATCGATTCTACTGCAAGAGTGCCTCCGTGGGCAAGGGCTATTTGTCGGGCAAGATAGAGCCCTAACCCCAGACCGGTTGAACCGGGGGTCTTTACAAACCGCTTAAAAAGGTGGGGTAATACTTCCGGGTCAATACCCCGGCCTTTATCGCCCACGGTAAGAACGGCCCAGGTCGTGTTTGCCTGTGTCGCGGTGGTAACAATTAACTCAACAGGTTTATTGGTCGGGGAGAAATTAAGCGCGTTTGTAAGGAGATTTTCAATTGCCTGTCTCAAGCGCCGGGGGTCAGCCGAAAGGTATAACTCGGAGGGGGCCACAACCTGGACCGGATTGGTTACGGTACTAAAGGTATTGGCTATTTCTTTGACGAGCCCTACTACATCAAAGAGTTCTTTATCTATATAGAAGGGACCGGATTCTAAGCGGCTAACGTCCAGGAGATCCTCAACCATCCGGTTTAGCTGGTTGAAGACATTATCCACACTGTCAATATCGCCCTCGTTAATTTCCCAGGGGTCAGGCGGTTTACCTTTAACAGCATCTTTGCGCCGCAGGACTTTTCTTTTCAAAATACCGAGATGCCCGGCCACAATAGCAAAATAGTTGCGCAAATCGTGGGCTATGATAGTGACCAGTTCTTCAGCGGTGGCGCGCCGGGCTTCCTCACTGGCTTCATAAACCACCTGGCGGGTAAGTTCCGCCCGGTGTAAAATTATACTGATCCAACCGGCCACCGCTTCCAAAAAATGTAAATCGGCCCGGGTGAACGCTTCAGGTATCAGCGTTGTAACCTCAACTATACCCCGGAGTTGTCCTTTTACATACAGGGGGACGGCTATAACCGAATGGATGCCCAACCCTTCTACGATACCCACCAGTTCTTCCGGGTCCCGTTCAGCATGACCGGTTATAAAGGTTTCCTCATTGAGGAAGGTTAGAACAGTCCGGCCCCCGTTCTCTATAAGGAGAAAATCGAGGCCCAGTTCTTTTTGTTTATCACCGGTGGGGGTCTGGCTTACCCCTAACGAAACCAGCGCTTCCTGGCTGGCATCGTATAAGAAAACATCGACCTTATCCGCTTTCAGGGCGTCAGCCACAAGGTTGCTGGCCTGGGTCAACGCTTCTGTAACATCAATTGTTTCTATTGCCAGCAGCCCTTCCAGGGCTACTAAACGAATATTTTGTTCAGGAAAATCTGCCTTATTGGGTCGGAAACCAAAAGAGCGACCCTGCTGGTCGGTAGAAGGGTCATTCAGGGTATTTTCAGGGGTTCGGTTATTTAATTCATCTGACATATTATCTAAAGGTAGCAGGGCTGAAATTAACCCAAATTTTCACCTTTTCTTTTTTGAACGCCTTTACAGGGTGATTTCAGCAAAAAGAAACGGTACCAGGCTCATTGAATAAAATCCCGGTAGCGACATTGATACCGGGCTTAATATATAGGAATAAAAATCCATCCCTCAAACAAAGGATTATATACACCTTGTTTAATCATTATCAATGGTCTTTTGTCTAAGTACTTTAACTGACTATCCACCCTTCTATGAATGTTTTATGCTTACCATTCCTCGTTTTAAAAACCTTTTAAGAGAAAGAATTTAGGGCGAGCAGGATAAAAAAACGATTTTTTCTGTAGACTGTCCCCGTCAGAAACCCCTAGTCTTGCACTCGCATAGACTTTGAATTCTTATTTACACTTGACGCAAAAACAGCCAGGGCGATGACAAACTGTTCGTTTTGCTCGAAAATGCTGACATGACCGGAAGGTTGCATAACTGCCAGTTGTGAGCCAGAAATCTGGTTGTGCATAAACTGGCTTGCTTCCGGGATGCATCCCCGGTCGTGATTGGCCGCCACAACCAGGGTCGGTACATTAATCTGGGGCAGCACCTGCGTATTATCGTGGTGAAACATTGCCAACATTTGTCTCGCCAGGACCGCCGGGGAACATAACGGCTGGCAAACCGTCATAAATTCAAGCTGCCCCCGTGTTTGCTTCCCACTGAACGAGGAAAACCGGGAGGCGATATGGGCAGTCCCATTCAGATAACTCAGCCAGCTCATTAACCAGACCAGCGGCGATAATCCAACCACCAGGTACAAAATCGGTTCAAGGAGCGGTTTCTGGACCGCCCGCAAAAATCCCCTGGCCGTTGCCGTGTTTACCGGGTTCAGGTAGGTTGTATTTACTAAACCAAGCCCGGCTACTTTCTGGCCTAAATGCTGGGGGAAAAGACGGCAGAACGTAAGGGTAATCATTCCACCCATACTATGCCCGACCAGGATGGCCGGTTTGGTTGCCAGGCCCAAAACCGCTTCAAGGTCGCCGGCCATTGCTTCAAGGGAATAATCCCGGTTGGGCGCACGGCTGGATTTTCCCAATCCTCGCACATCCCACAATATCAGGCGGAAGCGGTCAGCCAGGTGGTTTTTGACGTAATACCAGTCAGAGTTAACGGTTGCAATGCCATGGGTTAAAACCAGGGGCGGGGCATCGGCAGGGCCGAGAAACTCGACATATAGCTCGGTGCCGTCTGGTCGTTTAAGACGCATATTCTCAGGTGATTCGGTAAATTTTGGTTCATCTTTCCCACTGTGACCGCCCAGTAACAGCAGGACTAAATAGCGCCCGAAGAAGGTAAAAAGAAGCATCACGATACCGGCAATCAAAAAGCCGATAGTCAGGGTTCCATAAACCCAGCCGATAACCAACCAGCCCCCAACTCCAAGCAAAGCTACCGATACCAAATTCACCAGTAACAATACCAGGGGGGCTAAAGGCAACATGAACATAGGTTAAAACTTTCTGTTTTATAATTAAAAATTAAATGCTGTTTTATAGCCGAAAGAATCCATCCTCAACCACCCGCTAACCGGCGCAAGGGCGCAAGTGTTCCCGATAAGCCACACAATAAAATAAGCAAGCAAGTTGCCAGTAAACCACCTTTAGCAAATAAATAAACTAAAGTATTAGACACCAAGACTGTTCCGGGCGGTTAATGTGTGAAATTAATTGAAAGAAGCTTGAATTGGAGAAAAAAGGGGCTATTCCAGCCGCTCGGTTGGCACGACAAAGTTAAAGGTCTCGCCGTGATTGAGATAGTGAACCTGCTTTTCTAACCCGGCAGCCCGGACCCTTTCCTTAAAATCGGCCAGGGAAGACTTAAAGACCGGGTAGTCATTGTAGTGAATGGGTATAGCCGTCCGGGGCTGGATGAGCTTTACCACCCTCTGGCGCCCGTCCATTGTCAGCATCAAACCCATAATCCGGGTGCCGCCAAGGTGCAGCAGGGCAATATCTATTTCAGGGTAGCGCCGGGGAATTTCGCGTAAGTCCTCATAAAGGAGGGTATCTCCGGTTATATATAACCTTAACAGGGGGGTTTTGTTACCACTGCTAAATTCCAGCAAACTGCCCATCACCGGGGGTAAAGCCAGGGTCAAAAGCCCCGGACCATGCCGCCCTGGCAGCGCGGTAATTTTTAAGGTTGCATTGCCTTTGGTTGCCGGCAAAGTCTCCCAGGTTTCAAGAACGATGATATGTTCAAACCCTTTAGCCTTTAAGGCTTTAGCGGCAGCCGAATTGGTCACAATCGGCAATCTTTTATTTAATTTTTGCTGTACTACCGGGTCGAAATGGTCGCCGTGATAATGGGATAGGATGACCAGGTCCAGTGGTAGAATGCCAGCAGGTTGTTTCTTTGTTAGCCTGCCAGTTTATCAAAAAAGCTAACCCGGCAGGCTAACTTAAAGAGCCTGGACTTAGATTTAGTCCAGCAACTCTTTTTCTACTTTCGGCTGGCGCAGCAGAATGACCGAGCGGGGTAAAAGCTCGAAAATTTCACCGCAACCGGCACTCCTTTTAGCGCCATCATCGGTTTTGAGCGATCCGGAAGGTGTAGGGAAATTTGTATCAATTATTACCTCCCAGGCCGGTTCGGCCGGTTTGCCCGGCAATACAAAGGGCAGGGTTTCCCAGTAGCCGTTAAAAAGGAGAAGCACGACATCATCTTTGATGCGCTCCCCATGTGCGGTGAACTCATCGAGCATGGCCTGTCCATTGAGCAGCATTCCGATACTGCGGACGTAAGCGGCGTTCCATTCTTCTTCGGTCATGTCCTGACCGTCCGCCCTGATCCAGCGAATATCGCTGACACCGCTACCCCGAATACTCCGGCCCTGAAAGAACTTGCGTTTGTGCAGGACCGGAAACTCTTTGCGCAGGCGGATTAGCCAGCGGCTAAACTCAAACAGGTTGTGGTTTTCTTCGTTCCAGTTCCAATCGAACCAGCTAATCTCGTTATCCTGGCAGTAGGCATTATTATTCCCCCGCTGGCTGCGCCCGAACTCGTCGCCGCCGCAAATCATCGGGACGCCCTGGCTCAGGAGGAGAGTGGCTAAAAAATTGCGCTTTTGCTTCTCGCGCAACTCTATAACTGCCGGGTCATCGGTTGGTCCCTCCGCCCCACAGTTCCAGCTATTGTTATTGCTTTCCCCGTCATTGTTGTCCTCACCGTTTGCCTCGTTATGTTTTTCGTTGTAGCTGACGAGGTCGTTCAGGGTAAAACCGTCATGAGCTACCACGAAGTTAACGCTGGCGTAAGGGCTCCGGCCATTATGCTGGTAGAGGTCGCTCGAACCGCTAAGCCGGTAGGCTAACTCGGCCACCTGGCTTTCGTCACCTTTCCAGAATTTGCGGACGGCATCGCGGTATTTGCCATTCCATTCGGCCCAACCTACCGGGAAGTTGCCGACCTGGTAGCCGCCTTCCCCGATGTCCCACGGTTCGGCGATAAGTTTGACCTGCGAAATAATCGGGTCTTGATGAATTATGTCAAGAAAGCTTGAAAGCTTGCCGACCTCGTGCAGGCCCCGCGCCAGGGTTGCCGCCAGGTCAAAGCGGAACCCGTCCACGTGCATCTCGGTTATCCAGTAGCGCAGGCTATCCATTACCAGTTGCAAGGTCCGCGATTGCAGCATATTGAGGCTGTTACCGGTGCCGGTATAGTCAAAATAGTAGCGGGGGTTATCCGCCACCAGCCGGTAATAAGTGGGGTTATCAATACCCTTGAAAGATAGAAAAGGTCCGTACTGGTTGCCTTCGGCGGTATGGTTATAAACCACGTCCAGGATTACCTCGATACCGGCGGCGTGCAACGTCTTAACCATGGCCTTGAACTCGCGGACCTGCTCTCCCAGCTTGCCACTGGAAGCATATTCGGAGTGAGGGGCAAAGAACCCGATAGTGTTATAGCCCCAATAGTTCGAAAGACCCTTGTCCACCAGCGTTTTGTCGCTGACAAAATGCTGGATTGGCAGTAATTCCACGGCGGTTATACCAAGTTGTTGGAAATAGTTAATTGCCGCTGGAGAAGCCAAGCCTTCGTAAGTGCCCCGCAACTCCTGGGCAACCCCAGGATGTTGCTGCGTAAAACCTTTGACATGGACCTCGTAGATTACCGACTCGTGGAAAGGAATATCAGGACATTTATCATCGCCCCAGTCAAAGGCCGAATCAATGACCACCGAGCGAGGCATACTGGCTGTATTATCCTGCTCGTCCCTCTGGGCATCCCGGTTGGGGTCGTTGGACGTAACCGGGTAGCCGAACATAGCATTGCTCCAGTTGATGGGGCCGCTGATGGCCTTGGCATAAGGGTCCAGCAGTAGTTTAGCCGGGTTAAAGAAGAGCCCCACTTCCGGTTCAAAAGGCCCCGAAACCCGGTAGCCGTAAAGCTGGCCCGGTTTAACGTTGGGCAAATAGCAGTGGTAGACATAATCGGTTTGTTCGGTTACGGGGATGCGGGCAATCTCTTTTTGAATATCATCTTTATCGAAAAGGCATAGTTCGACCCCGGTAGCGTTCTGGCTAAAGATAGCAAAATTAGTCCCTTTTCCGTCCCAGGTAGCGCCGAGCGGATAGGGCTTTCCAGGCCATGCGTTCATTTATTTTATTTCTCCCAAATTCACAGGTTGCTTGCTTAAGCAACTAAACCATCATTCAAAAAATATCACCCAAAGTATCACAATATTATAAGAAAATTTTAGCCAGGTTCCTCTGGCAAAAGGAAACTTTTTAAGGTACTGAAATAAGGCTTATGCAGGTCTTCCTCCTTCTTTTTTCTTCTCCTTCTCAACTCATCACCCGCCAAAAGAGGGGTCTTTATCTTTTATTAGGTGGTTTGCCCCTTCCTAAAATTCAACTACTTGGAAGGCCAACGTTCGGAGCGCCGGGTGATTTCCGATAAATTCCGGTAGAGATGCACATCATCGAGGGCTTCGGTTTGAAAACGCCAGCCCCAGTTACCCTCTGCCTGGCCCGGCTGGTTAATCCGGCTTTCACTGCCCAGTCCCAACAGGTCTTGCAGAGGCACTACTACCTGCCGGGCTACCGAGTTGGATGCCAGGGCTACCAGGCGACATGCCAACTGAGAGGGGGTAGCAACGTGGTGATTTGAGGCGGGTTTGGCCTGGGAGGGCTCAAGGCTATCCAGGTAGTCGAACACCTTTTCTCGCGCGGCTTCATTGAGGGAAGCGAACCAACCGGCAGCGGTATCGGTATCGTGATTGCCGGTGTACATCACAGTATTTTTGCCAATATTCTCCGGCAGGTAAGGATTGGTGGGGTCAAACTCATCACCGTTTCCAAAAGCAAACAACAACACTGCCATCCCTGGAAAGCCGGTCTTCTGGCGCAGGTCTTCGACTTCGGGAGTAACGGTTCCGAGGTCTTCCGCGATAAATTCGAGGTTTCCCAGCTTTTCCCGAACTTTCTGGAAAAAGCGAAGCCCTGGACCTTTAACCCATTTTCCATTGGTGGCAACTTGCTCGTCGTTTACCGGAATTTCCCAGTAAGCTTCAAAACCCCGGAAATGGTCCAACCGTACAACATCTACCATCTTGAAGGATTGCCGGAGCCGGTCCAGCCACCATCTATAATCATCTTTTTCAAGACTTTCCCAGCGGTAAAGCGGATTGCCCCAGTACTGGCCGGTCTCGCTGAAGTCGTCGGGCGGTGTCCCGGAAACAACGATTGGCCGGTTGCTTTTATCCAGTAAGAAAAGGTCAGGATGGGCCCAGACATCGGCGCTGTCGTAGGCCACGAAGATTGGGACATCCCCGATTATTTGAATATGTCTATCGTTTGCGTAGGTTTTTAGAGATAGCCACTGGCGAAAGAACAGGAATTGAATATATTTTTGAAGGGCTATTTCATCCGCCAGCTTTTCTTTCCAGCAAGTTAAAACCTCATTTTCGCGTTTGCTTAACCCTTCCTCCCATTCCGACCAGCTTTTTCCGGCGTGAGCTTTTTTAGCGGCAACGAAAAAGGCGTAATCTTCTAGCCAGAAGGCATTTTCAGCCTCAAATGCCGCGATTTGTTTCTTTAAGACTTTATCCCCACCCTCAATCCGGGCCTTAAACCTCTCAAAAGACCTGCTGAATAGCTGGTTCTTCCACTCGCTTACCCGGTCGTAATCAACCCGGTCAGCCGGGAATTCAGGCACATTATTTAAATCTTCCTCACGCAACAATTCTTCCCCGGCCAGGATTTCCGGGTCAATCAGTAGCGGGTTTCCGGCAAAAGCGGAAGCGGCGGCATAGGGTGAATTACCATAACCGGTCGGATTCAGGGGTAAAATTTGCCAGAGAGTTTGCCCGGTCTTTTCCAGGAAATCTACAAAACGATAAGCTTGCGTTCCAAAGTCACCGATACCATAAGGTCCAGGAAAACTGGTGGGATGCAGCAAAACTCCGGCTGCTCGTTTAGAATTCATTAGCAAAGACTCTCCTCATTTTAAATATCTAATCGTTTCCTTGTTAGTTTTATTCATAGCTTGAGCAATTTCTTAACCTACCAGGGCTTTTTTAGGTGGATGTTCGTCTAATTATTTAGTCTGAACTGAAAGTCTATAGTAATTAATTAACCCGCCTATAAGTTGTTAACATGGATTTTTCATGCCAATTGCTTGTAGAAACTTACCTTTTATATAAATCTCTAATTTACCCTAAATGTGCCATTATATCTTGAATTGACTTTCCTACTCATAATAATAAAGATGGATTTTGACTGAAACATTTATCTGGCTAAGAGAGGAAACTTTCAGGTAAAGGTTACACAGGTGAAATTTTATGGATCAGGCAGGTTTTAATTATATATTCCAATTTTTATAGATAATAACCCTACAATTTTGGAAAATAGATTGACAAAGAGCAGAGTTTTGCTATTATAAACGTAATTAGATCTAACAAATTTAGAAACGTCGTTGTTTCATCCTCGATTTGCCTTTAACGCTCTCACTCTATCATCTTAACCAAATAGATCCTAATGGCTACTATCCATGGTCCAAGGCTTTACCTGGCAAAGAAGCTATGCAGTCTAATGGTTTTAAAAACAGGCGCATACTCGTCCTTGACGATGACATTCCAGGCCAGGTCACCCATAAAGTTCTAAAAGCCCTGGATAATTCAAATCGAATCCGAATTTTACGCTTTTTGTCGAACCGGATTGCCAGCATCAGTGAAATAGCCGCAGCCCTAGACATTCCGCTTTCTTCGACCGCTTTGCACGTAGAGATTCTTGAAGAAAGCAGGCTTGTCCGAACTGAATTCGAACCGGCCAGCCGGGGTCTCCAGAAGATTTGCAGCCGGATGGTCGACCAGGTAATACTCGACTTACCGCTGCTAGATGAGGGTGGTGAGCATAGGGCCGAATACAGTATGCCTGTCGGGGCGTACGTGGATTGCCTGATCCAGCCAACCTGTGGGATTTTGAGCGATACCGGTATTATCGGGATGCTCGACGACCCCACCTCGTTTTACGAACCGGAGCACTATAAGGCGCAACTGCTCTGGTTTCACCAGGGGTACGTGGAATACCGCTTTCCAAACCGGATGCCGAAAGACAATATCCCTTCGATAATCCGGCTGAGCATGGAGGTCTGTTCGGAAGCGCCGCTCTACAACCTGAACTGGCCTTCCGATATAACGGTCTGGATAAACGGGGTCGAACTCGGCTCCTGGACCAGTCCCTCCGATTTCGGCGGCGAACCGGGCCGGTTGACACCTGACTGGTGGACCCCCCGGAATACCCAGTACGGGCTCCTGAAGTTCTGGCACGTGGATGACACCACAACCAGAGTCGACGGGGCTCCCGTTTCGAAGGTAAGGATTGCGGATTTGAAATTGAACGACTCGCCCTTCATTTCTGTACGTATCGGGGTCAAACCGGATGCCGTTAATGTGGGGGGGTTAAATCTCTTTGGCAATCGCTTTGGTAACTATCCGCAGGACCTGGTCCTTGAAATCAGTTACCGTCCGCCCGCCCTGTTGAAAAGTGGGAAAGCTATGTCAGAAAGGGAAAACCAGCAAACCGGCCTGGCCGGTATTGTTTCAAAAAATAGCTAAAGCTTGTACGCCGCTACAACTCATCATTGTTCTTCTATAAGTTAATCCACGGGCAATTGCCAGTTGACCCAGAAGGATTTACACCGTCATTTAACGTCCTCCTACATCTTTAACCTCTCGCACAATTACACGAACCATAGAAATATTGACTTATTTTGCTGACTTTATCTTTTATAGGGCTTTCGCTTCAAACATTCCTGTTGAGGGGGTTTAGCCCCAATATTTAGCTTTTCCCGGCCCAAAGCGAAAGTCGTGTTTAAGTTAGTTAATGTTTTAGCTCAATAGGAGGAAGATCCCATGATCAAAGGAGATTTGAGAAAATGGAGTTACCTGAGTCTTACCCTGGTAGCTTTGTTTTTAGCCGGTTTACTCGCGGCTTGCGGCGATAATACGGCTGCTCCCACAGCGGCGGCTACCACCGCCGCAGTTAGCGCAACTACTGCTGCCGGGGCGACCACGGCGGCTGGGACAACTACTGCTGCCGGGGCCACTACTGCTGCCGGGGCCACTTCAGCCGCTGCGACCACCGCCGCTGGCGGAACTTCGGCGGCAGCTACTACCGCGGCGAGTGGCACTACCGCGGCGAGTGGCACCACCGCGGCGAGTGGCACCACCGCGGCCAGCGGTACGACTGCGGCGGGCGGGACCGGGACGGCTATCACCCTGCCGGCTAACTGCACCAACGTTCAACTGCAATACTGGAACGGCTTCACCGGGCCGGACGGTCCGTTCATGGGCCAGATTGTAGACGCCTTCAACAAGGCCAACTCCGGCAAAATCACGGTCAAAATGACCAGCCAGGCCGACTACAACACCCAGTTGACGACCGCTGCCGCTTCGGACACTCTGCCCGACATCATCATCGTTAACGAAGACGTGGTCGCCAGCTTCGCCTTCAACAACATTATCCGGCCTATCGACTCGATTGTGCAGCAGCTTGGCTATACCGCCAGCGATTTCCCGAAAATCGCCTGGGATAACGGGGTCGTCGCCGGGAAACGTTACACCCTGCCGCTCAGCATCGTCCCCATGACCATGTACTACAACAACGACCTGCTCAAAGCGGCGGGTATTACTGCGCCGCCCACCAATGACGCCGATTTCCAGAAAGCCGCCGCCGCCATGACCACCAATGGCAATAAAGGCTTTGAGATCACCAGCGGTTTCCCGGTCCAGCAGATTTTTCAGCAGTTACTCCACCAGTTCGGCGGTAGCGAATTTAACTCCGACGTGACCCAGGCTACCTGGAACAGCGACGCCGGGGTGAAGGCGATGCAGTGGATGCTCGACGCCCAGAAGAAGTATTCCGAACCGGCCCTGGAAGTAGACGCCGACCTGAACGCCTTCAAGGCCGGTTCCGCCGGAATGATCTGGAATGGTATCTGGCAGACCACGAATGTAACCGGTTCGGCGGTATCGTTCGATGGCAAAGCTACCGCCGCTCCTCAAATCGGCACCCAACCTGCCACCTGGGCCGGGATGGCTTCGCTCGGCCTCCCCGTACATAAGAAAGGGAATGACACCTGCAAGGACGCGGCCTCGGCGATGTTGATGAAGTACATCCTCGACAATTCGCTGACGTGGGCCAAGGCGGGTAATGTCCCGGCTTACAACTCGGTCCGCAACAGCCCCGATATTGCAAACCTGCATCCCCAGGCCGAACTGGCGAAAGCGGTCGAAAACCCGATTTTCCCGCCGTCCGTCCCTGGTATCGGTGATGCTTTCGGGCCGCTCAGTGACGCCATAACCGCCCTTATGACGGGTAAGTCTACCGACGTTAAAAAAGCCCTGGATGACGCCGCCACCAAGAGTAATCAGACCCTGGCGGCCAACAAGGCCAAGTACGGTGATGCACCCAAGTCCTGAGTTACCGCCACAATCCTGAACCCGATTTTTACGGGTTATTGCGTCAGTCCTGGCTCATGCGGCCAGGGCTGGCGCACCCGTTTGAGACGGAAAGTTCCTAGAAAGGCAGGCTATTTTAATGGCGAAAACCATCCAGGAGCGTGAGCAGGCAGGGGCCGGTACGGCTGTAACCAGGGTAAACTCCAGGCGACGTTTCAGTATCACGCCGTACCTGTTTATCCTGCCCCACCTGATTTTCTTTGCGATTTTTGTAGGCTACCCGTTCGTGAGCGGCCTGGTCTACAGTACCTTCCAATATAATTTCCTCACGCCTGAAAATAATACTTTTGTCGGACTGGGCAACTACGCTAATTTGTTTAATCCCCAGAGCCGTGAATTCGACCTGTTCTGGAATGCCCTCGGCAATACCGGCATATTTATGCTCTGGAGCGTCCCGTCCCTGGTGATTATCCCGCTCCTATTAGCCGTCCTGCTCAACACCAAACTGCCTGGTCGCAATATCTACCGGGCCATTATCTTTGCCCCCTGGGTGCTATCGGTTTCGGTCATCTCCCTGCTGTGGTACTGGATTTTCCAGAGCAACGGCGGCCTGGTCAACTCCTATGCCAAGGCCCTCGGTATCTTTGGTACCGATGGACCGCCGCGCTGGCTTTCCACCCTGCCTGCCGCCTGGGTCGCCATTACTATCGCGACGGTCTGGTGGACTATGGGGTTCAACATGATTATTCTGCTGGCCGCCTTGCAGGATATTCCCGAACAACTCTACGAAGCGGCCACCATTGACGGGGCCAATACCTGGCAAAAATTCTGGCGGATAACCCTGCCCCTTTTGCAAGCGGTCCTCGTCTTTGTCATCACGATTACCATTATTGCCTCTTTCAACCTGTTCGGCCAACCTCTTTTCATGACCAACAACGGACCATCAAGGGGGACCGAGCCGGTAATGTTCCGTATATACGACGAAGGGTTCAGCCGGAATGCCCAGGGTAGCGCCGCCGCGATGTCTTTCGTGGTAGCCCTGATCATGATAGTAATTTCCTACCTGAACTTCCGCCTCTTTCGCCAGCGGGATACCAATTACTAAAAGGAGTGAGGAAGATGGCAAATTCAGTCCAGGCCCAAAGGCCCACCCGCAATTCGGCCTTTTCTTACCGGGGCCGCATCTATTTCCAGCGGGCCATTCTCTATATAATTCTGACCTTAATCGCCTTTATCGTGTTGATACCGTTGTTCTGGATGTTCGCGACCTCTATCAAGCCAAAAAACCAGTTGTTCACCAGGGACGTGCAGTGGTGGCCCGCTAACCCGACCCTCGACAACTATAAAACCCTGCTCGACAACCCGCAAACACCGATTGTTTCCTGGTTTACCAACAGCATCCTGATAGCGGTCCTGGTAACCGTCCTGGTGCTGGCCGTCGACTCGCTGGCGGCGTACGCCTACGCGCGCATGGAGTTTGTTGGCCGGAATATCCTGTTCAGAATATTGCTTTTCACCCTGTTTTTGCCGGGCATCTTGTTCCTGGTGCCAAACTTTCTTACCGTTAACGCCCTGCACCTGCGCAACAACTACCTTGGGGTGATACTCCCGGCCCTGGCCGGGGTCTTCGGGGTTTTCTTTATGCGCCAGTTCTTCGAGAGTATTCCCAAAGAACTGGAAGAAGCCGGTCAGATTGACGGGGCCAACACCTTCCAGACTTTCTGGTACATCGCCCTGCCCCTGGCTAAACCGGCCCTGGCGACCCTCGGTGTGATTACCTTCCTGGGTAGCTGGAACGATTTTCTGTGGCCGCTCCTTATTCTACAGGACCGCAGCCTGCAAACCCTGCCGATTGGCTTGCGCAGTTTGCAAGGGTCTTACACCTCGGAGTACGGGTTGATGATGGCCGGGGCGGTTGTAGCGGCGGTGCCGGTGTTAATACTCTACGTCGCGCTGCAACGTTTCATCGTAGCCAGCGTGGCATCGGCAGGTATCAAAGGTTAAAAGGCTGAATACCCAGGAAAATAGTCAGGAAAAATTATGCACAAAAAATTTGGGCAGACGCGCTGGTTAAGTGGATTTACCATTTTATTGGTGGGGCTTGGTCTGTTAGCTGCCTGCGGAGATAATACGGCGGCCCCAACCCCGGCCCCGGCTACGACCGTCGCCTTAACAAGTGTTGCTGCAACTACTGGTGCTGCAACTACTGGTGCTGCAACTACGGTTGCGGCTACCACGCCAGCCCAGACAACCGGGACCACTTCTACCACGGCGGCTGTAACCACGGCTGTCTCGACCACCGGCCCGGCCACGACTGCGGCGGGCTCACCCGGTACAACCATCAGCACGACTGCTGCAACAACCACGGGTACGGCTCCTGCCACGACGACCGAGGCGGCTACCGCAAGCACAGGCGTCATACCACCCGGTGATTTCCAGAACCCGGTGCTGGTGAACGACTTTGCCGACCCCTTCGTCTGGCAGGTCAATGGCAAGTTCTACGCCTACGCCACCAACGCCAACGGTAAGAATATCCAGGTGGCGACTTCGCCCGATATGATTAACTGGACCCTTGGCACCGATGCCATGCCCGGCCTGCCGAGTTGGGCCAAATTTGGCGGTTCGCTGGTCTGGGCACCGGACGTGACCCAGATTGGCTCGAAATTCGTGATGTACTATACCGCCCGCGACAAAACTTCCAACAAACAGTGTGTGGGGGTAGCCACCGCCGACGCCCCGGAAGGTAAGTTCAAAGACAGCAGTACCAAACCGCTGGTCTGCCAGTCCGACGAGGGCGGCACGATTGACCCGGACGTTTTTAAGGACAACGGCAAGCTTTATCTCTACTTTAAAAACGATGGCAACTGCTGCTCGATGCCAACCAACCTCTACGTCCAGGAGTTAGCGGCGGATGGCCTTAGCGTAACCGGCCAACCGACCAAACTTATGACTAACGACGCGCCCTGGGTAGGGCGGGTGGTGGAGGGGCCCCAGATGTTCAAGCACGACAACGCCTACTACCTGTTCTTCTCGGCCAACGACTATTCGGGGGTGAACTATGCGGTTGGCTATGCCACCTGTAAATCGGCCACCGGACCCTGCGAGCAGGCCCCCGAAAACCCGATTCTCAAATCATCGCTCAATAAACCGCCTGTTATCGGGCCGGGCGGCCAGTCGTTAATCCAGGTGGGGGACCAGACCTGGATTTTCTATCACGCCTGGGAGGTATCTGACGCGGGGTTGAAAACCGATCGTCGCCTGATGTGGCTGGACAAGGTAGAGTGGCAAAACGGCAAGCCGGTAGTCCAGGGACCAACCACCGGTCCCCAACCAACTCCGAAGATTTAATCTTTTGGGGCGACTGCTCATTCCATAAGGAGATAAGAATAATGAATGCCCTGGACTATTTGATACAGGACCACCGGGAGGCCTTCTTTAACTGCGAGATTGAAACAAGGCTTGGCCTTTTAACTCTTTTAGAAGCTGGGGATAAACTAGGCGAGAGCGGGTGACCCAACTGGGAGGCTCTTTTTGCCCCTCAAAGGGTTTGAGCGCACAACGCATCATTACCTCAAGGACCAACAGCAAATCGAGGCGAGGTCCCTGGTGTGCCCGCTCCGTCCCGTCCTTAACCAGCGAATATTTTGAGGGGTCTTCCTCTAGGGAGGTGTTTAATTGCCAGCCCTCCCGGTTTCCCAGTTCCTTCAAAGGGTCAACCCGGTAGCTTTCACCTGAAGCCGCCGCTTTTACAAGGTGGTCCAGTTCAAGGACCAGGATGCCGCTCAGCATTTCATTCAAAGCAGTCCGGCCATCCCCTGGGGTAACCCAGCGACCGATTACCCCAATAGGATAGTACACTCCGGTGGGACGGAGAATTTCTAGCTCGTCCCCTCCTGAAAGGGTAAAAAGCCCCTGCGGTAGTTTGGATTCTTCTTTTTTCCGGTCTTGTGCTGCCACCTGGCGCTCCTTTACCTTTATCTTTTAAGGTTATCCTATAAATATTGATTTTTGCCTGGGTTAATTTAGACTTTAATTGTAGCGCAGACTTGCCTTTATCGCACCAACCAGCCTTCTAAAAATATAAAAAGAGCCGAATCCTCTATATGAGGGTACCGGCTCTCAAGCAAAATAGCCGCCCGGCTATACTTCCTCTTTAACTATAACAACTTTAATAGCATGTCTGTATCTATTTTGAGACAGATCTGATTTCATTTCGGCATCAAGTTTTTCATCCCATTCTCTGCGCTTGGGATCTTCAACCGAAGGGTGGGAATCAGCTCGTTTGGTGACTTTAAACCGGGTACCGGGTTTAAACAAGACCTCATCTTCACCCTGGGCTTCCGAAATTGGTTTGATTAACCTACCATTCTTAGAGTAGATAATCTCCATAATGTCCAAACCAAAAGCATCACTCAGAGATTTAATTCTAAAGGTAGAGCTTGTAAAACCCATATCGGTGACGACCCCACCAACCTGGTTGAGGTCGTTATAACCCGGGAAAAATTTGGAATGACGGTAAACTTTGCCATTGAAAGGTCGCAATTTATTGAGGCCGGAAATAGCGGACTTGGTAAATGCCATTCTCCCTTTCTCTATATGCGCCTTTTTAGCTTCATTTTTTAATTTCTTTTTAGTTTCCTCATCAACCTCATCATCCTTATAAGGATCAACAGACGGGGCATGCCCAAAGACGGCGTTATTTCCAGCGGCGGAAATCTCATCAATATCGAAATTTCTCCACCCGGAATCTTGATTCGCCTGGGCATTTCCAGCCGAAGCGTCTTCAATCAAATGAGAATTCCCACCTGTAGAATCCTGAAGTTGAGGAAGATTGCCGGCAGTGGAATTTTTAACCGGTAGGTTATTCGCGACTGCGGTCATTTCATCAATATCGAAATTTCTATCTCCCGCATTACCGGTCAATTCGGAGGCTTCTCCCGAAGCACTCTCAATCAAGTGCCCGGACCCGGCGGTTGAATTCTTTATGGGCTCAGTAATAGCATTCTCCTGGCCCTGGTTTTTATTACCAGCCAGTAAACCATTCCGCAAGTGACCGTTCATATCATGATAAGCATTCATAGAATAGCCGATCAAACTTTTTAATTCCCTTTTTTCCAACCGCTGGAAGTCACCCTCTTTATACATCTTTTTTTCAATTTCATATTTTTTAGACTTATCATATTCTTCCACTTTAAGTAAAGGATTTTCATTTACCCGTTCAAATGTATCCTTATGGTGGGTACCAATGAAGTAATTATCTACTTTCTCATCTTCTTCCTTTTTATTTTCAGGCTTGTATTCATACTGGGGATTGTTAATAGCCTCTTGCAACTCAGGGTTTACCTGGCCGAGGTATCGGCGCACGAGCATAGATTTGATGAGGTTAAAACCGGGCATGTGGTTAATCTTTTGTAACTGCGCATCTGCCTGGCCGACCTTGCCGTCTTCCAAATTTTTAGCGGCAGAAGCCAAAGTACTCAAATCTTCCGAAGGAATTTTCGCGATGAGAGCGGGGGGTAAGCCGATAGCCCTTGCCATTACTTCTGGAAACTCTTTGTCTATCATAGCTTCCAGGCGGCTTATCAAACCTCTCTTCTTCTTTTTCTCTCCATCCTCCCTTTTTCCTTTCCATTCTTCAAGCAGGTCGGTCAGTTTCCCAAGGTAAAGCATTTCTTTGTCGGGATCGGTGGCCGCCATATAATCTCTGTAAGTTTTATGGATCTTCGTCCAGGTGGAGTTGACAATTCCTCCCGTGAGAGAGGGAGCCAATTCTTTGGCCGTCATGCCACCACCTTTGCGCTGGATAACGTTGGCGGGCGCTAAAGACCGCTGGATAGAATCGGGGCGGGCTATAAGCGAGGATGCCGCATTTGAGCGGTTGGAAAGCATGCGCATTACAGCCTGGTTGCCAACGGTTTGTTGCATCCTGAGAATATTTGAGTGGCTATATTTAGCCGGACCAGTCAAGACCGGTAAAGGTGCAAACCCATTTTCCGGGGCGCTGGTAACGGCAACCGGGGCAGTATTTTTAGAGGATGCGGTGGAGTTAGGGGTAAGATTATTTTGCTTCTGCATAATTCATAAATTCTATGGCCGGGTTTCCGAGCCTTTAGCTACTAAACCAGGCTTAAAATATTAAAGTTAACAGGGTTTGAAAAGATGCTGAAAAGAATATTCCCAGGGTAGGGCGGCTTATTTCAGGTGCAAACAATGTTCAAGGAAGACAATAAGCTTGGAAACTACCATACATTTTCAACTTGCTCATCAATTCAATTATAGGGGCAAAGGAGACCCCGGCTTTTAGGGTGACTTAATATAAAAAGCCAAATTTTGGCCGCTTACCCTAAACCGGCGAGAGAAATTGGCCTGGGCTGAGAGAATTAAATTGGGGGAGGGTTGATTTATAGCGCGGCTAAATCAATTTTGCAGAGAATAATTAGTGGAATATTTGAAAAGAAAGACCCCGGTCAAAATCTCGTCCGGCGAAGCGGTTTTAGAGGTCTGCCAGGCCCGGTTAAAATCGTCTTCAGGGCAGTTATCCCGCAAGAATCTGATCGTCTGAGTATATTTTTGGAGATAGAGGGCGGTTAAGGCGCTCCCGCTAACTTCCATAAGCCTTTCAATCCCGCTGCATAACTCGACGGCTTTTACGAAATTACCCCGTTGACTTAATACCCCGGCCATCCCCACCAGCCCGCAAATAGTGCTGGTAGGGTCAGAGTGTTCCTGGTTAAGCCGTAAGCTCTCGGAAAAGCAAGCCTCGGCCTGCTCGATTGAGCCCTGGGCCAGCCCAACCAAACCCAACCCGTTCAAGCAATTTGCCACACTGCTTTTATCTTCCCAGAATCTGAATAATTCGAGGCTATTGGTAAAAAGTTGTTTGCTTTCCTGGTAATTTTCTTCTGCAAGCGAAATATAGCCCAGGATTATAAATAGACGCGCCCGTCCGGTCTTATCGCCTAACAAAGCTTTAATTTTAAGGCTCTGGTGACACATGTAACGGGCCTCGTTATACTTGCCTTCGGTCAGGGAGATGTCGGCGAGAATATTGTAGCAGGCGGTCAGGCCGAGTTTGTTGGCCTGTCTTTGCCAGATTTCCAGGCTGGCTTCGGCGTACTGGCGAGCCTGTTCAGGGTCGCCCTTTAATTGCCAGAGAGCGCTTATATTGTAAAAGGTCGTACCGATACCGCTTTCGTCGGAAAATTGCCGGTAAAGGTCCAGGCTAGTCTTATAATTTTCCAGGGCCTGCGTATAATGGGCCTGCCGCCGGTTATTTTCACCCAGTGAGCATAAAACCTTGGCCTTATAATGGTTATCCCCGGTCCTCTGGGCCAGGTCCAGCCCTTGCTGGAAGAATTTTGCCGCCTCGGAATGGTCGGACTGGCGAATTGAAAGGACGCCCGCCCCGTATAAGGTCTCGGCGTAACTTGCCAAGGTCTTTTTATCATTACCTGGGAAATAATCAGCCGGAACGGCAGCCAGCACCCGGCCCAGATAACGCCTGCCTTCACTGATAAAACCCCAGAACCGCCAGAACCGCCACAGGGCGCTGGTCAGGCGAAGTCCCATGGACCATTCTCCGGTCGCCAGGCACCAATCCAGGGCCGCCCGAAGGTTATCTTGCTCCAATTCAAAATATATCAAACCTGGTTCAGTCTCGTTCCGGGACAGGTTCTTAACAGCTTCTTCTGCCACCCCGGTAAAATATAGAGCGTGGCTTTTATGCAGAGCTTCTGCCAGTCCCCCTTTTTGTAATTTTTCGTAAGAATATTCCCGGATTGTTTCCAGCATTCTAAAGCGATAAACGCGGTCCTCGTCATTATTACCAGGTTGCCCGGCTATGGCTACCGGGGTAGTTATTTCTATCCTACTTACCAGGCTTTTATTTAGCAGGCTTTCCAGGGTCGCCCAGGTAGGAGGCCCTTTCAAAAGGTTTTTCAAAGAAGGGTCACCGGCTACAATTTTCTCAAGGGTTGTCAGGGTAAACCCGTTCGATAAAATGGATAGTCGTTCGAACAGCTCTTTTTCCGCCTGGGTCAAAAGGTCATAACTCCAATCGAGGGTCATCCGTAAAGTTTGTTGGCGAGATAAGGAAGTGCGGTTGGGGCCGACCAATATTTCCAGGCTCTTATCGAGGCGCCGCACCATTTGGTCAACCGAAAAAGTCTTGAGGTGATTGCTGGCCAGTTCAATGGCCAGGGGTAAACCGTCCAACCGCTGGCAGATTTTTATAACCTGCTGGTAATTTCCGGGTGTGAGAATGAAATTTGGAATAATAACCCTGGCACATTGAAGGAAAAAGGCGATTGAGGATACCTGTGCTATGTCATTAAGCATCTCAGGAGAGGTCGGGGCAACTAAATAATCCAGCGCCGGGTTCAGGTTCAGTTCGGGAGAAGGAGAATGAATAAAGCTGGGTAAGGTTAAAGGTGGTACTTCGAAGCGTTGTTCTCCTTTGATTTGTAATACCTCGCGGCTTGTAACCACGATTTTCAGGTAAGTGGTTTCGGTTAGGAGCGCCTCAAGCAAAGGTGCCCCATCCATAATTTGCTCAAAATTATCCAGAATTAAAAGTATTCGTTTTAAACGAAGGTACTTTTTTAAGAACTCGAATAAATTCCGGTTGGCCCCCATAAGTTCGGGAGCAACCGTCTTGGCGATGCTAAAAAGAAGTAAATCGGGTTCCCTTAAAGTGGTCAGGTCCACAAAGAAAATACCATCTTTAAAGTCAGGTAATAAGGTGTAGGCCAGCTCAATAGCCAGGCGAGTCTTACCCGTACCACCTGGACCGCTCATTGTCAGTAACCTTGAATCCGTCTCGACCAGCCATTTTGAAAGCTGTTCTAATTCGGTCTGCCGTCCAACCAGGGGTGTTAACGACCGGGGTAGTAAATTCGCAGGGCCGGGTAAGGCACCGGTAAGTTGGGGCGCTTCATTTATAGGAGCAGCCTGGTTTGCTTTTGAATTTGCGGGTTCCTTATCTCTTTTATCCCCCCCTATTTTCTTGAATTGTTCAAGTTGAGGGGGAGCGTTCTTTTGGGAATCCAGGTATTGTTGAAGGAGTCTTTTAAACCATAAACTATCAAAAACCGGGTAGGGTGTAGTGAGGTTGAGCCTGGCATCCTGTAGATTTTTGACGCTTGCCCAAAGCTGACGCGCTTCAAAGGTTTCTTCACCCCGGTTGAAAACTCCCCGGTGCAGGTAAATTTCGACCAGGGTTTTCAGGTTGGCGGCTTTGGGTAAACTGCGGCCTTCTTCCCAAAAACCTACCGCCTGGTAACTTTTAAGGTTCAAAAGCCTGGCTAGTTGAAGCTGAGTTAAATTTGCCCGGTTCCGATATAACTGAAATAATTGATTTGGTAAAAGCTTTTCGGTATAGTCCAGGTTTCCGGTCATGGTTGCGCTCTCCAATTTCAGCCAGTGTGACTGAAGACCAAAAAATAGGAACGGGTCTTTTTTATTAGCCGGTAAATCTTAAATGTAAAAAGTGGACTTTATGGAAATAATCTATAACAAAAAAATAAAAGTATTCGTCAAAGAACCTGTTTTCTAAAAAGAAAACTTTGAGCAGAGTTTAGAGTTAAGCAGGACGTAAAATTCCACTAAAGTCGGGCAATATCATAACTACCAACCAGCTTAAAATCCCAGGAGTATCATATAATCACAATTTATTCTACAGGTATTTAGCTCATCTAACAAGCCAAAGAAATTTTTTTAATATATTGACTTTATCTCGCTAGAGTGGGGTGAAAAAAGAGCCAGGATGCTATACTGCACTTATAGCAAGCCACCATAACTGCACCTTTTCTCAAACCAGATGGTATATAGTTCGGATAAATCAAAAGGTAACCCAAAATTTTAATAAAAATGTGAGGAAGCGTGAACCAATTCCAGGAGCAAAATTTTAAGGACCCGGCAGTCAAATATCGCATTATCCCGTTCTGGTTCTGGAACGGCCCCATGCTTGAAAGCGAAATTGCCTTTCAGATTGCCCAGATGGCCACTAAAGGGGTAGGTGGCTTTTTCATCTGCGCCCGGCAGGGGCTGGAAATCCCCTATCTCTCCGATTCGTGGTTCGAGCGGGTCGCCTTCGCCGTGGAAAAGGCGGCTGAATACGGCCTGGAAGCCTGGCTTTATGACGAATATCCTTATCCGAGCGGGATGAGCGGAGGTGAGGTCATCTTGCAACATCCCGACGCCAGGCAACACAACCTTGTATGCCTCAGTTTTGAGGTTTCCGGACCCCAGGAATTTTCCCAGGAAATACCCTGGGCCAGGGTCTTAGCCGCCCAGGCCATTCCGCTGGACCAACCGGAACCCCAAACCATTGTCAGATTGGAAGGAAATATCGGCAATTTGCAGGTCCAGAACGTCTTTCAAAAGACCGGCCTGACCGCCTACAACCGCAAGCGTTACTTTACAGCCCAACCGACCAAATTTTTAACATGGTCCGCACCGGAGGGGAAGTGGCGAGTAGAAATTTTTGTCGAGAAGGAAATCGAACCTTTTAAATTTTTCGGCACCTTTTTCGACCCCTGCCACGCCGGGGCAGTTAAAACTTTTCTCAAAACCACCCACGAACGCTATGTCCCACTCCTGAAAAGATTGCCGGGCCAGGTCAAAGGGATTTTTAGTGACGAGGTAGGTCTATACGGTAACCCACCCTGGTCGCCGGCCCTGCCTGCTTTCTTTGAAGAAAGGACCGGGTATTCCCTTTTGGATAACCTGGGCGCCTTACAACACCCCGCCGGGGAAAATACTGCCCGGGTGCGCTATGACTATTTTCAGTCGCTTCATCTTTTGCTCAGGAATAGCTATCACCGGGAGGTGAAAGAATGGACCCAGGCTCACGACCTGCAATACGTGGCTGAAGTCCCGGCCCTGCGAATGACCACTCAGTTTTACAGCGATACGCCGGGCGGGGATAGCGCCCACGAAAAGTTGGGCCGCTCTCTCGAATGGATTATCGACCGTTACGCCCTCAATTTGCGGTCGAACCCGAAGATGGTTAGCTCGTTAGCCCGCCAGCTTGGCCGGGAACGGGCCATGATTGAGTGCTTTCACAGCGTCGGCTGGTCGATGACCCTCCAGGACGCCCGCTGGATGATTGACCGGCTGGCCGCCATGGGGATAAATTTTTTCAATTTTCACGCCTTCTTTTATACCCTCGACGGCCTGAGAAAACACGACGCGCCACCCTCGCAGTTTTTGCAAAATCCTTACTGGCCTCACTTTAAAAAGCTGGCCGACTACGCCGGGCGACTGAGTTATATTTTGAGCCAGGGCCAGCCCGCAGGCGAACTCGCCGTGCTTGACCCGACCACCAGCCTCTGGACCCATCTGGGCAATCCTTTCCAGGAATTTGGTTATAGCGGGAGCGACCCCGAAGAAGAAAAAAGGTTGGAACGGCTCAAAGCGGATTGGGCGGCCCTGTGCAAAACCCTGCTGCTCTACCAGTTTGACTATGACCATCTCGACCCTGAAATGCTGGCCCTTGGGAGGGTAACCGACCGGGGAAAACTTGAAATCGGCCACGCCGCCTATTCGACCATAATTTTACCGCCCCTGACAAACCTGGAAGCAGCCGCGTGGGCCAGGCTAAAAGAATTTCTCGCGAAAGGGGGGACCGTCATTGCCCTGGGGCTCCTACCTTACGAACAAATTGAAGCAGGGTCGAGGGTTGCATCCGAGATGTGGGGTCAATTCGGCCTGGCAAGCCAGGTCGGGCCAGACGACTACTGGCAGGAAGCAGGGGAGAACGGCGAGATGCCTTTTGAAAAGGGGCAAGGAGCAGCCTATTTTCTAAAGTGTCCTGGGGGCATCCAGTCTGACCAACTTACCCGGCTGGTTACCTTTCTAAAGGGACATCTTGACCGGGTAATCGAGCTTGAGGTTGAGGAAGCCGACCGGAAAGCCCTCCTGGCCCACCGTCGCGTCCAGGGTGATAACTCTCGCCTGCTTTTTCTTTCAAACCAGGAAGGGAATCAAATTACGGTCGGGGTTGGTTCCCTCAACGAAGGAGGGCAGGATACCGCCAGGACAGAGGAGTTGGATTTAGAAACGGGTGAGATTATTCCACTTTCCCCGGTTTTTTCCGGCCAGGACCAAAAGCTTGAGGTCAGGCTGGCCCCCTACCAGGCCCGGCTTTTCCGCTTTAGCCGGGTAGCGGCAAAGCCGGGGGAAGTTGAAACCGGCCCCGACCTGAACGCTCCCGGCCATGTCGAGTTGAAGATTAATGCCGCCCAGGAGTGGCAGGTAAACGCTTTACAACCAAACGCCGCCCGGCTGGGGCTCTTTAATTTTGCGCTCGACCTCGACAATAAAGGTCTGAATGAAGGCTGGCAAGCCGGTCTTCCAGGAGTAATGTGGCCGCCAGTAGAACCCAAGACCCTGATAGACCAGTTGGACGATTTAGCCCGGTCGGAGAAACTGGCTCTGCCCTTAAATTTTTCGCAGACCTTTGGCACTCCCATGAAATATACCCTGGCCTACCCGTTAACCTGCTGGTACGAAACCGCGTTTGAGGTTGCCGAAATGCCCCCTGATTGTCAGCTTAGAATGGACGCGGGCGCTATCGAGGGCGCCTATACCATTTTCTTGAACGGGCAGGCCCTTGACCCGGCCAATTTCAAAGCCCGCCGGGAATACGATATTTCGAACCGGGCTTGCGAAATTGGTTCCCTGCTCGTCAAAGGAACGAACCGGCTGGTAGTGCGCGTCGAGGCCAGGTGTGACTGGGACGGGCTGCTCGACCCACTCTACCTTACCGGGAATTTCGGAGTTTACCCTGGGTCCAACGGGATACTACAGTTGGCGTCACTACCCGCCGCTATTGGTCTGAGGGCTAATCCGCCCAAGGGTTTCCCTTTCTATGCCGGGACCCTGGCCTATTCGACTATTTTTAAACTGGCCGAACTGCCCCGGCAAGAAACCTTTGAATTGGTGCTTGAAGGATTGGATGCCAATCTGCACGAGTGCCTTGAGGTAACCGTAAATGATAGTTCCCTGGGAGTCAGGCCGTGGTCACCCTACACCTGGCAGGGCCGGTGCGAAACGTTAAAGGTGGGAGAAAACACCCTGGAGGTGCGGGTGACCAATACCCTGGTAGGACTGCTGGAAGGGAAGTTTTTCGATTATGACCGCCACCAGCTTTTAAATATTGAAGATTTATAAGTTATTTAATTGCGTTCCAGGCAAGCCGCTCGTTTGGCCAGTTACCCTGTTACATGGGGTAACTAAGAGCTATAAACAATTCTGGCCAGCGGTAGCGAGGGGACATCAATCCAGGCCCATCTGGCGGCGAAACTCGCCGGGGCTGATGTGCAGTTCGCGTTGAAATACCTTGCAGAGGTGGTTGGCATTGGCATAACCGCACAACCTGGCGACATCTTCCAGCTTAAATTTTGTTTCAACCAGTTTCCTGGTTACTTCTTCCAGCCGGACCTTTTGAATGAACCGCGCCGGGCTAAGGCCGGTGGTATCCTTAAAATAGTGACTATAATGGCTGCGGGTCATATTTTTAAGGGCGGCCAGTTCCGTTACGCCAACCGGGCGTTTCAGATTGCTTGTAATATACTGGCGGGTTTCCTCCAACAGATTCTCACGCGAAAGTGGTTCATAGACATGGTGCTGGGCAAAGCGCTCGTATTCCAGCAGAAATTCAAAGAGGGCCAGTTCGCTCACAAAATTATCTCGAAAGGTCTTGCGGTAGCTGTGTTCGAAAAGTTTCACCGCCTGCAAGACAAACCGGTTTTCCGGTTCAATAGTGAGGACCGGCCCGACCATCTTTTTCTGAAGGGCCATTCTATTTACCACGTATGGGTGCTGCAAGATAAGCCAGAAGTAGGTCCAGGAAGGCGACTCCCTGGGAATAAAGTAGTGATGCTCGGAGGGGATAATTGTTATAAAAGCCTTTTTCGGGGTCAGCTTATATTCGAGACCTTCCTCGCAATAGTACCCGTAGCCATCCAGGGTATATTGAAAGAGGAGTCTTGGAAAAGCCGGGTCGCCGCCGCGTTTCAAACCATCCCAGTAATAAGAACTGGGCTGCGTCCGGGTTTCCAGCCCGGTAAAATAACTGCTATCGTCGCCGGTTTGAAGCACCCCGATTCCGCCGCTCTCATTGTAATGAGAATCCAGCATACCCCTCAATTTTTGTAAAGAATTGTCGTCCATCAATTACCCACAATGGGAATATATTTTCCCAGTACCCCAGATTTTCCTCTTCAAAAAAGGGTTATCCCAGGTTTAATTTTATCACAAATAGACCATAAACCGGGCAACCTGACCATTGCAACCTCAAATTTCGGTTGTAAACTGATAGTAAAGTAAGGAACCCTGCCCTACCAGACCTTACCCATTCAGCCAGAAACTACTAACCCAAACTCTTTAACAAGGAGGTTAATTTAGATGCCCATTAGAATTGCAATGATTGGGGCCGGTTCCATCGGTTTTACCCGCTCATTGATGCGTGACATATTGGCGGTCCCGGAACTTGCCGACACAAACTTTGCTTTTACCGACATTTCCCAGACTAACCTGGATATGGTTACTCAATTATGCGAGCGGGAAATAAAAGCCAATAATTTACCCGCCACGATTGAAGCTACCACCGACCGGCGCCGGGCAATTGCCGATGCCGATTATGTCATAAGTGTAATCCGGCAGGGCGGTCTCGAAGCTTTTGAAACGGATATTAACATCCCCTTGAAATATGGTATTGACCAGTGTGTCGGGGATACTATCTGCGCCGGGGGCATCATGTACGGCCAGCGAACGATTCCACCGCTCCTGGAATTTTGCAAAGATATTAGGGAAGTAGCCAAACCGGGCGCGCTCTTTTTGAATTATTCAAACCCCATGGCTATGAATACCTGGGCCTGCAACAAATACGGCCAGGTTAAAACTATCGGGTTATGTCACGGGGTGCAGGGCGCTCACTGGCAGATAACAAGTGTTATCGAAATGTGGGCTAAAGAACAGGGGTTGCTCGAACCGGAGGCAAAATTGCACCGCCGGGAAGTTGATGTGATTGCAGCAGGGCTGAACCACCAAACCTGGTTTATAAAGGTGGTATGGCGAGGGATTGATTTTATTCCGCTATTACCCGAACTCTTTGCAAGGCATCCTAAATACTCTCAGACCGAAAAGGTGCGAATTGACGTGCTAAAGCGGTTTGGCTATTACAGCACCGAATCAAACGGCCACCTGAGCGAATATCTGCCGTGGTATCGCAAGCGTCCCGAAGAAATCCTGAACTGGATTGACCTTTCCTCGTGGATTAACGGTGAAACAGGCGGCTATCTGCGGGTAACCACCGAAGGGCGCAACTGGTTCGAGACCGATTTCCCCAACTGGTTGAAAGAGGAGCCCCCGGTGATTTCGCCCAACAACCGCAGCGAAGAACACGCCTCCTATATTATTGAAGCCCTGGAAACGGGCCGGGTTTACCGGGGCCATTTTAACGTGGTGAACGAACACCATATCACCAACCTACCAGATGGGTGTGTGGTTGAAATCCCCGGCTATGTCGATAAAACCGGCCTGAATATTCCTACAGTGGGAAATCTACCAATGGCCTGCGCTGCTACCTGTGCCGCCAGTGTCAGGGTGCAGGAAATGGCGGTCGAGGCGGCGGTACACGGGGATGTCACCCTGCTAAAACAGGCGGTCTTACACGACCCCTTAACCGGCGCAGTCTGTAACCCTGAGGAGGTCTGGCAACTGGTAGATGAAATGCTGGTGGCGCAAAGCCGCTGGCTGCCCCAGTACCAGAATGAGGTCGGCCCTGCCCAGGCCCGGCTCGATGAAGCGGTCCGCAATAATACCCGCGTCAGGTTGCGCAGCGGGCAGGGAGCAGCCCGGTTGCATACCCGCAATGTTACGGAGTTGGCCGAGGATAAAGCGGCAGCCCGTAAGAACGCCTCCGCCGCCGACAAAGGCGACCTGGTCAGCAAACCCGGTAAATAAGCAGTAGGGGCCAACATTCTAGAGACACCGGCTTTTGAAAGCAGACGTTTTCAAAAAGCCGGTGTCTTTTTATTTCCAGGGATCAGTTAGAACGCCTGGGAACAAACCGAACTAAACATGTTAACTTTTGAGCCAGTTCCTTTGTTGACAGGGCAAATCAGCCTATAAAAGGCCGAGTTAAGCCGTTTCCCCTGGTTGTAAATCACCCCAAAAATGCTGACCACTGAAATATAATTAAGAATATTAATCACAACATTAAGATTTACAACTTATTTTATAAAAGGTGTTGACAATTTCCAAAAACCATGGATAATAGAAATACAACATCAATAATATTAACTTTGAGATTAATAATATTGATGATTAGAGATAATAAAATAAAAATTCTTGAGTAGTAACCTGGCAACAATTAGTAATGCCGCAAAATGTAAGGACTGTACGGACCCAACGGGTAAAATCAAACAAAGGCTAATACTGAGCCTGGAAGACTTGAAAATTAAAAAAATTCGTAAATTGTTGGAAATTTAGTAGGAAAGGAAGAATTATTATGTTTAACCAGTATTCTCAGGTGATGATGAGCGAAGTAAATTACCGCCACGACCTTTACAAGCAAGAAGTTCAGCGCGAGCGCCAGGTCCGGCAGGCAAACCAGTATAGTGAAAGCAAACCGCAGTCCGCCAATAAAGTGCCCGCAGTCATCAAAAATGGCCGCTTGAGCATGCAGAAGGGTTTATAATCTCCAGGCTGCCCGCCCGGACACCGCTTCCGGTGAAATGCCAAATGTGTTCCCAAGGCTGAATCCCTGGTTATCTGCCCTTAAATTCAAACTTTTTAGGGACAGGTAACCGGGTAGACATTCAGGTCTGGCGACCTGAATAACTAACCTCCCTACGCCAGTAGCCCTCTTATCGCAGTCTTTCTTGAAATCCCTTATGAACTTTACAGCTTAAACAGAATCCTGACCGCTTTTCCGGTTGGGCCTGAGAGGGTTATATTTACTCGTGACAATCTTTCGCAGCGTTTTAGCAGTAAAACCGGCCAGCCTGACCGTCCTGGTCGCTTGAAGTTGGCGCAAATCCTTCTCAAAACGGGCTAAAGTCTGTTCGAGTTCACGGTTGGCTTCGATCTGGCGGGCCAACCGTGAATTGGCCTGGTGTAGTTCGGCTTCCAGGGAGGCCAGGTTGCCCGTAGAACTTCCCTTTGGCAGGGTGGGGGTTCTTTTTTTGAGTTTAAGGTATTCTGCTTCCAGGTTCCGGGACAAATCTTCCGCTAAAAGGTATTTGTTTTCCAGGGATTTAGCCCATTTATTGATCTTTGCGTGTTCCGTTTCCAGGTCATTGTGCCTTTCCTGTAGCAGTGCATATTGGGATTCTAAGACATTATAACCTTTTTCCAGCCCTAAATAATTGTTTTCCAGTTTAATATATTCTTCCCGGAGGGTATTATAGGTCAAATGAAGGTTAACGCCCCACTCTCTAAGGGCAATCGTTTCAATCATGCTGCTAAGGTTCTGGCTTGCACAAAGGGCAAAAAATTCGGACAGCCCAAATTGATAATGTTCCTGGGCGACGGCCAGCATAGCAGGATCTTGCAGTAACAGGCTTAATTTTTCTCGCCCGACAGCCCGGACCGGTTGTAAAAGATGTTTGAAATAGATAAAAACTTTCTCAAGCTCAAATTCCGGCCCTTCCTGGAAATCGGGCCGCCGCAATTGTCCGGCGAAAGCCTCTTTAAAAAAGTCTACCGGAATATCAGCCAGAACTTCCCGGCGGATCTGGACGGCTTCGAACATGGTTTGGGTCGCGAGGGTCTCTTTAGTGACACTGTTTTTTACGTGGTAAAAATCATCCAGGCGGTTTACCAGCTTTTCCGGCATGACCGCAAGGGGAATTTTCTTCAGCAGTTTTAGCCACATAGCCTGGGGAGCAAGTTGCACAAAGGTATTCGAAAATAAACCGGCCTCAAGCAGAGCCTGTCGCTCGAACATGGCGGTTTCAACCGGGAAGAAGTTTTCGTTAAACTGGTTAAAGAATAGCAGGCTGAACATTTCGGCCTGGGTAGCGGCAGTTAAGGTGGTGTAGTCGGCTGATTTGGTAACAATTTGGAGGGGTCTATAGACTTCCCCGGTAAATTCTAACCCGGCAAAGGCGCCTTTCCCGCCCGTTTCCACCAGGAAATTATATTGCCGTTCGAGCCGGTCGGGGTGACTAATATCATTCGCCCCGGCAAAACAAACAAATTTACCCCTGGCGAGTTTTAGCAAGGTGTTTAAGGCAAAGCCGCTACTCTGGTCCCGGTCAAACCGGTAGATAAGGCGCTCGTCCTTAAATTCTCGGACAATTTCCCCGGTGTTGTCTGCGGGTCCGTGGTTGATAATAAGCAATTCATACCCGGTAAAGGTCTGGTCCAGCACACCCTGGATCGCTTCCCGGATGTATTGGGTTTCGTTATAGGTTGTGATTAAGACGCTTACCTGGGGGTTTTCTGGGGACATTTGCCCGGTTCCTCTCTACTTGGGGCTAATGCAAGGGCCGGGTTAACCTTTTTACTGCTAACCCGGCTACTACAAGGTTTGTACTCATCCAAGGTATTTCTTAAATAATTTCAGGCGAGGTACAAGCTGGCGTTGTGTACCGTATATTTCCCGGAAGCGGCGCTGACCTGCCTTTGCCAGCCGGTGAAGCGCTGAGGGCTCGTTAAAGTAAGGAATTATTTTTCCCACAATCCCCTCAACTTCCCCAGGGATAATACAAATATCCTCACCGGGGGTGAATTCTTCATTCTCGTTGAGAAGGTCAGTACAAAAGACTGCCACTCCGCACAAAGCTGCCTCGCTACAGGCGCCGGTAGGAAACCCATCAAAAGTGCCGGGCATTAACACGAAAGGTATATTGGGTGAAAGAGTAATATCCATCCCGGCATAAAATTCGGGGAAGAAGCTGGTTGGTTGGTGACCATAAAAAGTGATACGGTCCGCCAGGCTTGTGACATCTATATCCTGCGCCCCAAACCCACCGACCACGTGAAACCGGAAAAGAGGGCTAAGCCGGGCTAAAACTTTTGCAACCTCTAAAAAAACATCGTACCCTTTATCCCGCCCTTCCGCCATATATTTCATGGCAACAAAACAAATATCAAAGGTCGCCTTATCCTGCCCATAATAACGGTGAGGAATGGAGAAACGGTTATATAATTCGGCTGGAATAACCGCCCCATAAATATATTCGATTTTCTCAGGCGGGCAAAGACCGTTCCGAAGTAGATAATTATAGGTTATTTTCTGGGTAACTATCATCCTTTTAAAAAACTTTGAGTTTGTCAACCGGAGTACCCGGGAATCGGAAATGATGTCGTAGAAAAGAAATTCGCCGCCCGGATAGAGCGTGAAAATAAAAGGAATTTCCTCTCGCTCGATAATGGGGAGAAGCTTGAAAGCATTTTTCAAAAAGACCACGTAAAGTAACCGGTAATTTAAGGCGGTTTCGGCTACAAACCGCTTAAGCCTATCCCTGTTCTGGGGATAAAAAGAGAGATATTCCTCTTTTAAGGTATCGAAATTTGGCTGGGCGGAGACAATGTCGCAATTCAAATTGGCTAAATAATAGTTAAATTCGGCAACCCGGAAAGCGGATAAGACATTGGGGAAATAATCATCATAAATAAGCAGCCCGGCCCGTGTTTCCTGGTTAGGGGCTGGTACGCGCTCACGAGGAACATCCAAAACTCTTTGTGGGCCGGGCCATTTAATTGTTTGTTCTTTTAAGGGGTCCAGTTGCAGGTCCCAGTCGGACCCGAAATCGGCCTTAAACGAGAGAAAATCGGGGGGGTATAGGGGGAAATTCGAAAGTTTTTGATAAAGCCGCGCCAGTAAAAAGGGCGGCACCTCTTCAAAGAAAGTTAACCGGAAATAATTATAGCTTTTTATGAAAAGGTCGGACCTGCCGGTGGCCTGGAGATAACCGGCCAGGCGCTTGCAAAATAGATAAGCCAGCTCGAAAAACAGGTCGTTTTGAGTATTATTGTTTGAAACACTGGAAGGATGGGAACGGTAATAGGTTAACTTTTCCGGTATGACATGGAACCTGAACCCGTTTAGCAGGCAGCGCAACCACAAATCAAAATCAGGCGTCAAAAACAGGTCCGCGTCTAAACCACCAACCCGGTCGTGGAGTTCTTTGCGAAGTAAAACCGAGGAATGGCACAAAAAATTCTGGATAATCCAGTTGTCGCCCAGGTTCAAATCACGTTTTTGGTTGAACCAGTTCGAAAAAATCCCCTCAAGCACCTGGCCGGTGCCATCCACCTCGAAAATAAAAGTACCGGCAACACCGGTTTCAGGATGGGTTTCCAGGTAATCCACCTGGCGCGCCAGTTTCTCCGGGGTAAACCAATCACCGGCCACAATATAACCGGTATATTTGCCGGTACAAAGGGCGTAAGCCTGGTTGTAGGTCTGGCCGGTGCCCCGGCCTTTTTCATCAAAAATCGCGGTAATCCTGGGGTCATTAAAAGACCGGATGACTTCGGCGGAATTATCCGTAGAACCGTCATCAACAATTATTAACTCCCAGTTCGAATAGCTTTGGTCCAGCACCGACTGTATCGTCTGTCGAATAGTACGGCCAGAATTGATGGACAGCAGGATTAGCGATACCAGGGGTGAGTCCATAGGTGTGCCGGGAGCCTTTCAACAGGTTAATTTTGGGTCATAAAGATTTGATTGGAGTCATTATAACAGGAAAAATTATATTAGCCCTGTTCCGGCTATCTGGCACAGGGTGAAAAATCTTGCTTTATTCTTTAATTTATGCTATCTGTATAGCTGAAACTGCTAACTTTTCCACCACATAATACTAAATTACTATATTAAAGATGCGTGTAACTCTAAAACCTTTGATGGAGATAAGGGTGAGGTTATGCCAGAAGTAAACGGGTCTTCTCCGAGTGCCAGCGAATTTGACGCGGTTGTTATAGGTTCAGGCTTCGCGGGCCTTTATATGCTTTACCTCCTGCGAAAAAATGGGTTTAAGGTCCGGGAATTCGAGGCAGGTAGTGGGGTGGGCGGCACCTGGTACTGGAACCGCTACCCCGGCGCGCGCTGCGATAGCCCCAGCGTGCATTACTCTTACTCCTTCTCGCCCGAACTCGAACAGGAATGGGAGTGGACCGAAAAGTATCCCCGGCAGCCTGAAATTTTACGCTACCTCAACCACGTCGCGGATAGGTTTGATTTGCGCCGGGACATTCAGCTTGAGACACGGGTAACCTCCGCGACCTATTCTGAAACGACCAACCGCTGGCTAATTGAGACAGACAAGGGCGACCGGGTAGCGGCTAAATATTGTATTACGGCGGTTGGTTGTCTTTCCGCGCCCAGCAAACCGAGTTACAAAGGTCTTGATAGCTTTAAGGGGCAGTTATACTACACCGCCGAATGGCCGCACCAAGAAGTTGACTTCACCGGGCAAAAGGTCGGGGTAATCGGCACAGGTTCGACCGGTATCCAACTGATACCTCAAATCGCCCGCCAGGCCGCGCACCTGACAGTCTTTCAACGGACGCCTAATTACAGTCTCCCGGCTCGTAACCGGCCCTTAAGCCCGGATGAACAGGCCCAGTTCAAGGCCACTTATCCGCAAATCCGCCAGGCTAACCGCGAGTCGTTCGGCGGCTTTACCGTCGACCCTGTAGGGAAACCGGCCTCGGTTTTTAGCTTAACGGAGGAAGAACGGCAACAGAAATTTGAACAGGGTTGGGAGCGAGGGGGCCAAACCATGATGGCTTCTTTTACGGACCTCACGGCCAGCCTGGAGGGTAATAAGTACGCGGCGGATTTTGTCCGTTCCAAGATTGCCGAAATTGTTAAAGACCCGGAAATCGCCAGGATGTTGATGCCTGACGACCATCCCCTCGGCAGCAAACGTATCCCGATTGATACCGAATATTACGAAACCTACAACCGGGATAATATCTCCCTGGTAGATATTCGCAAAGACCCGATTGAAGAATTTACCCCAGGTGGTCTTAAAACTAAAGAACACGAATACAACCTGGATGCAGTGGTATTTGCCACCGGGTTTGACGCCTTAACCGGGGCCCTGCGCCGCATCAACATTACCGGCAAAGCGGGCTTAACCCTCCAACAAAAATGGGCGGCTGGGCCGCTTACATACCTGGGTCTTCAGAGCGCCGGTTTCCCGAACCTTTTTATTATCACCGGACCGGGCAGTCCCTCCGTCCTTACCAATATGCCCGTTGCAATTGAACAACACGTTGAGTGGATTGCCGGTTGTTTAACCTATTTGCGCGAGCAGGGTATTCAGACCATTGAACCTGACGATGAGGCCGAAACTAACTGGGTGGCCCACGTCAACGAGGTAGCCAGCCATACCCTTTATCCGCATGCTAATTCCTGGTATCTCGGTGCCAATATTCCGGGAAAACCTCGCATCTTTATGCCGTATGTGGGAGGTCTTGGAAACTATCGAAAGTTATGTGACGAGGTGGCCGCCAATGGTTATGAAGGCTTCAAATTATTTTAGCCGGGCTCACCTGATTCGACTTAACACTCAACCCCCGACAAACCCTGAATAGCTACTTCAGTTTCAGTTCAGCATCACAGGCAATATAAAATATTGATAGCCGGATGGCAGGTAGGGTTACCCGGCCATCCGGCTAATTTTTATTCTCGAAAGTATGGTTTAGAAACGGCTAATATACTCTACTAAATTTATTGGCGGTTTGATAGACTCTGGCTGTTGGTACAGCAAGACCAACTTTTACTTGTTATATGCCTTGAAGGCGACCGCTTTTCAAAGGTTATTTCAAGGCTTAATTGTGGAGATAATTTCTTTTCCCGTTCTTTTCTACCAGGTAGAGAAAGAACGGGAAACTTTTTAAGGAGACAAATTATGAACCGGAAAGAATTGGATGTCTTTCGTAAGCGCCTTTTAGCTGAAAAAAGCCGGGTCCTTGAACAACTTGAACAGGTCGAGGTAAACTTACAGCAATTTGAGAGTGATTTCTCAGAGTTAGTATCCTTAAGGAGCCGCCAGCGTTACCTGCAAGAAAACCTGGAAGAAATTAGCAAAGCCCTGGGGCGGATCGAGAGTGGGACGTATGGACTTTCGGAAATTTCGGGTAAACCAATCCCCCTGGAGCGTCTCGAACTATTGCCCTGGGCCAGCCGGTTGGTAGAAGAAGGTTCCGGGGTGGCCAATAGGGTATAATATAGCCAGTTCCAACCCTATCTAAAACAAACCCTTATTCAACCGGCCCTGTTTGACGGAACCGACCTACCCCAGGAAAGGTAAAACATGAATGTAACCGACCGTATTGCCCTGGTGACCGGCGCCGGGACCGGTATTGGCAAACGAACTTCTCTGCTACTCCTCGAAGCCGGGTATAGCGTCGTAATGGCAGGACGCAGGGTTGCGCCACTGGAACAGACCGTCCGGGAAGCCGGTGTTTCAGACTCGCGCACCCTGGTAATGGCTACAGACGTAACCGACCCGGCAGCCGTGGCGGCCTTATTTGCCGCCACCCTGGCTAAATTCGGACGCCTTGATGTTTTATTTAACAATGCGGGGGTTGGTGCCCCCGCTATCCCCCTCGAAGAATTAAGTTATGAGCAGTGGCGGACTGTGCTGGATACCTGCGTAACCGGCACATTTCTTTGCACCCAGCAGGCCGTCGCCATCATGAAAAAGCAAAATCCACGGGGCGGGCGCATTATCAACAACGGCTCGATTTCGGCGCATGCTCCACGGCCCCATTCTGCCCCTTATACGGCGGCTAAACACGCTATAACCGGTCTTACCAAAGCAACCGCGCTGGATGGGCGACCCTTTGACATAAACTGCGGACAGATTGACATCGGGAACGCCGCCACCGAGATGACCGCCCGGATGACAAACGGCGTCCTCCAGGCCAATGGCACCGTAGCCGCCGAGCCCACCATGGATGCCGAGCATGTGGCACGGGCCGTACTCTATATGGCGGGCCTGCCCCTAGATGTCAATGTTCCTTTTATGACCGTAATGGCAAGTGGTATGCCCTTTATTGGCCGGGGATAAAGTGGCGGCTTGCCAGGACCGCTTTTTTCTGCTATGATAACTTTGTTGGTTATAGTATAGTAAATTTTAGTTTAGTGGAAAGGAGGCGCAAAATGCCAAAAACTACACAAAAGTCGAATAAGGTGCGCCTGGATTCTACTGAGCCGGTATTTATTTAGTGTAACCACTTCTCCTTCTTCCGGTGGAGTTACCGCTGACATTTCCCTGTCCAGCTTAAAATCTATTCTGGATAAATCCCGCCGTTTCATTTTCCCAGACCTCAGTTAATTTAGCGTATCTGCCGACTTCATGACTTCCAGGGAGTAGTTTTGGGCTTGTCTGCCTTTTTGCCTTTTCTACTATCCTGTCCGGCGTCCGGCGGTGGATATATTGCCGCTACCGCCGTGTCTTTTTGTCATGTCAGGTTACCGGCCAGGTCGAAATGGACCTGACCAAGTATGGCGGAGATATTTTGTGAGTTTTCGAGCTAAAAAATTCCTTTCTTATTACAAACCTTATGCCGGTTTGTTTTTTACGGACATGTTTTGCGCCTTTGTATTAGCGGCTACGACCCTTCTTTTCCCCTTATGTACGAGCTACATCACCAAAGAGCTACTGGCGATGAATACCTCGGAGGCGCTCTCCCGGATTTATTTAGTCGGGGCAGTTATGCTGCTTCTGGTGGTCATTCATACGGCCTGTAACACTTTTGTGGACTATATGGGGCATATGATGGGGGCCAAAATGGAAGGCGACATGCGCCGGGAGTTATTTGACCATTACCAGAAATTGTCCTTTAGCTTCTATGATGAGCGCAAAACCGGGCAGTTGATGACCCACCTGACCGGGGATTTGTTGTCGCTGGCCGAGCTTTATCATCACGGCCCCGAAGACCTGGTTATCGGGTTGTTGAAGCTAAGTGGGGTAATAATTATTCTGATTACTATCAATTTACCCCTGGCCCTCCTGACCCTTTTATTTTTTCCGATAATGACCGTCTTTGCCTTTTATTTCAACCGGAAGATGAATATTGCCCTGCGCAAAAGCAAGGACCGCATCGGCGACATCAATGCCCAGGTGGAAGACACCCTGGCGGGTATCCGGGTGGTGAAGTCCTTTACCAACGAAGAAATTGAAAAGGGCAAATTCGCCTACACCAACCACCGCTTTATTGACAGCAGGCGCGAAGGCTACAAAAACGAAGCCTTCTTTTCCAGCGGAATGAACGCCTTTACCCAACTCATAACGATAACGGTCATTATCCTGGGAGCGGTGGCGATTGCAGGTAATTCTCTGACCCTGGCCGACCTTGTAACTTACCTGCTATGTGTCAGCATTGTCGTTGAGCCGGTGCAGCGCCTGGTCAACTTTGCCCGGCTCTTTCAGGAGGGGATTACCGGCTTTAACCGTTTTATGGAGGTTATGGAAGTGGCCCCCGATATAACCGACAGGGTCGGGGCCAGAGACATCGAATGTGTGCGTGGTAATTTGGAGTTTAAAAACGTAAGCTTCAAGTACCGGGATGATTACGGTTATGTCCTGAGAAACCTTTCACTCGATATAAAAGCCGGGGAATATGTAGCCCTGGTAGGTTATTCGGGGGCAGGCAAAACTACCCTGTGTTCTTTAATTCCCCGTTTTTATGAGGCGAGCGGTGGTGAGATAACTCTTGATGGCAAAAATATCCAGAATATCACTTTACGGTCCCTGCGAAAACATATCGGGATTGTCCAGCAGGATGTCTACCTGTTTGCCGGGACGGTAGCGGAAAATATCGCCTACGGCAAACCGGGGGCCGAGCCGGAAGAAATCATCGAGGCGGCCCGGAAAGCCAATGCTCACGACTTTATTATGGCGCTACCGGACGGATATGATACCGACATCGGGCAGCGTGGGGTAAAGCTATCGGGTGGACAGAAGCAGCGGCTGAGTATTGCCCGGTTGTTCTTAAAAGACCCCGCGATTATCATTTTCGACGAAGCGACCAGCGCCCTGGATAATGAAAGCGAGAAGGCCGTGCAGTCTTCGCTTGAGAAATTAACAGGCAGCAACCGCACGACTATTGTAATTGCCCACCGCCTTTCAACGGTGCGCAACGCCCAGCGGATCATTGTACTGGGGGATAACGGCATAGCCGAACAGGGCACCCATGACGAGCTAATCGCCCGGAACGGCCTCTATGCCAGTCTTTACAATTATCAGTTGCGAATTTAAGTTTCCGGATTTCCGGTCAGGGTATTTAGCTGGTTTAGGTTATTTTGGGAAAATAGAGATGGCACTTTTTTAGACGGTTGACCGATATTAGGGTTGTGGTTATAATAGTGAAGTAAATGCTTAACTATTGAGGATGATATGGCACTTGATTTAATCTTTCACGCGCTGGCGGACCCGGCGCGGCGGACAATGGTAGAACGGTTGAGCCGGGGCCCGGCTTCAATCCGGGAACTTGCCGCGCCTCTTGACATGTCACTTTCGGCTGTCATTCAGCACCTCCATATCCTGGAGGCCAGCGGCCTGGTCCATTCCGAGAAAGTTGGCCGGGTCCGCACCTGCCATATCGAGCCACAGGTTTTGAGTTCAGCGGAACAGTGGTTTGCCGAACGAAAGGCCAGCATTGAACACAGCCTCGACCTCCTCGGCAAATACCTGGAGGAGCATCCAGATGAGCATCCAGATGAACATCCAGATAAACACCCGGAAGAACCGGACGAAAGGAACCGATAATCATGAACGAACGGTCTGTAAAGCACGATACCTTTGTAGTTGAACGTACCTATTCCGCGGCCCCGGCGCGAGTCTTTGCCGCCTGGGCCGACCCGCAAATCAAAGCCCACTGGTTCCCAAAAGCCGCTGAATTCGAATTCCAGGTGGGTGGCCGGGAAGTAAATCATGGTTCTCACAATGGGGCTGTCTACACTTTTGATGCCCTCTACCTGGACATCATACCGGGCGAACGCATTGTCTACAGCTATATTATGGACCGCGACCAGACCCGTATTTCCGCGTCCCTGGCGACGGTAGAGTTCAAAGCTGCCGGGAAAACCACAAAACTGACTTACACCGAGCAGGGCGTCTATCTCGATGATGAAGATAAACCCCAGTTCCGCCTGGAAGGTATGAACATTTTGCTGGATACGCTGGGCCAGACCTTCAAGGCTGAATGACCTTTTTCTTCCCCCTTTAGTTTCAACCAAACCTGGTTTGCTAGAAGGATGTTTTAAAAGACTCCCCGAAGGCAACCCACCGGGCAAAATTAAAAGTCAGGGTGTGAGCGCATCTAATTCACACCCTGGCTTGAATTTGTCCAAAATTCGGGGGTTGGCAGGTAAAGGGGCAAAAAAGCAAGACGCTAACATAGAATTTTGGGAATACGAGGAAAGAAAGAGGAACCAAAATGATGGTAGAAAATGAAGGGAAAATAGGAGAACCTGTAACCAGAGGGAACGGCAAGGCCACAGTCAAAGAATGGGTCGGGCTGGGAGTGCTGGGGGTTACCTCGCTGGTGGTAGCGGTTGACCTTTTTGTAATGTTACTGGCCCTTCCCAAACTTACCGGGGATTTGCACGCCAGCAGCACCCAGGTTCTCTGGATAACCGATATTTATGGTTTTTTGCTGGCCGGGTTTATGGTCACAATGGGGACGCTCGGCGACCGGATTGGCCGCAAAAAAGTTTTGTTGATTGGTAGCGCCGCCTTCGCGGCAATTTCGGTGCTGGTGGCTTTCTCCCAGAGCGCCGAGATGCTTATTTTCAGCAGGGCTTTACTCGGTATCGCCGGGGCTATGATTGCCCCCGCCGCCCTCTCGCTCATTCGCTTCATGTTTCCCGACCCTAAAGAAAACGCCAGGGCCATCAGTATCTGGCTGACCTGTCTTATCAGCGGCTCGATTCTAGGGCCACTGGTAGGGGGACTCCTTTTAGAACATTTCTGGTGGGGGTCGGTCTTCCTGGTTGGGGTGCCGCCAATGGTTATCGGTTTCCTCCTGGGTATCAGGTTGCTGCCGGAATACAAAAACCCTGAGGCGGGCCGCCTTCATCTTCCCAGCGTTATCTTATCCCTGGCGACTATCCTGCCTTTGATTTATGGTATCAAAGAAATCGCCGTTAATGGCTGGAGTATTTTACCGGTGGTGGGGTTGGTAGTGGGTATCCTTTTCGGGGTCGCGTTTGTCAGACAGCAACTAAAGTTGAGCGACCCGTTGGTAGATGTACGACTTTTCCAGAAACCGGCTTTCACGATTATGCTTCTCGCCATGCTTTGCAACACAATGTTTCCGGGTGGGGTAATGGTCCTTTCGACCCAGTTTTTACAACTGGTAGCCGGGCTATCACCCCTGGAAGCGGGCCTCTGGATGATTCCGGCCATGTCGGGTTCGATTATCGGGTTTTTGGTCTCGCCTTACCTGGCCCGCTTTATCCGCCCGGCCTATCTTATCGGCCTGGGACTGCTTTGCTCTATCGCCGGGCTGCTCGTTTTGTGTCTGACGACGGTTGACGGCGGAATTACCCCCCTCATTATCGGGTTTGCCCTCTTTAACCTGGGCGCGGGGCCTTTAGTGACGTTGGGAACAGGGATTGTTATCGGGGCGGTGCCACCCCAGAAAGCCGGTTCGGCGGCAGCCATCTCCCAGACCGGCAATGAGTTCGGTTTTGCCTTTGGCGTGGCGGTGGTGGGCAGCCTGGGGGCTTTTGTCTACCATACCCAGACCACGAACCTGCCTGCCGGACTGTCTCCGAGCGATGCGCAGGCTGTACGCGAAACTCTGGCAACTGCCGTAGATAAAGCGGGACATCTCCCCGGTCCACTCGGCAGCGAGGTCTTGTACCTCGCCCGCAACGCCTTTGCGCAAGAATATCATACCGCCGCCCTGGTCAGTGCGGTGGTTATGGCAATAATCGCCGTGGTTATTGTAACAAGGCTAAAAGGAACAAAACCGGTCAGCCAAGAGAAAGCGGCTTGATTCTAGCCGATTAATAAACCTCTGACTACAACCTCGTTTTTGAGGTTGTTTTTTATTTCAAATAAAAGGGATATGTATCCAGGCGAATTACCTTTTCCAGGGCACTCTTTGTCGTCAAGTTTGGTCAATCATAAATAAGAAAAAACCTTGCTGACGGCCTGCTTTAACCGGCAGGTGTCCCCCTTTATTTTTAGAACATTTTAGCTAAAATCTATTGACATTCTCCTGAAATATGCTAATATAGAAGCATGAAACGTGCTAGTAAATTAGCATGAAATATCCAGGATTAATTAGGATATTAATGGGTTCGGTTTAACCCAGGCTGGGTAAAAACAGCCTGATTACGACTACAAGTAAACATACATAAGAGGATTTGATGTCGTTAGGAACAAAAATTAGAGAGCTGCGTGAGGCCAGGGGTTGGTCGCAAAACACCCTGGCAGAGGTTACGGGTCTGAAGCGCAGTTATATCTCACTACTGGAAATTGACGCGATAAAGAGCCCCGGTGCCCAACCGATAATCAAACTGGCCCAGGCCCTTGAGGTTGCCGAGAATGTTTTATTTGAGGACGCCGAGCTGAAAATTAAACCTACCAGCGAGCTTGATGAGTTTTTCCTTTACCTGCAAGGTAAGAACCCCAGCCCCGAAACCATCCAGCAGTTGAGGAAAATCGCCGAAGCTCTCCTGCCCGATAGACCGGAGAGGGCGCAGCACCTGGAAGAAAAAACAAAGAAAAAGAAGGCTAAATAGGCAAAGGAACCTTGGACCGGACCTGGCCCTGACCCTGGTGGGTTGGCAGGACGGTAGGACCAATAACATGGCACAATTTTCGGACATCTGGCTTAAAAAATTTGACGTAAAAGTTCTGGATAAAATAATCGAGGAGTTTAACCTTCATCACAGCGATAGCTACCCGGTCTCGGCGCAACCGCTATTTGAGGCCCTGAGTATCAAAGTTTGTACGGGCATCGAACTACCGGCTGGTATTAATGCTTTTACTTATCGAAACCATTATGACGACTATGGCGTGGCGGTCTTTAACCACGAGCTTTCGGAAGCTTCTCTGAACCACGCCATTTTCCACGAACTCGGCCACCTGCTTTTTGGTGAACACGGGGGACGGCACGGCTGTGTGAGTAAGGGCGGGGTAGTAAGAAAAGAGGAAGTCGAAGCGGACCTGTTCGCCTGCTACCTGGCTGCGCCAGGCTGGAAGGTCAAAGAATTATTCTCGCAGGGTTACGACTTTGACCAGGTCTGCCGCCTCCTGGTAATTACACCCCGGCTGTTAGAATTAAGGGTAGAACTCCTTAAGGCGAAAGGAAAGTATTTTATCCCGCTGCTAAATATCTATATTGATTAACCGACCTGGTAAAGGAACAACTGACGACCAGCAAGTCCTGATACTCATTCCAGCTCTTTCTTTTCTTAGAAAAGCGTCTTACTCCTGCCATTATTACTAATTTTATGTCAACTACTATTTAGTAAGAAAAGAACTTCTCAACAACTTTTGGAATAATAAACCAGCTTTCAACCTGTCCCCGGGATACAAAGGGACAGGGTCGATTTAAGACCCTTTAAAACCGGGCAAAACCTGAGAAAAAAGGAAATAACATTAGTCAGGCTTTATTTATAGAAACCGAAGAAGGAGAAAATTTATGGAACACGATTTCTTCTTGAGCCAGCTTAATCCTACGGTGCTATTGCTTTTGCTAACCTACCTGGCCTCTTTGCTGCTGCTTCTGATCGCTTTTGTGCCAGGGGCTGGGGAAAACCTGGTGCGCTTTTTGGTAGGACTCAAACAGGTGGTCAAGTTGGAAAATAAACCTTCTAAAAGCAAAATCAGCACCGACCTGATATTTGCCTTTAGAAAGTTTTTCAGGGATGCCAAAATACCCCTGGTAATCAAGGTTATTTTTCTGTTGGCCGTTTTGCTTTTTGTTTTTGGCAAATTTTTTATCAAATTGTAAGCTATTCAACCGTTTATTTATCTATGTAAATCTATTGGGGTCGTAAGTGACAAAAGAGAGTTTTAACCAGGTGTTTTTAACAGTAAATGGTGATGCCCCTCTAAACTCACTTGACCAGGCTTGAGGTCTTGATGGCAGCCAGGCTTGTAGGCAAGAACCTGGCCCGAATTAATACGCTACCCCGGTTAGTGCCGGGGAGCAAACCTTTAGAAAGAGGTGTAGGTATGGCTTCTTCTAACAATGAGTTAATACCCCTTTCCGGCAGTGAAAGGAGTATCCTTCCCGGCGCGAAAGTGATTGGACCTTCCGACCCGGCGCAACAAATGGCCGTTACGGTAGTCTTAAAACCACCAACCCCTGCCGCTCATTTCAACAGTGAAGAACTGGCCGTCCAGGCCCGGAGCAGCAGCCGGGAGGAAAGCCTGGCGGCAGCCCAGGCCATGTTCAGTTCCAGGCCGGAGGAAATTGCCCGGCTGGAAGAGTTCGCTCGCACTAACCAGTTGCAAGTAGGGCAAGTCAACCCAACCGCCAACACCGTCGAGCTAAAAGGGACGGTCGCCCAGATGAGCGTGGCCTTTAGCGTGAAACTCGAAACTTACCAGAAAGGAGGGCTGGTCTATCGCGGTCGCACCGGCCCTGTCCATATACCTCGTTCTCTGGTGGACCTGGTCGAGGCAGTGTTGGGCCTGGACGACCGGCCCCAGGCCACCCCTAAGTTCCAATACCTCCACCAGGTGCAAGCGGTGCGCCCGCTGGCGGGGACCCAACCTGTTAAATATACTCCCCCTGAGTTAGCCTCCCTCTACCAGTTTCCCAGCGGCCTGGATGGTAAAGGCCAATGTATTGCCATTATCGAGTTGGGCGGTGGCTATAACCTGGGTGACCTGAAGACCTATTTTGCAGACCTGAAGGTGCCGCTACCCCAGGTCACAGCCGTAGAGGTAGACGGTGGGAGTAACCAGCCAACGAAAGATCCCAATGGCCCGGACGGCGAGGTGATGCTGGATGTTGAAGTAGCCGGGGCCATTGCCCCTGGCGCGAGTATCGTCGTTTACTTTGCGCCCAATACCACCAAGGGCTTTCTGGATGCGGTCAATGCCGCCGTGCAAGACACGACCCATAAGCCGACGATTATTTCTATCAGTTGGGGCGGGCCGGAGAATAGCTGGACCAGGCAGGCGCTCACCAGTTATAACCAGGCTTTCAAAGTGGCTGCCTCGGTTGGTATCACGGTCTGCTGCGCTGCCGGTGACAGCGGTTCCTCAGATGGCGTGAATGACGGCAAAAACCACGTGGATTTCCCCTCGTCCAGCCCTTACGTCCTGGCCTGTGGCGGAACAAAACTCACCACCGCCAACGGCGCTATTACAAAGGAAACCGTCTGGAACGAAGATCCTACCAGGAGCGCCACCGGCGGCGGGGTTAGCACGACCTTTCCCCTCCCGGATTTTCAGAGCGCTGTTAAGGTACCGAAACCTCCTTCCGGCTCGAAGTTGAAAACCGGGCGAGGCGTACCGGACGTCGCCGGGGATGCCGACCCGGCCACCGGTTATGCCGTGCGAGTGGATGGAGAGGATACGGTAATCGGGGGAACCAGCGCCGTGGCACCACTCTGGGCCGGGCTGCTGGCGCTTATCAACCAGAGCCTGGGCAAACCGGTAGGTTATCTCAATCCACTTTTGTATAAAAGTCTGGCCGGGGAAGGGGTCTTGAACGATATTACTGAGGGGAGTAACGGAGGCTTCTCCGCCAGCACCGGGTGGGATCCCTGTACCGGCTGGGGCAGCCCAAAAGGCAACAGTTTACTTGAGGCCCTTAAAACAGCGATTTAGCGATAGCTGGCACCCTGGTAAAGCGGGACTTAGCTCTTTACACCACCACTAATTCGAGGTTACTCGCCAGGCAGACGGTAGGCTGTTAAACTTGTGGCAAATAGCTTTAAAAATAGCAGCTACCCTATAACTAACTGGTAACATACCAGGATAAAAGGAGAAATCTAATGAAGGTTGTCCTGGCCGGTTGTGGAGCAATGAGCCAGACCTGGCTAAAAACGGCTAATTCTCTAAACCTCGAAATGGTGGGATTTGTCGATATTTACGAAGAAGCGGCCCGCAACCGGGCCGTTTCGTCAGGCTGGCCCCAGGCCCGTATCGGGACCGACCTGGCAAAGATGTTAGCCGAGACAAAACCGGACCTTGTATTTGACTGCACGGTGCCCCAGGCCCACCCTGAAGTGACCTTAACCGCCCTGGCGCACGGCTGTCACGTTCTGGGTGAGAAACCGATGGCAATTAACCTGGAAAAAGCCAGGGAGATGGTCGCGGCGGCCCAAAAAGCGGGTAAGATTTACGCGGTTATCCAGAACCGCCGGTACGACCCAAACGTGCGGCGGCTTAAAGAGTTTATGAGAAGCGGGGCGCTTGGCCCCCTCACCACCTTGAATAGTGATTTTTACCTGGGCGCCCATTTTGATGGGTTTCGCCTGACAATGCCACACGTTCTGTTGGTGGATATGGCTATACATACTTTTGATACGGCTCGCTTTATCAGCGGGGCCGACCCGGTCTCGGTTTATTGTAAAGAATGGAACCCGGCAGGTTCGTGGTATGCGCGGGATGCCTCGGCAGTAGCGATCTTTGAGATGAGTAACGGGCTGGTTTACACCTACCGGGGAAGCTGGTGTGCCGAAGGTCTCAATACAACCTGGGAAAGCGACTGGCGAATAATCGGGCAGAAGGGGAGTCTCAAATGGGATGGAGGCCAGGGCTTTGCCGCGCAGACGGTAGCGAAGCAGGGCGGCTTCATCTCGGAGTTAAATAATATCGAGGTACCTGAAATAGCCAGTTCGGGTAAGGAATCCGGGCACGCCAGTATCATTGCGGAGATGGTCGAGTGTATCCAGACCGGTCGTACCCCGGAAACCGTCTGTAGTGACAATATCAAAAGCCTGGCGATGGTCCTGGCAGCGGTTGAAAGCGCCGAGAAGGGTCGCCAGGTCGAAGTAAAATGGTAGCCTTTTTTGAACACGCCAGCTTTTATCTGCACCGGAACTACTCTGCCGAAACATTTATTTATGTAAACCTGGGAAATGGAGGTGCGTGCAGGTTTAGCGCGTAATCTAGAGCCCTGATTTATAACACCAAACAGGTTAGGCATGGCTCTATTGCTTTAGCCGGTATTCAGGATAATTTAACGTTCAAAATTTTCGACAATACCCAGCAGGTGAACGACCCGTTCGCCAAGCCGGGTTGCCACAATCTGATGAAACAAATTGGCGGATTCAGGGTCAACCCTTTCGACATCCGCCAATTTTTGACGGGAAAATGAATAAATAACGCTCGGTTCATTCACAATTACGTCCGCCGTACGCCTGATGCCAAGGTAAAACCCCAGTTCACCTACCAGGTTACCGCCACCCATTGTTTCCAACCGCACTTCGTTCTGGTCCTGCCCCGCCCAGCGGGCCGTAACTTTGCCAGATTCTATAAAGTAGATTGAGTTCGGGGTATCGTCCTGGCGAATAAGGTATTCCCCGGCAACGTATTCCTTACACTCCATATGGGTTAACAGCTTTTCAACCTCTTTTCCCTGGCCTACAATCCCTTTTAACTCGGTAATGAGGTCTGGATTAGCTGAAGCGGGCGTTAAGGTTTCAGCAATAATTTGATTTTCGCACCACTCGGCACCCTGGTCGAGGGTAGGAAAAAAAAGGAGGTGGTTGGGCTGTTCGTGCATCCCACCCCGGATGAACTGGTCTCGCAGGGATTTGGTAACTCCGGTCAAACCCAGCCCAATTTTTTGCTTCTCTCCCCATTGCAAGATGCGGCTAAAACTTAGTAATCCGGTCGAATCTAAACCGCTTACGAGGGTAAAATCCAGCAGGATAAACCGGATCGTCCCTGCCGGTTTGCTTTGAACCAGTTTACGCACCTGGTTGGAAATGTTGTTGGCTGTGCCAAAAAAGATAAAGCCCTGGAGCTTGAAGAGGAAAAACCGCTCGTTTTGACTGTCGAGAAGCTGCTGCTCTTCCCAACTGCGAGTAACCCGGCTGCGAATAGCGCCTCCTGGCAGAGCATATTTAACGTTATTAAGACGGCTGTAACTCACCACAAATAAAATAATGGCGAAGACGAGCCCAAGGATAATTCCATTCAAAAAACCGCTAAACATAATCACTGCCAAAATAGTTATTATGATGGCGAAATCTATCCGGGGGAAGTTAAACCAGGCTTTATAAACCCATTCAATCAACAAACCTGCTCCAAGGTATACTAAAACCGAGCCAAGCACCAGTTTAGGAATATAACCGAGTAAGGGCGCTCCCAGGAGGATTGTCACAAACAAAAGAAGCGCCGTAAAGACTCCCACCAGGCGTTTGCCACCACTCAGATTGTGGTTCAGGTTAGATAGACTGATCGCGTGATAACCCACCAACCCTCCCACCAGCCCTGCCAGCAGGTTCCCGGCCCCGGCTGCCACAAGTTCCCGGTCAAGATTAATATCCTTTTTGGTGACCAGTTCAAGGCCGCCGCAATTCAATAAAAGGGCAATGACACAAATAACGGCGGCGGGCACCAGGTTGGGGATTTGCCCCCACAATACATCCCAGTTAACCTGCGCCACCATGTCAGGACCAAGCGGATAACCGGACATACTACCAGCCGGGATAGAGCCGACCAGCCAGCCTTCCGACTCAAGCTGGGCCGGGGAAATTTTTATAACGAAGGTCACCAGGTAAAATATAAGGGTGCTTACAAACAGCAGCACCGGCAAAATTAAGGACCAGCGAAAATAGGCTACGCTGCCCAGAATAAGCAGACCCAGAAAAAGGCCCGGCACCCAGTGGTACAGCGTTTGTGGCTCAAGCAATTCGGTGCCGAAATTCTTACCGGACATGATACCGATGCCACCTTTAGCGAGTAACCAACCCGTCCCGGCCAGAAAACCACCCATAACCGGGTAAGGGAGAAACCGGGCCAGGCCACCCAGCTTGAATATTCCCAGGACTAAAAACAGCACTGCGGTCATAAGAGTTGTGACGACAATCATCATGACTACGGTGGCAAATTGCTGTTCGAGGGCCTGGGCAGGCAAGGCTGTTACAATTGCGGTAGCGGCTAAACCCAGGATTGCTCCCGGCGTATCCTGGGCTACCCCAATCGTACCGGCATAAGAGCTGAGCAGGGTCAGCACTCCCAATAAAATGGCGTTGCCCAAAAGGATAAAGCTAAGCGCCCTAGGCAATTGATTTGCCATCGGCCCCGAAAAGACCAGGGCGGTAAAGGAGATAACAAAGATAATTTCAAGCATATAAATCAAGACCCCGGAAAATAGGCTATTTACCAGGGTTGCGGGACGAAATTCTTCAGCCGCCCAGCGGGCTACATATTTGCGGATACCTGGAACGTGCGCCATTAGCTTAAATCCCTTTCAGGGCTAGTTGAATTGCCACCAACAGGACCGGATTAAATTTCCGCCAACGCGAGAAGTATTGTTTCATCCGAAGTTAGCTTCTTTCCTGCAACAATAGCAACCGGTCTGGAATTATCCCTTTGAAAGTAAACTACCTGAGCCAGGTCAGGCAGCGCCATTGAAAGACCGGCTTATTACTGGTTTCTCGCCCTAGTGGCAGGCATTCCTCAGGGTAAGAGTATGGACTAATCAGGTCTGGTTTCGAGGGGAAGCGCCGGAGCTTACAAGCTGGGCGTTTAATTCTACAACTTCATGAACCCTTTCTCTTAATCGCTCCGATAACATCTTGATAATGGCCCGGACCACTTCAATCCGCTTTGACATCAGGTGGTAAAGGGTAGTTTGGTCGAGACGCCAGAGGCGGACAGCGGTAAGAGCTTTCACGGAAGCCAGGCGCGGCGCGGCATCCAAAACCGCCATTTCGCCAAAAATGTCCCGCGGTCCCAGGTCATTTATAGTTCTTTCCCGGTCGTATACCCGTACCTGCCCCTCCACGATTATGTAAAGACATTCCCCGATTTCACCTTTTTCAAAAATAACCTGACCCGGCGCTACCACCACTTCTTCGAGATGGTCTCCCAGTTCAGCCAATAAATAATCGGGGGTTTGGGCAAACAGGCTGACCCGTTTTAATTGCTCCACTACCCTTTTTTAGCATCCCCAGAACGCTTGGAAGGACCGGATAAAGCGAGAGCCTGGCTCCCCACCTGGTAGGGATTAACCGGTGCGTCGAGTTGCTCACTATCCCTGGTTATTTGTTCATAAAGGTCCGTGGTCCGGGCCTCCGGGGCAATATCGAGTTCCTGGGCTAAATATTGTTGGTAAGCTTTGTATTTGCCCATAGCGGCGGTCCGCCGCCCCTCGTGGGCTAAAATAAATAGCTCCTGGCGAAGGGCCTGCTCATTAAAAGGGTCAAGTTCCAGGAGACGGCTGGCCCAGCGGTAGGCAATCTTATAATCGCCCAGTTTCATTCGGTAGGCGCTGACTATTTTTAGAGCTTCTACAACCTGGCTGTGTAAGAGTTCGCGTTCCTGGTTGGCCCACTCCTCAAAACCATTGGCATCACTCACGAAAAACCCGGCCAGAAATTCTCCCCGGTAAAGACTCAAAGTATCTTCCAGCCGGTTTAGCTGTTCAACCGGAAGGTTATCCCTTTCTGGCGACTTTGAGTGGACGATTGTGAGACCATTCTTTATAGCGGCCAGGTCAAGGTAGAAAGGTTCAGCCGGATTAAAGAAGACCGTTTCGCGAGTGACAATCAAATTATCGCCCAGGTGAGGACGAATCCGGGTAAGTAAGGTTCGGAGATTCGATAAAGCCTGTTCCTCACTTCGTTCGAACCAGAAGAACTCGGCCAGTTGGAGGCGAGTGTGGGGCCGCCCGGTACAGGCTAAAAAGACCAGCAAGGCGGCAGCCTTATTTGAGAGTATTTCTGTTAATAGTAATGACCCACGCCGTAAAATCAGACTGCCAAGCGTCAAAATTTCCAATGTTTCGTTCATCTCGTTCTTAACCCTAAATCCGATTGATTCTTTGTATTGGGGTGGGGTGGAAATATAGCCAGGTCAAGGCCCGCCAAACAAAGATTTTAAGGGTGGCAATTATTAAATTTTCTGATGTAGTTGGGTCAGGTTCAATTTTAAAGGAATTAACATCATAATTATAACAAATTATGGTTCGAAATTGAATAACTAATCTCCCTGGCCGGAAGCGGTTTTGAAGCGATGGATGCGCATAATTAGTCCATCAAGGTACATCATTCAGACAACTCCCCTTCCCCCTATGGTTTTTTTAGCTAAACCGGTATTACCAGGCGTACTCGAAGAATCAAAACTACCGGTGGGCATAGGGATAGATTAAAAGGAGTTGTTAAAAAACCAGGACTCAGGGAGAATAAAAATGCTAATTCGTACGATGGTTCTTGCCTTAGGCACGTTTGCGGTAGGTACTGCCGAACTCTTTATTGCGGGAATTTTACCCCTCGTAGCCAACGATTTACAAATCTCAACCAGCATGGCCGGTCAGCTTGTAACGGTATATGCCCTTGTTTTCGCGTTTGGCGGTCCACTTATCATGGCGCTCAGTAGCCATATCAATCCTTACAAATTATTGTTAGGGTCTCTCGGTATTTTTATAACGGGCAACCTGGTTTCGATAGTTTTTACCGATTTTTACCTGGTATTATTTTCACGGATGCTGGCCGCCTGTGGTTCAGCCGTCTATACCACCCTCGCCTTTGATTGTGCCGCCAGTATCGCGCCTGCCGGAAAACAGGGACGGTCGGTTTCAATCATTGTGGCCGGTTGGACGCTTGCTTCTATCGCGGGCGCACCGTTGGGTACCCTGGTGGGTGTGACCTTTGGGTGGCGGGCCAGTTTTATCTTTGTAATAATTCTGAGCGCCGGGGTAGCACTGGGTATCTGGACCAAATTTCCCCGAAAGATTGAGACGCCCCAGGTGCCGGGTCTTAAAAAACAAATCGCCCAGCTAAAACGCCCTGAACTTTCTTTAACCATTATCATCAGCGGCCTTTTTCTGGGAGGGCAGTATATTGCTTATACTTACCTGGCGACCTTTTTGAAAGATGTTAGCGGATTAGGAGCGCTTGCCATCACATTTATGTTACTGGTTTATGGTGTGTCTGGCACCATAGGAAACCTGCTGGGCGGGTATGCCACCGACCGCTTTGGTAGTAGCCGCACTCTCTTTACCGGTATAGGATTAAATGCCCTGGCAATGTTAGGTTTGTCCGTGGTCGGTAGCTCCTCAATATTGGTGGGTTTTGTCATTTTGCTGTGGGGGTTATCTTCCTGGTCATTTACATCGGCGCAGCAATCCAGGTTAATCGGTATGGCCCCTACCGCCACCAAGTTAACCTTATCCTTAAACCTTTCATTTTTTAACCTGGGAATTGCTGGCGGTACAAGTTTAGGTGGTATGATAATAAATACCGCCGGTCCTGCGAGCCTGGGCCTGGTCGGGAGTCTTGTCATCACGCTGGCGTTCTCATTAACTATAATAACCTGTCTGATAACCCGCCAGACCCGTACTTCAAAGAAAAATTTGGGGGGAAATACCAGCGGGGCTGTGGTAGAACTGACCGCACTACCCGACCACACCTAGATTTCAAGGGAGTATCTCCGAAACAGGTTATAACCAATTTCAAAACAGGGGGTATACGCAAGTATCCCCCCTTTTTAATGGATGCCATACCCTCGCCGGATACATCAATCCGGGGTTACCGGTTACTCGGAAACTGGCCGAAAAATCATGTAGAGGGTCATGAACGATGGTGCTATAGCGGCCCTGGGCTCCAGGGTAAAATCGAAGCTGCCGGGCTGGTTGCACACGAATGCCAACTGTCCCGGATTTTATGATAAATTTGAAGATACTCTTTCTTTGCAGGCGCGCCTTTTGCTATAATTCTATTAAAGACCGGGGACTTAGCCAGGTTTTGGACCGAACCTGGTATCCGGTTCAGGTTAGGTGGCACTTTGTTAGGAACGAAACGACCGGGCCAATCAAACTGGCCGGTAGAAGCGAACAGGTTAAAAAGCTTACCCACAACTTAACAAAAATTAAGAAAACCATATCGAGGTTGATATGATTTCACAAAATGGCAAAAAAAGGATTCTGGTGATAGATGACGATATTGAAATTCGCCAGTTTCTGAAGGCAGCCCTGACCAGTGAAGGGTGGGGAGTCCAGGAAGCAGCTAATGGGAAGGAAGCTTTAGATTACCTCAATCAAAATCCGCCAGGTACTTACAGTCTAATCTTTTTGGATATGCAAATGCCCATACTGGATGGTTGGAGGTTTCTACCACTTTACCGTCAATACCAACAAGAATTGAAAAATGATTCAAAGGCACCGGTTATTGTAATGACGGCAGCAATGACTATATCCCGTTACGCCAATCAAATACAAGCTGATGACTATTTACCAAAACCCTTTGACCTAACGAACTTACTATCAATCCTTAAAAAGCATTTGTCTTTCCCTTATAATTCTTTAAGCGTAACCTCCTGAGTTTACGCGGTTGTTTCGGTGGGACAACCTTTTTGAGAATGAAAAGAGAAAAATTGAGGAACTGAAAGGATAAGCCGGTGCACTCAATACTTTTTGTTATTGCTTTTCCCTTGGGCATGCCTGTTGCTTTTTAATCGAATTGCTCCTCGACCTCAATTTCCCGCAAAACTTAAATTAAGAACGAAAGAGCCCGGTTACTTAAAATATAACCAGGATACCTCTGACCCTTTGCTAAAATGTTTTGAGCCTGTTAAAATTCGTTTACTGGAATTTCTTCGTTAGTTACATCTCAACTACTGAGTTAGTCGCCAGGGTTCAAATAACTCGGACTAGGGAGAGCAGGAAACTTGGCAACAAGGCAAAAAACAACCAATAAAATTTTAACCTCACCTTCCCACCCAACTGAGCAAGAGCAAACTGCTTTGGATTTTGAAAGGACCCAGGAGGAAAAAGAGGCTGCTTCTTTTGGCGAGTCAGGCAAGGAAGTCTTTAACGCACCTGACCCGACAACAAGTTTGCCTGATTCTTTAATTATGTCAACTCCTAATAAACCCGGTTTGTCCCAGGCCTCAAATCCTGGCCGCCCGGACTCAATTCAACTCCAAACCCTTTTGAATAACCTCGACACCTTCAGTAAACTAATTGAAGAATTAGGTTCTATTCCCCAACTGGCCGAAAACCTGGCGGAGGTTAAGTCAAAACTTGATACCCTTCTACCTATAAAAGGCGAGCAAATACGGGAAGGCAAAAGGACAATAAAAGAACAAAGCGCACCATACCCTTCCAGTGTTAATCCGCTCCTGGTGCCAGGGGTAGCCGAAGCCCTGGTTGAGTTAACAAACACCTTGAATACCCTGGTTTCTCCGCAAATAGCGACAGATACGGACAAAAATCCGGCTGAATTTAACTCTGCAAAACTGCCGCCATCGCCTTCTAACAGCTTTGACACCGGTCCAATCGAACCAGATTTTCAAATCCTGGAAACCAGACCGGTTGAACTGGTGGAAACTCACAATGGGGAAGAGCTAGCCGGGCTGGACTTAAGTAAGGCTTTTGCCGCCGAAAGCGCTATCCGCCAAATCAATGGTATTCTAAGGAACCCGGAAATTACCTCGACCAAAGATGTGCATGTATTGAGCAGCGCCTGGTATCACGCTACCCGTGAAGCCCTCTACCACAACACCTTTGACAAGACCGAAGACTCGCCCTGGCCAACTGCCTTTATAAATAAAGGTGGCGCCAGTGGCAAGGCCCAGCTGGTGCCGCCCGCAATTGAAAACCATCCCCTCATGCCAGCCGAAGAACAGAACCGCTGGGCCCAGCTCATGTGGAAACAACGCCAGGAACTGACGGACCTGGACGCCGACGCCCTTGATATGCTCTGTCATTTCTGGTTGGTCCAGGCCAAAAAACCGGAAGATAGCGCCGTAGCGGTAGTGGACGAATTTCTGGAGATGCGCGGTCTTAAAAAGAAAATAAGCGGCAATGGTCGCCGGGGCGGCTACATGCCGGAGCAACGCCTGGAAATGCTAAAAGCCCTCTCCCACATCCAGAGTATCTGGCTCAATTTCGGCCAGATTGAAATGTTTGAGGAAAAAGAAAAAAGGGGCAAACGCGGCAAATTACAATCTGTCACTAAAGAAGTGCAAAGCCGGGCTTTCGTAGTAACTGACCGGTTGGGCCAGTTAAATATGGACGGCTACATGGATGTGGAGCGGTTTATCTACCGGCCCGGCGAGATTTTTGCCAAGTTCCTTTTCGGACCGGGCCGCCAGACCGCCCTACTTTCGGCCCAGGCTATTCAGTACGACGCTTATCGCCAGAAATGGGAAAAAAGGCTGGCCCGCTATTTAAGCTGGCAATGGCGTATCCAGGCTAACCGGGCCGATTTTGGGCGGCCTTACCGGGTTGAGACCCTCCTCAAGGCGGTTGGAGAGGAAATCAATAAACAGCGCCCTCAATTTGTCCGGGAAAGGCTTGAGAAGGCCCTTGACCGCTTACAGCAGGATGAGGTTATCTCGTCATGGGAGTATGACCGCTGGGACGAACGGCTGGCCGAACGCCAGAAATGGTTGGACGGCTGGCTTGAGGCAACTGTCCTCATAGAACCTCCGGCCAGTATCCGGGAGAATTATAAAAGTCTCGCACGCACCAGCAATAGCGGTGAGCTACATGGCGGGGCTTCCTCTACGTATGCAACCCGGCAGAGTCCGCGGCTCCCTAAAAAATCTATTGTCCATACGCTGGAAAGTGAGAACGATACCCTGATTGCCCAGCTTAAGGAGATTAGAAAGAACCTGCGTATCTCCCAGGCCGAGTGCGCGAATGAACTGGGTATCGCCCAGGGCTTCCTGAGCCGGTTGGAAAATGGCAAGGAAAACCTGTCCGAACAACTTAAACCGCGTTTAAAAGAATGGCTGGCTAACAAACAGTTTATAACCAGGAAACCGTCTAAAGGCCACCTTAATTAAGAGCCGGGCAGCTAATTAACCGGAGACTTCCTTTATCTTACTAATCGCTCTTCCCTATGCGTGTCACCCACTAAACGCTCCTTGCCATGTTTTAGCTCACAGGTAATTCTGCTTATATAACAGCCGGGGAGGTTATAATTTTCAGCGGTCGTGGTTATCGTTGCATAAAACGTATATTTTTGAACTCAGAAGATTAGTCTATTCCAGGTGTTCCGGTGCAGTCGTGGTTATCGTTGCATAAAACGTATATCTACAGGCGAACATCAGGTAAATTTTGCGGTGAACATCTTCTAAATTACCTCAAATATCTAACCCTTAATCCCTTTTTTTCTTGCGCACACAACTTCGAGCTACCCTGGCAGCTTACTTTTCGGAATTTATAACCTCAATATGTTCGAGTCGTGGTTATCACTGCATAAAACGTATATTTTTATCCGGGTATTAGTGCTTTAACAGTTATTATTTACTCGGAAAAACCTGGATTTACCAAAATTATAACCTGTTTTTTCGTTAGTCGTGGTTATCGTTGCATAAAACGTATATTTTTACAGTGGGGCTGAACGCCAAACTTTTATTTTGAGGTCTATTTCCGGTTCAATTCGGTTAATTTGAACCTGCGCTGTTCGTATTGTTTTTATATTGGATTCCCTTTTATGCATGGTCGTGGTTATATTTTCCATTTGTCGTGGTCATCCATGTCCGGTGTCGTGGTTATCCATGCAACAAATGAATTTTTTAGCCTCAAATATAACCTTTTTTCTTCCTCATGATTCTTAATAATATTAATAGAGCCGGTTATAACCAGCAGGTTATAACTACCTTTGTATAATTTCTAAGGTGGTTCAGGCTTTACAGCGTAATCCACAAAAAGTAAGAAAGAATGGGTCTGGGTTTTATCACGGCTTGCAACCCTTAAACCGGAGCGTAACATGTCTGCTTCATCCGAACCGATAAAAAAGAACAACATAAGCTATCTTTCATCCCTACCCGGCGTCCCTGCCAATAAGTCCATATCGGGTCCAATTGAGGATGATGATAGCCAGGTAGCGGCAGACCTGCCCCCTTTTGAAGTATTACTTCAGTGGTTAGGCTATTACCACGAACAATCCGGGGCCTGGCCGACCCCGCCCGACCGGATGGAACTACCGGACAGACCGGAAGTACCGCGAGCAAAGCCAAAATCGAAACCTCAACCCGCACCAATCCCGGTCAAAGAAGCCCCACGTGAAAGGGGAGTAAAGCCGTACCCGGCAGCACCGGGGTCAGACTTAACGCCAATCCAGACGCCAGGTTCTTTTAACTCCTATGACTACCAGGCTTCGGTATATTACACCGCGGCAATTAAGGTTATTCGTTCTTCACAGGTTTCTACCAATATCTCGGCAGGCGCTGTTCTGGTACTGTCTTCAATCCTGGCCTGGACGCAACATCCCTTTTTTAAGGATAAGTGCCTGACTGCGCAAGGCTGGATGTCGCTACCGCTTAACCGGTGGTCACGAGAGCTTAAAATGCGTAAGGCCAGTCTTTCCCTCTATCTTGAAGAATTACAAAAAGCCGGGCTGATTATTTACGGCACTCTTAACGAGCCTATTTTAGAAAAGCGAGAAACCCAGCTTTTATTTGAAGAACGTGAAAAGTTTGCACTTCTTACGGCTGCTAATAATGACAGCATAGGGTCTACCAAAGTTTATAAGCAAAGATTCACCCCGGCCTACATTCGAATTTACCGGCTCTCAGTTACCCTAACCCACGCCTTACCAGCTTTTGACCCGGAAAGCACACCTTTTGCCAGCGCTGCCGGCATCAGGCAGGCAAGCGATACCAAAACTGCGGCCCTACAATTTACGGGAACCGATTTGCAGGAACTAAACCAAGACCGTTACAACCCTGGCAACCCGCTAAAAAACCTGGAAGATACGGTTCCCGGTAATGTGGAACCGTATCCGTCTGAGACCAATAATAAAATGGCCCCATGTACATGTTCTAATAATTTAAAACATGAATTTAAAAGTTATAAAAACCATGCTGTTAAGCATGCTCAATATGCTACTCAAAAAGAATCGGGACCTGTTGAAACCAAGCAGGGAACTCAAAATCTCTCCCTGACACCGCTTACCTCTGCTGGAATTCGTGGGCCGGCACTAAATTTACCAGGGGAACCGGTTGATTTTTCTCAAGACAATGTTTCCGAAGAGGTATTTGTATTTTTAACAACCGCTGCCCTTTTCCCCGGTTTCTCGCGTTCGGATGGCCGCCAGACTCTTGACGAACGAGAAGCCCTGAAATTTGCTTCCAGCCCTGTGCTTACCCTATCCAGGGTAAAACAGATTTATTTCCAGGTGCTTTCTTTATGGACCGTAGGCAAGTGCAATAAGAATCCGATTGGGTTTCTACACAACCGGCTGAATAAATGTTTAGCCGAAGGTGGTTCTGCAACGGGAACCGGTTCCCCAAAAATTACTTTGTTACCCGTTTCAGATTCCTCTCCTGAACCTTGTCTAAACCCTGCTGACACTTTAACAAATCTCAAGCCTTCCCGGCGACAGGGCGGCATCTTGTCCGAATTTGAGAATATTTCGGATGTTACTCCAACGGTTGAACCGGTTTTTGATGAGCAGGCAGTTACCGAGTTTTCCGAATCCGACAATGGTGACTTTATTCTTTTGAAGCAGGTTTTGGATACACTCAAGAAAAACGTGGTCGAGTCTTTATCGGCCCGGTACCGGCGGCCTGATTTCAGCCGGATTGTCGACATTAGAGATTGGAAGACAGGCCAAACAGGAGAGACTATCCAGCTTATTCTGGCGGAACCTGTTACCGGTTCTTATCCTTACTTTTTTTCCGAGGGTGATAAGTCTTTATTAAAACTGGTTATTTCACAGGACTTAACTTCTGCCGTTGCGAGAAAAATAAATTTTCAGTTGGTGGTCTAGTTTCTAAATTTCTTACTTGTTCAAAACCTCTCAGGCCGACTCTAAGTGTTAAATTGCTGGTCCAGGACGTAATGGACTGCTCTTCCCGCCGTCCCCACCTTCCGAATAACCCCTAACTCCACCAACTGATTTAAATCTTGCAGCGTTGTATCTACCGCTACTTTTGCAATACTCCGGTAGTTGGCATTGGTAAGCTTACCCTCTTTTATAAGGAAGCGTAAAGCTTCTATCTGGCGTGGTTTCAGGCGGGCTAACGGTAACTTTTCTAAAATTTCCTGCTCCCGCAGAACCTCGCTGGCCCTGGAAGGTTGGACCAGTCCTGGTTCCGTTGTTAGGTTCGGCGTGGCTGGTTCTTCTACTTTGTTGCGCAGGGTCACCCGGAAATAGTTTTCGTCCGCTTCGAATACCGGCTCAGGCAGACCTGCCTCTCGCATTGCCGTCCGCATCCGGCGGATACCGCTGCCGAACCGTTCGACATAGCCGAGGGTCTGGAGCATTTCGTTGAGCCTGGGGTTGCGGGGCCGGTGGTAATTTTCTATGGTGTCAATGGAAAGACCGGGTAGAAGACCGCCGGGGTTTTCCACAACAATCCGGTCATCGAAAATCATGAGGTGGGATGGCACCGGGTTGAAGTAATCCCGGTGTGCTATCAGATTGACAACCATCTCGCGGTAGGCTCCTACCGGGTATTCGGGTTGCTCCTGGGCTGCCAGGCTCTCACCCCTGTTTGAAGGCATCTGGAGACGGTGACGAATATTCTTTTCGATAAAGCGGGCCGCGGTTTCGAGCATTTCGGGGAGTGGGCCGCGAATGTTGGCCCGGTCCAGCACCCTTTCACTGGTGGTTCCCGCAAAGCGGGCGGCTATAAGCTGGACGCCGGGTAGATAAAAATCGGGGGTCGGACTAAAGAATAGAACCCCCAGCACTGTTGGCACGGGTAGACCTATTTCCTGGGTGGCACAGCCCAGGTTACGCAGCACATCAAAACGGGAAAGGCGGGCATAAGACTGCGGAGTAAAATCCCTTAGCCGCCGGGCCAGGTAGTTTTTGACGGCTTCTTCATTCAGGTCTTCGAGGGTCATCCGGGTGAGAGGGCTTTGCTCGTAGTGGCGGATACCCCGGTTAAAGGCCAGGGCCTGGGCCTGGTCGAAGGTCAGTATTTTATTAAAAGAACCGATTCGGACCCGGTAGACCCCGGACACGGCATGGATAGCCGATAATCCTTCCGGGATGTGGGCTACTATAACCGTCAGACCCTCAGTCGTGGTAACCCGTTCGACCGTCACTCGGCCCACTATTGAAGGTTCTACCTGGTCCGCCGCCGCGTGTAAGCGGTCTATAATTGTTTTGGGATGGTTTACCCCGATGATTGTCCCATCATCGGTTACCCCTACCAGGAGCCAGCCGCCCTGCGCATTTGCCATCGCCCCCATCACTTCGGCTAACGGCTGCTGGCGTTCACTCTCCTGTTTGAATTCGACGCTGATTTCCTCGTCCCGTTCGATTAAAGCTTTTAACTGTTCTTCAGTCATGCCCTTTTATTTCTTTTGAGTTTCCGGCTTCATGCTTACTTTTATCGTTCCAGGATTGATTTAAGGCGGTCAATCAGTTCGGCCAGATAGGTGCGTTCGTCCCTGGTAAGTTTGTAGTCTTGCTGGCGGGCCAGGCTGTCGAGTTTCTGGGCGGCTTTGTCTATCCGTCGCAACTGTTCCGAGCGCTGAAGCCTTGCCGGGGATAATAATGAATTCAGGTCCGGGGAATTTGTTTCGTGTGAAACATTGTTACGTTTTTCACCTTTAACATCACTGATGTTATTTGTGATTTCTGTAACACCTTTATTTGATTTGCTCTTTCTATCACTAGGATTGTGATTTCTCTCACTATTAACATCACTGATGTTATTTGTGATTTTCGTATCAATCTTTTCCGGCTTGAAAGGGCGCCCGGTCTTGTCACTGGCAATATAAGAGTTTAGCTGTTCGAAGGTAAGGTCGTTCTGGATAACCTGCTCGATTAGAGAGGCCCGCTCCCCGGCGTCTTTGACCTGCTGTAAAAGCCGGGCGTGACTGAGAGTTTGCGGTTTTTGCTCAACCAGTTGTTTAACATCCTGAGGGGCCTGGTAAAGAGCAAGCCTGGGTTGGACCCACCCGCGCTTTTTACCGACCGCCGCCGCGATCTGTTCGATGGACATGTTCTGGTCGGTGTAGAGATGGCCGACGATATTGGCTTCACCCAGGGGCGTCAGGTCTTCGCGGGAAAAGTTTTCACTCGCCATAAGCTGGGCCATCTGGAGGTCGGTTAGCTCCATTACCTTGACCGGGAGCGTCTTGAGCCCGGCCCGGCGAGCGGCCTCCCGGCGGCGGTGACCGTACGCAATCTGGTACTCGTTCGAATTGCGGCCTTCCGGTCGGGCCAGGAGCGCCCCATAGAAACCGTTCTGGCGGATCGAACCGGCCAGGTCTTCGAGGGCTTCTTCGTCAAGGACGGGACGGGCCAGGTGCTGGAAGGGATTGTCGTGCAGGCGTTCGAGGTCGATTTGCTGGACCAGGATATGTTCGGCGGACTGTTCGATTTCCTCACGTAAGGGGCTGGGCAGGTCGCCTACGACCCCGGCAGTGCCACCCGATTTACCGGCGCGTTGTTTACTGAGGGCCCCGCTGAAATTTTTTGTTGGCATCTTTGTGCAAACTCCCTGAAATAAAGTGCTCGTCTAGGAGCCAAGTCTAAAAGTTAAAGCCCGATCTGGGCCGCGACCTCCTGGGCGAGGGCCCGGTAATCGGCAGCTACCCCGCTATCGGCGGCGTATAGCGGCAGGGGAGTTTCCAGGGCGGCAGCTTCGCGGGCCAGCGTGGAGCGGCGAATTTCACTTTTAAAGAGTTTTGGGCCAAACCGCTCCTCGGCTTCTTCCCGGACACCCTGCATGATTTTGGTCCGATCGGACATGGTAAGAAATACACCCAGGAATTCGCTGGGCAAATTATAGATACTGGCGTTATCTTTGGCTAGAGCCAGGAGGGTATCGACCGAACGTAGGGCCCAGGGACCATCTACCGGCACCAGGAAGTAGTCGGAGGCGTTCAGGACGTTTACGGCGAATTTACCCAGGTTTGGTGGGCTGTCGAGAATAATCAGGTCCCACTGGGCGCGGGCTTTTTCAAGTGAACGCCGCAGCCGCAGGTCACAACCGGTCATGCCGGGTAGGTTAATCTCGACGGCGGCCAGGTCGACGGAAGCCGGGACCAGGTGAACCCCGGCAAAGCGGGTTGGAATCGCTACTTCGTGAGCGGCGGCTTTTCCCAGGTAAAGATCGGATGAGGTGCCGGGTACACCTTCGTCCCGCAGGACATCGACACCGAACTGGAGACTGAGATGCGCCTGGGGGTCGCTGTCGATAGCCAGCACTTTTTTACCCTGTTGACCAAACAGGACGGCCAGGGCGGCAGAGGTAGTGGATTTAGCCGCGCCCCCCTTTTGATTACTTAAACCCAGGGTTTTACCCGGTATTTGCGTGGGACTCATCAATTAAACTCCTTATTTTCCGGTATTTAGTCTGGAAAAACACCTGTTTAATACATTATAACACGGAAATTCCGGTATTTATGCCGGTATTTGCCCCGAATAAGGAAGGGTCGTAACCAGTATTCTATGCTTGGCCGTGGCAAGTTACTAAAGCTAAATTTTTTGGTTTACATAATAATTGAAAATGGCCCAATAGATTTTTTGGCTCAGAGTGCTAAGCTTTATAGTGTTACTTTACATAATAGGCCAAAGCCTGGATAAAAACCCTTCCGGTAAAGCCTTAAAAAGCGATAGCAGGCTATGCATGGACTAACTATTTATATAATGAATAATCAAATATTGAATTTAATTTAGTGTCGTACGAGAAACCATATTACATTTGTCTGATCTTTACCGGGCATAATTCAATTTTTAGGGTGGGCCTAAAGGATTGGAAATTTCCCGTTATTTTACTGGAACAGGTGAAGCTGGCTGAATATTTTACCCAGATTTGAAATCCCGATGAGTTATTAAGAGAATAGGCTTCAGGAAAAAGGCCTGGTAATAGTTGTCCGGTGAAAGAGCCGGGACATTTTCGGGTTCCGGCTCTTTCACAAATATTCATACCTGCTAGATAAATAGTCTGTCCCGTAACAGCGCCCAGCTAACTATTTCGCCCTGGTTCGGCCAGTTCCAGGAAAATTACATCGAAAGGAGCCAACTCCACCTTTCCTTTTATAGTGGTGCCGGTGAGCAGGTTCGTCGCAGCCCGGTTTAAGTTTAAGGTCTGGATGTTTTCGCTGTAATTCAAAACCATGGCTATTTCCCCCTCTCTCTGAGTCCGTTCGCGCACAATTAGCTCGACTGCCTGGGGCAGTTCAAGCCACTCGGCAGTTGGACTTGTTAGACCTATCTCCTCCACCAGGGCCTCGGCGACTTCCGGGTTAAAGACAGCCCCATAATAGTAAGTCTGACCCTTACCGGAGTGATGCCGTACCAGGGCCGGGGCACCTTCGTAGAAATTACCGGCATATTCCGCCAGTATTTCGCTTTCAGGGGAGGTCGTTTGCAAAATATCGTTAAAACCTTCCGCTACCAGGGTTGGGCCGGAATTGGCCGATTTGTTGCCGCGCCACTTGAGCAAGGGTGCCGTTTCTATATTTTCGATACGGGTAAAGTCTTCAACGGTTACCCCGCATAAATCCGCTACCGGGCCGGGCATAGGAGTCATACGGCAATGCCCGTTCACATTCTTGTACCCGGTCCGGCAGCCGAACACTATCGTACCGCCCTTCTTGACATAATCCGTAAACTTATTAGCCACATCTTCCGGCAGAATGGCCCCATGAGGATAGATTAAAACCTCGTATTTAGACAGGTCATCCAGGGTCGTGGCAGCGCCGAGATAAAGACTATCCACCGGGATATGGCGGCGTTGCAAAACCTTGAACCAGGCCTGGACGCTTTGCCGGGTGTAGGGGCCGTGCCAGAGGTCGAGTTCGCCGTCCCATTCGTTGTCATAGTCGCTAACAATTGCGACCTTTGCCGAAACCCTGGTTTCTACCATAACTGGCCCCAGGACTTCAAGCTCCTTACCGACCTGGGCCGCTTCTTTCAGACGGCGGTTGGGGCGATTGTCATAATTGAGGATGCCGTGCCAGTAGATTTCTGTTCCAAAAGTGGCGGTGCGCCAGCGGAAGAAGAGCAGCATGTCCGCGCCGTGCCCGATAGATTGGTAGGCCCAGAGCCGCATCTGGCCCGGTTTGGGGGAAGGTTGGGCTATGCGGTTGACCCAGCCGCCAGGACCGGATTGTTGCTCCATCAAGCAGAATTTGGGTGAAATGCTCCTGGCAATGCTCAGGTTCCAGCTCCATTTACGGTCGAGCAACGGGTCCGGCCCACTATCGCCAAAAATAGTGCTGAAATTGGGATAAGAGTCGTATGAAAAAAAGTCGAGGTTTTCTTCGGTAAGCTTGTGGCTATCCAGGTGGCCGAAGAGGCCGTTAGTGGTTTGCCATTGGTCTGGTGCAACCTCTCGAAGTATTTCCGATTGTAAACGGGCAAAGCTGATGGCGCTATCCGAGATGAAGCGTTTTTCGTCGAGAGCCTGGTGAGGATTGGGAGAATTGTTGGGGGTCGGCCCGGTCAGGTTCACCTGCTCCCAGCCGGTAAAGGTCTGGTTCCAGAAGACGGTGCCCCAGGCTTTATTTAACTCATCAAGGGTGGTGTATTTAGCTTTGACCCACTCCCTGAAAGCCGTATTATCGGCTGCCGAGTAAAAAACGTTGGTTTCGCAGTTCAGCTCGTTATCAATTTGCCAGCCAATAACCGCCGGGTGTTGCCCGTAGTGTTCGGCCATCCGGCGGACAATCCGGGCTGATAACTCCCGGTAGATGGGCGCGTTATAGTTGTAATGCCGCCTCTCTCCGTGCCGGTATTGGACCCCCGCTTGCGTCACGTTTAACACTTCGGGGTATTTAGTGGTCAGCCAGGCGGGTGGCGTAGCGGTCGGAGTGCCGAGGATGACCTGCAAGCCATGCTGGTGGGCCAGGTCAATTGCGCGGTCAAATAAATCGAAAGAAAAGGTTCCTTCCTGGGGCTCGAAGACAGTCCAGGCAAATTCGGCGATACGAATGACGCTAAAGCCGACTTCGCGCATTCGACGGAAATCGTCCGCCCACATGGTTTCGGGCCATTGTTCCGGGTAATAACACACGCCTAATTCAAAACGGTTTAGATTGAGGGACTTTGCCATCCTGGGAGAAACCTTTCTACCTTCTATATTATAAAAAGAAACAGGGTTTTGTATTTAACCAGAACAAACTTTAGCTGGCGATGAGCTTTCGATAGAGCTATACATTCGGGAAGGCCCCTAAAGACCAGACCTGGTTAAACTGTTACTTTACAAAGTATAAAGGTAAATTCCCGGAGAAGCCAGTATTTGGTTCGAGGTGAGATAGTGGGGGTCGGGCCGGTTGTTCCCCAAAAGTTCCAGGGGCAACCGGTCCGGCAAAGTTTATATATGGTGTCCCGGCTTTCGGATAAAAATTCCCCGAAAGCCGCCGAGGCTTATTATTTTCCAGGTCAGCGGTGGGGCGGTCCAACCTGGCGAATGGAGTTAGGCCGCCCGGCAAAAACCCCGGTTTACGCCGCTACCATACCGTGAGGGTCGATAACGAATTTGGTGGCGGCACCCTTATCAAAATCCTTATAACCCTGGGGAGCCTCGTCGAGAGTGATGACCCTGACATTGACGGCTTTGGCAATCTGGATTTTGTCGTACAGGATGCAGTTCATTAGCTGGCGGTGGTATTTCATCACCGGGCATTGGCCGGTGCTAAAGGTATGCGACTTGGCCCAGCCCAGCCCGATTCTGATACCCAGTTGTCCAATCTTGGCGTTTTCATCGACCGCGCCGGGGTCGCCGGTTACATACAAACCCGGAATCCCAATCGCCCCACCTGCCCTGGTTATCTCCATCACCGAATTCAGGACGGTGGCCGGTTTCTCGGTATTGGCATCTTTCCCCTGCCCGTGCGCTTCGAACCCGACACAGTCCACGGCGCAATCCACTTCCGGCGTTCCAACTATGGCGGCAATTTGGTCGGCCAGCGGGATAGGCTTTTTCAGGTCAACCGTTTCGCAACCAAAGCTGCGAGCCTGGGCCAGACGGTCGTCAATCAGGTCGCCTACAATGACTACGGCAGCCCCCAGTAACTGGCAGGAGGCGGCACAGGCAAGCCCGACCGGCCCGGCCCCCGCAACATACACAATTGACCCCGGACCCACGCCAGCCGTTACGGCGCCGTGATACCCGGTTGGGAAAATATCGGAAAGCAAGGTTAGGTCTTTGATTTTTGCCAGGGCCTGGTCCCGGTCGGGGAATTTAAGCAGGTTGAAGTCGGCGTAAGGGCACATCACGTATTCCGCCTGACCGCCAACCCAGCCGCCCATATCAACATAGCCGTAAGCGGCACCGGGCCGGGCCGGGTTCACATTCAGACAGATACCGGTCTGACCGGCCTTGCAATTCCGGCAGCGTCCACAGGCAATATTGAACGGCACCGAAACAATATCACCGACTTTGAGAAACTCCACGTCTCTACCAACTTCGATAATCTCGCCGGTTATTTCGTGTCCTAGAATCAAGCCGGGCTGGGCCGTGGTCCGACCTCTCACCATGTGCTGGTCACTACCACAGATGTTGGTAGTAATAATCTTCAAGATTACACCGTGTTCGCACTTGCGGTTGCCAATAGCCAGTTTCGGATAGTCAATTGACTTTAATTCAACGACACCCGGCTTGACATAAGCTACCCCTCGGTTACTTGGCATATTACGCTCCTTTGCGGTTTATTAGGTTTGACAGGCAGTGCAATAGACAGGAAAAGTCCCCCTGAAAAGATGAAATACCCCGCCATCTTACCAAAGAAAAAATTTTAGGGAAACAAAATCTAGCTCAAAAGGAAAAAGTCAGCTTAAAATGACAAATAATTAGCCGGATTTGTGGCCTGCCCCAGGAAAGGAGATTTTACAGGTTAGTGTATAATCGTTGCAGGCTTTACTTTATCCCCTGGAATTGACAACTTATTTGCCTGTTAAATTAAGGAGTGTTAAATGTCTTCGGATTTCATTCAAAATCTGAATGATGGCAGTAACCAGCCGCCCCACCTGGCTGTCCACCAATCCTGGTGGGCCATGATTGACCTTGGTAATGGTGAGCGCGAGTGGACGGTGGAAGAAAAGTTTGAGAAAATCGCCGCCGCCGGTTTCACCGGGATTCTTGGTAGTGTTCCCTCTGACCCCCAAGAAGCGGCCAAATGGCGAAATCTTCTCGACCACTACCACTTTGATTTTGGCATTACTATTACCCCCCGGTCGGTGGAGGAAGGCAAAGCCGCCCTGGAAGATGCCAAAAATTTCGGGGTGAACTATGTCAATGCCCAGGTCCAGGATAACTTTGTAATCGGTCAGGCGGCCATTGATTTACTCCAAGGGCTGGTTGAGGCCGGGAAAGAGGTCGGAATACCCTTCTTTGCCGAGACACACCGGGGTAGAATTACCCAGGACTTGCACCGGACGGTTGAGTATGTCCAGGCCATCCCTGACCTGCGACTGACCCTCGACTTTTCTCACTATGTGCTGGCCGGGGAGATGGGCAGCTACTCCGAAAAGGGTGAAGCGCTGTTCAATGAGTTGCTACCTCGGACCGGCAGTGTGCATGCGAGGGTCTCCAACGGGGAGCAAATCCAGGTTGACATCGGGCCGGAAGGCACTCACCCAATGGTCGAACACTTCAAACGTTGGTGGACGACCGGGATGCGCCACTGGGCCGGGCAGGCGAGACCGGGCGATATTTTTCCTTTCATCAGTGAACTTGGACCAGCCGGTTATGCGATTACTCTGCCGGGCACCGTCCGGGAAATTTCGGACCGGTGGGAGCAAGCCCTGGTATTCAAAAGAATCGCCGAGGAGTGCTGGGACCGGGCCATGCAACCCGAACTAACCCCGGTAAACGGTTAAACAATTTTTGATAGGGGTGATAGCTTAAGTGCAGCCTGAGATAATTTGTTTGGGCGAAGGTTTAATTGATATTACCCCACGGGTGAGCGGCACCAACATCCTTACCAGCGGTGAAATGCTAATGACAGCCAGTGGCGCCCCGGCTATTGTGGCGGTAGCCCTGGCTCGTCTTGGCACGAAAGCCGGATTTTTGGGCCGGGTTGGGGCCGATTTCTTCGGCTACCATATAAAAGCCGTCCTCGATAAGAATGGTGTAGATACCCGGCATTTAAGCCTGGACCCCCACGCTAAAACCGGTTTAGCTTTCGTCAACTGGGATGAGCGCGGGGATGCTATTTATCTCTTCTACCGCAATCCCTCGGCTGACACGTTGCTGGCGGTAGAAAATATTGACCCTGGCTATATCTCAGGGGCAAGGGTTCTACAGTTTGGCTCACTTTTGCTGGCAACCGAGCCTTCCAAACAGGCATCTTATCGCGCTTTGAATATAGCCCAGGCTGCCGGGATACTCCTATCCTATGACCTTAATTTGCGTCTGGGCGCATGGGAAAATGAAGCCGTTGCCAGGCAGGGAGTCAGTGCTCCCCTGGAAGTAGCCAACATCCTAAAAATAAACCGGGCCGAGCTTGCTTTTCTTTCCGGTGAAACCGACCCCCAGGCCGGGACTAAAAAGTTATGGCGAGATAACTTCAAACTGGTGGTTGTCACCCTGGATAAAGAAGGTAGTTTTTACCGGACTGCCCATGATTGGGGTTATCTACCGGCCCGGGTGGTGGAGGCAGTTGATACTATAGGGGCCGGGGATGCCTTTATGGCAGGGTTGTTGGATGGTTTAAGGCGAGGCCATTTTGATTTTGAGGACACCGCCCTGGTCCGGCGGGCCTGTCTGCAAGGAGGGGCGGCGGGTGCCCTTAGCGTAACCAGGCAGGGGGCAATCCCAGCCCTTCCGAGCAGACAAGAAGTAGAAACCTTCCTTGGGGAAGGAACTGACAAATAAAACCTTAAAACGATACCAGATTTTATCCCCCTATCAGTGTATTGCCACTTGTCGCTTTCTATTACCGGTTAGCCAGGATAGTTTTTAACCTGTTTGGCTAATCCCCCTTTTCTGTCCCCCACCCGTGTTTCCAACTCGGTTCTTATCTTCACCCTCGCCCGCATCATGGAGATTTCCACACTTTTTTTAACGGGGCTTACCACTTTTCAAGCAGAGTTTCCGCTTTTTTATAATTTACGACAGGCCGGACAAACCCTTATCCCGGCAGATACAGGGAAGAGGCTTCAAAACAAAGAGTTTTTAGCCACCCGGGTAAACCCCTACATTTAGGGACTTTTTTGCTAACTTTTTAAAGCTAGATTTCCTATTGAGCATTCAAGGGTTATTGGTGTATCTTATCTATAATAGGTGCTTTTGGGTTGCACACTGTGACTCGGAAAATTAATTTTTGAAAAGACTTATTTTTGCAAGCATTATTTTTACTTTCTTCTGGTTTTTCCTATCTGGAGTTATACATGGTTAAACGGTTACTTCTAGTTTTTATTGCCCTGTTATTCCTAGCTTTTTCAATCTATACAACCCTTCCTACGGAAGCTCAAACGAGTACTGCCCTCGCCGCCGTCCCCAACGGGTTAAAGCCTTACTTTGCCTTAGGTTTTGCCAACCGGGCGGACAATATAACCTGGATGAAAAACAGCGGTGTCACCTGGGGCTACCGGTCACAATATTTAACCGGTGGGGCCAATAAAACTTCCGGTTGGAGTTCCTGGGATAAACCGGCCGGTCAGTTCGCTAACGTTATTATGAACGAGAGCGCTTCAAATGGGTTCATGCCAGTACTGACTTATTACCAGATCCTGCCGTCCTCCCCGGCTACGGGCAGTAACGAAAGTCAAAAAGACTTTAACAATCTGAATAATAAGTCGACTATGAGTGCTTATTTTGCAGATTTCAAGTTGCTTATGGACCGGGCCAAAATATTTGGCAAGACTGTTATCGTGCAGGTTGAGCCTGATATGTGGGGATTTCTCCAGAGGATGTCCCCTGACCCCAACACTTTGAGCGCGGCGGTGAAAAGCAGCGGTTACGCCGATGTGGCAGGCTATCCCGATACCGTTTCCGGGTTCGCCAGGGCCCTGGTCGGGTTGCGTAATAAATATGCGCCGAACGTGCTGCTGGCCTACCATATCTCCATCTGGGGTTCCTCTTATGGGGATATCGGGAGCAGTCATTATACCGATTTTAACGTGCAGGGCGCGGCCCAGGAAACCGCAAACTTTTATCTCAAAACCGGGGCAAATTACGACCTGCTTTTCTATGATATTGCCGATGCTGACGCGGCTTTGAAGACCAGCCAGGGTAACAACGCGACCTGGTGGGACCTCAAAAATGTTACATATCCCAACTTTAACCGGTTCCATGCTTTTGCCAGGACCGTCAATACAATGACCTCCAAACGAGCAATTCTGTGGCAGGTCCCGGTTGGCAATACTGTGTACAGCTCTATGAACAATACCGCCCATCACTGGCAGGACAATAAGGTCCAGTATTACCTGAATAATGACGGTACCCAGCATTTGCAAGATTTAATGAACAGCGGTTTTATCGGGATTATCTTTGCCGAAGGTTCCGGCGTTACAACCTCTTATTCCGACAATGCCAAAGATGGTGTCACCAACCCGGCCCCTATAAATGGCAATAATCTGGTGGCGACCTTACCTGACGATGATGGCGGTTATCTCCGGTTGCAGACGAAAAACTATTATTCGAAAACCCCTCTGGCGCTGCCAGCCTCTTTAAGTGTGCAAAATGCTGTTCCGGCAGGGGATGGGTTGACCGGCGCTTATTTTGCCAATCGGACCCTTACCGGCCCTGCTACTCTCTCGCGGGTGGATCCTTCTATTAACTATAGCTGGAGTTCTTCACCCGGTCAGGGTATCCCTGCCGATAATTTTTCGGCTCGCTGGACAGGCCGGTTATTAGCGCCCACCACTGAGACGTTCACCTTCTGTACCAAAAGTGATGATGGTGTCCGGCTATGGGTCGGCGGTACCTTGCTCGTGGATAACTGGACCAATCACTCCGCAACCGAAAACTGCGGTTCAATGGCCTTGCAGCAAGGGAAATATTACGACCTGAAACTGGAATACTTTGAATATAACTACGATGCCATAATCAAGTTATTCTGGCAATCCCCTTCTATTAGCAAGGAAATTATTCCCCAGGCTAACCTGTTCTCAAAATAACAGACGGGCATTAATTCATCTTTTCCCAGTAAACCCAAAAGTGGCCGCCAGTATGATTGTTGAAGTCATGCTAGCGGCCACTTTCATTTCCCCAGTGATTAAAACCCAGGGTGGGAACTTCTAAAGGTTTACCTGTAAGTTGTCAGGCTACCTTCTTTCGCCAGATCCAATAATCGCCGCTTCCAAACCCGGTATAGTAAGGAATTTTGGCAATCAGTTCGTAGTTTTTGCCATCCTTAAGGTCGCCATCAATCGCATAATCAAGGGCGGCGGTCGGACCATAGCGCAGGATCACGACATCAAAATAACCTTCTTGCAAAGCGGCTTTATAGGCCGGTTCGCCGGTTAGATAGTTGCCATTCTTGTCGGTATATTCAAACCAATAAAGGCCACTCCATTGCCAGAATTGCACAATGTTTTGGAGGTAGTAGCGCGGCACTTCGGATTCCTCGGCCAGGATACGACCACTGCCGGGACGTACTTGCGTTTTTAGCACATTCACCAGGTTATCGCTGTTGGCCCATTCACCGTAAAGCCCTTTTGCCTGGTTAAACCCGATGGCAAAAAGCACCAGGCATATCGTCAGGCCCAGCAGCCAGTTCTTACCCAGTTTTTTAAAGTGTTCGGTATAGCCGCTCAGGTTAGCGAGGGCATACCCCGCCAGGGGAGCCAGGAAAAAGAGCCCGAAAGCCACGTGTTTGTGCAGGGAAGTTGCCTCCCCCTTATAAATATGATAAGCCGGGGCCAGTAAAGCGGTGCCAAGTAGAGCAAAAGCCAGCAAGAGTTGCTTTTTAGGTATCCAGATGAGCCCAATCAATCCCAGGACAAAAAGACCTCCACCGAGAGTAGCCGCCCGGATAGCCAGGTCGGTCCCACTCGCGCTCATAAGGGGGGTGCGGTTGGTAGTGGTAGAATTTAAACCGGCCACTACATCGGAAGGCAGGATATTTAAAAGAAGGAAGGCCAGCCCAATAAGGCTAACAAAGCTGATGCCGGTCCTTATAAAAGCTTGTTTCCAGCCCTTTAGTTGAAGGGTCTGCCAGAAGAACAGGAAAAATACGCTGGGAATAAAGAGCATCCCGGCATATTTGGTCAGGAAGGCCAGTAACAGGACTGGAGCCAGGAAGAAGCCAAGGAAAAAGAGCTTCGAACTCGCAAACCGTACCGCCAGGACTGCCCCCAGGCTCAACAAAGCCAGGCATAGCGCGTCATAGGTCGCCAGGCGGCTTAAAAACAGCACCGACCCCTGGACGGAAAAGACTATTGCCCCCAGCAAAGCGCTGTTCCGGTTGAAAAGGTGTTTTCCAACATAATAGACCGACCAGGTTACAAAAAGCATACTTACGAGGCTGATTGCGCGGGCCAGTTCAAGCCCACCCAGCGTGTCGGCAGCCCCGGCCAGGACCGGGTACAGGTAGGGTAAACCTGAGAAATAGGTAGAATAAGGCTCCGTAACAGGTGGTCCGCCTAACATGGCGTCAAACAACTGCCTGCCCGCGTATACATACAGCGCTTCGTCTTGAAAAGCGGTATTGTGCAAAGTCAGTAAAGAAACAAGACTTTGAAAAACCAGCACCGGGATTATCGGCCATTTAAAAGCCAGCCCGAAGAGGCTGAAGGGCCTTTGCAATAACCTTGGTTGGTCTATTGATTGTGTTACCATTACCTCGATCCTTTTCCCACTGAACTTTGGGAGTGCAAACCTTCCCAACGGCCTGGGTTTGATTTCTCCCAGGCCGTTGTTCGGGCAAATGAAGTTGAAGACTTAAAGCCTGAAACTTGTTTATTTCTTTGAATTTACGGAAGCAATCACAGCGCGCATGGCTGTTAGCTCCTGCGGGTCAGCACTCACCGACCACAGGGCATTTTCACTGGCCGTTGCCTCCGGGTCTGGTGAGCCCTCATGATAGAGCAAGGAATAAACCGTTGGGGTCTGTTTTACCGCTTCCCCTAATTTGTTCAACCACTCCACCTTCTGCTCAGCCGGTCCGGCCAGGCTGACTTCCACAAATAAAGGTTTATTGGGGTAACGAGCCGCCAACGCACTCAAGGTAGTAGCGGGGTCTAGCCAGGTCGTATCCGGGTAATTCAAGAAACTAATCAGGGTAATATCAACCTGGTTGGCCGGTGGCGCGAATTCCTGGTCATGGACCGGGTCGGCGGGGGCCCACACCCAGGCTACATTGTTAGCTTTTTCTTGCTGAAAAATCTCCCTGACATGCGCCCAGGCCTGCGCAGTATCCTGCGGAATGCCTCCCTTGCTTACCGCCGAGGTTTGCGACCAGTTTTTATCTACGTGCGGTAACACCGTGAGATAGACCGGCCCACCGTAAGCCCGGATTTCCTGGGCCCAGCGTTTAATAGCTTCGTCGTGAAGACCGTTAATGATAGAAGGTAAACTTGAGTCTAAAGGTTTTAGTTCATAGCTCGGTTGGGTCCCCTCGAATAACAGGGTTATCCAGGGGCGCGACCCCTTGGCATTCAGGTCGTCAGCCCAGTTGCGGTCAAAACTATCCGTAATATCCTGGGTGCGGCCCACAATCGCCAGGTTGGTCCCAAACTCCTGGGATAACTTGGCTGGCCGGTCGTTTAGTAACTCATAGGGTAAAGAAGCCCCAATCCGCACCTGCTCTCCTGAAAGGGTAGGAGTAAACACCCCAGGGTTAGAGGCAAATAACGTTTCATTATTTGTAACCCAGATACCCATAAAAACCAGCGGAATTAAAACCCCGGCAAAGACCGAGACCGGCACCAGGCGTTTCAGGGGCCGAACCGGGCGGACAGTTTTCAGGCTCGGCGCAACAATCCGTTTAGCAGCGCTTTTATTCTTTAAATTGACACTTTCCAGGCGGAAATCCGCCAGGACCAGCCATAAAAACCCGCCTAGCAGCAGCATTGAATAGCCTACCCAGAAGGCGCTTACCAGGACCGGACCATCCTCAATATTTGAGGATAAACCGATAACCAGGCTAACAATACTAATTACCAGTAAGCTGGCGAAACCGGCCAGGTACCGCCAGGCCCGGTTACCTTCGCGGTGTTTGGCGGTTATTGAGAAGCCAATCCTTTTGCCAAAGAAGGCAGTTACGATACTGCCAATCAAAATTGGAAAGCTGCCAAAACCGAGAATAATCCCCCGGTAAGAGGTTTTCCCCCAGGCCATATACCAGAAGGATAATTGAGACACTATCAGGTAGGGCAGGAAATGGACAAAGAATCCGTCCAGGGTGGCCCCTTTTACTGCCGGAATACCAAATAACAAGAAGATTATCGGCGCAACCAGGTAGATTGCATCCCGCAGTCCGCAAAAATAGTGAGTGCAGGCAATCGCATATTGTGTACGTTGACCCAGGCTCAAATGATCCTTGGGGAACTTGTTACTAAAAAGGTTCTCAGGTAAAAAGATGTTTCTCCAATGGGTTCGCAGGACACTCATGGTGCCGGTGGCCCACCGCCGCTGCTGCTTGAAATAGCTAGGCAGATCCATCGGGCCCAACCCGGTGGCAAGCACATCGGAGAGGAAAATACTTCGCCAGCGCCCGTGCAGGTCAATCGAGGCGGCAAAATCTTCGGTTATAGAATTCTGGGGTAGTCCGCCAATTTCATCCAGGGCAGCGGCCCGGATAACCACATTTGTGCCACAGATAAAGGCGGCATTTTGTTTGGCTTTACCGGGGCAGAGAATTTTATAAAAGAGCGCCTGCTGGTCATTGGCCCAGCGAGCTACCGGGTTTTCGAGATTGCTGTAGTATTGACCAGTTTGAACCCAGCCGATAGAAGGGTCGGCCAGAGGCTGAATGGTCTTAAGCAAAAAGTCCGGGTGGGCAATTTGGTCCGCATCAAAAATAACGATAAACGCGTTACCGGTAGCATTTACCTGCTGGCGGGCTGCTTCCAGGTTACCGGCTTTCGCACCGCCCCCGACTTTCCGGGTAATGCATTTCACCCCGGCGTCCTGGGCCAGCTTTTCAGTTTCGGTCCAGTTGGAGGCTTTGGCAACATACCCGTCATTACAAATAATTATTTCAACTTTGCCGTGTGGATAGGCTTTGAGATAATTATCGCGTGCGACCTTGGCAGCTTCGATGGTCGGCTTTAAAATCTCTACCCCTTCATTAACCGTAGGTATAAAGATAAAGACCGGGTGCCGGGTAGGATCTTCTTTCTTTTCCAGAGCCGGTTGGGTGCGAGGCCAGATCGTGTATTGAAACCCCAGGATGTGAAATACACCGAGGGTTTCGGCCAGACATAAGGGCACTGCCACCCACCAGGCGTCCCAGTTAACGGTCTGCCAGCGCCAGCTCATGTAAGTAATCGAACTGAATAAAACCCCTATCGCCAGCAGGCTGGTAACAACCCGGTGAACGGCTACGCCCTGTCTTAAAATAAAGGCGGCGCCAAAAAATACTGAAGCTAAAACTAGCCAGATATCGAAATTGAATACACACAGGCCGATTATGATTGAGCCGAGCAGGATCGTTGTAAAATATTTGCCTATTCGTTCAGGTAACGGGCGTCCTGAGGTAGTTCCCGGTTTGTTGATATTTTTTTTGAGGGAACTCAGGGGTCTATTTTCGACCGTAAAGTGAGTTTTCTCTTGAACTTCTTGCACGTCGAATACCTCTATAAGGTGTCTAAATTATTTTCAGCAGCCAATTGCTCTATCGGCATATAGCCAGGAGATGAACCCTTAAACCATTCCCAGGTGAGCCAGGCATTGAGAGTGAAATTAACGATAGTGGTTAACCCGATTGCTCCAATTTGAGCCAGGACATAAAAAAGGTGCAACCCACTGTTGAACAATACAAACAGGCCGATACTCAACCCCGCTCCCAGGCTGGAAACGAGCTGAAAGCGTATAAACCGGGAGAAAATGGCTGACAGGCTGGCGCGGCTGGCATCCCGCCCTTTTTCCTTAAAGGTCCAATAATCGTGAAGGAAAAAGTTCCAGATTATTGAAATTTCGGTAGCCAGCAGTGATGCCAGGAAAGGCACCACCGCCGCTGACACGAATACCCATAGTACCGCCAGGTTAACCGCTATCCCGCTAAGACCTACTCCTAGAAAACGCCCAAAAGTTAAAAAAAGGTTTTTGAACTTCGGATTTTCCCGTAATGTGCTAATCCCAGACATAATTTTCAAACTAAAATTTCTCCCCTGATTACCGGTTAAGTTGGACAGCTTCAAGCTATTTCACGGTAATTAGGTTCGCTGGCAGGTATGGGAGAAAAAGTAGTGGCCCTGGCAGAGAGGACCTCTTTCTTGGTGGCCCGAAGTTGCCAGACCATTAGCAGGGCCTCCAGGAAAATCTTCTTACTCATCTTGCTCTTCCCTTCAACCCGGTCAGGAAAGATAATTGGAACTTCCCGGACTTCCAGGTTATTCCACTCGCACAGGCAATTCACCTCTATCTGGAACCCAAACCCCCTGGAGCTGATATTCTTTTCAAGGTCGAGCATTTTGAGGGTTTCTCGTGAGAAACATTTGAACCCGCTGGTGCAGTCTTTGACCTTCAGCCCCAGAATTGTCTTGGAGTATAAACTTCCACCGCGGCTTATTAACCGGCGATACCAGGCCCAGTTTCTAACCCCGCCCCCTTTTACAATCCGCGAGCCGACCGCCACTCCTGTGACCTGGGCCGCCTTTAATAAAGCGGGCAAATATTTAGGGTCGTGGGAAAAATCAGCGTCCATCTCAAAAATGTAATCAAACCCCTTCTCAAGCCCATACCTGAACCCGGTCAGATAAGCGCTGCCAAGACCAAGCTTGCCGGTCCGGTGCATTACAGAGACACGCCCGGGATATTCCTGGGCTAACCGGTCGGCCAGGTCTCCGGTGCCATCCGGCGAATTGTCATCAACAATAAGGACATTGAAATTTGTACCCTGGCCTAGCACTGCTTTGACTAAATTCTCAATATTGCCGTATTCGTTAAATGTTGGAACCACAACAAGACAAGCCAACATAAAGCCCTCCCTAGTGTTAAAATATCCAGCCAAGACATGGACAAGTTAAAATAAATCCTGAGCCGAAAAGGGCACAGTATCAGCAAACGAGTGCTGAAATAACCTTTTTAAGGCAGCCAGAATAAGAAATATTAAATTAGCTCAGCATTGAGAAGTTTCATCCCTGACGGAAAAGTGGATCAAACAGAGCTAGTGGACAAATAGGACGATACAAGGACGAAAAGTGGGAAGGGGCGCAGTATAAATGTTTCCTAATAATAAATGGCAGTTTCCAGAGCAATTAAAGCTATACAGACACCAAAAATTCAAATTATACTGAACCTGGAATAATACATATCTAACTTAGTAACTTCAGCACAAACCCTCAATTTATAACAAGACTCTACCTTGAATTCTTGGTACTAGAGCCAAGATAGTACTTTGCACCAAGAATAACCCTTAATTCTCACCCAAAAGTACTACTGCTTGTATAGTAGGGTAAGGTTGGTGCTTTGTCAAGGGGTTAAAATTATTTTAATTACCATTAGACTAAATTTCTTAAAACATCATTATATTTGTTAGTTCGTAATGTTTAGATAGGGTATAGTTAACCTGGGAAGGGCGATTAGTGGTAATTATTTACGAGATTGTGCTAAAAAGTGCAAACTCTCATTAATTTGCAGCTTTAATACTTTTTCAAAGGGTCTCTACAACCTACTGCTGTTGCCGGATTCCAATCCCCCAAGAGCAAACCAAAAATGAGAGTTTGATGAAATTAGTTTGGCTTTCCAAAAGGATATAATTAAATTATGTCTGTAAACAGCAAATTTATATAAAACTTAGGGCTCATTCCATAACGAAATTTCACTGGCAATATTAACTTGAAGATTTTTTGGAGTTCAGGCCAACGTTAAATAATTTTATTTTTTACAGTTAGAGAAAAGTCTTTACAGGTTAGAGAATTTAGAGGTAAATATTACGAACTTTAAGGGAATAAAAATAAATTAATATTTGTTGGTCAATGAGGAAGAAATGAGTAGAAAATTATAAATAAAAAAACTTAAAAAATCCAATTTGGCCTGGTGATTCCGATGTCAGTTTTTTAATAAGCCTGAGAGTTAAAATAAATTATAAAAAAAATAAAAAATTGCTCTTCTGTAAAGATTTAATTAAGAAATTAATTAAATTAAGAGAGGCCCTGGAAAATCTTCCAGGGCCACTCAAATTACAACGTGCTTTTTAAATAAGGGATCTTAAAGGTACAGGGTTTCGCAAAAACACTCTTATCATGGATTTCTTTTAGCACTAACACATGGTCCCAGGACATTTCCAGTTGCGGTGGAGGGAGCATAAATTTGCCGCCCGATAAACCCAACAATTTTGAGATTCCTGAAAATATTCTGGCCTCCCAAAACCAGCCCGTTAGCATTGACCCCTGACCCGTTTATCGTTAGAGAAGGACCACTTGTACAATTTCCACCATCCATAATAACCCCCTGTTTGAGGGCCGGCAGGGCCCCGGTTACGGTGATAGTGTTGTTTGTGACACCCTGGAATTTAATCTGACCAAAGGGCGGCGCATTTTTTAGGGCATAAGATAATGTCCCGCTCGTATTGCCTGAACCGGTTGAACCACTATCGCTACTGTTCGTGACGGTTTGCGGCAATAAACCGTAAACATCTAGAATCCCGGTTGTACCACTATTGGGGACCAGGGTTGCCAGGTATACCTTGCCGTTCACAATGGTGGGAGAGCTAAATTTCCCAAAATAGCCTACCGCATCGCGGGCCGAGTTTGTATCGCTACTCCATAACTCCGTGATGTTACTCCCGGACGAGGAGGCGTTATAGGCCCTCAGGGTGCCCGCTACTACGGCGTTATTGGCGTTCTGGCTGGTGGGAGTCGAGGCCCAAATAATACCGGTAGAAGTATCATTGCCGTTGGCGGATAGCGATAACATCCCTCCCGGCATATACCCTGACGGCAGGGCCGTGCTCCCGGTCATAACCGGGCTGGTATTAATTGGCGGGTTCGCCTGGGCATTAAAACTAAAAGCTTTAAACCGGTCAGATTCGGTCCAGAGATAAATCCGTTGTCCCGCGGAACTATTCCAGTAGACCGGCGTGCCATGTAAATTGTTATGGGTGACGGAACCCACAATCTGGAAACTTTGTTTTACCTGGTCCGGGCCATTCGGAGTAAAACCTCCTAAATTGGTGCTATCAACCAGGAAAAGTTTACCCTCCTTACCGCCTCCGACCATAAGGGTCGTACCTGGAATCATTGTGATACCGGAAGAGCCCAGGTCCAGGTCCTGGTCGTTAAGTGAACTAACGTTATAGGGAGTGAAGTAGTCTAAAACGGTTAAATTCTGGTCGAACTTGATAAAGCTGCTGCCGTAGTTAGGCCCGCCATTGTTAGCGTTAAAATCCCCGTTACCAGTCATCAGGTAGATATTGCCATTGCTATCCGCATTCATACCGCCCCCGGCTTGCCAGATGCCACCGGCTCCACCATCTGGGGTCGTATTGAACACCGCTGACTGGTTGAGATTGGAAGCATTATAGGCAAAGATCCAGCCGTGATAAGGACCCGTATCACAATAACCGGCAAAGCCGAAATAGAGTTTCCCGTTAGCCAGTAATAGACCATTACGCTGGACCTGTTTGGCGCTATTAAAGGTCAGGGTGCCACCACCACCAGGAACCGTGGCGGAAATCGTTACCGGACTACCCGATTTTTCCTGGCCGGTCAGTATATCAAGTTTGTGAATCTGATGGCTATAAACCCCGTTCACTTTGATCATATTGACCAGGTACATCGTATTGCTGGTAGGGTCAATCACAGGGGTACTGATAACCCCGATATTCCCGGCAAAGTCGTTATAAGTCCCGCAGTTTTGCCCGAAATCGTCTTTGGGCGGTGGTGTTCCCAGGTTGACTTTCCAGAGCGGGCTGGAAGCGGCTGGGTCATCGGCGTCAAAGGCGTAAACGCTATTATTCTGGGTTGCCACATAAACGACGTTGCGAGTTCTACCGCCAATGGTCAGGTAAGGGACGTATAGGGGTTGGGTATAAATCCCCCCATCGACCGTGCGGGTAAAAAGCTTCCCAAAAGAGTTCGAATTGACATTGGAAACGTTCAGGATAGTTTCCTGTAAATTGGCCCCGGTTCGATTGGTGTCGTTGTGCTGGGTTAAAACCGACGGTATGGTAATTCCCCCGGCAGCCAGGGCCGTGTTTGAAGCGGAACCTTTACCACCCTCTACCGGCGATTGGCCGGAACCCAGGGCAGTCAGCCCGAAATCAAATCCCCCGGTGGCTACAAAAAGCAGCGAGAAAATCGCGCTAAACACGACCACTCTATTTTTCTTAAGACCCGGAAATGCTAAAAATTTTCTCATCGTTATCCACTGCCTGTTAATGACTTAATTACAAATAAACTAATTTCTAACCGACCAGGTGATTTAGTTGGATAATTCCCAGGTCTTGACCGAGTTATCCTGGTGAATACTTACCAGCGTTTTACCGTTTGGAGATAAGGCCAGTGTTTCAATGCCGTAAGAATCTTTAAGGTCTGTTTTAAAGATTGGGGTCTGGGTAGCCAGGTCCCAGAGTATGATGATGCCATCGTCCCCGGCGCTGATTAAGTATTTGTTATCAGGGGTGAAACAAACCGCGTAAACTGGCCCGGTATGCCCTTTGAGGGTTGCCAGTTCTTTCCCATTAGTCAGAGTACCCTGGTTATTGACCTCCCAGAGCTTTATGGTTCTATCCCCGGCAGCGGTTGCCAGGGTTTTACCATCCGAACTGAGGGCCGCCGCCAGCACCTGGCCGTAATGTCCCTGGAAATCAATTAGCTCTTTCCCGGTAGCGGTATCCCACATTTTGAACTGGTTGCCTACCGTTGAACTACCGATTAACTTGCTGTCATTACTGATTACAATGGAAGTGCGGCCCCCGGCATATAGGGCGTTTGTAGGAATAGATAGCAATTCTTTACCGTTGCTGGCATCCCAGGTCTTTACAGTCGGGTCTTGTCTTAAACCGGTCGTTACAATCGTTTTTCCGTCCGGGGTAAAGGCTACCGCCGAAAGACCGCCTTTTTGAGCCGGGAAATTCAAAAACTCCTGGTTTGTGGCAATATTCCAGACATGCACGCTCCCATCCGGGCTACCGCCAACCAGTGATTTTCCATCCGGGCTAAAAGAAACCGATTGCACCGGTTTACTACCGGAGGAGGCGTCGGTCAATTTGGCTTTTTGACGATTAGTACCTGTCTCGACAATTTGGACAGATTGGTCGGTCCCGGCGATAGCCATGGTCTGTCCATCGGGGCTAAAAGCGATGGAAGGTTTTAAGGGGGCAGCCTGGGTTATCGACCCGATAAGATTGACGGAGTTGCTGGGTTTGTTAGTGGTGGGGTTGGCAGGCCAGAATTCTATGGTGCGTTCGAAACTACTGGCCGCAATCACCTGACCGTCCGGGCTGTACGCGGCGCTATAAACGATGCCGGAAGAACTGTTATACAGGCCCGTTTGAGTGCCGGTGGCGACATCCCACAACCGCAAAGTTTTATCCCAACCCCCGGTTACGAGGGTCTTGCCGTCGGGACTAAAAGCCACGGTACTTACCGGGGCCCCGTGACCGGTCAGGGTAAAAAGTTCTTTGCCGGTTTGTAAATCCCAGAGTTTGGCGGTACCATCCTGGCTACCTGTTGCAATGGTTTTGCCATCCGGGGTAATCGCCACGCTTATAATGCCGTAGGAATGACCTTTTAAAATTTTCAGGGATTGGTGGGTATTTACATCCCAGAGCCGCACGGTTTTATCGCGGGTCAAACCCACGCTGACCAGGGTCGAACCATCTGGTGTAAAGGCCAGGGCGAAAACACCATCCCGGTGCCCCGTCAAAGTGGCTATTTCTGTCCGGCTCGCGACATCCCATAATTTAACAGTCTGGTCCAAACTCCCACTGGCCAGGATTTTGCCATCCGGGCTAAATGCTACGGCCATAACTTCCTCGTCATGACCGGTTAAGGTAGCTATCTCCTGACCGGTGGAGGTATCCCATAACCGGATGGTTTCGTCATCGCTTGCGCTAGCCAGGGTTTTACCATCCGGGCTAAAGGCTATCGAAGTAACCAGGCTGGTATGGCCGATAAGAGTAAACAATAATTTATTGTTACCTACGGTTGAATTATCCCAGATCCGAATGGTGCGGTCCGCCCCGGCGCTTGCCAGGTATTTTCCATCCTTGCTATAGGCGATAGAGTCAATTTCGGCAGCGTGCCCCGGTAGGGCCGCAGTCGAAGAAATTAGGTTTATCCGGGTAGGGTTTAGGCTCGCGGCTACTTTGACGGGGCCAGCAGGGGTATTCGGAATTACAACGGCTGGTGAGTTAGTAGCGGTTAAATCGCCACAGGCCGTTAAACCGACTAATATAAAGACCGCTGCTAACGTCAAGAAGTGGAATTGAGAGTATTTTTTCGTTAGAGGGGTGAAGAATTTACCAAAACCCCGTGAGAGTTTTGGTTCTTTTGGTGGGGCTTGAACGGCCATTAAAGCATCTCCTGATAAACTTCAAACCAATTAATCATTGCTGCAAATAAAATTCAAAGCTAAATTTCAGCTTTGCTGTTCCGAGTAACTGCCATTGCTTAAATAATTACCAGTTCAACCACCAATCCTGGCGGGAAACTGGTTTTATTTAGTTAGCTTTGTGTTGCAACTGTGAAACACATTCAAAAGTGGGGACAAATTAACGACTGCTTAGCAAGCGTTCCAACGACCACATGCAAGGAAAAGGGGAGTGGCGGTTTGTAGTGTTGGGAGGTCAAATTCTATGGGTTAACCTGAAGCCAGATGTTAGTAGGACGGGAGCAAAAATAATTTAGAACAGTAATTATTGGGATGGTGTGGTTCAAATTGAACAAATCCTGGTTGGCAATAGACTCAGGTTTGTTTTAGCTAGACCCTTGCCAATATTTTAAACCCATTTCTGGCGTTTTGTTATCACCACCAGTTATTTTGTACTGAGCTTACCTAGGAGCAATATCAAAAGTACACCAGGTGTAAGGGTAAATGCCCTGAGAGTGGATTTAGTGCGTGACTTTTAGAACATAGCAATTTTAGAAAATTGGTGCAAACTCTACCCTAGCTTTGGTTATTATTACTGAACAAATTCTAAAAGTCAATGGCAAAGAGCAATAATCTGAACTTTCACAGGCCCTCTTACACACCTTTACCGGTTTTACATTTCCCTATTGTAGCCTCTTAAAGTTGTGTTTGAGCGCGAATAAAGCTATACTAGGCTTAAAAGCACCTGGCATGATGATTTTATTGTTGTTCCTTTCTAATTCTTTCCTAACCAATTTTTTAAGCTGGTTGGCCGCGCTTTTTATCCCGCGGAGATACCACTTATTTCATCCCTGTGAGTTTAGCTGTCAGGTAGTAGCCTAACATTTAAGTTTGCCGGTCGGTATCCCACTTTTTCACCTTACAAGCGGTAAAGGCTTAAAGCGCCTCAACAGAGTAGATACTGACCGGGTCAAATATTACAGGTTGCTCTACTAACAGGGATGGCAGGCGGCGAGCAAATAGTTTGATTTAGAGGGTGGTGCACGATGTTAACGGATAAGCCAACTATCAGTAGCCAGCGCATCCCGTGTTACTGTGCCCTTTGTACTTCGAGGTGTGGTTCTTTTGCCGTTGTTGAAAACGGTCGTTTCACGGCTTTAGAGCCTGATCCCTCCCACCCTACCGGTAAGGCCCTTTGCGCTAAAGGTCGCGCTGCCCCGGAACTTGTCTATCATGCCGACCGTTTGCTCTATCCAATGAAAAGGACCCGGCCAAAGGGAGACCCCGACCCCGGCTGGCAACGTATTAGTTGGGAAGAAGCTCTTGAATTTACTGCTGCCAGGCTGCGCACCTTTGCTGAAGAACAGGGTCCCGAAAGCGTTGTCTTTAGCATGGTATCTCCCTCGACATCAGCTTCCGAGGACTCAGCAGCCTGGATTCAACGCTTGCTTAATACCTTTGGCAGTCCCAACCTTTGCAATTCCATGGAATTATGCGGGTGGGGACGGCACCTGGCTACCCAGTATACCTTCGGCCCTGGTGCCGCAGTCCCAGGCTCTTATGTACCTGACCTGGAACACGCCGGTTGTATTCTGTTCTGGGGTTACAATCCAAACGTTGCGAGGTTAGCCCACGCCACCGCCACGAGCGAAGCGCTTAAACGGGGGGCGCGTTTGATTGTGGTCGACCCTCGCCGCACCGGGCCCGCGAATAAAGCCGATGTCTGGTTGCGGGTGCGGCCTGGTACTGATGCTGCCCTGGCCCTCGGTATTACTAACCTCATGCTTGAGCGAGACTGGTATGACCGCGATTTCATTCGAGACTGGACAAACGGTCCCCTTTTAGTACGCACGGACAATGGCCGGTTGCTTACCTATAGTGACCTGGCGGGCGAGACTAGCGCCGGGCAAGCTCAAAAGTATGTAGCCTGGAGCGAGACACTGGCTCGTCCTCTCATTTATGACCCGGCTACTGGCCGCTATGGTCATGGGCAAGAAAACAATTCCGAGCCTGCTCTATTCGGCACCTTTCCGATTGATACATTACAGGGTAAGGTAGTTTGTCGCACCGTTTTCGACCTGACAGCCGAACATTGCGGCCGGTATTCCCCGGAGAAGGTTGAAGCCATTTGTGGCGTTGGACCTCAACAAATCGAAGAAGCGGCCAGGCTGCTCTGGGAAGCCCGCCCGGTCGCTTATTATGCCTGGAGTGGGGTGGAGATGCAGGCGAATTCCACCCAGATCGCCAGGGCAATCGCCCAACTGTATGTCCTGACCGGGTGTCTCGATACCCCAGGAGGCAATGTGTTGTTCCCGGCTGTGCCAAATAATAATGTGACAGGCACCACTTTAATGCCGGTAGAGCAGCGAAAGCGTTCACTTGGCTTTTCTGAACGACCGTTAGGTCCATCCCGCTGGGGGTATGTTTCCACGAACGAGTTATACCGGGCGATTGTAGAGAAAACCCCCTACCCGGTGCGGGGCCTGGTAGGGTTTGGCGCTAACCTTCTCCTATCTCATTCCGAAAGCCAGCGTGGCCGGGAGGCCCTGGCGGCCCTTGACTTTTACGTCCACATTGACCTTTTTATGAATCCTACCGCTGAACTGGCCGACATTGTATTACCGGCTGCCAGCGCTTTCGAGCGGGAAGCTCTCAAAATTGGTTTTGACATAAGCGCGGAGGCGCAGTCGCTGGTGCAGTTGCGCCAGCGGGTGGTTGAACCTCGCGGGGAGGCCCGGTCAGATACCGAGATTGTCTTCGACCTGGCCTGCCGACTTGGGTTAGGGGCGCATTTCTGGAATGGCGACATCGAGGCGGGTTACCGCCATCAACTCCAACCCTCCGGCATATCTCTCGAACAACTGCGCGAGAACCCCGGCGGAGTGCGGGTGCCGCTTCAAACCCGTTACCGCAAGTTCGCCGGGTCTAAAGATGGAACCTTACAGGGTTTTTCTACTCCGACCCGCAAAATCGAATTGTATTCCGAGGTTATGTTGGAGCATGGTTACCCACCCCTACCGGAGTATGAAGAGCCACCGGTAGGCCCGGTTTCGCGACCGGACCTGGCCGAGCGGTTCCCGCTGATTCTTACGTGCGCCAAACATAATCTGTTCTGCGAGAGCCAGCACCGGGCTTTGCCGAGTCTGCGGCGGCGCGCTCTTGACCCGGAGGTTGAGTTACACCCACTGGTTGCCCGGGAACGCAATATTGGAGGCGGCGATTGGGTAAGCATCGAAACACCGGGTGGAAGCGTGCGGGCCCGGGCCAAACTGAATGAAACGCTTGCGCCCAATGTGGTCTGCGGTCAGCACGGTTGGTGGCAAGCCTGTGCCGAGATCGGGGCACCCGGCTATGAGGCGTTTAGCCCAGAGGGGGCCAATCTAAACCTTATAATCGGTAATGACGCTATTGACCCGGTTAGCGGGTCGGTGCCGCACCGGGCCTACCTGTGTCAGGTTCGCCGGGTGGTAGATAGCCATGAATGAGAGAGAGTATTTACTAAATCTTAAATCCATAGCGACCCTCTAAACGTATAACCTGTTGGGAAGCAGAATTGGGGGGTTAATTCCTGGTTATTAACCGAGAACAAACGAGAAGGTCCTGGTATTAATTTCTGGAAAATAGAGGAAAACCGGTCCTGCTGGTACATATCTTGTTACATAATTTTTGGGATGAAATAAATCGGGTAAACAAACTATGTATTATTAAAAGAGAGCCCTTTATTTTTTGCTAACCTCGTCCTTCCAACTTCTTCACTTTCGTAACATGGCAACCATTGAGTTACGAGTCTATTCCATTCTCTTTATCCCCTTTATTCTTGTGAATTTGCGGTCAGCGCGGACTTCTTTTTTGCGTGCCCTGTAACAACAATAGCTTTAACCGGGGAAGGTAAAACTGTTCGAAGTTTCTACCTGTGATATTTATTTATTTTCCCTTTGCGCTTAATTCGAAGATGGTTGAGCGAATATGACTGAAAGTCACCCTGGCTGACAGTCCTTAACCGCTTAAATTTCTGTTGGCCCATTCGGTCAGTTTGACGGTTCCGGGCTGCCCTACCGATTTCCGGTACCTTCTGCCCGGTAGCCGGAAATTAATTTTAAGGAACAATTCGAAGGAGGCATCAGGTAAGTATGCATACTCCCCTGTATAAATCGAAACAACCCTTATTGACCAAAATTAACCGCCGCTGGTTTATCGCCGCAGGTGTCGCTGTGGTCATCCTTGTTGTGACTGCGGCGATACTTGGTACAGGCCTTAGCGGTACTCCCGCTGGTAGCACGGGGCAGGGCCTGGCTGGTAATGGCAGTAACCGCAACGGTGTTGGCAACGACCTCATTATTAACCCGACCGACACGCCCGGTTCGACCTCGGAGCCGTCTGCTACGATAACAGCAATCCCTACCTCAACGTCAGGCCCAGAAGCGGTAGCCGCGGCTACCCTCGAACCAACTTCCGCCGCTCCGGTCACTTCCGAACCCGCAGGCGAAGGTGCTATAGGGATTACCAGTACGGCCCAGGTTGGACCGACCACCCCGTCAGGCCAGGCTTCGGTCCTCGCCAGTACAACCGTTGTACCTACCGCGACCCCGAAATCGTCCGACCCGACTTCTGAACCGGTCCCGCCGACCGGCACTCCGGTCCCACCCAGCCCTACTCTCAATAATCCACCGGCCCCGCCAAATCAGCCGACCGGACCTAAACCGGTTACCAGTACACCGGCCCCGGCTAAACCGATTGCTCCTGCTCCTACCTCTACGCCCGGGTCGGCCCCGCCTACCGTTACACCCAGACCGCCCGCAACGGCCACTCCTTCGCCACAACCTGCACCCACTGCCACCCCTGAACCACAACCAACGGCGACGGCAACACCCACGTCACAACCACGGCCAACGGCTACGCCTATCCCGGCTCAACCGACCGCCACGCCTACGGCTGCTCCCGGCAACCAGCTACCTTTACCGCCGATAGTAGGGGCTTTGCCCACGGTCATACCGGGCCTTCCCCCAATTCCGACTGCTATACCACTTCCGGGTGGCGGTAAGAAGTAAAACAAAAGTCCCAACGCCCCCGTTTATAAGAGGAAGTTGGGACCTTTGAAAGAATTCTTATTTCGAGGGCATTAGTAAAAGTTCGGGTATGCCTTTTTCCAGGCTCAATCAATGTGCATCCCTTTTAATTGAGGTTGGGTGCTCTGTTCTGAAATATTACGGGCTATTCCTACGATTCGGGTATCTTTAATCAGACGCAAGTTCGTTTCAACATTTATCCAGCTATCATCCTTGCGCCGGAGCCTTCTGACCCTCGAAATAATATTATTCTGGTCTAGCAGTGGTCTTGGAGTGCGTTTGTTTTCCTCTAACTCCCTGGGAACCAGGTCAGGAAGACTCCTTTGAAGTAATTCTTCGCGGCTGTAACCCGTCAAAGCACAACAGGCTTCATTTACTTCCAGGATTTTTTCCTTTTCATCACAAATATAAATTGCGACCGGCGCCTGCTCCATCAATAACCGGTATTCCTGCTCGCTTTTACGGAGCGCTTCTTCGGCCAGTTTTCGCTCATGAATATCCCGGCTATTAACTACTATGGCTTCAACCCCGGCCAGGTGCAACAAGTTCTGGAAAGTAACTTCTCTAAAAAGCCTGAACCCGTTCTTGTGCAGAAACTGTAATTCAAATTTCATGCTCTCGCCTGGGTTTTTCAAGAAATCCGGCAACATTCTCTCGATGGTGGCTCTCTCTGAAGGTAATAAATCTTCCAACCAGTTTTGCCCGATTAACCGTTGAAGATCTTCAGCATCGTAGCCGAGCATTGGCCCGGCGGAAGGGCTTACGTATTTAATGCGGTTATCGGCTCCCAGTAAAATGACAATATCCGACCCCTGCTCAACTAAAGACCTGAACCGTGTTTCGCTTTTCTTTAATTCTTCTTCCACCGCTTTACGGTTACTTATATCATGAAAATATACCGAGAGAACTCCGTCCTCGGAAGGATAAATATATACATCCAACCAGCAAGCCAGGGGCATGAAGTATTCTTCAAAATTTACTGCTTGCATTTCCTTCCTGGCAAGGTGACATTTTTCCCAGAAGTTAGTGCCAACTACTTCTGGAAATTTTTCCCAGATATTTTTCCCAAGAAATTCCTCGCGACTTTGTTGTAGCAATTTCTCCGCTCTTGGGTTCAGGTATGTAAATTTCCATTCGGCGTTAAGGGTGATAAAAGCATCAGTGATACTGTTCAAGATTGAACTCAAACGTTTTTCCGAGACTTCCAGGGCGGTATTAGTTCGTTTAAGGTCTGTAATATCCCGCCCGATAGAAAGGACTGAAACAACCTCTTTCCCATCAGAACTGTACTCCGGGACCATCAGGGCCTGGTAGTATTGGCGGAGCCGGTCGGGGATTTCTGGCGCCACTTCAAAAGTGGTGGTTTTTCCCGTTTCAAATACCTCCTTTATGTGGTCCTCATAACCATCCAGGAGTTCTTGAGAAAACCCTAACTCTGAAAGGGATTTACCTTTTACCATATCAGCCGTTAAAGTTCCTTCGGATATTTTTACGAGGGTGGGGTTGGCGTAAAGATAGCGCCCATTGCGGTCAAACCGGGTAATAATGTCCGGCGAGTTCTCAACGAGGGCTTTGAATTTCTGCTCACTCCGGTTCAGTGCGGCTTCAGCTTTGATGCGTTCGCTCACATCGTTTTGAATTCCAATAAAATAGACAACTTTACCCGAATGGTCTCTTATAGGGGAGAGTTGTAATTCATTGTAAAAAAGGCTCCCATCTTTGCGGTAGTTACGAACTATCACCTTACAGTATTGTTCTTCTTTTATTGAGCGGCGAAGGATTGCCAGCCCTTCCTGGTCAAGGTCAGCGCCTTGCAAAAAGCGACAGTTCTTACCGATAACTTCCTCCCTTAAATAACCTGTTAGCTTTTCAAAACCCTTGCTAGCATAGATTATTGAATTACGGGTCTTGTGGTTGTGGGCGAGGGTTACTACAAAACCACTGTTGCTCGCTTCAATCGCTTGTTCCAGTAACCAGGATCGCATAAAAGGGGTTTGGCTTTGAGTTACGATTTCAGCCTCGGTTAACCCTTCATTTCCGGTAGGAAGATAAAGGTTTTTTTCTCCATCAGGCTTTTGATAACTATCTTCAATTGAAGTACCGGTCAGGGGAAGCGTAACGGTAAAGGTTGTACCCTGCCCCACCTCGCTATCAAGAGTTATCTGGCCCTGGTGGGCCAGCACACTCTGTTTGGCAATGACCAGCCCAAAACCGGTCCCGGCGATGCTCCCAACATTACTGGCTCTCTGGAAAGGCTCGAATAAATTGGCCTGGTCCTGAAGTGGAATACCAATTCCGTTATCTTTTACCCTTAAAATTACCTTCTCAGGCTGCCACTCTAACACAAGGTCTATCTGCCCCGCGGGACCGGAGTACTTAATCGCGTTTGAAAGCAAATTATTTAAGATATAATTTACCAGTTTTTGATCCAGGAAAGCCTCCTGGCTTTCCCCAATCTCGGTAAAGCTTAAAATTTTGCCGGCCCCGGCATTTACCTGAAAACTATTTACCAGGTCGGTACACAAAAGGGTCAAATTTAACCTGGCCCTGTTACACTGTAATTTTCCTCCTTCGGCCCGGCTATAAACCAGAATATCTTCAATTAAACTGGTTAGCTTATTGGCTGAATAGCTTATCCGGCCAAGTATCTCCAGTTTCTTTTCTTCGCTCCATCTCTGGCTGTAGTACTCCAGTAACTCGGTCGAGCTGATAATAGCACTTAAAGGTGTGCGAAATTCGTGTGATATCGAAGAGATAAGGCGATTTTTCATCTCAACGAGTTCTTTTTCTTTAGCCAGGTTTCCTCTGAGTTGTTGCTCCACCATTTTTTGCCCGGTTACATCTGATATGACTGCAACTATTCCGCTGAGTTTCCCGGTCCGGTAGATTGGTTCGGTAGCAACTTGAGCCTGAAATGAAGACCCATCTTTTCGGAGAAGTTCGATTTCAAAGTTAGAGCTTTGCTCTTGCAACTTGTCCCAGGGCATTTCCGCAAACTTCAGAAACGGGGCATTTATCGGAAGGTCGAACGGGGTTTTCCCGATTAATTCTTCTAACAAAAACCCTCCCATGTTAGCGAAAGCCGGGTTAGCATATTCAATTGTAAAATCTGGCCGGAAAACGACAAGCCCCTGGGCCATGTTTCGCATCACCTGGAGAGCGAAATCTCTTTCGGCTTGCAGGTCGTTTTCCGCCTGTCTTTTTTCGGTGATGTTTATACTTACCTCAATTGCAGAGGTTATTTCTCCAAGGTGATTTTTTATTGGGGAATAGTAAGATTCGAATATAAACCCCTTTTCATCAAAAAAGGTATTAAAACTCTCGCCCCTTAAAGCACGTCTCGTATCTTCCTGGATTTGCTGGTTATGACCGAAAATATCTTTAACCGTTTTGCCTACAATCTCCCCCGGCTGCAAGCCAAAGGCAGCCAACCCCTTTCCTTCCGACAGGGTATAAATTCCATCCTTATCAAAGGTGTGCAAAACAACCGGCACATTTTTTATTACGGCCTGGAGGTTTTCTTCGCGTTCTTTAACCCTGGTATAGAGCGTGGAGCGGTGAATAGCCAGGCTAACATATTCGCCAAGCATTTCCAGTAAGTTGAAATCGGCCTCTGTCAGCTTATTAGTTGGAGAACCCTGTACATTCAGGATCCCAACGACCTGCTCCTGGTCAAAGAGAGGTATAGAAATCATTGAAATCGATTCGGTTTTTCGTCCCACATAATCGGGGTCTTTATTTATATCGGGAACAAACCGCGCCCGCCCGGTCCGCGCCACACTACCGCTAACGCCCTCGTTTAAGGGCAGTTCTGTAAAATCCAGGGGATAGCCTATTTCAAAGGTTACTTTTAGAATATCGCCCTGCTTTAATAAAAGGGAGACACTTGGATAACCCAGTTCCTGGGAGGTTTGCTCTACCAGGGACTTGAAAAGATGGGGTAAATCATTATGGTAAGAAAGTGTCGTCCGCACTTTGTGTAATAAAGCCAGTTCCTGGGCCTGGCGGGTAGAAGTAAGGTAAAGCTCCCGGTATCGGGCCTCACTGGCCTGTAACGCTTCCTGTATCTGTTTATCCTGGGTTACATCCTGGGTAATTATAAGCCCGGCATATATTTCACCCGTTTCTAATCTGGCTGGTAAAGCTTGAATTTGGTAAATACGGTCTCCGTAGGTCTTCTCAATAACGGTGGTTTGCCCGTTTAAGGCGTTTTCATAGAGAGGTGCCAGTTGCGCCCCAACCGGTCCGGGTAAAACTTCCGATAAGGTTTTACCTTCCAGGTCTTGTTTTGACCATCTCGTTTGAAGCCGGTCTAAAATTGGACCCTCCGCTAAAATAAATTTTAAGTTGTGGTCAAACATGTAAACAGCCAGGTTTGGAATGTTCTGGGCTAAAATCCGGTATTGTTCTTCACTCCTTTTAAGGATGTCGTCCGGGCTATTCTGCTTTATCTTTACCTGGGGTTCTTCGGGGGCCGGTTTTCTCGCGGCAGCCAGGGTGAGGGAATTGGCTTCTATCAATTGAATAACAATTGCCGCCAGTTCCTTAAGTTGTTGCTGCTGAGATTCCTCAAAAGTGCGCGGACTCTGGTCAAACAGGGAAAGGACCCCTAAAACTAACCCGGACGCGGTAGCCAGGGGTATCCCGGCGTAAAAACGAATAGCAGGTGTCTGGCTCACCAGGGGTAAATTGGCGAAACGGGTATCCAGGTAGGTATCTCCAACTACCAGGATTTGAGGCGAAAGCAAAGTATATTTGTAAAATTCTACGATATGGCCGGTTTCAGCTATTTGTGGGAGCGAGGAAAAATTATCCCATTTTCCTTCGTTATTTAGCAGGCTGACAAAAGCAAAAGGAATCTTAAAAATAAAGGCTGCAAGTGAAGTTATATGGTCAAAAGTTTTAGAGTAAACACTACTCGACACAGCCTCGGGGTAAAGGCTGTTGCTGGTACCAGCCAAATCTAAACCCGGTTCAAGAGGTACAGACGAATTAGCCATTTGGCAAAAACCCTTATTGTGAAGTTAAATAACTTCTCTTATTAAAGTAAATAATCATGTATTAAATAATAACAAATGCACCTTACATGAAACATTACATCAGGGTTTGTATCAAAGGTCAAAACCGGCCCGCTCTTAAAGAAATTCACTGCCACCTGAATCAGGCGAAATCAATCCCTGGGCCTTTTTAGAAGGGTTTCTTCAATTTACATAATTCTTTATTTGTGCAAGAATGGTTGCCCGACTTGCTAATACTGCTCACCAGATTTACCCGAACTTACCAATCACCAGATAAAGTGAGGACGCGCTATCATGCAACAACCAAAATGGAAAGTGGTTGTAACAGATTATGAATACGAGGACTTGCGTTATGAGGAGGAAGTCCTCTCCGCGCTTGGCCCTGACCTTGAGCTTGTGAAGAATGTCCAATGCCGGACCGAGACTGAGGTTATCGAAGCCTGCCGTGATGCCGACGCAATCCTCAACACCTATGCCCCTCTTGGCGAGAAGGTTATTGAAAATCTCCAAAAGTGCCAGGTTATCTCACGCTTTGGCGTGGGGGTGAATACCGTGGATATACCGGCGGCCACCAAAAAAGGGATTTATGTGGCTAATGTGCCTGATTACTGTATGGACGAAGTGTCGGACCACGCCCTGGCCTTGCTGTTAAGTTGGGCCAGGAAAGTGACCCTTCTTAACCAGCAGATTAAAGCCGGGCGCTGGGATTATAAACTGGGGCGACCGATTTACCGGCTGCGGGACCAGATTTTGGGCCTGGTGGCTTTCGGGCGGATTCCCAGGGCCTTGACCCCTAAAGCCTTATCTTTTGGCCTGAAGGTGCTGGCCTACGACCCCTATATAGACCAGGGCATCATCCGGGAAATGGGGGCCGAACCCGCCACCCTGGATGAGGTGTTAAGCCGGTCCGATTATGTTTCCCTGCACCCTCCCCTTACCACAGAAACCAGGGGGATGATTAACCGGGATAACTTACGGCTTATGAAGTCTTCGGCTTTTCTAATAAATACCGCCCGTGGCCCGGTAGTTGACGAAACCGGCCTGGTCGAAGCCTTGCAGGCAGGTTGGTTGGCCGGGGCCGCCCTGGACGTAATTGAGGAAGAACCAATTTCACCGGGGCATCCCTTCCTGGCGATGGATAAAGTTATTCTAACTCCCCACACCGCCTGGTATTCGGAAGAGTCGGAAGTTGAGATGCGTAAGAAGTGCGCTCGAAACGTGCTGGAAGCCCTGTCAGGCCAAGTTCCTACCTACCTGGTGAACCGTGAGGTTGCGCCTCTTTAAGCAATTTCGGTACTGTTAGCCATACCGTTTCAGTAATGTACAAGGCCACCTCACCTGGGGCATAATAGAAAAGAAGGGGTTTTCACTTTTGGTATTCCTAAAGGCAAAAGTTGGGGGCGGCATCTTATCTAAAAAACCCCAGGATAGGTAAATGGGTAACCCGGTCTCAGGAAAAGCGGAAAGCCAGCGAATCAACGGTTTTTGATGTGGTTTGTAAGTATATTGAAAGGAGCAATCGAGCTGCCATATGTCGAGAAAAGTACGAATTGCCGTGATTGGGGCCGGGTGGTGGTCAACTTACGTACATATTCCAGCCCTCCAGGCTAATCCTGACGCAGATTTAGTGGCAGTAAGCGACCCTGATACCAAGAAGTTAGAAGCCGCCGCTCATTTCTACCATTTAGAGCGGACCTATGCTGACTATCGTGAGATGCTCGCGACCGAACAACCGGAGGGCGTTATCATTGTCACCCCGCACTCGACCCACTATGAAATCACCAAATACTGTCTTGAACAAAATATCCATGTAATGCTCGAAAAGCCGATGACACTTTACGCGGTTGAGGCGCGTGAACTGGTAGAACTGGCCCAGGCGCGCGGAAAAGAGCTAATAATTGGCTATTCCTACAACTTCTTGCCCCTGGCAAAAAAGGCTCGCGAAGTCATTTCTTCAGGGGTGCTGGGGCGGCCTCAGTTTGTAAACTGTGTGATGGTATCGCGGGTAATCGAATTTCTGAGCGGTGAGAGCGCCCCGTCTGCCAACGCCACTTCCTTCCCGGTGCATGGGCCGGGAGCGGTTTACAGCCAACCCCATCTTTCGGGTGGAGGCCAGGGCCATCTTCAGCTCACCCATCTGGCGGGGCTGCTATTTTTTGTGACAGGGCTGCGCACCCGGCAGGTGATGGCCTTTATGAACAATTATGGGTTGCCGTTGGACCTGGTGGATGCCATGACAGTCGAGTTCGAGGGGGGAGTGCTTGGTACTTTCGGAGGTAGCGGTAACGCTTTTCAGCATAAACTTTCGCTACAAATCCATTGTGAACGAGGTGGCATAGATTTGGACCTGGTTGCCGGAACCCTGACAGGCCAGGGAGTAGACGGGCCTATCGAGGGATTGGAAATCCCAGCCCAACAGGAACCCGATGACCAGAAAATTACCACTTCTAAAAACCTGGTAGATGTGATTTTGGGCCGGGCGGCTAACGGGTCACCGGGCGAAATTGGCTGGCGGGCCGTAGAATTACTTGACGCGGCCTATCGTTCTGCCGCTAAGGGCGGGGATAGCATCAAAATTAGCTCGTTATATGCGTAAAGCCCTGCCCCTGCACTTTCTTGCTCGCTAAAGTGGCCGGGGTCCGCAGGCTAGACCTCAAATTGGCCGCGTAAAAGGAGTGTCACCGGGCGCCCGCTAGATTTGCCCGGCTACAGTTTAAGGTAATCAGGGAGACGAGGCGGCAAAGAAGCCGTCAGAGGAGAAAAGATGAAAATCAAGGAAATCCGGGCTATGCGGCTCACTGTCCCACCGCGCGAATTTAAGACGGAACCCCGGCGGCAGCCCTGGTCTTTTGAAGCCGAGGTGGCAAACCCGATGTCGCGCTACCCGAAAGTTAAGGCTCACCGCAATTTGTGGCTACCAAAATGGGAAGGGGTCTGGGCCAGAGTCACCGCCGAGGATGGCACCTGGGGTATCGGCTATACCAGCCATGGCCGTCCGGTAGCCGCCGTAATAGACGACCACCTGGCGCCACAACTGGTCGGGGAAGACTGCCTGGCGACCGAAAAACTGGCCGATATGATGTTCCGTCTGACCAAACCTTATGGCTCGACCGGCCTGGCTTCCTACGCAGTCAGCGCGATTGACCTGGCGTTGTGGGATTTGCGGGGTAAACTGTTCGATAAACCGGTCTACGAGCTGTTGGGTGGCCCTCAAAAAGAGAAGCTTTTTTGCTACTCCACCGGAAACGATGTCGATTGGTACAAAGAACTGGGGTTCAGGGCGTTTAAGCTGGCCTGTCCTTACGGCCCTGCCGATGGGCTGGACGGTATCAAAAAGAATACCGAGTTCGTCGCCCAGGCCCGTGAGCAGGTCGGGGATGAAGCCGAACTGATGCTGGACTGCTGGATGGCCTTTGATGTCGAGTATACGGTGCGGTTGGCCGAAGCTCTCCGGCCCTATAAGCTAAAGTGGATGGAGGAATGCCTGATTCCCGAAGACCTCGATGCTCATAAGTTATTACGTCAGCGTCTACCCTGGCAAACCCTGGCGACCGGAGAACACTGGTACACACACGTGCCTTTTCAATGGGCCATCCGTAATCAGGTTGCAGACATTTTGCAGCCGGACATCAACTGGTGCGGGGGTGTAACGACCTGCCAGAAAATAGTCGGGGCCGCCGAGGCGGCGGGGATCAGTGTGATGCTTCACGGGGGTGGCAACACTGCTTTCGGCCAGCACTTCAGCTATGCCATGTCGGCAGTACCCTGGCTGGAATGTTTCGTGGGGACACCTCCCGGCGTGCCGCTGGAGGAAGCCTGGCACCTGCCGGGAGAAGCTTATCCCAAGGATGGCTGGCTGGTGCCGAGTAAGGCGCCCGGTTTTGGGCTGGAGTTACCAGAAAGCTGGCTATCACCGTTTTTCCCTTAAAGAAAATAGGGTTATATAAAGTGCTACTACGAAATAGCATTTTCAAAATGGATTTTTAGTTAATAGCTCGACTTTTGTTGTATGTTCGTGGGCAGCCATTTGGGTCGGGTACTAAAACGTTAGCTTTACATAACCCTTTCAATAAATAAGAACTTCTTTGTAGGGGGCAAGCTGGTGCCCCGGATTCCTCGCCTCGGTTCGGAATGACAAGTCTAGGTTTTTTCTTAATGCTATTTACCCCGCTAGGTTTTGAGCTTTAAGTTCGGGCTGATTCGTGTTGTCCTTTTGTTCCCTTCTAACATTGCGATAAAATGTTGACTTACTCGCCTGGAATTGTTACATTAAAGGTAATTCTCCTGGAATTTATAATCCAAAGTTATAGTAAGTAATAATAAAAGCGCTCGTTAAATAAGAAATAAAAGTAAGGAATGAGCAGATGTACCACCCCGCCTACCCTGACCGCGATTATACTTTTGGGCAAATGATTTTGCGGTTGCGGACTGCGATTGGTCTGACTCAAACGACCCTGGCCGAATACCTGGGAGTAACGCGCCGGGCAATAATAAAATGGGAGGATGGTAGTAATTATCCCACCCCACCTCACCTCAAAAAGCTGATTGAACTCGCCTATAAAAACCAGGTTTTTCAAATTGGTAATGAAGGAGAAGAAATCCGTACACTCTGGCGCGGATCCCGCCAGAAAAACCTTCTTGATGAAGTATGGCTCCATAAACTGTTGGCATCCCCTGCGCTACCACCACCGGAGTTTAGACCGGATAAACAAACCTCTAATATTAAGGACTCGCACCAGATACAAGCTTTATCCCAACTTAAAGAAAGCGGAAGCAGCAGTTCGCCCTTCGATTGGGGAGAGGCCCAGGCCATACCAGCTTTCTATGGGAGGGAAGGGGAACTGAACCTCCTTACCGGCTGGCTGAGGGATGAGGGGTGCCGGGTAGTCAGTCTGCTGGGTATGGGTGGGATTGGTAAATCGGCCCTGGCCGTCACCCTTATGCACAAGCTTTCGAATGAATTCGATGTTGTAATCTGGCGGTCTCTACGAGATGGTGAAAAGTGTGAAGACCTTCTCGATGGATTTTTCCAGGTGCTGGACCCCCAACTGCTGGACAGGGCCGCGCCTGGCCTGGAACGGCGTACAGGGCAGTTGCTAGAACATATGCGGAACCGACGGGTACTTTTAGTCCTGGATAACCTGGAAAGCCTCTTGGTGGAGGGAGAAGGCACCGGTAAAATACGCCCTGGGTACGAGGGGTATGGGCAGTTATTACGGCGCATCGCCGAAACCAGCCACCAGAGTTGCCTGTTGTTAACCAGCCGGGAGAAACCGGCTGACCTTATTTCATTTGAAGGGAATCGCTCCCCTGTCAGGGCTTTACAACTGGGCCGGTTGAGCGTGGGGGCCTGCGAACAGTTACTGGCTGACAAAGAGGTTAAAGGTACCTCAACCGAGAAGGTAAGATTAGTTGAAGCCTATACTGGTAATCCGCTCGCCCTGAAAATTGTGTCTCAAACAATTGTAGAAGTATTCGATAGTGAAATTGCCCTTTTCCTGGAGCAGGGCGAGGTAATTTTCGGGGAAATCCGCGAACTGCTCGACCAACAAATCCTGCGCCTGACCAATCTTGAGCAAAGTATATTGCTCTGGTTAGCCATTATGCGCGAACCGGTAACTTTTGAGGAGCTGGTAGCCGTGCTGGTCAGGCCGGTCTCGCGGGCAACCTTGATTGAGGCGCTGGGAGCTTTGCGCCGCCGCTCCCTGATTGAGCGAGGTCAAAAGGCCGGGAGTTTTACCTTGCAATCGGTGGTGCTCGAATATGCCACCCTGCGCCTCGTTAATGAGGCCGTCACTGAAATACAACAGGGTAAACTTGTCCGTTTGCTTGAGCATAACCTCGTTCAAGCCCGTGCCAAAGACTATATCCGCCAGTCTCAGGAAAGACTACTTGTAGCACCTATCCTGGCAAACTTACAGGCGATATTGGGCTTCGGGAGACCCTCCTTACTGGACCGGTTTAATGTCTTTTTCGATGAATTGCGTACCCTCGATGAAACTGCCCAGGGTTATGGACCGGCCAATCTGGTAACCCTTGTGCGCTGGCTGAAAAGAGATTTGCGCGACCTGGATTTATCCAGGCTGGTGCTGCGAGATGCTTATTTGCAAGGGGTCCATATACAAGATACGAATCTATCGGAAGCGACCGTTCGGGATTGTATCTTTACCGAAACTTTTGGCTCTATCCTCTCTATGACTCTCAGTAGCAATGGAGAATATTTGGTTGCAACTAATTTTGCAGGCGAAATTTGTGTATGGAAAACGGTTAACCTTACTCTTCACCGGTTTTGGAAACCCAATAATTTTAGGCCAAACCGCCTGGTCTTGAGTCCGGATAATCGAATTCTAGCGGTTGGATTAGAGCAAGCCGGGATTGAGCTTTGGGATTTTAACAGTGCCACTTTTTTGGGCACTTTGGATTCAAGGCAAAACGACCCGGTTATGTATGAAGTGGCCTTTGCACCGGATGGTAAGAAGCTTGCTGCTGTAACAGGTATTCATATTTTTCGTATCTGGGAGATGGCTACTGGTCGCGAACTTCATATTTTACTCCATCAAGAAGAAATACCTGTCCTTATGTGGAGTCCGGTTGGAACCCTGCTTGCCACTGGCGATATACGGGGCACAATCCGATTGTGGGAGATACCCGAAACGGGACCGGCTATTTGTGTCCACGCTCTTACCGGGCATAGCCGGGAAGTAGTGGGTTTAGCTTTTGCCCCGGACGGTCTTACGCTTGCCAGCGCAAGCTGGGATGGCACGGTTAAACTATGGGACGTAGCTACCGGTCAGTTACAACAGACTTTAACCGGCCACAAGGATCGCGTTAGCCGGTTGGCCTGGAGTCCTGACGGACGTACCCTGGCGAGTGGAGGCCGTAACAGTGATCCCGTTATATGGTTGTGGGATGTAGAACGGGCGAGTTACCGGGCAGTTTTATTGGGCCACAGCGGGGTAATAAGGGGTTTGGCTTTTACTCCCGATAGTGCCAACCTGATTAGTTGTGGTAGTGATGGAACGGTGCGTCTATGGGATGTTACAAGCGGTCAGTCAATCAGGGTGCTGGAAAGCTACCGGTCCAACCCTTATGCCATGGAATGGAGTCCGGATAATAGCAGGTTGGTCTGTAGTGCCACCGACCTGACGATAGCAATTTACGATGTTTCCGGCATCCAACCTCCCCTGATGTTAGAAGGTAACTACGCCCAAATACCGGCGGTTAGATGGAGCTTGGACGGACGGTGGATAGCCGCCAGCGAAAGAAACAATTCCATCCGGGTCTGGAACGCCCGAACCGGCGAGTTTTATTATCTTTTTGAGCCGCCCTACCGGTCGGCTTATGATAGTTATGATTTTAAGTGGAGCCCGGATGGAAGGTTTCTAGCAGGCGGAACCGGCAATAATGGTGTAGTAGTGTGGGATGTGCAACAACGCCGCCAGCGGTGGGTAGCGCATTCCTTTCCGGTTGAAATTTTTTCGGTTGACTGGCATCCTGATGGCATCCAGTTAGCGGGTAGCGGAGCCGATAGCTGCATTTATATCTGGGATGCGCGGGACGGAACCTTACTTCGACATTTAAGCCATGAATTCAATATCTTCTACTACAATTTGTTTTGGAGCCCGGATGGTAAGAGGTTGGGCGCTATTGGTGGGGAGCCGAGTGACCCTAAAATATTGGTTTGGGACAACCAAACCTTAGAGCAGGTGGCTTGTATTAGTGGGCAGGCCGGACAAACCGGTTTATTTCAGGTAATGTGCTGGGATGGGGGTGAAGAGATAATAATTGCGGGCGACAATACCGGCAAAATAAGCTGGTGGGATGTGCAAACCGGAATGTGCTTGCGGGTCTGTGAAGCCCATACCCAGTTAATTAGCTCGCTGGTAAGAAGCCCGGATGGGACCAGGCTGGCGAGTTGTGGCAATGATGGGAAAATAAAAATTTGGGATATTAAGAGTGGCGAATTACTCCAAATTGTACGGCGTGACCACCCCTATGAACGGCTTAATATCACCGGGATAAAGGGTCTTACCGAGGCCCAGAAGGCGAATCTTCGAACTCTTGGAGCAGTAGAAAATGGTTTGCCTGCTTAAAACCCCCATAGCCATTTGCCCTCTTTATTAAATAACCGGAATTATGCGTAATACAAACCTTAAAAACAACCTCCTCTAAAATCGCGGTTGTTTTTCGCCCTATATTTTTGGGCAGGGCTTTAGCTTCATTAAACAGGTTTTCAGCATCAGTTGTTATTGGCCTTTAATCTGGGGGTGTAGTTCATCCTGGGGTGGGCGGAGTACTGACAGGCCGTAACGTCTGTCAGCAGTCGAACACCAACCAGCAAATTTCGTTTCGTAAGCGCTGATCCTCCAGGACAAGTTCGCGAATTGCAGCCGGGAGTTGTTCACGCTGCCACCGGCACTCAAGCCGACCGGCATCTTCGCTCTCGAACAGGGGGACGGAAGCCCGCACAGCCTTGATTGCGTAAGCCGCCGCACCCAGTTCGTGGGCGGCGACATGCGCCACCACTCCCGCCTGACCGGCAGCAAATGCGGCATACCTGGCGGCTCCGCTCAACTCTCTTGCCGCCGCCATGGCGTGGCCTCCTGCTGCGCGGGCCTCAGACATCTTTATCTCGCCGCGAGCCCATGCCCGTGCCTGCTCAATCGCCTGGCGGGGTCGGTGGTCCGAGGGTGAAACTTTTTCGAAAAGAGGCAGCACGTGTTCTGCGCAAGCAGCGGCCCAAAAAGCCAGGAGTTGGTGGTCGGAGTCCGTGAGCGTTCCACCACGGCGGATGGTGATAAAGCGCGAGTCGCGCTCTTTGGGGAGTATCATACTGGCACTCTTCCTGTTGCGTCTACCTAACATTGGAGTAAATATTCAAGCCCCGGCACCTGACGGAAGGTAGATGCCGTCCATTTCATTAATTCTAGCAGAGCCGGTAGCTCTCCGCCCTTTATGAAATCAAGGAAAGACCTCAACCAGGGTTGGGTTAAGGAAAGCAGTTATATCCTGGATTTGATTTAACTTTGTATCCAGGGTAAGTACTTGCAATGCGAACGGCTGGAAAGAACTTTGCGGGTTGTCTGCCCGGTACACCTTGAAAGCAGGTTGCCCATTGGCGGAGGTCGGAATCAATCGCCAGCGTTTCTGTCCGTCAGATTTGAATACCACGTCCCGAAGAATAACTTGCACCGCATCTCGCCCCTGGTACCACGAAGGAACCGGCGGCATACTCAAAGTGGCATCTTCTTTTAATAAGGCTACCAGACCGGCTATATCATCCGCTTCCCAACATTTTAGATAACGCGTGAGTAAATCGGTGGTGGCAGGATTGGGTTTACCGGGCAGGCTCAATTCATTTTCCCCACCCCTGTAATTTTTTTCAAGCGTCACCCTGGCTCTATGCAAGGCGCTGTTCACGGCGGAAACGGTTATATTGAGAAGGCTGGCAGTCTCACTTGCCTGCCAATCCAGCACATCACACAGGAGTAATATAGCTCGCTGGCGGGACGGCAAAAGTTGAAGGGCGGTAAGAAAAGCCAGTGAAACACTCTCCAACCGAGTGTAACGCGCTTCCGGGTTTTCGGTTGTTTCCGCCAGCCAGCTATCGGGCAAAGGTTCTAACCAGGGTATTTCGTTATTGCGGGGAGCTACCGGCTGGCGGAAATCTGCTACCGGAAAGGCCATTGCCGGTAAAGTGCGGGGCCCAAGTTTCTTAAGAGCGTCCAGGCTGGTATTGGTTGCAATTGTATAGAGCCAGGCTCGCATTGACCCCGGTCCTCTATCGGTGAAGGAATCGAAGTGCCGCCATGCTCTCAGCATGGTTTCCTGGACGCTGTCTTCGGCATCGTGCAGGGAACCAAGCAGCCGGTAGCAATGAAGGAGTAACTCCGGGCGGAAAGGCTCAAATTTAAGGCTAACTTCGTGTTGCTCACTCTCACGGGTGTTCAAAACTTCCCTGGAGCTAATACTTTCACCTCGTTTGTAAACCATTATGGCCTCCCGGTAGGGTCACTGGATAAAATAAATCGAATTGATAGCAGCCCGCCAAAATTAAAACTGCTTGTCCGCATCGCCTTTATTATATAGCACATTTTTTCTGATTGCCAGTTACCACTTAAGTTAGGAAACGAAATCAAATGTTTTTCAAGCCTAAAATTAGCTTTCAGAGACCGCACAGTTTTCCCTCCTGCCCCAGTTTAATAAGTACCAATCCTGAATCCAGGAGGTAATTGTTTTGGGATTTGGGAGGGATAAAAAAGGCTGGCTCCACCAGAAGCCAGCCCTATTTGAAAAGATTAACAAAGAACTTTTAGGCAGGAGGAACATATATGTTACTTGAGAAGAAAAATGCGGTTATTTATGGTGCGGGTGGGGCAGTTGGCGGTGCAATTGCCAGGGCTTTTGCCCGCGAAGGCGCAAAGGCCTTCCTGACAGCCCGCAACCTTAACTCTATTGAGGCGCTTGCCAGGGAGATTTCAGCGGCAGGTGGCCAGGTTGAGACGGCGCAAGTTGATGCTCTTGATGAGCAGGCGGTGGAAGAACATGCCAGGATGGTAGTCGAATCGGGGGGCAGCTTTGACATCTCTATCAATACTATCAGGGTGAATGCCCCAGGTATATATGGTGTTCCGATAGCCAAGTTGCCACTTGAGAACTTCACCCTCCCGGTTACAACTTATATGAAGTCCCACTTCCTGACTACCCGGACAGCGGCTCGCCACATGATAGAGCAGAAGTCGGGAGTAATATTGTCGCTTACCGGGATGCCCGCTCGTATCGCTGCGCCTGGGGCTGGCGGAGTGGGAGTCGCCTGGGCCGGTATTGAAGCCCTTAGCCGGGGAATTGCGGCGGAACTGGGATCACTTGGTGTGCGAGCGGTTTGCATACGGTCGGATGCCATTCCAGAAACGGCCACGATTAGTGACGCTTATACTTACCGGGCCAAAATGATGGGGCGTACCCGGGAAGATATTCAGGCGGAAGCCGAGTCGAAACCGCTATTACGCAGGCTCCCCAAACTGGAAGAACTGGCAAATGTGGCGGTCTTCCTGGCTTCTGACCGGGCCAGCGCGATGACAGCAACTGTAGCGAACCTGTCTTGCGGTTCTTTAGCCGACTAAATCCGCATCACTTTTTGGAGATTATCTTGAATAACAAGACCGCCCATCCCAGAATTTGTACTATAAGAGGAAAGAGACCAGGATAAAGGCAGGCTCAAATAAGAGAATCAAAAAAGGCCCATCTTCCGTCACCGGAAAATTGGCCTTTTTGAATATTCTAAATTTAGGCGAAGACCGGTTTGGCGCCCGCTACTTTCTCGCGGGTTTCTCCGGTTTCTTTGACGGCATCGGCTTCGATAATCTCACCGTTGCCGGTGTCCTCGTCAAAACTGTTGTAAACAGTCACGTCAATCTTCTTGAGGATGCGCCCGGTAACCAGGCCCGAAATCATCGAGTCGCTAACATTAACCGCTGTCCGGCCCATATCAATCAACGGCTCGACCGAAACCAGCAATCCGGCCAGGGCTACCGGTAGCCCCATCGAAGAAAGGACCACCAGCGAGGCAAACGTCGCGCCCCCGCCGACCCCGGCGATACCAAACGAACTGACAATCACGACCAGCACCAGGCTAATCAGGAAGGTCGGGTCAAGCGGATTGATACCTACGGTAGGGGCAATCATAATCGCCAGCATGGAAGGATAAATCCCGGCGCAGCCGTTCTGTCCGATGGAAGTCCCAAAGGTCCCGGCAAAGTTTGCTACCCCGATATCCACGCCCATCTTGCGGTTCTGGGTCTCGACGGTCAGCGGTAATGTGGCCGCGCTCGACCGGGAGCTAAAGGCGAACGAAAGGACCGGGAAAGCCTTCCTCAGGTAAGTAAGCGGGTTCAGCCGGAAGGCCACCAGAATCAGCATGTGGATGGTCAGCATAATCGCCAGCGCCACGTAAGATGCCCCCACGAATTTTATCAGTTTCAGGATGGCGTCAGGGCTGGTTGTAGCCACCACGCGGGTCATAATCGCCAGCACGCCGAAAGGGGTCAGCCGCAACACGGTTTGAACCACTCGCATCACGATTATCTGGGCGACATTCACGAACTTCTGGAAGGAGTCCATTTGTTCAGGGAATTTCTTGCGGCTTTTGAGAGCGGCTACCCCGATAAAGGCCGCGAAAATCACGACGGCGATGGTCGAGCTAGGCCGGGCTCCGGTCATATCCTGGAAAGGGTTGGCCGGTAGTAAATCGAGCAAACGGGCCGCGAAGGAGGTCTTGCTCAGGTCGGCCAACTGGGTATTGAGCGCGGTACCCCGGTCTATTTCAGCCTTTCCGGCCAGGATGTCGGTCGCGTTCAGCCCAAAAAGGAGGGCAACAGTAATGCCCACAACCGAGGCAATCCCTACCGTTACGAGCAGCGTCCCGATGGTAAAGCCGCTAATCTTACCGAGCGACTTTCCGTTCTGAAGGTTAATAATCCCCGAAATAATCGAGACTAAAATAAGGGGAATGATAATCATTTGGAGCAGTTTGACGTAGCCGTTGCCGACCACGTTAAACCAGTCTACCGAATTTTTAATAACGTCACTGGACGCGCCATAGCTGAACTGGAGAATCGCGCCGTAAACAATTCCCAGGCCCAGGGCCAGAAAGACTCGTTTGGAGAACGAAACGTGTTTTACTTGCATAAAAGCCAGCAAACCAATCAGCGCGAGCAGCCCAACAATGTTAACAACTGCCAGGAAAGCGGTCATAATGTATGGTCCTCATAGTATAAAGAGTTATTCTATCTTCTAAGTTGAGCCTCTATCTGTACCGTGGAGGAATGTTAATAAATCTTATCTTATATATGTTGAGTAATTCGATACAGTTAATAGATAACTTATTTTAGTACATTCTGCACATAGAGTCAATCCGCCATAAGGCTTAGAGCCCATATAAAAGTGAATAAAATTATATATTGACAGTTCGAAGAAAAATAGGAAAAGGCCCCGGACGGACGACCAAAATCTGGCCCAGGAAGTTCAAGGTGTCGCTAATTGGTTTGGTTCTGAAATTTTTAAGCTCTTTGTTGCCAGGACCTAAATAATTACCTCTTGACAGGATTTGGTTTTAAAGTTACTCTGTAAGAGCTTACATTTCTCTGGAAGTTCTTCATCAAACCATTAAAAAATTAAAGATACAAAATGGCTGGTGCGACAATTTACGATGTCTCCAAACGGGCCGGAGTGAGTATTGCCACGGTCTCGCGGGTACTTAATAGGCGAGATACTGTCTCGTTAGAAACCAGGGCGCGGGTCCTGGAAGCTATTGATGAACTTGGTTTTGTCCCAAAGTTGGAAGCTGTCACCCGCGCCCGTAAAGAGATGGGCCGCATCGGGGTGCTGACACCATCGATTGTGGATTCAATTGTTGACCGTTTGCGCGGAATCCTCGATGCCCTGGCCGACCAACCCTACGAACCGGTTATTTATAATATCGGTTCAGCAGCCCAGCTAGAAGGCTACCTGACCAACCTGGCCCTAACCAGGACCGTGGACGGTTTGATTATCATCGGTATGCCGGTTAGCGAGGCGGCGGCCCAGCGTTTAAGGATTGGCCGGATTCCGGTAGCCCAGTTTGCCGATACCCATACTTCCTACATCCCGACCATGAACCACATCCTGTTGGACCACGGTGAGGGCGGGCGGGTCGCGGCCGAATATTTGTTGGAAATGGGCCACCGTCGCCTGGGATTTATAGGGGACGCTTACCTGCCAAACTATGCCGATGGCCTGGCTAACGCCAAGCTGGACTATTTCCGGCAGACCCTGGCAAAAGCCGGGGTGGCGCTACCGAATAGCTATGTCGGGTTGACCCGCCTGGACATGGACGAGGCGCAGGAAAAAGCCTACCGGTTGCTCGACCTGCCGGAGCCACCCACGGCAATTTTTGCTGCTTCGGATAACCTGGCTATTGCCGTAATCAGTGCCGCCCGCGAACGAGGTCTGAGCGTGCCGGGCGACCTGGCTGTGATGGGTTACGACGATATTTCAATCGCGAAATTTGTGGGACTTACCACCATCCGTCAGCCCCTGAAAGAGTCGGGGCGCTGGGCTGTCGAAATCTTGTTGTCCCAGATTGAAAATTACGAGTATCCAAATCAAAAAGTGATGCGCAACGTAGAACTGGTCCGCCGGTTTACGGCCTGACAATTAACAAACTGCCTGTTCCCGTACCCAGAACCCTGCTTCAAAAGGCTGCTCTAGCTTGCCGTTCATTAAACTCACCGGGTGTGACCCGGTTGACCTCCTGAATGTAAGAGCTTTCATCATTAAGAAATAGCCTTTCTTTAGACAGACCGGGAATAACTAACCAGGCGGGGTACAGGTTAATCAACAATCTGTACCGGGTAGTAATACTGACACGGGACGCAGGTCCCTGAAAAACAATACGCAAAATACTGTTTCTCTGTGCTATGTCTGTGGTTTCCTGAAGTGGACTTAACCCCTTTTTGTTAAAGGAGACAATTATGGTGCGCAAAGTTGCCAAATTTATGCTGGTTTTATTACTGGCAAGTCTTACCCTGACCGCCTGCGGAAGTGATGCTACCACTGCAACACCGGTCGTCCCTACAACCGCCCCCGCCCAGGCCAGCCCAACTACAGCCCCGGCGGCTACCACCGGGAATGCAGCCACGACGGCTGCTGCGACAACGGCTGCCTCGGCTGCGACAACGGCTGCCTCGGTTGCTACAACTGTCGCTGCTACCACGACCAGTGCGGCGGCTCCCAGGGGTCAGACCCTCACCATTGCCGTCGCGGCTTACCCAGCCTCCCTCGACCCCACCAAAAATACACCGACCGAAGAACCTTACATGACCCTCGCCTATGATTCGCTCCTGCAATTTGATGCGGACGGCAACTACCAGCCGCTGATGGCAACTGCCTGGAAGTGGATCGGTAACGACTTCAAGACGCTGGAACTGCAACTCAGGCCCAATGTAAAGTTCAGCGACGGTTCCACCTTTGATGCCGCCGCCGTCAAAGCCTGGTTTGATGTTCAGAAGAAAACCAATGGGTCCGGCTCTACCGGGCTGGACTCGGCGGAAGCTACCGGGCCGCTTACCGTGCAAATTCACCTGGTCCAGGGGAACCCGCTGCTGCCGAGTTTCCTGACTCGCAACTGGATAACCGGGGATATTGCCTGCCCGGCAGCGGCGGCTAACCCGGCCCTGGTCAGTACGGCTACCTGCGGGACGGGTCCGTATATGCTCGATGCCAAAAGCACCGTAACCGCCGACACCTACACCTATGTGCCTAACCCGAATTACTGGAACCCGAACGCCATTCACTGGAACAAAATTGTGCTGAAAGTGGTTGCCAATCCCCAGGCCGCCCTCGACGCCCTGAAGGCCGGGCAGGTCCAGTTAATTGCCCCGGCCGACACCGCCGTGATTGACGCCGGGCAAACCGCCGGGATGAAACTGGCCGGGGTTGAACTGAACGTGCAGGGGCTCGATTTCCTGGACCGGGAAGGGAAAATTGTCCCGGCCCTCAAAGATGCGCGGGTCCGGCAGGCGCTCAACTATGCCATTGACAAGGACGCTCTTTCTAAGGTGCTCGGCGGCGGCAAAGGCCGCCCGGTTTCGACCCAGTTCTTGCCCGGTTCTGACGGCTATGACGCTACGCTCGACAGTTACTACAACTATGATGTAGCAAAAGCCAAACAACTCCTGACGGATGCCGGTTTCGCCAACGGGTTTGAATTGACCATCCTGTCGGCACCCTTCCTCGGCTTCGATACGCTCTCCCAGGCTGTGGCGAGCTATTGGCAGGCTATCGGTGTCAAAACCACCATTGACAGCAAACCTAGTGTTGCCGAATTTCTCACCGGGCTTAGTTCCGGCAAGTACGGCGTGGCGGTAGCAGGGTTAGGCGCTACTACCCCGACCCTGATAACCTATAACTGCTGCTTCAAACCGGGTTCGGCCTGGAATCCCAGCAAAACCCCGGTGCCGGACTTGCAGGCTATCATTGAAAAACTGGCCGCTACGGATGCCACCCAGGCGGGACCTGTTGCCAAGCAAGTCAACAAGTATATAACCGAGCAAGCCTGGTTCGTGCCGGTCCTCGCCACCAAGTTGTATTTTCTCTACAGTCCTAAAATTAGCGGGGTCACACCGACCGCGACCGAAGCTTCCCCGAACATCTTAAATATAGTTCCGGCCCAGTAGACTGCTCCCGTGACGCCGGTAAAAGGCTTGCCGCTTGCCGGCGTCACGGCCCTGGGTCCAGGGGCAGTATCTATCACCAAAGGAGTTTTAGATGTTCAAAATCATTGGCTATCGCCTGCTGGTATCGCTGCCACTGCTCTTTTTCGTGACAGCCCTGACCTTTTTCCTGGTTTCGTTCACACCGGGTGACCCGGCGGTGGTGATCCTGGGCCAAAACCATACCCCCGAAGAATACCAGCGGGTGCGCGAACAGCTTGGTCTGACCCAGCCTTTGCTGGTCAGGTACGGCGACTGGCTGGGAGATATTGTCCAGGGCAACCTTGGCACTTCGATTTTCAACCAGGAGCCGGTTGTAGCCATTCTTAACAGCCGGGTAGGGGTCACGCTCTCGCTCGTCCTCGGCACGACCCTGGTCTCCACCCTGGTCGGGGTCGGGCTGGGGTTGGCGAGCGCCCTGCGACGAGGGTTCCTGGCAACCATTGTAGATACCGTCTCGCTGCTCGGTTTTGCCCTGCCAAACTTCTGGCTGGCCCTGGTGCTGGTGGCGATTTTTTCTATCGGTTTACACTGGCTACCGGCAATCGGCTATGTAGACCCGGCCACTTCGCCGGGGGATTGGTTGCGCAGCCTGGTGCTGCCGGTGCTGGTCCTTTCAGCCCCGATTATTGGCGTGCTGGCTCAGCAAACCCGGAACGCCGTCCTCGAAGTGCTGGACCGGCCTTTTATCCAGACCCTAAGAGCCGGGGGCGCTTCCCCGGCTTCAATCCTGTTCCGGCATATCCTGCGTAACGCCGCCATCCCGATTGTTACCGTGGTGGGCCTGACCTTTGTCGGCCTTTTGAGCGGCACGGTTATCGTGGAAACGGTCTTTGCCCTGCCTGGATTAGGCGGGCTGGCCGTCCAGGCAACCTCCCGCCACGACCTTCCCATCATCCAGGGGGTCGTCTTTTACTTCACCGTAATCGTGATTGTGGTAAATCTGCTGGTAGACCTGGCCTATGCCTGGCTCAATCCGAGGGTAAGAGTAGCATGAGTAATGACGTGATAACTCCCGGTCCCGTAGTCACGACCGGTCCAGGCACGCGTCCGCCGCGCTGGCTGTTGTTAAAGACCCTGGTACGCAAGCCGCTGGCCCTGGTTACCGGTGGTTTTTTGCTGGTGATTATCCTGGCCTCCCTGGCCGCGCCGCTGATAGCGCCTTATCAGCCGACTGCCCTCGACCTGCCGAATGCTTTTAGCGGCCCCACCGCCAAGCACCTTTTAGGGGCGGATGAACTGGGCCGGGACGTGCTGACCCGCCTGCTCTATGGCGGGTTACAGATAGAAATCGGCGTCCTCGAAGGAATTTTGACGGTGCTGGTGGTAGCGATTCCGCTGGGCATCCTGAGCGGCTACCTGGGCGGAATTTTCGACCGGGTAATGAGCGCGATTACCGACGCGATTTTAGCCATCCCGGCCATAATCCTGGTGCTGGTCATCCTGTCGCTTTTTCCCAATAATTCGCACGTTTCGATGATAGGTTTCGGCCTGCTGATTTCGCCCGGTATCGCCCGGATTATCCGGGGAGTGACTTTACCCTTGCGAGAGGCCGATTTCGTGGCCGCGGCCCGCATTTCGGGGGTGTCCGAGCTGCAAATTATGGCCCGGCATATCCTGACAGCCGTCCTGCGAACCGCAATCATCCAGGCGTCGTTCGTAGCCGCCAGCGCCTTGCATTTCGTGGTGGCCCTCGGTTACCTGGGCCTCACTGCCAGCCCTGGCCAGCCTGATTGGGGGCAGATGGTAGCGGTAGCGGCGACCCAGATTACCAGCCACCCCTGGCTGCTGGTCCCGCCCGGTGGCCTGGTAGCCCTCACGGTCCTGGCGCTGATCCTCTTTGGTAATGCCTTGCGAGACTCCAGCGCGAACGTAAACCAGGTGGCGGCTATGGCCGAGCCGGTCTTACCGGTGGGCCCGCCGACCCCGGTTGCTCCGGTTAAAGATGCCCAACTCCCCGCGCCGGACGCTCTGCTGGCCGTCCGCGACCTGTCGGTCGTCTTTTCTAACCGGAAAAACCAGACCCGCATTGTTGACGGGGTCAGTTTTGATGTAAGACCGGGCGAGACGGTCGGCTTAATGGGAGAGTCGGGGGCCGGAAAAAGCATAACGGCCCTGGCAATCCTGCGGTTGTTACCCGGCGCGGCCCGTTTGACCGGTGGGCAGGTCTTTTTCGAGGGCCGCGACCTGGTGGCCCTCAACGACCGGGAATTTGACCGGTTGCGCGGCACCACTCTAGGCCTGGTCTCCCAGGAACCGCTTTCGAGCCTTGACCCGACTTTCACGGTCGGCAGCCAGCTTGGCGAACTGGTGCGGCGGCACGACCGGGTAAGCGGCCCCAAACTTAAAGCTCGCTGCCTGGAATTACTAAACCAGGTCCAGTTGCCCGACCCGGCCAGGGTCTTAAAATCTTATCCTCACGAACTATCCGGCGGGATGGCCCAGCGGGTAGCCCTGGCAATGGCCCTGGCCGGTCGGCCCCGCCTCCTGGTTGCGGACGAGCCGACAACGGCCCTCGACGTAACGGTCCAGAAAGAAATCCTGGCCCTGTTCCGCAAAGTTCAGCAGGAAACCGGCATGGCAATCCTGCTCGTCACGCACAACTTCGGGGTCGTGGCCGACATCTGCGACCGGGTATTTGTAATGTACGCCGGGCAGGTCTTTGAGGACGCGGGGGTCTACGAGTTGTTCCGGCGGCCTCTGAACCCCTACTCCCAGGGGCTGCTCAGGGCCAACCCGGCCAAGGCCCAACCCGGCCAGCCTTTACAGGTCATTCCAGGGCGGGTGCCTTCCCCCGGTAACTGGCCGCCCGGTTGCCGGTTCGCGCCTCGCTGCCCCTATGCTCAGCCTGAATGTACCACCCGGTTTATCCCCCTGGTCGAAACGGGCCAGGGACGGCTAAGCCGGTGTATCCGGCTGGGTGAACTTGTCGAGAAGGAGCTTTTATGAGCCAGCTTCAACCATTATTGGAAGTGCGGAACCTGGAGGTCCATTACAAACGGCGCCGGAGCAGGCAGACCTTGAAAGCCACGGACGGGGTCAGCTTTGAAATCTTACCCGGCACCACCCTGGGACTAGTGGGAGAGTCGGGGTCGGGCAAGTCCACCATTGCCAAGGCTATCCTGGGAATGACCCCGGTCCATTCCGGCGTTATCAAATTGAGCGGCAAAGATATTACCAACCTCGACCGGCGCGCACGGCGTCCTTTAAGCCGCAATTTACAGGTAGTCTTTCAAGACCCTAACAGTTCGCTCAATCCCTACCTGACGGTAGGCCGTACCCTGGCCGAACCGTTACAGGCCCAGGGTGAAGAACGAGGCGAAAAGTTGCGGCAGCGCGTAGCCGAGGCCCTGGAGCGGGTGGGGTTGCCCCACGAAGCCGCTAACCGCTACCCGGCCCAGTTCTCCGGCGGCCAGCGCCAGCGGATTGCTATCGCCCGCGCCCTGATGCTTCACCCGGAACTGGTCATTTGCGACGAGGCGGTTAGCGCCCTGGACCTTTCCGTCCAGGCCCAGATTCTCAATTTGTTACTCGAACTGCAAAAAGGCCAGGGCCTCAGTTACCTTTTTATCTCGCATGATATTGCAGTAGTGCGGTTTATCACGGAGCGGGTAGTTGTGCTCTACCAGGGCCAGGTGATGGAAACCGGCCTGACTGCGGCGGTCACCGAGAACCCGGCTCACCCTTACACCAGGGAACTGGTTAATTCAGCCCCGCTGCCTGACCCCCAGGCGCAACGCCAGCGCCGGGCCGAGGAAGAAAAAGTCCGCGCTGCCTCCCCGAAAGCGCGCGCGGAGGTGAGTGGTCCGACCGGCCAGGGCTGCCCGTTCGCCGGTCGTTGTCCTTACGTCCGGGAAGTTTGCCGGGCCACCCGGCCACCCCTGGTCAAAACCGAAAATGGGGGTTTGACTGCATGTCACCGCTACCCGGAGTGGAAAAGTTCGGCCAATCCAGGCTAAACGGTAGAAATTAAAAAGATTATTCTTGTGGTTTTTTTAAAAATTGCCAGGATTTTTCGGTACGGGCAGATTTTACCCACCCCAATTGTGAAAGAAGGAAAACCTATGTCAATTCATCCAATATTCAAGCAAATGCTCGAAAATTCGGTCAATGTACCGCCAACCCGCGACCTGCCTCTTGAAGTTATTCGCCAGGCGAATGTAGCAATGATCCCGATGCTGGGTCAGCCGGAAGAAATATATAAAGTCGAAGACCGCGAAATTCCCGGCCCTGCCGGAACAATTCCGGTCCGCCTTTACTGGCCGGAAAACTCTACCCCGCGCCCGGTTGTACTCTGTTTTCACGGGGGCGGTATGGTCGCGGGTACCATCGAGGTTTTTGATAATATTTGCCGGGCCCTCACCAACCGGGCCGACTGTATCTGTATCTCGGTAGAGTACCGGCTGGCCCCTGAAAATAAATTCCCGGTCCCCCTGGAAGATTGTTATGCCGCCCTGGTCTGGGCGACCCGGCACGCCGCGGAATTTGGGGGCGACCCGGCCCGGATTGCTATTTTAGGGGAGAGCGCCGGGGCTAACCTGGCGGCGGGATTGGCCCTACTGGCCCGTGACCGGGGTGGCCCGGCCCTGGCCTTCCAGGTTTTAGTCTATCCCCTGCTCGAATATCCGATACCCGGTTCTCCTTCTATGCAAGAACTGGGTAAAGACTACGGCCTGACTCAGCTTGATATTCAGTGGTGTGCCGAACAGTACATGCAGAGCGAAGCCGACCGCCAAAACCCCTACTGCCTGCCGGCAACCGCCTCCGACCTGGGCGGACTGCCTCCGGCCCTGGTAATAACAGCCGAATTTGACCCCTTGCGGGATGAGGGCGAGGCTTACGCGGCCCGGTTGCGGGAGGCCGGGGTTACGGCCACGGCGCGCCGCTACCCTGGGGTCTTGCACGGCTTTTACCTGCTTACCACCCTGATTGAACCTTCCAAACAGTCCCTTGATGATACAGTCACCGCATTGCGGGCCGCCTTTGAATAAAGGATTAGAAAGAGAAATCCATGAGCCTGACCAGTTGGTATTATGGCAAACTGTTGAAGCTGCCGCCGCCCCACACTACCGAAATCAAGGTCGAGAAAGATTTAGAAATCGAGATGCCGGACGGGGTGATACTGCTGGCCGACCATTATATTCCGGCTATGCCGGGTGAAGATGAAGAAAAATTGCCGACAATCCTGTTCCGCTCACCTTATGGGCGGGCTGGGAATCTTCTGGCCCGGATTTACGCCGAGCGTGGCTACCAGGTCCTGGTCCAGAGTGCCAGGGGTACGGCAGGGTCCGGTGGCGGCAAGTTTGTCTTCGCCCGCCACGAACACGCGGACGGCCTGGCGACTATCGAGTGGATCAAGCGGCAGACCTGGTTTTCGGGAAAGCTGGCTATGGCCGGGCCGAGTTACCTGGGGTTCACCCAGTGGGCGGTGGCGGCGTTCGCCGGGCCGGAGCTAAAAGCCCTTGTCGCCATTACCACCGCTTCCGATTTCAATCACTTCCGCTATCCGGGCGGTTCGTTTATCCTCGAAGCTATTATGGGCTGGTCTGTTGCCATGTACGGTGGGGCTGCTACGGGTAAAAGGTTCAATTCGCCCCTGGCCCGGCGCAAGGCACGGGCCCGCCTGGACCAGGCTTTTAACCACCTGCCGCTTAAAGAAGCCGATGTCAGCCTCACCGGCCACCCTACCTTGATTTTCCAGGAAGCGCTCAAATATGGGCCGGACGACCCTTACTGGCAGGCGGTTGACTTCAGCGAAACAGTCAAGGATGTAACTGCCCCGGTGAACCTTATCGCCGGTTGGTACGATGTGTTTTTGTACTGGCAGTTGCAGGATTACGGGCGGTTGCGCCAGGCCGGGAGGAACCCTTACCTGGTAATCGGACCCTGGTATCACGGGCAGCGCAGCGACTTCGGAGTTACCACCCGCGAAACCTTGCGCTGGTTGGACGTTCACCTGAAGGGACGCGGCCCTGAATTGCGCGAATTGCCGGTGCGCCTCTTTGTAATGGGCGCTAACAGGTGGCGGGACTTTCCAGAATGGCCCCCGGCAGCCCAGGAACAGCCCTGGTATTTGCAGCCTGGGGGTGGCCTTTCCCTCGACAAACCTTCCGGCCCTTCGGAACCGGACAGCTACCGCTACAACCCGGCTGACCCGACCCCAACTATCGGGGGGAATTCGCTTGGCAAATACGTGGGCGCTAAAGACAACCGGCCCCTGGAAGCGCGCAGCGACGTACTGACCTATACCACCCCGCCTCTAAAGTCCGATTATGAGGTAATCGGCCCGGTCAGGGCGAACCTGTATGTACGTTCCAGCCTGGAATATACCGATTTCTTTGCCCGCTTGTGTGTGGTAAAGCGGTCGGGCCAGTCTATCAACCTGTGCGAGGGTATCATAAGCCTGAAACCGGGTTGCGCGGCGGCAGTCCCTCAGGAGGACGGGACGCTTTGTGTCCGGGTTGAAATCTGGCCGACCGCTTACCGCTTCCGGCGGGGCGAACGCATCCGTTTGCAGGTTTCAAGCGGAGGCCATCCCCGGTTTGTCCGAAATCCCGGCAGCGGTGAGCCTCTCGGCCAGGAAACGACTTTGCGCATAGCTGACCAGCAAATCTTTCACGATTCCAACCATCCCTCGGCAGTAGTTTTGCCCTGGGTCAGGTTGAGCCGGTAAACCTGCCCGGCAACTTTGACGGGCCTGGGTTTGAACTATCTTTTTAAGGGGATGGCTCTTAATCTAGCCGTTTTCCGGGATTGCCCCCAGCAAATAAACCACGAAAGTGGACAACCAGTGACCGCTGCTGCTGAAATTCCCGGCAAAAATCGCGCTCACACCGTCCCGCGCATGCTCCTCGGCGGACCGCAACAGGGCCGCCCGGCTGGCCGATGCCTGGGGTAGGGTGGCGGCGACCCGGTACATGCACCAGGCCCGGCTTACATTCAAACCGTCCAGGTGGCTGAGATAGGGGTCGTTATGGTCGGTTACCCGGACCGGTTGGAGCAGTGAAGCGGTTTCTTCCCCACCAATCTCCGGCAGAAAGTTTTCAAACCATTCCGCAAAGGGTTGGGGGGCCAGCACTCGCGTCATAAAGACAGCCTCTGTCAGGGCCGGGGAGCAGAAGTCTGCCGGGCCGGGTTCGGCATGGGCCGGGTAATTGGTATCGCCAAAATAATGGGTCCGCCCATACCGGACTAAAAGTTGTTCGAGTTCTCCCTGGCCGCACTTCCGGGCATAATCAAAGGCCAGGCTCAGCGAAAAGGCGTCATTGCGGTGCTGTCCTTCCCGGTTGGGTGGCCGGTTCTCTCGCAGAAACTGGCTATAAAGCTCGGTTATTTTCCGGGTTAGCGGTTGCAGGTTAGCAGCCCATTCCTGACCGTCCGGGTCGTCCCAATCGGACAGTTCAACGGCTAACTGCAAAACCCAGGCCCAGCCGTAAGGTCGTTCGAAGGCCGGTTGGCCGGGTTTGCTAAAAGCCAGGTGCGGCTCAGCCGGTATTGGTTGGCCGGGGTGCCCGAAATTGGCAATTTCCCTCTGCAAATTCTGGGCAGTCAGGTTGGCGTTAATAGCCTTGCGGATAGCCTCTGCTTCCGGTAATTTGGCTATAGTCTTTAATAGCCTTATCAGCATCCAATGGGTATGGACGGCTGAGTGCCAGTCATAACACCCGTAAAAAGCCGGGTGGGCTTCGTGCGGCTTTTGCTTTTCCGAAAAACGCTCCAGGGAATTTGGGTATTCCCGTTGAATACCGTGTAACCCCAGGGTTACGAGGCGGTCCAGGGTCGAAGGACTTAGAATCTGCTGGCGAATATTCTCCAAAGGTTTTACCTATCTTTTAAAATCATACTGTCACTTCCGTCAACACCACTTTTTCCGGCAGCGCTGTTCAACTTTATAGCATGTTTTTTTTCCTGGTGAAAGACACCAAAGTGTTATTTATGTGGGTAAGGTCAAAACTTTTCACCCTATTTTGTTAAAAAAGTTGGAAAAGCTCAAATTTTGGCGTTATTGCCAGGCCACCTGATTGTTTGCGACTTGTTGGCCCTGCTGCTACCGGTTCGGCTATACTAAACCTGCTTTTAGGCTTCACCACAATCATTATGAAGAAAGAAGTTTGGGAAAAGGTTATGTTAAAGATTGACGGCCACCAGCATTTCTGGGATCTGGATAATATAGCGATACCATGGGTTACAGCCGCGCCGGAACGGGCGCCTTTGGTCCGTAATTTTTTACCGGCCCAGCTTGAAACTCTCCTGAAAGAGCGGTCCGTAGCGGGGAGTATCGTGGTCCAGGCGGCAGAGAGTGAGGCGGAAACGGATTGGTTACTCGGCCTACCAGAAATTTACCCCTTTGTTAAAGGGGTGGTTGGCTGGGTAGATTTGACGGCCCCTGACCTGGCCGACCGGTTGGAGCGGTTTAAATCGCTTGGCCCCTATTGTGGGACGCGCTATTTCCTGGTAAAAGAGACGGATGGAAGACCGTCCCTGGAACAGGCCGCTCTACCTGGTTTAAAAACCCTGGCCGACCATGACCTTGCCTGTGATTTGCTGTTTCCGCCCTCTTACCTCAACCTTTTTATCGACCTGTTCGAGAGGATCCCCCATGCCCGTTGGGTAATCAACCACCTGGGTCTGCCCGACTTCAGGTCGGGCGGTTTTGCAACCTGGCAGACCGAGATGCGGCAGCTATCGCGTTTCCCCAACGTTTATTGCAAGGTGTCGGGCCTGCTTGCCCTGGCTGACCCGGCCCAGGATTTGCTGGCACAGGCAACAGAGTGTTTTGAAACGGTGCTGGAAATTTTCGGACCGGACCGCCTCCTGTGGGGCAGCGATTGGCCGGTCAGCCTCCTTTCGGGCACCTATCTCCAGGTCCACGACCTTTTAGAAACGCTGTTAGCCCCGCTCTCTCAAGGAGAGCAAGAAGCAATCTGGGCAAAGACCGCCCTCAAGGTCTATAAACTGCCGGGCGTTTGAGGGGCTTTCAGGACCGGGTCTTGAATGTGCCTGACGGCGAACCTGGCCTGGATTAGCTATGCCACAGTCCGGCAGGTCTTTCAGGTAATTAAACAGGCTCCCACATTTACTAAAGACTGGTTAAAGCCAACCTGAACCGTCTTATTAAGGTTTAACTTGAGCCAATTTTGCCAGGCCATTTACTACCTGTCTTTAGCTATGAGAGGCTCACATTTCTCTGGATACTCCGGAGGCTGGGTTGCTTTATTTAGAGTAGAACCTATAATAAAGGAAACCGGGCTATAACATTTAGTATAAATTTGGGCAAGCGAAATAGCGTTATTTTTGTGATTTACCTTTCAGGGATGGTTATCCCCTTTAAAAAGGGCAGAATGTCTTCTTTTAAAAATCCCCAGGCTTGATTAAATCCCTATTTCCTGGACATGAGGTACGGCATGGATCGAGAGGGATTTCGAGAGAAATTACAGGAATTCCGGCGACTCACGGGTAGAACACAGATTGAGTTAGCTGATGCCCTTGGGATTGCCGAAAAAGTGCTAAGCCGGAAATTAAATGGCAAAGCAAATGCGATCCTTACCCATTTCGAAATCAAGCAGATTGTGCGAACGCTGGCGGAATGGCATGCCATAACAACCCAACGGGAAGCCCACGCTCTTTTGAAGTTATTAGACCTTTCGCCAGCTTTCTTTAGCCCGGCGGAATGGGCGGCGTCACCTTTGGACCGCCTTGACAGCCTCTATGAAGAGCAGCAATATGCAGAAAATTCAATTGAAACGCTCAATTTACCGCGTCTTTCCAACCTTATTTCTGATGAACAAACCACTCAAAAAGAAGAAGCTCAACCGCCCGACCAACTGAAGGGACCCCCACCGCAGTACCCGACTAATCTGCCGGTCTTTCCGACTCCCCTGGTTGGCCGCGAACAGAGTATCGGCCAGGTTTGTAATTTACTCGAACGGTCGGATGTGCAGCTAGTGACCCTGGTCGGACCGGGCGGCATCGGCAAGACACGTCTGAGCGTACAGGTGGCAGCAAGACTGGCCGGGCATTTCCCTCACGGCGTCTGGTTTGTGTCGCTTGCCTCCCTGCGCGATTCCTCCCTGGTATTGCCCAGCCTTGCCCAGGCATTAGCTTTACATAACGATATTAAAGGCCCGGTTGAAGAGGGCCTGGCGGCCTATTTACGAAATAAACAAATCCTGCTCATCCTCGATAATTTTGAACAGGTTATTGCTGCCGCGCCCGCGTTAGGCCGGGTCCTGGCTTCTTCACCCGGTTTGAAGATGTTAGTTACCAGCCGAATCACCCTCCGGCTGTATGGTGAATACGAGTACAACGTTCCACTCCTGGCCCTGCCGGACTTGAACTCGCCTTTATCAATAGAGACGCTGGCGGATAATTCAGCAATCCAACTTTTTGTCCAGAGGGCCCAGTCGATAAAAGCGGACTTTGAAATAACCCCACAAAACGCCCTGTCGGTCGCCCAGATTTGTACCCGCCTGGATGGTCTTCCCCTCGCTATCGAACTGGCCGCGACCCGTATCCGTCTTTTCTCCCCTAAATTGTTACTGGCCCGCCTGGAGCACCGGCTGCCAATGTTGACGGGAGGGTCCAGCAACCTGCCGGAGCGCCATCAAACAGTCCGGGCCACAATCCAGTGGAGTTATACTTTGCTGGAGGAGGCTGAAAAAGCGCTCTTTGCCAGGCTCAGTGTTTTTGCCGGGGGCGGCACCCTGGCTGCGATTGAAGCGATCTGTGGGTCCGAAAGATTGGCTTACGTGGATATTCTTACCGGGCTTGAATCTCTAATGTCGAAAAGTTTGCTTTATAGCATAGACGACCCGGAGGGCGAAGTCCGCTTTTTCATGCTGGAGACAATCCGCGAGTTCGCCCAGGAGCGCCTGGCCGAAAGTGTCGAAAGCCCCGCTATTTCACAACTTCACGCCGAGTATTATGTGGCCCTGGCCGAAAAGTTGGCCCCTTTACTGTCCACCGCCCGCCTTACCGACACTTTAGAGCGTCTAACCCAGGAGTTAGACAATTTGCGAAGCGCCTGTGGCTGGTCCATAAGCCAGGTTGTAGCCGAAGCCGCCTTACGGATTGCCGGTTGCTTGCAGCTTTTCTGGTACTGGCGCGGCCACGTTGATGAAGGGCGGCGCTGGCTGGAAACTGCTCTTGGGCGAAGCCAGGGAGCGTCCGCGGCGGTGTGCGCCAAAGCCTACCGCTGCGCCGGGTTGTTAGCCTGGGCCCAGGGCGATTATGTCCAGGCCCTGGTGTACGATAAGCAGAGTTTTACCCTTTACCAGGCGCTGGGGGACAATCGAGGTATGGCCGAGGCCTTAAACTCTCTTGGTAATAGCAGCAGTGAAATGGGCGATGACCCTACCGCGCGCCGGTTTTATGAACAAAGCCTGGAATTTTACCGGGCTGCGGCTTACAATCCTGGAATTGCAATGGTCCTCAGTAATTTAGGCGAGTTAGCGGCTCGAACCAGCGATTACCCGGCGGCGCGGGCTTATTTTGAAGAAAGCTTAACCCTAAAACGTATGCTGGGGAACCCCGGCAGCATTGCCCTGGTACTGCTGAACCTGGGTGAGGTGGCCCTGGTCCAGGGTGATAATGAGCAAGCGGTGGACTTTTTGGAGGAAGGTTTACGACTGGGGCGGAGCGTCAACACGCCTCATATTATCGGGCTTTGTTTGGAAAACTTAGCTAAAGTAGCCCTGCGCCGGGGTGCCATTGAAGACGCCCTCAAACTCCTGCGCGAGTCATTGAGCCTGCTTCGGCATATCCATAATATTCGGGCGCTCCTTTACACCCTGGAATGTACCGCCGGTGCTTTTGCCTTTGGGGGCCAAACGAATGGAGCCGTTCGCCTCTTTGGGGCCGCCGAAGCTTTACGGGAGTCGCTAGGTGTCCCCCTGGCGACCGGTGACAGGAGCATCTACGAGTGGCTGCGTTCCGGCGTTTCGTTAGGGGAAGAAACCCAGATGTGGGCAACCGAATGGGCGATGGGCCGGGCGATGACGTTAGAGGAGGCTATTGACTTTGCCCTGAACTTTGACCCCACCTTTGCGGCGGGTCAGGCGGTTACCGGCTAGACCGCGAGATTTAGAGGGTGATATAAATCCTGACAGGCAGTCCGGTTAACCAGACTGCCTGTTAAAGAAATTATTGTTAAAAAGCGTTGGCCAGTTTTTGAATTACGGTGGCTATGACGTTTGCCTCTTAGGCGGTCGGGGCTACCCCGGCAGGCAGCGCCTGGCAAACCGCGTAGGTAACTACATTAGCGCTCGTGTTGGGCTGGTTCGGGTCGTTAAAATTAAGGATAATCACCCGCCAGTAATTGCCGTTAGCATCTGAAACAGGCAGGTTGGCCGATATCCGCAGGTTTGTCTGCAAGTTCTGGTTCATACTGATCATGTACCCACCGCTAATGGGCATTTTGCCTGCCGGGCAATAAGCCCGCATTTCCTGGGCCACCAGGCCGGGGATGGTGGAGCTAGTTTTGACGTAATTGATGGTAGCGGAGCCGTCCGCGCCGGTATCCCCTTTGTCGCCTTTCGGCCCCTGCGCGCCGGTGTCCCCCTTCGGTCCCTGTGCACCGGTAGCCCCCTGAAGACCCTGTGGGCCAGTGTCACCTTTCGGGCCTTGCAGACCGGTGTCACCTTTCAGACCTTGCGGTCCTGTATCGCCTTTAGGGCCGACCTGGTTCCAGGTAAGTTGCTGCTCGCCTTTCTTACAGGCCCCATTCTGGTTGGCAGGGTCAACCAACCTCAAGCCCGTGCCATTTCTGGCGTTATAGCAACTGTAAATGACACCGTTCTGGGTAGGATTGAACTGGGCGGCGGCCATGGCGAAGGTGCCGAGCATCAGGGTTGCCGCCAGGCTCAGGATGACAGCCGCGCTTACCTTTACTCCACCGGTCCGGCGAATAAAGAACCGGCGTCTGGTGGTTGCTTTTTTCTGCTCAATCCGGTTAGTCGTTACTGCCTGGTCGGTAGCGTGGCTGGTCGATTCAAGGTCAAACTGGGATTTCATAAGACAAGTTTCCTTTCCTGTATCAGCTATATTTTTTAGAGTTAACCTCTTTTCAAAGGTTGGGGTTCGTTGAGATTAGTATAGGTAGAAAAGGAAATATAAATTGTGATTTGGTTCATATTGGTGGTAACCCTGGGGTAACTTAAAAGTAACCCTGGATTGAGGGCATATTACGAAGTAAATGAACCAATTAAGACTATCCACTGCCCCGGTAAACAGGGTAGCCTGGGGAGCTACAGTTCAACTTTTGTGTTAGTTTATTTGAGTTCCTCCGCCAGCATCAAGATGATTCCTTCCGGCCCCCGGATATAACACATCTTAAAAATGTCCTGGTATTGGGCTACTTCACCAAAGAGTTCCATGCCCTTCTCTTTCATCCTGGCGACCACGGCGTCAACATCCTCCACTATAAATGCAATATTGCTAATACCAACGGTATTGGAATAAGGTTTTTTAGCCAGTTGTTCATTGGGGGGATTATGATACTGGATTAGCTCTATATTCGCCCCACCTTCGGGAGGCCGCATTACTACAATTGTGGACCTCAGATTGTTAATTCCAACGGTCTTATCCGCCCATTCCCCTTGAATATCGTCTTCCCCACCCGCCTCAAGCCCAAATTCTTGAAAAAAGGCTTTAGCGGCAGCGAGGTCATTTACGACTATCCCTATATGGTCTATCCTTTTTAACTTCATAATTCCTATCTCCCTGTTGCTCTTACTGGCAGAGTGAATATCGTAAGCCTTAAAAGCTATTGGCACCATTAAGCGCCGAGTTACCGTTTAATCCAACTCTCGAGTTACCGTTTAATCCAACTCTATTGAAAGGACATCAACGGGTTAAATTATAGTCGGCCTGGAGCCAGGCAATAAAGTCGGCAATAGCTTGCTGTGTCGTTAATTCTGGTTTGAAACCGGTGTCCTGGGATAGCCGGGTGATGTCCTGGTAGGGAATTTCGCGGGGTTTGGTCCCATTGCCATCGGACGATAATGCAATCTGAGCACCGGGAATTACACTTTTGATGGCTGTAACAATGTCCCGGTTAAGGGTGGGTTTCCCTGCGGACAGGTTGTAGACGTGATGATGGAGGGTGCCGGTTACCTGTAACAGCGCGATAGCCCGGGCAGCATCCTTAACATAGCATAAATCGGAACCATCCTCGGCGTGGACTCCTTCCGGCCAGTTCGCAAGGTCGGGCGGCGTGCCTTTTACGGCTGCCTGTACCAGGACATTCGGGAGGGAGGGCCAGGGGCTGAGTGGCCCATAGATTCCGCCAAAGCGCATCAGAATACATTCGATCCCGGCCTGTCTTGCCAGGTAATCGGCTACAATTTCATCACTCTTTTTGAAAGCGGCGGCAGGATCAGGGGCAGTCAGAAATAGGGGTTGGTCCTCGCGCCAGGGTACAACATCTACATCGTTGTAAACGTTGAGCGAACTCGCCGCCAGGACACGCCTTACCCGCCAGGCTTGAGCAGCCTCAAGGACATTTGCAAGACCGCTTAAATTGGCCTGGATGTCCTTAAAGAAATCAAGCACCCGCCCGCCTGGGACCATCGTCAGGCTGACTGCCAGGTGAATAATCCCGGTGATGGGATAGGTTTCGCCAAGCTTGAGAAACGCCCTGGTATCTGTCATATCGAGTTGTTCGACAAAGAGACGCGAACCAATTTCTTTCTTGAGGATTTCGGGGATGCGCGTCACACGGTGTTGCGTGAGTAGACACGTCTCGCCCACCTCTAACAGTGCGCGGGCTGTGTGAAGACCAATGAAGCCCAGTCCCCCGGTAATCAGAATCATAAAGCCCCTCCTTTTCCTTTTAGCGGTTTGGGTAAGACTCTTGAATCCCCTCGAATACCCGTCAAATACTCTATCGAGATTCACCCGGACCCTTACTCAAACCTTTCCTATGTTCGTTTTCTCGTTTTCCTGCTCGGTCCCAACGCAATCCTTCAAGCAGGATTATAGGAAAAAGGAGCTTGCAAGAGAATACAAAACACAATGAAGATATGCTAAACTTCTTACAAAAAGAAAGGAAAAAGACAGCTATGGCTTTGCAATCGGAAAGACCTTTGGATAGCACCGATTGGAATATCCTGCGGGAATTGCAACAGGACGCCCGCCTCTCCTCGAACGAATTGGGGCGGCGCGTGGGACTATCGGCCCCGGCAGCGGCTGAGCGTATCCGTAAACTTGAAGCGGCGGGAGTGATTACGGGCTACAGCGCCCAAATTGACCCTGCAAAAATTGGCATGCCGTTGTTAGCCCTGATTTATTTACACTGTGACCACGGTTCCTGCCTCTTACGAACGAGTAAGTTGGAGGAGTTCCCGGAAGTCCTTGAGCTGCACAAGCTCAGTGGCAGCCATTGTGCTGTGCTGAAAGTGGCTTTTGCCTCCATGCAGCATCTCGAAACTTTCAATCATCGCCTGAGTGCCCACGGTGCCCTGGTCGTCAACCTGATTACCTCAAGCGTCCTGTCTCAGCGCATCATAGATTGGGAACAGTTCGACACCAACTTCGAGCTACCGGACTATCCGGGTTGGAGCAAACAGGATTGATTTACAGGTTTAATAACGACACCATCCGGTCGAGCATTTCGGCAAATGGCATTCCTGCCGCTGCCATCATTCGCGGGAAACGGCTGTAGGAAGTCAAACCTGGAAAAGTATTAACCTCGTTAAGAACGACCTTGCCGTCTTCTTTCAGGAACATATCGACCCGCGAAAGTCCCCTGCATCCCAGGGCGCGGTATATGGCTTTTGCCGTCTGCTGGACGAGAAAGCGCGTCTCTGGCGAAATGTCAGCGGGAACGGTTATCGTTGAGTTCTCGGAACCACTTTCAGGCTTACTCTCCTGGTGGATTCTGAAAAAGCCATGAGATAGCCGAATTTGATCTACCTCGCCCACAATCAAATCCTGGCCGTTCCCCAGTATCGCACAACCCACCTCACTCCCGGCCACCGCCTCCTCGATTAACACTTTCGAGTCATACTCACTTGCGGTTTCCACCGCGCCCGCCAATTCTTCTTTTCGAGATACCTTGCTGACCCCGAAAGATGAACCCGACCGGGCCGGTTTTACAAAGACGGGATAAGGTAGCAGGTCGGCCTCAATGTCCTCGTCCGCCGTAACAATCCAGAAATTCGGCGTGGCAATTCCCGCGTTCCTAACGACGATATAGGCCAGGGATTTATCCATACACAGGGCGGAACTTTGAATATCACAGCCTGCATAGGGGATGCCGGAAAGTTCCAACAAACCCTGTATCGCCCCATCCTCACCCAGTTTGCCGTGCAGGACGGGAAGCACCAGGTCCAGACGAATCGTTTTGTATTGTCCCTGTTCCAGTACAAGCAACCCGTGTATGCTTCTGTCCGGTGACAGCATAGCCGGGCGGCTATTATTGTTTTCCCAACCTGGGCCAGGACCGTCACATACCCGCCAAATACCGCCCCTGGTAATCCCGATATAAAACGGTTCGTACTTTTCCAGGTCAAGGTATCTGGCAACTTCTTGCGCAGATTTAATGGAGATAGGGTGTTCTTCGGAACAGCCGCCAAATATAACGGCGATTTTTAACCTGTCTATCTTATTTTCTCCTTTCAAATTTCAGACAATTGATAATAGTATTTTCAACAGTATCTCTCAGGGCGTGGTCTGTGTAATAGGCGGTGTGCGGAGTTATAACCACATTCGGTAAGCCTTGTAACCGTAGCAGCAGGTTACTTTCAAGGGGTTTGTTTCTGTGGTCGGCGTAGAATATTCCTCCCTCACCTTCGAGGACATCCAACGCCGCCCCGCCTAATCTGCCGCTTTCCAACGCCGGAATAAGGGCCTCGGTATCGAGAAGGGCGCCGCGCCCGGTATTGATAATGAACGCGCCGGGCTTCATCTGCTCGATCCGGTGGCAGTTCAAGAGGTGTTTTGTCTCCGCGTTAAGGGGTGTATGGAACGTTACAATGTCACTGTGCCGTAACAGTTCATCAAGACGGACGTAATTGGCCGAGGTTTTGGGGCGATGGTCATAGGCTAAAATGTGGCACCCAAATCCCCGCAACCGGTCTATAACGGCTGCGCCAATCCGTCCTGTCCCAATTACCCCGATGGTCAAGTCGCGCAACTCTTTCCCGCGCACGTCATTCAATCTGAAATCGTGAGTATCCACCCGGCTGATAGTCGATTTTGCATTTCTCACCGCCATCAACATCAGCATCAGGGTGTAATCGGCCACGCTATCGGGCGAATACAAAACATTTTCAACACAGATACCGATGCTCCGCGCGAAGCCTACATCAATATGGTTATATCCACTGCTCCTGGTGGAGATATACGCGACCCCGGCCTGACCAAGCGCACAAAGGACGGAATTTGTGATTTGAGTTTTATGACTGACGCTGACGTACCTATTGCCGAAGGCCAGGTCAATGTTGGCTTCACATACCGGGGCCGCTGTTAAAGTTGTCCTGACACCAAAGTGTGGTGCCATTTCTTGGAACAAAACCGCCTCGTCCTGCTCGCATCCATAAATAGTAATTCCCGTTTTTGTCATGATTTATGCACCCTGTTTAATCTTTTTGCCCCCAATGACACCGGTGACCTCAAAGTGGTGTTTTCTTTCGCAGGGGGCCCACCTGTCCGGTCAGGATTGATACGACGATTCCCATAAAAACCGCCTCGTACAAGGCGACTTTCTTTCTAATCTTTGCAAGGGGAAGCGTAGCCGCAAGTTGTGAAAACGATGTGAAATTTACACATCAAGAAAGGCTAACTGGAAATTTCACATTATTTTCAAATTTAAACGGCATCCTAGGGGATACAGGGACCTTACGTTTTGTGGTTGCGGTCGAAAATGTAATTATCCAGGAATTCCTCTTGATGCCGGTCAGGTCCGGGGATGGAAAGATGATCTTAGCCATTCACCCCTTAAACGGTATCCGGGTGGACCCAGGAAATAAGGAGCATCCGTTTTATGGTTACAGTCGAAAAAGTAACATATCCAAAAATTCCCCTCGACGCCGGGCAGGTCCAGGGGTGGAAAGATATTCCTATCAGCTTCGAGCCCCTGGTCCCACTGGGGCCTTTATCGCGGGAGGCCGGATTTTTAATGACGTCCTCTATATATTTTGGTGAACACAGTAACTCGCCCTATGCCCACGATACAAATAAATTAGAGGGTAGCCTGCTGACGCTTTTTGCCCGGCGGTCGGTCGCCCGGCGTTTATTGGTTGCGGAGCAACTCTTGCCCGCCTGTCACCACCTCCTAATATTCGATGCCTATAGGCCCTACCAGGTGCAGGAATCGCTGCATGATTTCTATAAGCAAAAACTCCGAGAAAAATACCCGGCCATGGACAACGAGACATTGGAGTGTGAAACCCAAAAATACGTTTCGCTTCCCTCGAAAGACCCGGCGCGGCCTTCTCCCCATACAACAGGCGGGTCGGTAGATTTGGCGATTGTAAAACTTGACCGGACGCATGAAGAGGAGTTGCTTCAAATCCGTTCTCGGCTTACCGATGTTACGCTGACTATCGCCAGGCGAGTCGGGCTGGAAATGCGGCTATCCGCAATCATGAGAAGCCATGCCAGGATGCTCGATTTTGGTACCGCCTTCGATCATGGGGGTGAAAAGTCGGCCCTGGCCTATTATGAGTTAAAAATTGCCGCCGGGGAGGTCTTGACGGATGCCGATAGGCTGGCCTGTAACAATCGCCGGTTGCTATTCGGGATTATGACACAGGCCGGTTTCCAGCCCTACTTTGCCGAATGGTGGCACTTCAACGCCCCTGAATCTCAAATGGGTGCAGCAACCGCCGGACTCGGTTACGCAACCCTGGGGAGTGTGGGTCTTGATGAAAGCAATATAGCCCATGAAAATACCCGGCTTAAAATTCGCCAGGAGGCGCGGAGGTTGCAAAGAGAAGGCGGTCAGGCTGTTGTAAGAACAGCCCTCCAATATGAAATCTTGTCTGCCCTTCGGGAAACAGGTGACCCAGGACTGGTGGAGGGTTGGCCCGCCGAGATTATCGCACCACCGGAAGAATAGCCATTAATAATGAGCAAATTTCTTTTATCTGGCTGGTTATACTGCGGGACGTTCCGGTAGCGATGACGGTCGTATAAGGCCCTGAAATACGGTTAGCAGGCCCGGGGTGTGGGTTTGAGGCGTAACTTGTTGCTACGCTTATCATTGTAAAGATTAATAACTCGGCTTTCGCTTTGGACCTGGGAACCACCTTTAAGTAGCCGGATAGTAATTTTAAAAGAGTATTCAAGCGAAAGTCCTGGATATATAGAGAGTAATAAGCTGGTGCACTGGATATATGGAAATTCTGGTAATTGAAGACGAGGCAACGATTCGTGAGGTTGAAGTGACCTACCTGCGGGACGCCGGGTACGGCATAATCGAGGCCGCAGACGGTCAGGCCGCGGTCGAACTTTTTGAGGAGCATAGACCGGATTTAGCCATCATTGATATAAATTTGCCAAAAATGAGCGGGCTGGATGTATGTAAAGCTATCCGAACCACCTCTACCATGCCAATCCTTATGGTTACGGCCCGCGATAGTGATGAAGACGAGGTCAAAGGGCTTTCTATGGGCGCCGATGACTACATTAAAAAGCCCTTTAACCCTAACGTTTTAGTTGCACGGGTGCAGGTGCTTTTACGCAGGCACAATAGGACGAAGCGGTTACACTTCAAGGGGCTGGTTATCGACCCCGAAACAATGTCGGTTATAAAGGATGGCAAATCTATCACGCTTACCACGACGCGCTTCAACCTCCTGGTGGCGCTTGCTTCCCACCCTCGCGCCGTCCGTTCGAGAGCGCAACTTGTCGACCAGATTTATAGCGACCCCGCCAGTCATTACGTCTATGACCGGACCATTGATGCCCACATAAAAGCCCTGCGCCAGTCAATTGAGACAGACCCGAAAAACCCTCACTTTATAGAAACAGTTTTCGGTAGCGGCTATCGCTTCATTGGAGAACCAGAGAAATGATAAGTCTAGATTTCTACTTCTTCCCTTTATATCTCTTTACTATCGCTGCAATTGTCGCTGTAATCGTGACGATCCTCGGAATTTTTAAAAGCAGCCTTTATAACCGTTTAAGCACTCGTATAACTGTCCTTATACTTGCCTCAGGGCCAATTACACTTATTTTAATCCCTGTTTCTAACGAACTTATCCGTAGGGCACTCCTGAATGCTTTTACTACAAAGGGGTCTTTTGCTGCCCTTGCTATATATGTGCTGATTGCACTCGGCATCCCCCTGGTGCTTGGTTTGCTGGCGGCGCGTTACATAAGGCGGCCTTTGCGCCAATTTAACAGGACTATTGCTTCCCTGGAACAAAGCAATTACAAAGTCCAGCTACCGTCAACAGGCATTCGCGAGTTTGACGAAATCTTTATGAGGTTCAACAATCTCATAAATCGATTACAGCACGAAGAAAAGCTCCGTAAAGACCTGGTTTCGGATACCTCACACGAACTGAATACGCCCCTGACTTCGATGATTGGGCAACTCACGGCTATTCAAGAAGGCAAACTCCCTCTGACGGAGGAACGAGTCGCCATCCTGAAGGAACAGGCTGAACGACTTGCTGACATGGTCCAGCAACTGAATGCTTACACGAAAGCCCGCATGCCCGATACCAGCGAGCCCGAAGATATACCCTTACGGAAATTCTGCGAGGAGTTTATAAACCATTTTAGTCTCGAACTCAACCAGAAAGGCATAACTACGAAGCTGCATATCGCGGAAGACTATATTATCCACGCAAGCCGGGGCGCGCTTCAACGGATTTTTACGAACCTTATGCAAAATACCCTGCGTTATTCCCAGGCGACCGGCGTAACCATTGAAGCCACTGCCCACAACCTCATGTTTTCGGACAACGGGAAAGGTGTGCCCCCCAAAAGCCTGCCCTACCTGTTCGAGCGCTTTTATAGAGTAGATAAATCTCGCAGCAGGGCAACCGCCGGTCTTGGACTCGGCCTGGCAATTGTTCGGGAATTAGCCGAGAGCCAGGGTTGGACTATAACCGCCATAGCAGGTCAACCCGGTTTAACGTTCGTCCTAAAAAGCGCTGGTTAATTTTCAATAGGGACCGCAATCCCCTCATTTTCCGCTTCGCGTGCTTTTCAGCACGCATTTTTTTATTCTTTTAACCCCTGTTTTCACATAACCTAAATATCATTATCAGTAAAAGCAATATAAAGAAGTTAAAAAAGGCTAAGGCAAAATAAAATGGCTCAATTTCCTCCCGTACCTTCGCACTACCGGGTTCCAGACCGGTCGAAATATCCCGAACTTGCCCGTTATTCTCGAAATGAAATCTATAATGATACTTTTGGCGGAGGCGCTCTTTACCTGACCGCTCTTATAGCCAGGAATATGGAGCTAAAACCCGGTGAAATTGTGTTGGACCTGGGTTGTGGCAAAGGCGCTTCTTCGGTCTATCTTGCCCGGACTTTTGGGGTGCAGGTTGTTGCCCTGGACTTATGGACCCCGGTCGACTATTTGAACGAGAAATTTAACCGGGAAGGCTACCGGAATCAAATAATACCCTTAAACCTGGATATTGCCGGCCCTTTGCCCTTTGCTCAGGGCTACTTTGACAAAATTTTTTGCCAGAACTCCCTTAACTTTTATGGAGGCAGCCAGACCTTTTTAAGCCATTTGCTTAAGTTTCTAAAACCCGGTGGCCTCATTGGTATGGGAATGGAGACGCTGAGCCGGGAGTTCAACGCCGAAGAACTGTCTGACCCCCCGGCTGTCTATAACTACTTCCTGCCCGGAACGGACATAAATGTTTGGGAAGCCGATTTCTCGAAAATGCACTCGCCCGCGTGGTGGGGCAAACTTTTTGAGGATTCCGGCCTGGTAAAAGAGGTTAAATGGCAGGAATTGCCTGATGCAATAATTCTTTATGAAGATTTGGTGCGCTATCAAATTGAAAACGAAACTGACCTGGATGATGTCTTAATCTCGATTAAACAACTGGAGTTTGCCCGGACCGCGCAACCTGCAAAAACTCTTTTTACCCTTTCAGCCCGCAAATTGGTTTAACTCAATTTACCAGGTTTGGCCGGTTAAAACCTCGGGGGTTCAGGACCGCTTCTCCACCAATGAAAACCATCAGAAAGTTAAGAGGTAGCTAAAAGTTATGAAGTACCAGGGAACATTTTACGCTTCTATCGGTAACTTTCTGGGGGAAAGTTATCTTGATTTTGACTTTACCAAGGGCACTTACGACGAGGTTAATTTTCTCGTCGAGTTACTCCAGTTACCAAAGGGGGCCGCGATTCTTGATGTAGGTTGCGGTCCGGGCCGCCATAGCCTCGAACTGGCTCGGCGGGGGTTTCACCCAACCGGAGTTGATGTATCCAGCGCTTTTATCGAAATCGCCACCAAAGAGGCTCGCAAAGAGGGTCTGGCAGCCCGGTTTGAGCTGGCGGATGCCCGCTTTATGGAATATTACCAGGAATTTGATGCCGCAATTTGTTTGTGTGAAGGGGCCTTCGGCCTGGCAGGTGATGAAACAGATCACCGCCAGGTGTTGCAAGGTGTCTTTAAGGCTCTAAAACCCGGCGGCCGTTTTGTGCTGACTGCTTTGAATGCCCTGTTTGTTGCGCGCAACCTTTCCCAGGAAAGTATCTTCGACTCCTATACCTGTACGGAAGAACAACATCCGACCTTCACCAATTCTCAGGGACGTCGCCGGGAGGTAACTATTTATACCACTTCTTTTACTTATCGAGAGCTTAAATTCTTACTCGAAGAAACCGGTTTTGAAGTGGAAGCCGGTTACGGCTGTATTGCCGGGGGTTTTGGGAAAAAGCCTCTATCGGTGGAAGATTACGAAATCATGATGGTCAGCCGGCGTCCCAGGCTGACCTGAGCCTTAATACATTTACCTTAATTTGGCAGGCTTTATGAAAAACGGGAGTGAAAACCCGGCGACAGCTAAGAGAGAAAAGCGGAAAATGTAGTATGAACCTGAATAACCGCCTTCAAGGTGTTACGGAAAGAAATGAAGATACTGCAAGAGGAGAAACAAGGACCACCACCAGGGCCAGCCAGAGTAAACCGGCCTGGTTCCACCTGTTTAGTTGGGCGAACTGGTTTCTTAAACATAGCTGGCGGGGCGCGGTGATTGGCGCGGTCCTTTCCACCGGATTTTATCTCTTTTTAAATCTCTGGCCTCAACACCTGGGGCGGGGCTCTTTCCTGCCGGATTTGCTAATCCCTTTGTTTCTGGTGGGGGTTATTATATTTTTGAGCGGGGCCCTGGCCGACCTGGTATGGTTGATAATCAGGCTTTTTAGCCGCCTAATCGGTTGGATCTTACAATTAGCCCGTGTACCCGAAAAGCAAGCCCAAATCCTCCCCCGTGCCGTAAAAGCGGTGCCGCTTTGGTTTGTCAGGGGAACCGGTTGCGTCTTGCTCCTTTTTGCCATTTTCTACTTTTTGATAGGCCAGCAAGGCCCCTCTTTTACCCTTCTATGGCTGTTCGTGGTCTTTGAAACGTTTTGCGGCGCTTTTATCGGGGCGGCTCTGCCACTCCCCGTAAAATCCGGTTTTGGCTTTTTTTATTCTATTAAATCGCCCTCCATGTCAAACAAAGCTCCCGCCAACGCAGCCCTTTCAGGACCCCGTGTATCTCCTTCTTCGCCTGACACAAAACCGGCTATCCGGCGATACATTCCCACTCCGGTCCGGCTAAGCCTGGCGGGCCTGCCTTTGCTGTTAAATCTAAGCCTGGTTGGGTGGCTTTTTTATCCCGGTTCAGACGATTATCTCGTCCGGGAAACCCCACCCCCTTTGGCGGTGGCCCAACTCTCTTTACCGAATCCCGGTCTGCCCGGTCCCTTCAAAGTAGCGACGTTTTTCTATGGCAGCGGAACGGACCAGAACCGGTCCCAGTATGCTGCCGGGGTCGCTTTTAAGACTGCCCCGGTCGATGCCTCAAAACTGTTGCCCGAATGGAGTGGTTTTAGTGGGAGTATGCTTGATTGGACCTGGGGCTTCGGCAGCAATGCGCTGCCCTTAAATGGTCAGGTCTGGTATCCGGCCCCACTCGCACCGGCCAACCCTGCTCCCACAGGTGAAAACCACGACCCTTCCCGCTTAAAATTAGCCGAGAACTCCGGGCCTTTCCCGCTGGTCTTGCTGGTCCACGGCAACCACGCCATGCTCGATGATTCGACCGGGGGGTATGCTTACCTGGGTGAGTTACTGGCAAGCCGGGGCTACATTGCGGTATCGGTGGACGAAAACTTCCTCAACGGCTGGGCCTTTGGAGATTTTAACCACAAAGAAACACCGGTCCGGGCCTGGTTGCTGTTACAACACCTGCGGAACTGGCAAAGCTGGAATCAAGACGCGGCCAACCCGTTTTACCACAGGGTTGATTTAACCAATATTGGGCTGGTTGGGCATTCCAGGGGCGGCGAAGCCGTTGCCCTTGCCGCCGGGTTTGCTGGTTGGGGTAAATACCTCGATATTTCCACCGAAGAATATGAAGCCCTTAAAATTCCTGTTAAGGCCGTTGTTTCTATCGCTCCCGCTGACACATACCGGATTTTCAACCAGGGTGTCACCCTTCACGACACCGATTACCTGCTTCTTCAGGGCAGCCACGATTCGGATGTAGATACAAATATGGGTATTCGCCAGTATAAGGATGTAAATTTTACGGGCACCCAAGCTCACTTCAAAACAGCAGTATATATTTACCGGGCTAATCACAGCCGCTTTAACCCGGCCTGGGGCGAGGCTGACTCACCGTTACCCTTTAGCTTGCTCTTGAACCAGCAACCTATCCTCTCTGATGCGCAGCAGCAACAAATCGCGAGGGTCTATATCGCCTCTTTTATGGAAAGCAGTCTTCATGGCAAGCAGGGTTACCTGGCTTTTCTAAAAAATCACTATACCGCCAGGGACTGGCTGCCCGACGACATCTACCTGACCCGCTTCGCCAGCTCTAATTTAAACCAGGTGGCGAATTTTGATAACTACACCAAAACCCTGACCGGCCCGGCTGGCTCAGAGGAAGGTACTATTCAGGCCGAAAACTTCACAAATTGGGAGGAAACCAATTTAACCTTCCGCGATACCAAACAATCCTCTCAGTTTAACCGGGCAGTCTTTTTGAGCTGGCAGAATCCAAATCCGAACTCTTCCGAAAACCTCCCTCGTTACACCCTTAACTTGCCGGCAAAATTTAAGTCTGGCGGGCAATCGGCCCCTGGTTCAAATGCCCAATTAGTTTTCGAACTTGGTCAGGCTGGGACTAACCTCCAGCCGGTTGATTTTACAATCGAGTTGCTTGACGCCAGTGGAAATACAGCCAGAGTGCCCTTGAGCGCTACCGGTTACGGGCCACTGCACCCTTCCCTGGTAAGCCGGTTTACAAAAGCGCCCTGGCTGGCCGGTTTTGCCACCGCCGGTCCGGTCGAGCAGGTCCTTCAAACCTATGAGGTACAGTTCAGCCTCTTTACTGCGGCTAATAGGCGGTTCGACCCGACCCAATTAGCGACAATTCGCCTTATTTTTGACCGGACGGCTTCCGGCGCCATTATGGTCGACAATATAGGATTTGATTGAGATTTAGCCGGTATTTACTCTCTTAAACCCTGGTCATTATGTTTATTTTTTACAATGAAAATAATGACCAGGGTATTTGTTGTTTTTAGGAGTAAAAGAATGTGGCAAAGGAAAAATAATCGAATAGGCCTGGGCCTGGGGTTGGTTGCCGTATTAGCCGCCGCCATTTTGGTGGGGTTGGCTTCCCCGGCCAGAGTTGAGGCTCAGACTGCCCAAATAGGGCTTTTCAAAGTAGCCCCCCTATTCACCGCCTATTATGAAAGTCACCAGAGCGTCCGAGTGCTAGGTTTCCCTCTGACAGGCCAGTTAACCATAGACGACCATCCCACCCAATATTTTGAAAAAGGCCGGTTGGAAGACCATCGAAGTGAGGCCACCAGCCCTGATTGGCAATTCATGTTTGGGCGGCTAACCGCTGAATTAATTGAGAAGAACGCGCAGGGACCGGTTAATAATACCAGCATGACTTATGCCGACCTGAAAAACGCAACCCTGCCCTACCACCGTCAGGACCCCCCTCCTGGTTTTACCGGTGGGACAATCAAGCAGGGCAGCTACGAATTTATACCCTTTGATTCGTATCTCAGGCCCGCCCCCGGCTATCTGGTCCCGAATTTCTTCTGGGATTATATCAATCGAGCCGACCTCTTCCCAGGGGGCTGGCTGCATGACATAGGTCTACCTTTAACCCAGGTTCAACAGGTCCTGACCGTTAAAAATGGAGAATCGAGGCTTATCACCATCCAGGCTTTTGAAAGGTCTGTCCTGACTCTTGATCCCTTAAATCCGCCTGAGTGGCAGGTGGAGCGGGGCAACCTTGGCAGCGATATGGTTATGCTTTTTGACCCGGCAGGTACCCGCCTGTTTGAAAACCCGGCAACCGGCGCCAGGGTAAGCGTTCCGGTACATCTCTTTGTGAGGGGCGGGTTTCCCGGTGAACAACTTTTAGCCAGGTTGAGCTGGCAGGATGGCACTAAACTAACCAACACTTTTACTGCCTTAGCCGGTGTAGATGGAAAAGGGCTGATAATCGGTAATCTTGGCTGGGGTGCTCATCCCCAACCGCCTACCCCACCGACGCAATCAGCTATCCTCGAAATTTACAGGCAAGATGGCAAGCTTTTAGCGCAACAAAGCATCCTGGTCCTGAACCCAAATGACCCGGAAATACAAACAATGAAACTTTACTGGGTGGTAAACCGGGATAGCCCGGTAGTGGTCCCACTTGAAACCGCCGTAAATGTTCCCGAAGGCCAATCTTTAGAGATGACGGCGTTAAAAGAGTTATTATGGGGTCCACCGGCAGCAACCAATATCGGTTACACGACCGCTTTTCCCTCGGCTCCGGAAATTCTAAACTTTCCCGGAAGGCAACCCGGTTGGGAACCCAGGGTAACTTTACGCCACCTGGAAATAATCAAAGGCGTAGCGACCGTCGAATTCTCAAGGGAGTTAATGGCTTACGACGGTATTTCGAGCAGAATGGATTTAATCTTGCAACAGGTAACCCAGACCCTTAAACAATTCCAGGAGATTAAAGAGGTGCACCTCTCCATCGAAGGTGAATAATACGGGGGAAAAGTTTGTACCATTAAAATGGTAAGGTTTTAGAGCTAAGGTCCGGGTTAAGGCCGGTACCTCACGTATAGGCTTATACCTCTCCTATCCTGGCTGCCGTGGGAAGATTTCCTGGCAGCGATTTTATTAAGCTGGCTTTGTGAAGTATATACAAAAATGACCTTCATCGGGTATAATTAGCACAAAAGAACTAATCTTACCCGATAAAGTAGAAATGCCGAATTTAGCCTTTCAGCTTTTGGGGGTTTGACACTGCAATTCACCGGCGACAAACCTGGCGGTGCCGAAAGGCTCCCCTAAAATTAAACTCAAAGGAGAGGCTTCATGAAATATCTTCTCACCTCGGCTGGCATCAAAAACCCCAGTATCAATAACGCGCTCCTCGAACTGCTGGGTAAACCGATTGCCGAGGCCAGTGCCCTGGGCATTTCCACCGCCTCCTACGCCATCCCCAATGGTCCTATCCGCGCCTGGGAGTTTTACACCGGACAGGCTACCACTCCGATGTGCGAGCTGGGTTGGAAGTCTATGGGGGTGCTGGAACTCACCGCGCTCCCCGGCATCAGTAGAGAGCTTTGGGTTCCCCTGGTCCAGGAGACTGATGTTTTGCTGGTGAATGGCGGCGACCCCATGTATCTGTGCTACTGGATGCGGCAGTCCGGCCTGGCGGACCTCTTGCCGTCCTGGCAAGGAGTTTACGTGGGATTGAGCGCCGGAAGCATGATAATGACCCCCAGGATCGGAGAGTGGTTCGTCGGCTGGACTCCGCCCACTGGAACTGGCACCGGCACTGCTAGTGGTAGTGGTCGCGATGAAACGTTGGGCCTGGTTGATTTTTCGATTTTCCCGCACCTGGATCACGAAATGCTGCCTTACAACACCATGGCCCACGCCGAAAAATGGGCTGCCGGTATGCCGGTGCCAACCTATGCGATTGACGATGAAACGGCCATCCAGGTGATTGACGGAAACGCCAAAGTTTTTTCTGAAGGCAATTGGAAACAGTTTACACCTCAAGTAAGTTAGGATAACTGGTTCGTTCTTGTGTGCTACGTGAGCCGGTAGCCCCCGGATAATTGCCACCTGTTCCAGTGTATTGAACCGCCCGCTCACAATCTTTATTTTATGGTTTGAACGCAAACCATTATTTTCGGACCTCAAGTGTGGCTGCCTGAAGTAACTGGTAGTAACAGGGTATCGTCATTTTAACGAAAATGACGATACCCTGTCTTTATAAATTCACCAGGGCCTTATCCTGACAAATTTTCTCTCCTTTCCGCCTTTAATATTTTTGTGGATAGTTTTGGCGCAGGTGTTTCCCCGTACCTGGATAGCAACGATTTCTTTACCTTTCCTTTTTCTTCCCTCCTGTCTACTGGTATATAAGTTGCTCCTTAAGCTCCCCTGTTCAATTATTTTATAAGGAAGCTCTCGTGACCAGCCTTTAGTCAGGAGTAGGAGTAGTATTTTGACCTTTACCCTCTGGTTTATTATTATCGGTTTCGTTTTTATTTTTATGGCTTTATCAAGTACAGTTCTTAAACGCCTTCCCCTTACCTCATCCCTTATTTACCTGGCTATTGGGCTTCTGCTAGGACCGGTTGGCCTGGGTTTTATCAATATTGACCCGATTGAGCAGGCCGAACTGTTGGAACGGGTTACAGAAATTGTCCTCCTGATCTCTCTTTTTACTGGTGGTCTTAAATTAAGAACCCCCCTCCTACAACGCAGGTGGAGACTGCCGGTGCGCCTGGCAGTAGGCTGCATGATAATAACGATTGCCCTGGTGGCTTTTACTGGCGTCTTTGCCCTGGGACTTCCGCTTGGGGCCGCGATTCTCCTTGGCGCAATCCTGGCCCCCACAGACCCGGTTTTAGCTTCGGATGTGCAGGTCTCTAACGCCTATGATAGTGATAAACTTAAATTTAGCCTGACCGGGGAAGCCGGTTTGAACGATGGGAGCGCCACTCCATTTGTGCTTCTAGGGTTGGGTCTTTTACATTTGCACGAACTGGGTGACTTTGGCTGGCAGTGGCTAGCCGTGGATGTTGTATGGAGTGTTATTAGCGGTATCGGGATAGGTGCCGTGTTCGGGACGTTGTTTGGAAGGCTGGTGATATATCTTCGGCGGGAGCACCAACACGCTCTTGGTCTTGACGATTTTTTAGGGCTGGGCCTTATTACTTTAAGTTACGGTGTCGCTACGATTATCCATGGCTACGGGTTTCTGGCGGTATTTGCGGCAGGTTTGGCTTTGCGCCGTATCGAACGCCAGTTTAGCGGTGATAAAGAAGTCAGTAACTTAACGGCCCTGACCGAACAGGACAAAGAAGAAATTGCTGTTGACCCGGCCAAAGGCCCGGTCTATATGGTGGAGTCAGTGCTTGGATTCAATGAGCAACTCGAAAGGATCGGTGAAGTATGCGTGGTTTTTCTTTTAGGTGGGATGTTAGCCCCGGCCTATTTTAGCTGGAACATTTTCTGGTTTATACCCCTGCTATTTCTGGTCATCCGACCAATTTCAGTTATAGTCGGTCTGACCGGTTTGCCAACCACCACAAGCTGGACCCAGCGCGGTCTTATGGGCTGGTTCGGTATCCGGGGCGTCGGTTCAATATACTATTTGACCTATGCAATTACCCATGGATTGCCCCTTGAACTAGCCAGGCCAATCGTTTCGCTTGTTCTCATGGTTGTTTCAGTGTCAGTTGTAGTTCACGGCATTTCGGTAACGCCTCTCATGAATTTGTATGACCGGCATAAACGCCATTCCTCCGTTCAGACCCTGGAAAAAGAAAAAGCTTGAACTTGGGGGTCGACTCAGGAGGCCGAGAAATTTACGCCGGTTTAGCCGAGTAATTGAAAACCGGGTTTCATTTAACCTTTACCAGCAGGCACCATTGAACAGGTGTTGAAGACAAGGTTCAGGGCAAGAATCGTTTGAAGACTACATATCCCCAAAATTATTACCATAAAGCCAGGAGTCATTAGAATAAATGGGGTTAGCGTTTGGCCCGGCGGTAATGGCTAGGGGTAAGGTCGGTGAAGCGTTTGAAGATTTTTATAAAGTAATTATCATTCATGAAGCCGACCTTCTCGCCGATTTCGTTGACGGGCAAACCGGTACGGACCAGGTAGTTCTTGGCATGTTCGATTCGGATGCGGTGAATGTAATGAATGATATTCTCGCCTGTTTTTTTCTTAAATAAGTTGCTGAGATAGTTAGCATCCATTCCGACATAATTCGCCAGGGTTCCGAGCGTCACCTCTTTATTATAGGTCTGGGATATATAAGAAATAACTTTGTTGATTTCGGGATGGTCGGTAATCTGTTTGTGTTCCCAGTTCCGCTTATTGATATAGTCTGTAATATTCTCAATCAAAAGCTCTTTCAACTCCTGGTGGGTCTGGCAGTTACGGTAATGTTCCGCGCCACAGGGACGGCTCTGGTTGATGTGTGAAAAAAGACTATCCAGTTGGATGGCGGTTTCCTTGACCAGGAACATCGTCAGATGGTTCTTTTGCAGGGTATCCCAGATTTCCTCGATTATTGCCTGGTAGTCGGCTGTATTGTCCTGGTCGAGGTCTTGCAAAACACCGTGGATGCGGTCCCAGGGAATCTGGAACGAACTGGCCGGGGTGTTGTGCCGTTCAGCGCGGGCGGGACCGGGAGTGTAGTGGTACCAGGAGTTGTCGATTTTCTTAATGACGGCCAGCCAGCCCTCGATTAAATTGGCCGGGTCGTCCAACCCAATAAAGGCCACCGGGTAAGGATAGGTTGGAAACTGTCCGGTCAGCACTTTTTGGGGCACAGGTGACCAGCAAAAGATAGTGGTTTGTCCGCTATTGGTAAAGAAATGCAGGATAGCCCTACCTGGGTTTTCCAATAGGTTCAAATTCTCAAAAGAAAGCTGGTTAAAATTGGACGCACCGTGTAACACCGAGAAAATAGTGAGGTATTGCGACTTAAATTCTCGGACCGGGGTCGCGGCCAAATCGAGGTAGCCGGGTTCTTCGGTCTGGTTAAAGAGCGATTTCCAGATAGTGTTGTAGGTATCCCACAGTTCCTGCGAAACCGGCAACAGCTTTTGTTTCTGGTGCTGCTGCAATTCCAGGTCAACCTTTTGCAGCAACTCTTTCATCACCTTGACCGACATGGAAAGTTTCAGGACATAATTGGACGCGCCGTATTGCATGGCTTGCTGGACATACTCGAAGTCATTCATGCACGAAAGCATGACAAACCGGGCCTCGCTCCCGGCCTCACGGGCCTCTTTTAATAGCTCGACCCCATTTTTAAGTGGCATTATAATGTCGCAAATTATCAGGTCGGGCTGGCAATTTTTAATCAGGTCGAGGGCTTCCAGGCCGTTACCGGCTTCCCCAATAATGGTGAAACCCAGTTCTTCCCAGTTTATAATCTGTCGAACCGAAGCCCTGACAAAGACTTCATCCTCTACCAGTAAGACTTTCCACATCGAAAGTAATTCTTTCTTTTAGGTTGCTTGCCTCAATATGCGGGAAGGTTAGCCGGACCAGCGCTCCTTTGGGCAAGCGAATAACCTCGAAACCGGCTTCCGCGCCGAATAACAATCTCATTCTTTCCTTTAGATTCGAAATGCCGATACCCTTGCGGGAGCGGGTGTTGTTGAGATGTTGGGCCGCCTCGAAACCAATCCCGTTATCCTGCACTTCTAAAGTCACTTTATTATCACTGAGATACGACCGGATAAAAATCAGGCCGTGACCATCCATTGTCGAAAACCCGTGCGAGATAGTGTTTTCAACCAGCAGTTGCAGGCAGAGCTTTGGCACCAGCGTTTCGTTCAACTGTTCGTCAAATTCGTAAGTAATATCAAATTCCTTGTCAAAGCGGAATTCCTGGATAGAAATATAAGCCCGCACCAGTTCGATTTCCGTCTCAAGCGTAACCAGGTCAACTTCCAGGTTCAGGCTGGTTTCCAGGACCTTGCCCAGGGCGATACAAATATCGGCTACGTCCTGGGCCCCCTCCCGCAAAGCCAGCCACTTTATATTGTTCAATGTATTGAGCAAAAAATGGGGGTTCATCTGGGCAATCAAAGCCTGGAAGCGGAGCGCCTCTTTTTGCCGCTCCAATTTCTTGGATTGCTCGATAGATACATTCAAATCGAGTAACATCTTGTTAAAGCTGCGAATCAGTTCCAGCACTTCCCCGCTGCTGTTTTTCTCCGGCAGCAAGACCTTGATGTTATCAACGGCAATCTTTGACATTTTCTTTTGCAAATTACCCAGGGGCCGGGTGATGGTATAGGAGATACCCAGGGAAATAAAGGCAAAAACAACGGTCAAAATTAAGAGCGTCAGAAAGAAGCGGTTCTTCTGCTGGTTGATTTCGTTAAAAATGCTCTCAGTCGGTATCCGGTTGACCAGGTAAGAGTCGACCGTCTTCATAAAGGTAATATTGTAGATGGAACTGGTTGCCGGGTCTACAAAATAGCTATCCGATTCACCCTGACTTATCAACTTTTGGATAGATTCCGGCGAAAGAGCCGGTCCATCTTCCGGCGGGGTCATTAGCTGGCCCTGTTTGGTGACAAGATAAAAAGTGCTTGGGGTCGGGTTGAATTTAGCCTGGTACTTAAACCAGCTATAGTAATCCAGGCTGATGCGCACGACCGCGTAAGTCTCAAAATTCGAGTCTTGCAGACTGGAATAAAACGACATCAGGTGTGGGCTGGAAGTAATATCTTTTCGGACATAGTTTTCGCCGTATTCGGCGGTCCATTCCCCGGCGTTTTTCCCGGCGATTATATCGGCAAACCATTTCTGGCCGGATAGTTCATTATAATCCAGGGCCAGGCTGGGCAAGAACGTGGCGTAGGCGTTACCGTGCAGGTCTAGCAAAGTATAGAAAATTTCGGGGTTAGATAGAAAGAAGCTGTTTATGATAGCCGACAGCCGCCGTTCGACCAGGGTCCGCCTTTCCAGGTCGGTTGTATAGAAATCGGGGTTTTTTAGCGTGTTGGTCAAAATCAAGTCTTGCTGCAACAATACTTTCGTCTTGAAAGCCGAACCGATGTAATCTTCGATGGAAGTTTTCAGGCGGTCGAGCTGGTCGCGGCTCTGTTTGATAGTGGTCTGCTGCATCAGGGCTTCGACCTGGCTGAAGTTAAAGAGACTGAGCAGGGAAAAGGGCAGCAAAATAAACAGGATAAAAGCCAGAAATAACCTGTATTTCAGGGTTGAAGGTATGAGCCTGAGAAGCGCCTTAACCAGCATAACCCACCTCTTTGTGGAGAAGTTAAACAAATTACCTTTGCATTTTACCATCTAATGACTGGCTGTATAGCCCGGATTAACTGCCGCTCTTGCTACCTATCCTCTACCTCTACCCCTTTACCCCAGTATTGGCGACCCCCTGGATGATGAATTTCTGCCCGACCAGGAAGACTATCAGCATCGGGATGATAGCCGCTACCGCCGCCGCCATCATGCCGTTGTAATCCACGTTATGCTCACCGATAAAATTGGTCAGACCCAGCGGGACCGTGTACAGGTTGCGGTCCACCAGAAAGACCAGGGCGTCCTCGTAATTGTTCCAGTTCCAGGAGAAATCGAGGATACAGAAAGTCACCAGGGCCGGTTTTGCCAGGGGCAAGATTATCTGGGAGAAGATGCGCAGGTGACCAGCGCCATCTATCGCCGCCGATTCGGAAATTTCGCGGGGGATGCCCTTAAAGAATTGTCTTAGTAAAAAGACCCCAAAAATTGTGAACTGGCCCGGCAGAATTAAAGCCCAGTGGGTATTGTAAATCCCGGCCCAGTTGAACATGATAAAGCGAGGTACGAACAGAATCTGGGGCGGTATCATCAACATTGCCAGGTACAAAAAGAATAGCTGGTCGCGCCCCTTGAATTCAATCCGCGAAAACCCGTATGCCGCCAGCGCACCCCAGAAACACGACCCAATCATACAGAGAAACGAGATTTTCAGGGAGTTAAGATAATAAGTCAGGAAACCTTCCGTCCATACTTTTATATGGTTATCAAAGACCGGGTGGGCCGGAAGCCATTCAATCGGGTAGTTAAAGACCTCGTTGCCGGTCTTGAAGGATGTGCTAATCATCCAGACGAAAGGCAGTATCATGATTATTGCCAGGAAACCCAGGATAAACGTAAGGGCCAGCTTTGAAATAAACCGGCGCTGCTGATAATTCAAGAAGGTGGTTGTGGCGCGACTGGCGGCGGTTTGGGCTGGCCCAGGTGCAATCTGGTTCATGCGGTTCCCCCAAATTTCTAGTTAAATTCGTAGCCTGGTCCGGCTTAATTGCTATAGACCCACTTCTTCTGGCCGACCCACTGGATTGCGGTTATTACAAGCACTATTACGAATAGCACCCAGGCGATAGCGGAGGCGTAGCCAAGCTCGTAGTAGGAAAAGGCCGTCCGGTAGACGAATAGCGATAGGACGACAGTGCTATCGCCGGGACCACCCTGGGTTATCGCCTGGATCAGGCCGAAAGTTTTGATGGCACCCATCAACCCGGTGATGAGTAAGAAAAAGGTGGTCGGGCTAATCAGGGGCAGGATAATTCGCAAAGTGGTTTGCCAGGCCCTGGCCCCGTCAATTTTGGCGGCTTCCAGCAGTTCGGTCGGGATTTCCTGCAAAGCGGCGAGGTAGATAATCATGTTAAAACCGAGGGTATACCACACCATAATCAGGTCGATGCCATACATCGAGGTTTCGGTGCTGGCAAGCCAGCGGGGCGGGTCTGCAAGCCCAACCGAGCGGAGAAACCCGTTGATTGGCCCGCTGGTCGGCTGTAACAAGAGCGACCAGACAAAGGCGATGGCAACGCTGCTGGTGATATAGGGCATGAAATACATCGCCCGCAAGATAGGCTTGAGGTAGATTTTGTTATTGAGCAGGATTGCCAGGAAGACCGCGATGGCTATTGAAACCGGCACCGCCAGCAAAAAGATAAAGGTATTTTTCAGGGCCGTATAAAAGGTTTCGTCACTAAACACCCGCGCAAAGTTATCCAGCCCGATAAAGTTTACCGGGGCTTTGCTCAGAAAATCTAGGTCCGTAAACATAACCACAAAAGAAATTAGGGCCGGTATCAGAAAAAAAATTATGATGCCAAGCATGTTAGGAGCGATAAAGAGATACCCGGCAAACTTTTGCCTCTTGGACCAGCTCATTTTCATAAAGAATACCCTGCTTATTCCAAAGTTTTACGTGCTTAATGGGAAACAGGGGAATCGTCGGGCGACTCCCCTCCATCTGTGGGGCCCTCGCTTTCGCTGATGCTTTTATACATTAGCGCAAGGCTGCGGCTCCCAGGTCTCACTTTTTGGATTTTATAAAATCGTTGTGGCGGCGCACGATATTCCCAATCGTGGTGTCTACGTTACCGTTTGGGGCGACGAAATATTTCTCAACTTCTTCTTTAATCATGTCGGCTACCTGGGTATCCAGGGCCTTATAAGAAGTCAGGGGCGGGTTTTTGTTGAAGATGACCGACTTAACCGTGTTCAGGTCGTACATCTTGTCGTTACCGCCGAGCATAGCCTTAACCGCGTCATCCTGGTTAATATCTTTTGAGGCAGGGATCCGACCACCGGCCGTCAGCGGAATCATGCCGCCGTCAGCGTACCACTTCATGAACTGGTAGGCTTCCTGCGGGTGCTTCGACTTGGCCGAAATCGAAAGGGCGTCACCCAGGGTAATCGGCTGCCAGTAACTGGTCTGGTCGCTGGAGATGCGCGGGACGGTGGCAAAGACCGATACAAAGTCGTGCGGGTAATCTTTTAGGTTGTTGGAACTGCGGAAAATCCACGCGCCCGCCCCCAGCATGGCCGACTCGTTTTTGAAAAAGGTCGCGTCCACCGCCAGTTTGGCCGAAGTTTGCTCACCCCAGGGGATGATTGACTTATCGACATACATCATGTCGTGGATGGTTTGCAGGGTCTTTTTCACCAGCGGGTCGTCATAGCGCGAGGTGCCGTCGGACTTGGTATAGACATAGCCGAAAGAGTTGTCAATCATGGCGTAGAGGGTGCCGATTTCCCACGGGACGTACCCCCAGCGGCTCCCCTTCTTCATCTTCAGGGCGTAATTCTTAAAGTCGTCCAGGGTCCAGTCGAGAGCGGGCGATTGCAGTCCGGCTTCGTCCAGGGCGCTTTTATTGACCCAGTAATAGGCCGGGGCGATATTGGTCGGGAAGGTGTAATACTTGCCGTCAATTTGCCAGGGTTTAGCGAGGTCGCCCACTTTGGCCTCAATATCAAGGTCTTTAAAAGTGCCAAGGTCCAGCACGAGCCCCCCTTGCACCCGTTTTTGCAACTTCTGGGTGGCGTAATTCATAAAGAGGTCAATATCCTGGGTTGCCAGCAAAGCGGTATCGAGCTTGAGGTTGCCGGGGTCGTCATTGACGAAACGGACGTATTCCACCTGGATGTTAGGGTTAGCGGCGTTCCAATTATCAACTACTTTCTGGGGACCGGATTCGGCAGGGACACCACCCCACATCTGTAATTTTACCGCACCCCCGGACGTAGCCGCCGCCGTAGTAGCCGCCCCGGCTCCGGCTGTAGCCCCGGCGGGAGTAGCGTTGCCGGCGGGAGCAGATGTGGCAGTGGAATCACCGCAGGCCGCCAGGATACCGCTGGCGACCAGGGCACTACCGGTCAGGGCGACAAATTTACGGCGACTTAGCCCTTTGCGGGTTTCTTCAGACATATTATCCTCCTTCATTGGAAAACTTAGCCGAGTTAACACTCTCCGTTCCTGGCCTGGTAAGGTGAACCTCTCCCGGTCAAGGGACAGGCAAGCCTGGTAATGCAAGGCCGGTGAGCGCGTGCGATTTGTTAGGGTTTGTAGGGTCCGCTGACGTCAGTAACCAGGGATTAATAAGCTAACAGTTTTGAAAAGATTATTTTTGATTGGCGTAGTTAAATTGAGTATAGCAAAACAAATTTTAGCGGATAATTAACAACTTACACTTAAAAATAGAACGATTCTTTGATTCAAAGACTAATAAGAGGGTTTAACAGGTCTGAATTGGTGTAAATGCTACCAGAAACTACATTTTCTTCTATTTATACCTGTAAAATGTTCCTTATCACCGGGATAAATTGGATTAAAATGAAACTAAGCCTGCCTGGGCAAGACGCCAACTCAATCAGAAATTAAGTTGCTAAAATCCAAACTATATTTATGAAAAGGATGGAGCCGTGATTAAAGAACAAGCTGCGGAAAATCGCCCTTTTAAAACCGACCAACTGACAGCCGACCTCGTGGTGGTAGGCGGCGGCGTGGCGGGGACCTGCTGCGCTCTCACGGCAGCCAGGGCCGGCATCAGGGTTATTTTAATCCAGGACCGCCCGGTGTTAGGTGGTAATGCTTCCAGCGAGGTCCGACTCTGGCTGCTGGGCGCGACCGCGCATATGCACAATAACAACCGCTGGTCCAGGGAAGGCGGTGTCCTCGATGAAATACTGGTCGAAAACATGTACCGGAATAAAGAAGGTAATGCCCTCATTTTCGATACGGTCCTGCTGGAGAAAGTCGTCAGTGAGCCTAATATAACTTTGTTGCTCAATACGGCGGTGATTGAAGTGTTCAAGAGCGGTCCGGATACCATCGAGGGTGTGCGCGCTTTTTGCAGCCAGAACTCGACCATGTATGAGGCCAAAGCGCCGCTCTTTTGCGATGCGTCGGGTGATGGGGTGGTCGGTTTCCTTTCCGGGGCAGCCTTTCGGATGGGTGCGGAAGCCAGTTCTGAGTTTGGCGAAAAGTTCGCGCCGAGCCACGAATACGGCGAACTATTGGGTCACTCGATTTATTTTTATAGCAAGGATACCGGCAAGCCGGTCAAGTTTGTGCCTCCCAGCTACGCCCTGGACGATATAACCAAAATCCCGCGTTATCGCAGCTTTAACAGCAAGGAATCGGGCTGCCGCCTGTGGTGGATTGAATACGGTGGAAGGCTCGATACCGTCCACGATACCGAAAAAATCAAGTGGGAACTCTGGAAAGTGGTTTACGGGGTCTGGAATTATATAAAGAATTCCGGCGAGTTTCCTGATGCCGAAAATCTTACCCTGGAATGGGTCGGCCATATTCCGGGCAAACGGGAGAGCCGCCGCTTTGAAGGTCCCTATATGCTGACCCAGCAGGACATCGTAGAGCAACATTCTTTCTACGACGCGGTTTCCTTTGGCGGGTGGTCTATAGATTTGCACCCGGCGGACGGTATTTTTAGCGAGAAACCGGGCTGTAACCAGTGGCATTCGCGGGGTGTTTTCCAGATTCCTTATCGCTGTATGTACAGCCGCAACCTTACAAACCTGTTCCTGGCCGGGCGCATTATTAGCGCCTCGCACGTGGCTTTTGGCTCTACCCGTGTAATCGGCACCTGTAGCAACTCGGCCCAGGCAGTCGGTATGGCCGCTGCGCTCTGTATCCGCCAGGACCTGCTCCCTGACGACATCAGCGCACCGGTGCAAATGGCTCAGTTACAAAAAGAACTCATCCGTAACGGCCAGTTTATACCTGGCTTGAAGCTGGATGACCCCGAAGACCTGGTCCAGGGGGCGCTTATTGAAACGAGTAGCATTTTCCGCCTGGCCGAACTCAAACCGGATGGTCCGGTCAAACCCCTGGTCGCTACCGGCCAATGGTTGCCCCTCGAAGCCGGGCCTACACCGAGCTTTACTTTCTACCTGGATGCCGGCGAAGCCACCGAGGTAACTTTCGAACTACGGACCAGCAACCGGCCCGACAACTATACCCCTGACGTGCTTCTTGCCAGCCGGACGCTCCCGGTGGCCCAGGGCGAAAACCAGGCTGTAAGGGTGGATTTCGAGGTAGAAATAGACCAGCCTCGCTATGCCCTGGTCAGCTTGGCGGCGAATCCGCGCCTGAAAATCCATTATAGCGCGCAGCTTTTGACCGGGACTATCAATGTTGAAAAGCGCAAGACCGAGAATGGCGTCCATTACAGCCAGGAGCCTGACCAGGATATTGGGGTCGAAACTTTTGATTTCTGGTGTCCGCCGCGCCGCCCTGCCGGGCATAACCTGGCCCTCAGCATTGAGCCGCCGCTCTGCGCCTATAAGCCGGAATTTGTTGCAAACGGCTTTGCCCGGCCTACTTTCCGCTCAAACGCCTGGTTGGCGGCCCTGGATGATGACAGCCCGACTTTGAAGTTGCGCTGGAGTGAACCCCAAACAATTAGCCGGGTAGAACTCAGCTTCGATACCGATTTCGACCACGCCATGGAGACGACCTTACTCGGCCATCCCGAAGATGTGATGCCGTTCTGTATCAAGCGCTACTCAATCCAGGACGGTGCGGGCAAAACGCTTTACGAATGCTCTGATAATCACCAGACCCGCAATTCGGTTGTCCTTAACACGCCGGTCACGACCGATGCCCTGACCATCAACCTGTGCGAGGTCAACGGGTCGACCCCACCCGCGCTGTTCGAGGTGAGGTGCTACCGGTAGGGCTAAAGGAGGCAGGTGGCAGTATCAAGCTGAAGATGATTTGTTAAACTTATTTACTTTTTTGGGGCGGTGGTATGTCCAGTTTTACTATAGGAGTACCAGGTTGCAAAAAGATTCAAAAAGTAGGTGAACAGAGTAACAAAACCATAGAAGCGGTCTGCCATAAAGGTATAACCTATCATACCCAGCAAGCCAAGATAATAGAGCATGAGATAAGGCCAGAGTAGACGGGTGTTCCTGAAGGTAAGCTTCAAGAAGTAGTCGAGCAGCCATTCCACAAACAAATATATGACTAAAGGTACAGGCAGTAAAATAAACCAACCGTCCCGGCCCAGCCCGGCATTCAGGACCACTCCCGCAAGCAGCGGAAAGGCCAGGGTCACCGCAAATAGACCAAGGTTATGTTCAAGCCTGGCTAAACCGGCGGGCCGGGAGAGGAAGATTGCCACCATTAAAAGGTTGTAGAGATTAGCCGCCAGAAAAAGTGTACAATCTATTATCGAATTTAACATGCCGCTAAACCTCATAAAAATGATATGGTTGTATTGGTTTAGTTCCCGGTTAAACTCTAGCGCCTTTAAATAAATTTCCGGGTAAAATAGTAAATTATTTACCCTGAAATCTACTGGCTCCAAACCCCCTTATTTCTCGACTGACCGTATCTATCGAAATTATGAACTACCGGGGCAAGGCTTGTCCGCATCTGCACTTTCCTGCCTGAGTTCGTGGGATAACAGGAGGTATTTCTTTTTCTAAACCCTGGTAGGCGTAGACTCATTAATAAGAAGTTTAGCAATGCTTTTATAATTGTCCTGGGCTTTTCTCTTTTCCTCCAGGCAATGTTTCAGACCGTTTTCCTTGTATTCCTGGTAGGCGCAGGGATTATTCAGATATTGGTCGATTAATTGTTGCATTTTATGGTCGTCTGGTTCGTAAAAGCCCACTTTCCATTCTGAGAGTAATTCAAGATGGGGTTCTTCGTTACCGGCCAGGAAATGATGGACAAAAATAGGGTATTTGTTAATAGTGAGTAGTTCAAATAAAGTGGCCGGGGCAATGGTCGAAAGCACCGCTACATCTGCAAAACTTTCCACCAGGGCCAGGCGGTCCTGGTTAATAAAGTCAAAACAAAATACCCGTTTTAGGGGGGCCAATTGATAACGCAGGGCTTTATCTTTCCCGTTAACAACGAGCAGGTTGTATTTACCGGATTTAGCCATCAGCTTGATTAATTCTTCCGAACGGCGGACCCACCCAGACCCGCCGATAAACAGGACACTGGGTTGGGTCCGGTCGAATTCGGCAGTTTTTGCGCCAAATAAAGTCTTAAAATACGCGTTGAACTCACGTTCAATGTTTGTTTCTTTTTCCGCCCGGTGATGGTAATTCTCAAAAGCCCTTTCAGCCTCCACCCCGAAAGTTGAAATTAACTGAGCCTGTTTTGGCAGGTATTTTAGGGCAAGCCGGCGCGTCTTCTCATCCCGGACCAGGTAGTGATCAACTACCGGGGCATAGCTGATGTACTTCTGAGGGTCGCCATAATCGCAAATACAACTTACAATCTTGAAGGGAAGATGTAATCTTTGCCTTAATGTTTGGAAGGTGAGAGTCTGGAAGGGGTGGCTACAAATCACAACATCCGGGTTGGTCGCTTTTAATATTTTCAGAGTCCCGGCAAGTTCCGGGAGTATAATGAGGTACTTGAACCATTTTACGAGCTTGATGGAATTAGCCTGGATATATTCCAACAAAGGTGGGAAGAAAGCTATAACCCGGTATAAATTGTCATAAATGGATTGGTGAGAATAAAATTTGTGGGTTTCGAGCCCGTAATCTTCGTGGCCTAGCAGGGAATCGTACAAGCTATTCATGACCGTAACATGGCCCCCGCCAGCCGCCACTCCTGTAACCAGTACGCGCTTACCCATCTCTTCCGCCCTCTAAAAACTTCTCCCCGGCTTAATCACTGGACCGCTGGCCTGGTAATCTGGCCTAACCTGCGACGTGGTAATTTTACGGGGAGAGTAAAGACCCGGCAGGCTGGCAGTGGGATGTCCCTTTGCACCCCACCATTCCGAAACCCGGCAGCTAACTCAATTAACCTCCCGGTTTTGGGTTGGTTGCCTTTTGTCATTCTGGTCTAATACTACTTTAGTATGTTATCCGCAATAATGAGGTTAAAAGAAGGTGTAATATGGAAAATAAACCTGCTACTCACTATACAGCCAGGTATTTTATCGGAGAGCAGCAAAGATTATAAAAAGAGAGGCCGGAACATCTCTTTCAGAATTAATATCTTTGTAAGAGATTTTTGGTACATAGCTGGAGAAAAGTTGCTGTATTTACCCGTTGGAACTATTTAGCTATATCCCTTCTCCAGAACCCTAAACCTGCTACCAGACCGCCCAGGGCGGCGATTGCAAGCATAATAAATTGGGCAGGCCAATTTAGCCCGTTCATCATTGGCTGGCCGTACTGGTGGAAAATCGAAAGGTCGGTTATCCAACCTGGGAATTTGAGAGCTTCTCTGAGCAGCTCGAGCAGGTAACTGACAACAACCAGCCCGCTCAGGATTGCTACGGTTTGCCGCGGGACAATCCCGGCCAGGCCGAAGCCCACTCCAAGGATTATCGCGCTAAGTACCCACATCCCGATGAAAGCCTCGGCCACTTTCTCGTTATCCACAGTGACATTGGCAAGCTCACAGGTTACCAGGAAGGTTAACCAGCAAATAATTAAGGCAAGCGCGGTAGAAAGCAGGGCTATCACAGCGCGATTGACCTGCCAGCGCCAGCGGGAAACCGGATTTGCCAGCAGCAATTCTAACCGGCCTTCGGTTTCATCGCCTGTCCAGCTTGCTACCAGCATCACGCTATAAGCTGCTATAAGGGCAGTGGCAAACACGAAGAAAATCAGACTTAAAAGGTTTTCGTTGCTTGCCAGGTCACCAAACCCCAGCAGCTTATAAAAATCACTTTTTAAAAGTTCTGCCATGCTGGCATGTATATCATTGAGATAAGGCACAATCAGGGCAATGTAAAGGGCCAGGCAACTACCCCAGACCAGGGCACCCGGCAAAGCCCGGCGCAGTTCGAACCGGAATCTACCGCTCCACCATGGGCCTACCGGTTCCCGGGTAAACTGTCCGGCAAGCGATTTCCTGCTTAAGACTGCAATTTGGACCGTCTGATTGTGGTCCCGGCGAATATAAAAGACCAGGGCCAGGATTAAAAGCGGGACGGCAGCCAACCCTACCAGGATAAAACCACCCCATTCCATACCTACACTATGAGCCATCGGTTTGCTTAAAGTGTAGTAATAAAAAGGGGTGAAAGGACGTAGCCAGCCCAGCCCATTTATAGATTCGCCCAGGGTGTTCATCAGGAAGCCAGCCGCCAGTAAACCACCGGCCCAGCTTGCCGCCACCTTACGCGAAAAAAATTGGGAAAGCAAAAGGGCTAACGACCCGTAAACCAGGCCAAGAAAAAAAACATTCAGACAGGCAAGGGCAGTCTGACCGGCGTCCAACCCCAGGTTATTAGCGACCGAGCCTGTGAGAAGCCCGGCATAGCAAAAGACCATAATGATTGCCAGGCTGACAAAAAAGGCTCCCCACTTCTGAAGCAATACTGAAGAACGCGAAAGAGGGGTCGCCAGCAGCACATCAAGGCTTCCCCGCTCTTCTTCGCTGCGGAGAAGGGCGCTACCACAAAAAAGGGCAAAAAGCCCGACCAGCACCGGCAGATAGGCCATAAATTCAGCCGTAATAAACCCGCCATACGTGTCAATATCGTAAGCTTTCCCGGTAAAAAATGAAAAATTTTCAAAAGCCTTCTGGTATTCGGCCAGCACCTGGGCCCGGTTCGGCTTCATAAAAATGTCGATATACACCCAGGCGTAGTAAGCCAGTAAAACCCCCAGACTGCCACCCCAGATTAAAATCTGGAGACGATAATCCCGCAAGGTTTTTAGAAAGACTCTAACTTGCATCATCTCACCCCCTATTCTTGCCCTCCATATTATTGGAAGTAGGGCCGTAATAGTCGAGGAAGATAGTTTCAAGGGAAGGTTCGCGGCTGACAAAATCTATGAGAGGGAACTGCGCAATGGTCTTTACCACCTGGCCTAGATTTTCCTGGCGGACCACACACCGTAGTAATTGCCCGCCCTCCTGGCTGGTAAGTTCTACCCGGTCAACTCCCGGCAGACTTTTAAAAATTTCAGGCGAAACAGGCTCCTGGAAAATTACTTCCAGGTAATGGTATTTAAAATCTACCAGTTCGTTCATATTCCCCACGCGCACCAGTTTTCCTTCCCGGATCAATCCTATCCGGTCGCAGGTATCTTCCACTTCGCTCATAATATGAGAGGACATAAAGATGGTACTGCCTTTTTCGCGGATTTCCCGGATGAGTTTATAGAATTCTTGCTGGTTGAGGGGGTCGAGGCCGTTGGTCGGTTCGTCTACAATAAGGAGGCGAGGCTGATGCATAATAGCTTGAATAATCCCCACCTTTTGTTTGTTGCCATGCGAATATTCCCGGAATTTCTTCGAAAGGTCCAGGTCCAATCGCTCGGCTAAATCGGCAATAACCGGCCACTTCACTCCATTTCGCAAGCTGGCAAAATATTTCAGGGTCTGCGCTCCGGTCAGATTGGGATAGAGTGCAAATTCGCCGGGAAGATAGCCGGTAAACTTTCTGATCTCAACACTATCGGTCTGGCAATCCAGCCCGTAAATATTGGCCTTGCCGCTGTTAGGTTTAATCAGGTTCATAAGCAGGCGAATAGTGGTAGTTTTCCCGGCCCCGTTTGGCCCAAGAAACCCGAAAATTTCACCTTCTTTGACCTGTAAATCCAGATTGGTAATGCCACGGGCGCTGCCATAGGTTTTAGTCAGTTTCTCGGTTGATATAGCGAAACGGCCCGACCCGCGTCCAGGAAGGGGTGCCACCAGAGGCTTTTTTTCTATAGTTGCCATATATCTTACCTCCTTACACCCTGGCTGGCGCTTGGAGAAAACCCAAAGATACCTTTTCGGCTTAAAATAAACGAAAGCCGTGCTCTACCGGGTGCTTTATATTAAAGGTAGCGGACAAACCTCAAAGAGAGGGTAAACAAGCGTTACCCGGAGGTAAACGCGGTGAAATTGAGGAACAATTCCGGCTAGTGATACCCCCCTATTCACCAAATCCCTGGAAAAGCCGGGAATCCCTCTCAAGGCGTCTGCAAGGCAAGCTGGAATTTCCCCGGTAACTCAGCGGCCCAACTTCGGATAGCCTCCCAGTCACGTACATCGCTAGCCCCTAAACCTTTTAGAGGGCTGGCCGGTAAAATAGTTACTATCTTATCGGCAAAGCGGAGAGCGGACGGGTCGTACTTACCGCCAAACATTTCAAATGCCACCGGTGTAAACCAGGGAAAATTCGCCAGCTTCGTAGAGAGCTGCTTACCAGAGTCCAGGCGTTCCTTCTCATCGGAATGGAGGGGGCCCAGCCCAAAGACCGCCACAGGCCGCTGCGTGAGGGCCTGGTGGTATTCTTCCAGGAAAGTTAAGGCATCTTTATGCCAGTTGCCAAAGTACATTGGCGCCCCCAGCACAATAGCCTGGTAGCCATCCAGGGTGTGGACTTGCTGCACCGGCCTTATGTCTACCTCTAGCCCTTTTTCGTGCAGGACAGCACCGGTAGCTTCGGCCACCTCGTGGGTAGAGCCATAGCGGGTAGCAAAAGTTACCAGAACTTTTATTGCCATAATAGTTACCTCCATTTTCAACCTTCACCGAAAAACAGGTGAGGTTGCTGTCTTTGGGTCATTACCGGAACCGTCCGGCAAAGGCTCGCACATCACAGGCGGTTGAGGGACCGGTCATGGGTAATCCGTGGCCGCCCGCGAGGATTCGCGGTTCCAACCGGGCGATACGGCCAACCGACTCTTTAGCCGCTTGCCAGCACCAGGTCGTGTACCATGGTGGTCCAGAGACACGCGGGTTGTTTCGCGAAAGACTCCATAATAAGAAACCCTTTGCGGAATTCAAATTTATCGTTAGGAGCGCATCACCTGCGATTAACACCCGGTCAGCCGGGCGGAAGAAGGCGACGTGGCCTGGGGTGTGGCCCGGCGTCGGGATGTAATCCCATTCCGGCAGCCCTGGCAGCCCTTTCCCTGGTTCAAAAGCGCGTACAACCCCCTTTAAACTCGATCCCGCTAGCATAACCTCCCGCTTTCGCCCTGGCATCGCCCGTACCAGTGGCAGGATGAGCCACTTATCCAGGGGTGGTGGGGTCCAGCGACCCGCTGCTGTTGTGTAATTATGATAGGTTGCGAAGAAATTGGAGCTGTCCGCGGTGGCAAATGGTAATTCGTCCGGGTGGACATAAACCGGGCAGTTCCACCCCTGGGCCAGTTCGAGGGCGGAACCAGCGTGATCAGGATGGACATGCGTCAAAAGAATCGCGGTCGGAGGTGTTTTTGCGCCGAATAATGCTTCCGCCGCCTCTCGGATTAGCGGGCCGCAATGGGCGGAGGCGGAATCTATCAGGACCCAGGAAGATGCAGAACCGGAGCGCACGAAATAGACATTTGAGCGCATGATCCCTTTCCCGGTCTCAATGTAAAACACACCGGCAGCGATTTCCCTTGCTTGTAAACCCATAAGCAAGCTTCCCTTCTTCATACGGAACCTTCCACCGGGCATACCGGCGAAATCGAAAAAGGCTTACTTTACGCCTGGTGGGGCTGGCCGTGACGCAACCTACCTGATAGGGCTTTGGCGCGTTGGAATAAGACGGACCAACAAAGGTATTCTTCCTGGGGCTTACCTTCATACCGATGGGACAGGCTGGTTTACCCTGGAGTCAGGCTGGGCTATTTCCCTGTTACTGCCTTTTCCCTTTGGCCTGGCTAAACCTTTCCCCCGGCCTCGGTTTGGAGAACCAAGCAGGGAAATACCGGCACCTACCAGGAAACCAAAATCGTACCAGCCTCCGCTTCGTTTTGTGTCATAAAGAGGATACTGTTTCCAGCCGCCAAATACGTGAGCGATAAGCACCACCCAGGCGGTAATTCCATTCCAGAATCCCCGCAAGAAATTTTCCCAGGCCATAATAATCTCCTCTGGCAGGCCAATTCCTGCCCAACTTAGAACCTAAAAATTTATTCGAAAGGAATTTATCCCTCTCTTGCACCTTACAGCGCCGGTGTTAAAAGGCGGGTATTGTTGGGTTAAAAGAGAATAGAAATAAGGTGATTCGGCCAAATTAATCCGGGCTTAAGGAGTAAAGGTGCTGCCGAATGATTAAAGATTGTGACTTTAACTCTCCATTTACTGGTTTGTACCCGTTTCTTAAGCTGTAAATGTTACTATGAAAATGTGAGATAAATCAGGGAAGGGAGGTTACCTATGATTAGAACAATCGTGGTACCGGTAGACCGGACTGAAGAAGCTAAACCGATACTTAATATTGCGGCCTGGCTATCTCTCCTTTTGGGGGCCAGGGTGCGGTTACTTGGCATTTCCAACGAAACACCTCTATCAGTCAAGGAAATTCATCCTCCTCACGGGGATATAACTCTCCTGGAAGGTTCCGATGTGTACCGGGAGCGCCTTAATAACCAGTTACCTTATCCGCTCTACCTCCAGGAAAAAGCTGAAACACCGGTTGAAGAAGTAACGTTTTCTTCCGAAGAAGAACAGGACATGGAAAATTACCTGTCCCACCTTCAAGAAGAATTAACCGGTTCGTACCTTCACTACGTTTTGCCGCCGGGCCGGGTTAGCAGTTGTATTGAAAAAGGCCCGGTAGCGCAAGCCTTAAAAGACCTTGGCCGGGAAGAACCGATTGACCTGGTGGTTTTACCATCTCACCGGGAAAATGTGCTGCACCAACTCCTGTTCTCCAGCCAGCCCAACCGGGTTGTACGCCAGGACCAGCTTCCGGTGCTGGTAGTTCCCCAAAACTTTAAATTGTCGACGCTCAAACAATTTATGAACGATACCCTGCTGGTCAACTTGAAACTCTATCTAAAACCGGCAAAAAGTCACCTGTTGCTTACGCTTGACGGTACCGCCCAGGCTGAAGCGGCTCTACCTTTGGCCGCCGAATTAGCAAGTAAGATGAAAGGCCAGCTTTATCTTCTTTTGGTTCTACCTTTGGACAATCGGAAAGTCTATTTAGACCCGGAAACAGAACAGCCCCTCAAGGTGGATGCCGACCCGGTTGAGCAGTACGCATATGCCCACAAATATCTATGCCATGTCCAGCAGGGTTTAGCTGACCGGGGTATTAACTGTCGCCGGATAATCCTGGAAGGTAAACCCGAAGAAAGGATTATCGAAACTATTGAGAAGACCCGGCCTATTCTGACCATACTAGCCACGCATGCCTATCCAAGGATGGAGCAGGTACTACTGGGTAATATAGCGGAAAAAGTAATTAAAGAATGTAATCGGCTGGTCTTACTGGTTCCAAATTGGTACCAATTCGAACCGGGGGAGTCATTTGAAGTGGGAGAAAATGTTGAGAGTGAGGAATTACAGAAAGCGAAATTTAGTTAAATAGATTTACCCGAAGTGGGCCAAAGTTTCTAGAAATTTTGGCCCTGGTGACTAAAGGCCAGAAGAGGTGTTCTGGCCCTGATAAGGTGAAGGCGGTACCGGCCGTGAAAGAGGGCGCTACTTCTTGCGTAAGTTTTTTTCCGCCTCCTTGCGTTTGCGGGCAGCCCTGGGACCAGGTTTAACCCCAACCCCTTCTTTTACCTTCGTAAACGACTTAGCTCCTTGTTTAGCCTCTTCTTTGCGAGGAGTTTCAGCTATTCCTTTCCTGGAAGTCTGGCTCTTTTCTTTGGAAGGAATTTCAACCCTTTCTCGCTCTTTTTCTATCCGAGGAGACCCTTCATTTTTTGCCCGGCGCGGCTGGGTATACGATCGTTCTTTGTGGGGTGCGCGCACGACAGAAACAGCCCTGCTATTTTCGCCGTTCCCAACGCCATTCCTTTCTGTTTCTCTCTCGCTTCTTGGTCCAGTTTTTTCCCGGTCTGGGTTGACCTGGCCCGTTTCTTTCCAACTTTCGGGAAATGGTCCAGCCAGTGTGGGCAGAACTTTCTTATTGCGAATCCTTGTTTCCTGGGTGGCCCGCATTACCCGGTTAGCTTCGCTGCTTGGTACATCCACAGAGGTAAAATCGTCATGAATTTCGATGGCCCCGATAGAACGACCGGGGATATTTCCTTCGTTAGCAATCGCCCCCACAATATCGCCTGGCCTGACACCGTCGTTCCAGCCGACTTTCAGATAAAGCCGGCTCATTCCTCGCTCGATGCCAGTGCCAGGTTGGCGCTCGCTCTCTCGCTCTCGCCGCAACCGTGAAGCGGGCCGGTCGTAATCCACTTCGCTATCTTCGAACCCGGCCAGTTTATCTTCGGTTTCTTCCGTAGCCGGTCCGAGCAGCATTTTGAAAGCCGCCGCCGCAATTTCAGCTGGACTAAATTCGTCGGCCAATTCTTCGACCAAAATAAGGAAACGTTCTAACCCGGCCTGATTGAGAGTGTCGCGAATACTATCTTTGAACTGCTCCTGTCTTCGCTCGATCACATCCTCAATGGTGGGCATGGGCATACGCTGCAAACTCGCCCCGGTCACCTTTTGTATCATCTGCCACAAACGGCGCTCGCGGGTCGTCACAAGGGTGATAGCGCAACCCGTCCGGCCTGCTCGTCCGGTGCGTCCTATCCGGTGAACATAGCTTTCCGGGTCCAGCGGAATATCATAATTTATGACGTGTGAAACGTGATCTATATCCAGACCCCTCGCCGCGACATCAGTCGCAATCAATAATTCTACTTTCTCTCCCCGGAACAGAGCCATAACCCGGTCGCGCTGGCCCTGGTTCAGGTCACCGTGTAAAGTTTCCGCCGAATAAGCCCGCGCTGACAGGCGCTGTCCCAGACTATCTACTTCGAGTTTGGTCCGGCAGAAAATGATAGCCGATGTTGGCCGCTCATAATCTAGAACGCGGACAAGGACCTCAAATTTGTCTCTTCGTCCGACTTCATAATAAACCTGGCGTATCTGGGGAACTGTTGTTTGCTCAGCCTTAATTGTAATGCGCTGAGGTTGCTGCATATATCTTTTAGCCAGGTTAGCAATCTGGGTCGGCATTGTCGCCGAAAACAGCGCCATCTGGCGATCTTCCGGCACCTCTTTCAGAATCGACTCAATATCCTCCACGAAACCCATATCCAGCATTTCGTCAGCTTCGTCAAGCGCGATAAACTGGACCTTTTGCAATTCCAAAGTGCCCCGCCGAATATGGTCCAACACCCGCCCCGGCGTTCCAACAACTATCTGCATCCCCTGGCGCAAGGCCCGTAACTGCCGTTCTATCGGCTGTCCGCCATAAACAGGTAAGACCGATAGACGCCGGTATTTCCCATAAGAATGAAAAGCCTCGGCGACCTGCATGGCCAGTTCGCGGGTGGGCGTTAAAATAAGAGCCTGGGTAGCACGCACATTTTCATCCAGCTTTTCAATGATGGGCAGGGCGAAAGCCGCTGTTTTACCCGTGCCGGTCTGCGCCTGGGCGATTACGTCCTGGCCCTGAAGCAGCAAGTTTATAGTCTGGGTTTGAATGGGGGTTGGTTCTTCATAACCAAGTTCGTTAAGGGCTTTGAGAGTTAATTCGCTCAGGCCCAATTCAGTAAATGTAGCAGTCATCTGGTGTCCTCTGTCCTCCGTCACACAACCTGGTTTCTAACCTGTATTCCTCATTGGGAAACCAAATTATTGTTGCTGGCCTCATTTCAATAATCGAGGCAAAAAGAAAATTCATGTCCGGGTAACGCCCGGTCTTTTATATACTTCAATCCGAACCGGTATCAAGCTTCTTGTGAAAGACTACTGCCTAAAACACACCCCTTATGGTTTTATGGAATCTCTCGCAAACTCCGTCGGCCTGAAGACTGTAAGCCCTGAAGTTGGAGTGAGTAATGGTCACAATTGCCAGGTAAAACTCACCTGCTCCTCTCGTAATTGTGTAAAGCCGGGCTTAGACCTTCTAATTTAATCCCCTTGCACGACTCTTAAATAAACTCTTAACCTGGCTTCACACATTTTTAGAAGGAGAAATGGGTTGAAACAAGAAGAGGAAGGCAAACACATTGCCACCTAGGGGTAATATACCTTCGCCAAAAACCCGCTACACCAGGACATATAAAATATATGAACCAGAGTCTATTATAGCATTTTTATCTATCTTCAACCGTTCTTAACTACCCGGCCTACTATCAAAAGAATGCTTCTGGTCTTTTTACTTCATCACTTATTAAACCTTCTAAATCCTGTCCGAGAAGGTAGTAGATTACAGTATATCTTTCGCTGCGCACGGAATGACAAGTTTTCATCCGTACTCATCTAAAAGTTGGGGCTGATTTGAGAAGCAACCTGGTTTTTTTTGAGTTTGATACGAGAGCTTCGCGTTTCCGGTCCAGGAATTCGGTCTTTAATCATCTAAAGCCCGGTAAACCAGGCTGCGAAAGTCCTGTTCAATTTTGAGTTGGGGCTGGGATTGCCGGATTGTCATCATGGGTATGATTTTCTCCGCGGGATTATTTAGCCAGTTTGTCCCAGGGGCGCTTTCCCAGCTAATAGAGACCACATTTGGCCCCAGCCCCTGGTATCTCGGTAATAATGCTTAACCCGAAACCCTGAGTTTCTACCTGACTAATTGTGTGAAATCGAACTCAGGCTTTACACAATCACTAAATGACGGTAGCCTGTTCGAAATTCAAAGGCTGCTTGTTGTTGGGAATATCTTTTTCGACCCTGGCGATTGTTCTTTTTATCCAGTCCACGTAAAGGTCGGCAGAGGCGGCTCCATTCTCGTGGAGTATATCAGCGAAATAAATATAGCGTTCCTTGTCAATATTTTCATTGAAGGTGGGCACGTCAGCGTGACGGTTGCGGTTACGATACTGGGCAATCTGGTTCTGGCGGAACTCCAGTTCCCCCCGCAGAAAATGCAAAATAGTTTCCTTATCCAGCAAAGACGCGAAGTGCAACCGGGCGGTCAACTCACTTTCCTGGAAGCGGAAACTTGGTTTTAGCGGAGAATATAGCCATTTTAAAAACTCGGCTTTCCCGGCAGCTGTTAACGAATAGGTCTTGGTATCCGGCCTTCCCTCGCGTTCTTCCTCGACAAAGGTAGTCCAGCCCTGCTCCTGCATACTTTTGAGGGTGCGGTAAAGCTGGCTGAAATGAATCGGTTCGCGGGAAAAGCGCCCTTCGGTGTCAAAGTATTTTTTTATATCGTAGCCGGTATAGGACTTGAAACATAACAAACCAAGAATGAAGTGTTCAAGTTTCATGTAAGTAGCTCCTAAATCTGGCGGCACATTTGTTTGTCAGGTGGTTTTAAATTTTTATATAAATCGATCTGGCCAAACAGCCATAGTACACTGTTATATATAATTTCTCGAATATGACTATAGGCCAATTAATTTACCCTGTCAAGATTGGTTTTTGCAAACTGCCCCAAATTGCCCAATACTCCCATTTTTTAAACAAAGGAATGAACAAACCCCACTTTTTATTGGATTGTTGACGCCAACCTCCGGCCAGGCCGTTTGTGCGACTTCACAAACTAATAAAATCATTTTAGTTTTTTTTGCTAAAACCTATTGACAGCTTTTTTCTTTAAAGCTATAATCCCTCCAAGTATATAACAAGTTATATATAACTAACGCAATAACCATTCCTAATCCAAACGTATTCCGAAAATCTTATCCAGGTAACCACAAGCAAATAATTTAATTGGAGTGCAAAGATGCGCTATATCTTGCGCCGCTTAGGCTTTTACCTTTTAGCTTTCTGGGCTGCCATTACGCTGGACTTTTTTCTGCCACGCTTACTGCCAGGTGACCCGGCGGCGACTATCCTTGGCTCTGGCGGTCAACTCGACCCGTCCCAGGTCCAGGCCCTCCGAGAGGCCCTCGGTTTAACCGACCAACCGCTCATTTTGCAGTATTTCACCTACCTGACCCACGCCATCCGGGGTGACTTTGGGATTTCCTTCTCGAACTTCCCGGTCCCGGTCATTACGGTAATCCTGACCGGGTTGTGGTGGACCTTGCTGCTGGGGGGTAGCTCGGTCATCATCAGCTTTATCATTGGCAACCTGATAGGCATTTTTGGCTCCTGGCGGCGGGGTGGTGCGGTGGATAGCTTTGTGCCGCCCCTGCTGGTGCTGGTGGGGGCGTTCCCGCCCTTCTTTTTGGGCCTGTGCGCGATCTACCTGCTGGCCTTTCAACTCCACTGGTTCCCGACCCGCCACGCCTACGAGGACACGCTCGTCCCTGGTTTCGACCCGGCCTTTTTTGGCAGCGTCATCACGCACATGCTGTTGCCGGTAATCGTGCTGGTCTTATCCCAACTGGGCGGGTGGGCGCTCGGTATGCGCAACACCATGGTCAGCGTCCTGGCCGAAGATTACATTACGATGGCCGAAGCCAAGGGCCTGACCCAGAACCGGATTATGTTCCGCTACGCCGCCCGCAACGCCATGCTGCCCAGCGTGACCGCCTTCGGGATTGTGCTGGGGTTCGTCCTGAGCGGGCAACTCCTGATCGAGCAGATTTTCTCCTATCCCGGCCTTGGTTTTCTCTTAATCAGCGCGGTCCAGAAGCTCGACTATCCTCTCATGCAGGGACTGTTCCTGATGATTACTTTCGCGGTGCTGGTCGCCAACTTTATCGTGGATATTGTCTATACCCGCCTCGACCCCAGGGTCCGGGCCGGTTAGGGCCAGGTAAGGAGAAATAAAAGATGGAAACTCACAATAAACCGGCTCATTTCGAGCAGCAAACTCCTTCACCTGAGACCGTGGATGGGCCGGTTGCTGGCCCCGAAGGCGCGGCAGAGATGCCGGACCGCCAGGATTTACCCGTCGAAGTCGAGGGCACTCCCGCCGGGCAACTGTTAGTGGCAGCCCCGCCACTGCCGGTACCGGGCCGCCAGCGAATGGTCTGGCTGCGAACCCTGCTCAAGAACCCTAAAGCCCTGACCGGTATCGCCATCGTGGGTCTGTTTATCCTGGTGGCCCTCTTTGCACCGGTTATCGCTCCCGGCGACCCGACCGAGTTCGTCGACTCACCGAACCTGCCTCCTTCGGCGGCGCACCTCTTTGGCACCGAGGGGCAGGGTAAAGATGTCTTCCGGCAGACCGTCTGGGGGGCGCAGACCTCGCTCTTTATCGGCTTTGTAACCGGCTTTATCATCACGTTGGTCAGCACCATTATCGGTATGACCGCCGGGTATTTCCGGGGCCGCATTGACGATATTTTGACCCTGCTTACTAACCTGTTCCTGGTCATACCGGGCCTGCCTCTCCTGATTATCCTTTCAGCCTTTCTGGCCCCCGGCACCGGCACCATCATCGGGGCGCTGGCCTTCACCGGGTGGGCTTTTGGGGCTCGTGTCAAACGGTCGCAGACCCTTTCATTACGGGAGAAAGATTTCGTGGCGGCGGCCCTGGTCAGCGGGGAAAGCAGTTTCAAGATTATTTTTACCGAGATTTTGCCCAACATGATTTCGATTATCATGGGTAGCTTTATCAGTTCGACTACCTATGCCATTAGCGCCTCGACCGCCCTGGCCTTTATCGGCCTGGGCAATGTCAGCGAGGTCACCTGGGGCACCAACCTTTACTGGTCCCAGAATAACGGGGCCATCTTGCAGGGGGCCTGGTGGACCTTTGTTCCCTCCGGGTTGTGTGTGGCCCTGGTAGCCTTTGGTCTCTCCTTTATCAACTATGCCCTGGACGAAGTGACCAACCCGCGTTTGCGGGCCGAGAAGGACTTGAACAAGGTTCTCAAAGGGACCGCCTTCCGCAAGACCCGCACCCGCGCTACCCCGGTGTTTCGCCAGTCGCAGCCCAATTCGAAGTGAGGTGCCAATTATATGGAAAAAGGTCAAAGCTACCAGCCAGTGATGAGCCAGGAAATAGCGCAACCGCAGACACAAGTAAAGGGTCAAAACCAGATTATGAGTCAGAGCCAGAATAACACCGCCTTTCCGGTCCAGACGAAACCTCTGCTGGAAGTCAAGGATTTGCGAGTCGAGTATCTCAGTCCTAAAGGGCCGGTCCGGGCAGTGGATGGCGTCTCCTTCTCCATCGCGCCCGGCGAAGTCCTCGGCCTGGCCGGGGAGTCGGGGAGCGGCAAGTCTACCATCGCCCACGCCCTGCTCCGGGTGCTGCGGCCACCGGCCCTAATCACCGGGGGCGAGGTTTATTTCAAGGGCAAAGATGTCCTTTCGCTGGCCGAACACGAACTGGAGGAGTTCCGCTGGCAGGATATTTCTATGGTCTTCCAGAGCGCCATGAACTCGCTCAACCCGGTCATGCGGATTGGCGACCAGATTATCGATGTCCTCGTCAAACACAAGAAAATTTCGAAGCGCGAGGCCCGTCTGCGAGCGGGTGAACTCCTGGACATAGTCAACATCGACAAAAATCGGCTGGATGCCTACCCCCACGAACTTTCCGGCGGGATGCGCCAGCGGGCCGTGATTGCGATTGCGCTGGCCCTTAACCCACCCATGATGATTATGGACGAACCCACTACTGCCCTCGACGTGGTGGTCCAGAAAGAGATTATGCAGCAGATTGAAGAACTCAAGGAAAAAATGGGTTTTTCAATCCTGTTTATCACGCATGATATGTCGCTGATGGTCGAGTTCTCCAACCGCATCGCCATTATGTACGCCGGAGAAATTGTCGAAATGGCGGCGGCGCGGGAGATTTTCGAGAATCCTTTGCACCCCTACACCAGGGGGTTAATTAGTTCGTTTCCGCCACTGGTCGGCCCGAAACGGAAGATGGCCGGGATACCGGGCGCGCCGCCCAACATGGCCGAGCCGCCCACGGGCTGCCGCTTTCACCCACGCTGTACGCAGTGTAGGCCGGTCGATAAGGTGACCCGCCCGCAGTTGCAGGAAGTATTGCCCGGCCACTGGCTGGCCTACCACGAAGGCATGCCCGGTATTAACCGGGGCCAGGCGGGACAGGCGAAATAGAGATAAGAAGCTTGTAAGAAAAGTAAGCAGCAGATGAGGCAAAGCAGCATGACACAATCCGTAGCGCCAGCCGAGCAGCGAAGCGGCAAAGGACCGGGCGAGGTAGTCCTGGAAGTACGTAACCTGACCAAGCATTTCCCGGTCGGTACACTTTTCCGGCCAAAAGCGGTCAAAGCCCTGAACGATGTTTCCTTCACGATTAGCCGGGGACAGGTCGTGGCCCTGGTCGGGGAGAGTGGGAGCGGGAAATCGACCACGGCCCGCCTGATTTCCCGTTTGATGCCGCCTACTTCCGGCGAGATTATCCTGCGCGGCAAGAACGTCCTTAAAACCGAGCCGCACCGGCCTTCGTTGAGCTATCGCAAGGAAGTCCAGATGATTTTTCAAGACCCCTTTGGTTCGCTCAACCCGGTCCATACTATCAGCCACCATCTCGAACGGCCCCTGGAAATTCACAAAATGGTCACTGATAAAAATCTCCTGGGGCGAGTCCACGAACTGCTTGAAACGGTCGGGCTAACCCCGCCGGACGAAGCCGCCCGCAAATATCCTTACCAGATGTCGGGCGGGCAGCGCCAGCGTGTCGCAATTGCCAGGGCCCTGGCGGTCGAACCTGAAATTATCCTGGCCGATGAGCCAATTTCTATGCTCGATGTTTCGATCCGCATGGGAGTACTCAATTTGATGGAGCAACTCAAAGAGGAGCGGGGCATCGGTTTTCTCTATATCACCCATGACCTGGCAAGCGCCCGTTATATCGGCGACCGGACGATGGTGATGTATACCGGGTACCTGGTGGAGGCAGCGGAAAGCCGGGAGTTGATGGAGCAGCCCGCCCATCCCTATACCCAAATGCTGATGGCTGCCGTGCCTAACCCGGAAGGTGGCCTTATCAAAAAGAAGGCGGAGGCGCGGGGAGAAATCCCTTCGCTGACCGACATGCCGCCGGGTTGTCCCTTTGCAGCCAGGTGTCCGAAGGTCATGGACATCTGTAAAAGGAGTATGCCCGGTCGGACCCAACTCAGTCAGACTTCGGACCATTGGGTGCGGTGTCACCTTTATGGTCAGGGCGAGGAGAAACAAGCCACGACTACTGCTCAGTTGTAGGTAGCAAGCGCAGGCAAATAATGGCAGCGCCGGTCAGGGGCTGGCGCCGCCGGTAAAGGGCAACCATTTCGTTTGCCTTACTTTTGTTGTCCAATTTTTATCCAAAAAGTGGTAATTTCATTTTTTTGTAGGAGGTACGAGTTGATGAAACCCAAAGGTCGCGTTTTATCTATTTTCGGCGTTCTATGTTTGCTAATGGGCCTGCTGGCAGCCTGCGGCGATAGCCCGACAGCCACCCAGGTCCCGGCGGCCACGACCGCCGCCGTCGGGTCCGCCACGACCGCCGCCGGGGCAACTACAACCGCCGCCGGGGCGGCTACGACCGCTGCCGGGGCTACCAGCGCCGCTGCTTCATCGAGCGGCGGGAACTCGGATGCCATCCTGACGGTTGGTTGCGGGCAGGCTTCGACCTGGACGCGTAACTTTAACCCCTTCGCCGCTCCCGCCGCGGTCAGGTTCCCGACCCTCTACGGGGTCTATGAGCCTTTAATGATTTACAACAGCGCCAAAGGCGAGTTGGTCCCCTGGCTGGCCGATAAGTACACCTGGGGCACCGATAACAAATCGCTCACTTTTACCCTGCACGATGGCATCAAGTGGAGCGATGGCCAACCTTTTACGGCCAGTGATGTAGTCTATACCTTTAATCTGCTCAAAAATACCGCCGGGTTATCGGGTACAGCTATCACCGCGATGAAAGGTACGAGTGCCTATGTCGATAGCGTCACCGCCCCTGACGCCAAGACGGTCACTTTCAGTTTCAAACAGGTCTTTTCTCCCGCGATTTATGACCTGACTTCCCAGGTAATCGTGCCCGAACACATCTGGAAAGACGTTTCCGACCCGGTGAAGTTTACCAACGAAAACCCGGTCGGGACCGGCCCCTTTACCCAGATAGCCAGTTTCCAGGCCCAGACCTACGAGATTGACAAAAATCCAAACTACTGGCAGGCCGGTAAACCGGCTTTCAAGGGTATTCGTTGCCCGGCTTTTGCCTCGAACGACCAGGCTAACCTGCAACTGGCCGATGGTGTGGTAGACTGGGCGGCGGGCGGTTTCCCCAACATCGAATCAGCCTACGTCGCTAAAGACCCCAGCACTCGCGGTTACTGGTTTGCTACGACCGGTGGTATCGTTTCACTTACAGTCAACACCACCAAAAAGCCTTTTGACGATGTGAACGTCCGCAAAGCCATAAGCATGGGCATCAACCGGGACCAGATTGTTAAAGTGGCCGTCTTTGGCTACGTCAAACCGGCTGACGTCACCGGTCTTAGCGACGGTTTCTCCCAGGTGAAAGTGGCCGATACCGCCAAACTGGGCGACTGGACCACCTTTAACGTCGCCAAGGCCAACCAGATGCTTGATGCTGCCGGGTTAAAGAAGGGCGGCGACGGTATCCGCGTGATGCCGGACGGCACCAAGATGTCGTTTAAGATTAACGTCTCCGCCGGGTTTGCCGTCCACGTCTCGGCTGCCCAGATTATCGTCCAGAACCTGAAGGCCATCGGAATTGACGCCTCGCTTCAGCAGTTGGACGTGGCGGGCTGGTTGGACCGTTTACAGAAGGGTAACTTTGATATGTCGATGGCATTGCCGAGCGGCACCAACTTCTACGCGGCCTATCGCACAATGATGTCTTCGGCGGCCTCGGCCCCGGTCGGCACCGATGCCCTAGGCGGCAACTATGGCCGCTATGTCAGCCAGAAGGGCGACCAATTGCTGAACCAGTATGCCAGCACCACCGACCAGGCCCAGCAAAAGCAGGTGGCCGCCCAACTTCAGCAGGTCTTTGCCGACGAAGCGCCCCTCATCCCGCTCTACCTGAGCCCGCTCTGGTACGAGTACAACACGACCCGTTTCACCGGGTTCCCTACCAAGGATAATCCCTACGTGGTCGGCTCGTTTGCCCAGGTGACCGGTTCGGCCGAGGCTTTGCTGGTAATGACCTCGATTAAACCGAAATAACGCACGCCTGGCGGGAAACCGTTGCTTTACCGGCAAACGGTTTCCCGCCGGGAATTCAATAACTTTACATAAGAACCCAGGAAAAACTAATGAAAGCCATTTTCGTCTGTTTTGATACCCTATGCCGCCGAATGCTCCCCAATTACGGTAATGACTGGATAAAAGCGCCAAATTTCGCCCGCCTGGCCGAACGCACCGTTACTTTTGATACGGCTTATGTTGGTAGTATGCCCTGCATGCCTGCCCGGCGCGAGTTCCATACCGGGCGCTACAATTTTTTGCATCGAAGCTGGGGACCGCTCGAACCCTTTGATGAATCGACCCCCGAAATATTGACCCGCCACGGAGTCTACACCCACATCGTGACTGACCACCAGCACTACTGGGAGGACGGCGGCGGCAGTTACCTGCAACGCTACCGCACATTTGAGATGGTGCGCGGTCAGGAGGGCGACCCCTGGAAAGGGCATGTAGCCGACCCTGAAATACCGGACGGTCTCAAAAAGCAGCGCGGCGAGATGTACCGGCAGGACTGGATTAACCGCTCCTACATGAAAAAAGAAGAAGCCATGCCCCAGGCCCAGGTCTTTGGGCTGGGAGCCGAGTTTATTCGGACCAACCGGGCCCAGGACAACTGGTTTTTACAGATTGAAACTTTTGACCCGCACGAACCTTTCTTTACCCAGCCCGAATACAAAAAACTCTACCCGCATAACTATACGGGGCCGCACTACGACTGGCCCGATTATGCCCCGGTCACCGAAACCCCCGAACAGGTCGAACACGTCCGCTATGAATACGCTGCCCTGCTCAGCATGTGCGACCATTATCTCGGCACCGTGATTGACCTGATGGACGAACTCAACATGTGGGACGACACCCTGTTAATTGTCAGCACCGACCACGGTTTCCTCCTGGGGGAACACGATTGGTGGGCCAAGGCGGTCCAGCCCTGGTACCAGGAGATTGCCCATATTCCGCTTTTTGTATGGGATCCGCGCAGCCGCAAACAGGGCGAACGGCGGCAGAGCCTGGCCCAATGGATTGATTTCGCTCCGACCCTGCTCGAATATTTTAACGTCCCTATCCCCGAAACGATGCAGGGTACCTCGCTCAAGGATAAAGTCAACGACGACAAGCCGGGCCGCCCTGCCGGTCTCTTTGGTATTCACGGTGGGCACGTCAATATCACCGATGGCCGCTATGTCTACATGCGGGCCCCGGTCGAGGCTGCTAACAACCCACTTTTTGAATACACCCTGATGCCCAACCACATGCGCAACCGCTTCGGGGTCGAGGAACTCCAAAACCTGGCCCTGGCCGAGCCTTTTAACTTCACCAGGGGTATGCGACCCCTGAAAATTGAATCGCGGGGGATGCGCTCGGCCCACTCGTTCGGGACGATGCTTTTTGACCTGGATAACGACCCTAAACAGGACAACCCCATCATAGACGACGAGGTCGAACGCCGGATGATTGGCCTGATGGTCGAGTGGATGAAATGGAACGACGCCCCCGCCGAGCAGTTCGAGCGGTTGGGTCTACCCGCGGACGGCGAGATAAGGCCGGAACACCTGCTCCTGGCCCGCCAGCACGCCCAGGCCCTCAAAGCCCGCGAGAAACGGGTGCCCCTGCCCCCTTACACCGGGCCGGGCGCGGTCTTTTTAAAGCAACCCCTCAAGGAAATAATCACTATTCCCGAAGGGAAGGCCCTGGTCGAGAAGTATTTCGCCTTCCTCCTGGATAGTTCTACCATAAAGATGGTTAGCGCCGCTTCTATTGAGCAAATCGCCAGCTATATGCCCGGTTCCCTGACGCCGGCCAGTATGGAAGGTTTTGCCAGGGAAATGGCCGACCGGGCAGATGGGGAGCTAAACGGGGCTACCAAAGAGGCCGGTAAACTCCAGGAGCGACTTTAAGAGGGAAAACAGCATGCCTAATTCTTCTCCTAACATTCTCTTTATCTCGACGCACGATATAAACCCAGACCTCGGCTGTTACGCCGGGGTCTGGCCGGGGGCGGATTACGCTCATACCCCCAACCTGGACCGGATGGCGGCTGAAGGACTGCTCTACGAAAACGCCTTTGCCACCACCCCGGTCTGCGCCCCTTCGCGTTCGGCCATTATTACCGGGATGTTCCCGACCGCCATCGGGACCATGCACATGCGCTCGAACGCGGTCCCCCCGCCCGAAGTCCATTGTTTCCCCGAATATTTGCGGGCGGCGGGCTATTATTGCACCAATAACTTTTTCCTCGATTACCAGTTTCAGTCGCCGGTGACGGTCTTTGACGAGAACAGTCCTACGGCCCACTGGCGCAACCGTCCCGACCCGGACCAGCCTTTTTACGCGGCCTTTCACGGCATGGTCACGCATGAATCCCAGATTTACGTGAAAGATGAGATTTACCAGAAAAATACCGCCCGCCTCAAACCGGAGGAGAGGCACGACCCGGCCCTGGCCCCGGTCCCGCCTTACTACCCGAATACGCCCACTTTCCAGGAGGCAGTGGCCCGCTATAGTGACAACATCACGGCGATGGACTACTGGGTGGGCGACCTGCTCGACCAACTGGAAGAAGACGGCCTCGCAGATAATACCCTGGTGGTCTTTTGGAGCGACCACGGACGAGGCTTCCCGCGCGAGAAACGCTGGCCTTACGAAGCCGGGTTGCACGTCCCTCTAATTGTGCGCTGGCCCGGCAAAATAGCTCCCGGCTCGGTCTACCAAACCCCGGTCTGCACGATGGACCTCGCGGCGACCATGCTCGAAGCTGCCGGGCTGGAAGTGCCGGGACACATGCAGGCCCGGCCCCTCTTTGACCGGGCGGGCCAGCTTAACCCCAACCCGCGCCCCTTTATCTTCGGCCACCGCGACCGCATGGGCGAAACCGAGGATACGGTGCGGACGGTCCGGGACAGCCGTTTTCACTACATGCGCAACTATCATCCTGACCGCCCCTATGCCCAGCACCAGGATTACGCCGAAACAACCTCGACCTGGCGGGAGTTACGGCGGTTCCACTGGGAGGAATCGCAATACCGGGGCGCGGGTATCGTAAAGAAGCTTCTGACGCCGGCCCAGCACCGTTTCATGGCCTCAAGCAAGCCGCCCGAAGAACTTTACGATATTCAGGCTGACCCCTACGAACTGGATAACCTGGCCGATAACCCGGCTTACGCCGCCGACATGGTCAGGCTCAGGCAGGCCCTGGACGAGTGGGAAGCCAGTTTCCCCGACCTCGGTATGCTGCCGGAAGAAGAACTTTTACTAAGCTGGCGACCCAACGGTGAATTCGAGATAACAGAGGTTCCGCTGGTTAAAAGTGAAGGGGGCCGGTTGGAGGCGAGTTGCCCGACCGAGGGGGCTTCTATCGGCTGGACAACCGAACCGCCCACCGACGCTCCGCCCAAATCGACCGGGCTCTGGAACTTGAACGACGAGCCGCCCACAGGGGGCCGCCACTGGCAGTTCTATAACGGGCCGTTCAGTCCGCCCCAGGCCGAAACAATCTGGTTTCGGGCGCACCGCCTCGGCTTTTTGCAAAGCGCTGATGTGGCGGTTAAATTAGGTTAAACCATTCAAGCGGGAAATTTGTCTTATGCAAACCATTCCACTCAACCAACCGGGGCAACTCCGGGACCGGGTCAAAGGACAGTTGGGGGTGAACGCGCCCCCTTCCTTTCACGTCATGACCAAACCACGGGGGGCTATCTGTAACCTGGACTGCGATTACTGCTACTTTCTTTCCAAAGAGATGCTCTACAAAGGGAGCCGGTTTCGCATGGCGTTGAACCTCCTGGAAGACTACACCCGGCAGTATATCGAGGCCCAGCGGGTGAGCCAGGTGACTTTTACCTGGCAGGGCGGAGAACCGACCCTGATGGGGTTGGATTTCTTCAAGAAGGCCCTGGAATTGCAGCAAAAATACCGTAGACCGGGTATGGTCGTGCAAAACTCCATCCAGACCAACGGTACCCTCCTGGACGAGGAATGGGCTACCTTTTTCAAGGAAAACGCCTTTCTGGTCGGCCTCAGCCTGGATGGTCCTCGCAAAATGCACGACGCCTACCGCCACGATAAGGGTGGTCACGGCACCTTCAACAAGGTAATGAAAGCGGTAAAACTGCTCAAAACGCGCGGGGTGGAGTTTAATATCCTGACCACCCTCAATGCCGCCAACGTGGAGCATCCAATTGAAGTCTACCGGTTTTTGCGGGACGAGGTCGGGACCGAATTTATCCAGTTTATCCCCATCGTAGAGCGGCAGAACAAAACCGGTTTTCAGGAAGGAACCGAGGTCACGGAGCGCTCGATAACCGGAGAGCAGTATGGGCGTTTCTTGATTGCGGTTTTTGACGAGTGGGTACGGCGCGATGTCGGGAAAGTCTTCGTGCAGTTATTCGACACGGCCCTGAATTCCTGGCTGGGTCTGCCCTCCGGCCTGTGCGTTTTTGACGAGACCTGCGGTACCGGGCTGGCGATGGAACACAACGGTGACATCTACTCGTGCGACCACTTCGTGGAGCCGAAACATAAGCTGGGCAATTTGCGGAAGTTACCGATGTTGCAAATGGTCGGCTCGGAGCAGCAGCGACAATTCGGCCTGGCGAAAAGGGATACATTACCCCGCTACTGCCGGGAATGCCCCGTGCGCTTCGCCTGTAACGGAGGCTGCCCCAAAGACCGGGTCTTGACCACGCCTGGGGGTGAGCCGGGTCTGAATTACCTGTGCGCCGGTTACAAGGCCTTTTTTACCCATGTCGACCGGCCCATGAAACTTATGGCGCGAGAAATCCGGCTCCGGCGCTCCCCAGCCAACGTGATGGCTATCCTGGAGCAGGAGGATGCTGTATTAAGGAATACTTTTTGAGCAGGCGGGACGAAACGACCCCTGCCCGTGTGATAGCGGTTTGAAATTCAAAGAATGTCACGTCCTGAAACTTAACTGGGTAGAGTTACTAACTGTAATTCCGCTCGTACCGTTAAGAGTCTCTTAATATGAGAGATTCGAGACCGCTGGTTAAATAAGAGGCAGTAAGCTCATTAAAAATGGTTGGAGCAAAAGGCAACTGAGGTGTGGTTCGTAATCAGTTTTGTTGTGGCCCGGCTCACCGGAGTCTTGCGCACCACAATTTCTTATGTATGTTTGACATAACTAAAGTAGCTATCCAAACACCTGGATAGCTACTTTAACCTTAATTTACCACTGATTTATAAATTCGAGCAGGCGGTTGACCATCCGGGTATATAATTCTTTGCCTTTTTCGGCGGTGGCAGCTTTAGTTACCCCGTGCATACCATTGGGCATTGCTTTTAGCGAGTTGGGTGGTAGCGTTATATCAGCAAAATTATTTTTGGGCGGGATATTGCTGGGCCATTGTTCGGTATCCACCAGTTCGGGCCGGAGATAAAGCATTACAGAAGTCCCGGCCTCGGAAGCGTGGCCGTGGGGGTTGTAATCCTCAAACAGGCCACTATCATAGCTGCGGGCAAAGAACCAGACCTGGATGGTGGCCCCCTTGATACCCTGGTCCTGGAGTTCACGCAGAACGGTGTTAATGGCGTCATTGTTCCCGGCGTGGCCGTTCAGGACGAAAATTCGCTTGGCCCCGGCCTTAACCAGCGATTGGGCCAGGTTCCGCAGGGTTTGCTCGAAGGCGCTCCGGTCAATCGAAACCGTACCCGGAAAGGCGGCCAGGGTCGGTGAGAAACCGAAAGGGAGCAGGGGCGTTCGCACCGCTTTTAGCTGGCGGGCCAGGTCTGCTGCCATCGCTTCGGCGGCGATACCATCGGTCCCGTTGGGCAGGTGGCCGTAGACCTCGACGCTGCCGAGTGGGATGATTGCCAGGTCGGTTTCCTGGAAGGCGGCCACGATGGTTTGCCAGTTAAGTTCGGAAGTCGGGTGTTCGTAATATTTTAAGGCCATAATTATCTCCTGTTTGGTTTAAGCGTGGGCGCTGGCCGCCGCAAATTCGTAAAGAATAGCGGCCAGGCTGGTTTCAAATTGGGCCAGACCAAAAACTTGCGCGTTGCCGTCTACGACAATAAATTCGTTGGGAGCATGCGAGCGGACAGCGTGACCTAGCCCGGCGGAAGCAAACGGCAAATTGAGTGGCGCCCGGTTGAATATCCAGAAAGGAATACTGCCGGGGTTGCGCGGCCAGACCTGCGGTTCCCGGCCCATCCTGCGGTAGGCGCTCATGGCGGCGCTGACAACCGGTGACGTTAGAGGGGTGGCCGACCAATCCGATTGGCCCAGCACCCGCAACTCCACGTCCGGAAAGCCGTGCCGGTCCAGGTGGCCGCGCAGTTTGGCGATAAGGTCGGAGGCTTCCTGGTTGGGTACGTAGCGCAAATCGAGCTTGGCCGTTGCTGCAGCCGGTAAGAGGGTCTTGATACCCGGCCCGGCATAGCCCCCGCTCAGCCCGTTGATATTCAGGGTCGGGGAATAAAAGAATCTGCGCATGAGTTCGAGGCCATGCACGTCCTCAATATGGCGGGTAATACCCATATCGAGAAAATCGGGATTGAAGCGGTCCTGGAAAGCGGCCAGGAGAGCGTCATCCTGGGCGGAGGGCGCCAACACGGCATCGTAGAAACCATCTACCAGCACCCGGTTGCCGTCCGGGCTGACCAGGGTCGCCAGGGCCTGCACCAGCCGCCAGGCCGGGCTATCCACGAAAGCCTTGTAGCAGCTATGAGCGTCGGCCCCGACCGGACCGCGCCCCCATTTCTGGCCGCTGGCTTCCAATTCCATCACGATGATGCCTTTACTCCCGGCCCAGAGTAAACCCTCACCCTGGCGGTTCATGTGGGTGTGGGGTGCGAGCATGGCATCGGCCCGCTTGAGGCGGTCGGCATATTTCTCGACAAATTCAGGCAAATGGCGACTGCCCAGTTCTTCCTCGCCCTCAAAGACAAACATCAAATTGACCGGGGGCTTACCATCCAGGGCGACCAGGGCTTCTACTGCGTTCAGGATGGAAACAAGCGGCCCTTTCTGGTTGCGGGCCCCCCGGCCCATCAGGACACGGCCAAGTCCCGGTTCGTCCACCAGGGCCGCTTCGAAAGGTTTAACCTTCCAGGCCGGTTCATCGGCGGGCATCACATCGTATTCGGCGTAAATGACCAGGGTGTAGGGTTGCCCGGCTTGCCATTCGCCAAAGACCACCGGGAAACCGGAGGTCGGGACGATTTCGACCACCTGGCAACCGATTTCACGCAGGAGTTGGGCGGTAGTTTCCGCGCCTTCCGCCATTTGCTGCCCGGTCGGTGAGATTGACGGGACTCGCACAAGCCGTTGCAAACGATTAATATGCCGGTCCAGGTTTGCTTCAATCCAGCCCTGGACCCGCCTCAATTGGGCGTCAAGTTCAGTTGTAGTCAAAATGGGTTCTTTCGATATTCCGGTTTTGTCTATTTTCCCTGCAAGGACGCCAGTTTTTCGGCAATCTCTTTGTTGCGGGCCTCAATCAGGCGATTAGCGCCCGACATTTCCGGCAGCGAAACGCCGGTCGCAAAGATGTCGCCCCGCGCCGCCATGCGAGCTTCGGTCGCTTCGAACTGGGGCAGCCATTTCCAGGCCGTTTCGGGGGAAAGCGCGATAACCCCGCAGTCGTCGGCAATAATCAGGTCGCCCGGATTGACAACAGTGTTACCGCAACGTACCGGGACATTAATTTCACCCCCGTAGCCGAGGACGCGTGTGGTCAGGCAGGTAAAAGCCCGGCCCCAGACCGGGAATTTCATATCTTCGATTTCGTTCACATCCGTGACGGGGCCGTCAATGACCGCGCCCACGGCTCCCCGGACCTGGCTGGCCCGCGCGAGTCCGCCACCCCAGCAGCTATGCTCTCGCTCCCCGGCCATATCCACCACTACCACGTCCCCCGGCTCAATCATTTCGGTTATTTTGTGGACCGCCGTGGAATCGAGGCTGACCGTCCGCACAGTAATGGCCCGGCCCACCATGTGCTGGCGTCGCCAGACCCCCTTTATTTCGATACCGGCGAAACCGGAGTTGAGAGTGTGCCCGGCGGTGGCCGGTTCGATTTTTCGGTAGCGTTCAATCAGTTCGGCGGGCAAAGCAGGCGGATTTGGGTTGATAATAAACATGGCAATCTCCTGTGAATTCCGGCCCGCGCCGGAACCGAGGCCGGGTTGCGGCTACTCGGCGGCCATGGCCGGGTACCTGGCGGGGACCGGAGCTATGCTTCGCCTGATGGTAAAGTCGGGTTTTAGCACAATCGGTTCGGCCACGCGCAGGGTTGGGTCTTCTATTTTTTGAACGAGCAGTCTGGCAGCGGCCCGGCCTATCTCGTAGACCGGTTGGCCCATCACGGTCAGGGGTGGGTCCAGGTAGGGCGCGAGCGGAAAATCGTCAAAGCCGACCAGCGAAACCGATTCCGGCACTTTCCGGCCAACCTCGCGCAGGGCCTTCATAATCCCGGAAAGCATGGGATGGTAAAAGACCAGGATAGCGGACACTTCCGGGTGGGTCTGCAAAAGTTCCATCGTTTCCCGGTAAGCCCATACACCCTCGGTATCGTCGAGGCCACTCGAAAGTTCGGGCGGGTTGGGCACACAACGCAAGAGTTCAGGCCGGGGGCGTAAACCGTAATCGGCCATGGCCTTTTCCATGCCCTGGAGCCGTAAAATGTTGGAAGTCGAGTTGGCAGAACCGTAAAGAACAGCGATCTGGCGGTGGCCCTGTTCGAGCAGGTGGCGGGTTACGTTCAGGCCGGCGTAGTGCAGGTCGCCCATCACGAACCCGGCCCTGGCCGGTTCATTTTTTACCTCGTCAAAAAGCCGGTTGATAAATACCATCGGGTAATGCTGGCGTATGAGTTCCACCATCACTTCGTGGGTCAGGCTTCCGGTCGAGGTAATGACGCCATCCAGCATCCCTTCCCGGAGCAGTTGCAAATTTTCAAGTTCGATTTTGGCATTGAACTTGGTATTACATAGCAACAGGTGGTAGCCTTTATTCTCCAAAACATCCTGGATGCCTTCGGTCAGGCGAATAAAATAAGGGCTTTGCAGACTTGTAATAATTAAACCGACCGTTTTGGTGCGGCCCGTAACCAGATTTTTAGCGGTCCGGTTTGGTACATAGCCGACTTCAGCCATGACCGCTTCGATTCTGGCCCGCACGCTTGCTTCAACATAACCACTCCGATTGATTACACGGCTGACGGTCGCCAGCGACACGCCTGCTTTTTCGGCAACTTGTTTAGCAGTTACACGCACTTTATGGCACTCCTTGTTGGCCTGGCGGCATTGCCCGGCCAGAATGTGTAAATTTTCAGGTTTATTCAGATTGGACGTTTGGTGAACTGGAAATTTTCTTCCTCGTTGTTAAGATTATGCCATATCAAACAGTACAAAGCTATATACGCTGCCAGTTTTAGCTCGGATTATTGTAGCTACTCAGGGTCGTTATGTAAGCGCTACCACATTAACAGGCAATTTTAGAATTGTCAATATGGATTGATACCAAGTTTTTTGATACTATTTTGGAACCAAGGGTATTGACAACCTCAAAAATGTATGGAATAATCAAAACACGGTGATGTGGAAGCGTTTACACATCTTTTCTTTTTATTCAGAGCTGCTCCACCTGTCCAAATATTTTCGTACAAGCGTTTCGGTAAAAAACTGGCCTCTCACCCGGATAGTTCGGGGGCTCCAAAAACCCTTTGGCTGCGCCCGGAGCGCCAGAACAACATTTTGTAATCAGATAAGCGTTTAGCGGCCTGTCCGTCTCCAACCTGACCCTGAATTTTCCGCCCGTCCCGCAGGACTGGCGTCATTTGCCATTCCGATTGGCGGATAGTTGTGGGTTACGGGCGGCAGGTTTTTTAAGATTAGGAGGAATGGATTTGTTTAAACCCAATTCCAGCAGCCGTAAACTGCCCGCAGTTACGGCCCTTTTGCTGCTTGTAATGGCGGTCCTGGCCGCTTGTGGTGACAACACAGCTACTACCGCTCCCGCTTCGACTACCGCTGCCGCGACGACAGCAGCCGCAACTTCGGCGGCTACCACGGCTGCCGCCGTAACCACTGCCGCCGGGCTTACTCCCAGCGCTGCTTCGACCACGGCTGCCACTGGTACTACCGCGCCTGCCGGAGCGACTACTGCCGCTGCCGGTTCGGGCGCGGCTAACCCTGGAATGGGTACCGAGCCGACCGTGGCTGCGGCAGGTAAAACCGGCGGCACCCTGAAATACGGCCTCTCTTCGGACCCGTCCGGCCTCGACCCCCAGATTCATACCGGCGCGGCCCCGGCAATCATCAAGACCCTGGTCTACGATACCCTGCTCCGCCTGGCTGCCGATGGCAAACCGTTGCCCTGGCTCGCTACGGGGTGGGAATCGCCCGACCCTAAAAATTACACCTTCCACCTGCGTAGCGGCGTGAAATGGCACGATGGCTCCGACTTTACCGCCGACGATGTCAAATTTTCCTTCGAACGCATCGGTAAAAAAGAGACCGGCGCGACCCGTTACCCCGATTTCTCCAATATCGCCAGCATCGCCACTCCCGATCCGCTAACGGTACAAGTGACCCTCAAACAGGCCGATGCCAGCTTCCTGGCGGTCCTGGCCGACGTGACCAGCTCAATTGTCAGCAAGAAGTTCGTGGAGGGCGGCGGTGACCTCAAAACCAAGATGATGGGTACCGGGGCTTTTACTTTTGTATCCCGCGAGAGCGGCGTCAAAATCGAACTCAAAAAGAATCCTAACTTCTGGATTAAAGGGCAGCCTTATCTCGACGGTATCAGCTTCATCATGTACCCGGACGACCGGGCTCGTCTTTCGGCCTTGCAATCCGGGGCGGTCGATTTTGCCGATTACATCCCCTGGCGCAGCTACGATGAAATCGGCAATGGCGGCCAGTTCGTGATGTACTCCAAACCGGCTACCGACTCGGCGGTTTTCTTCAACACCACTAAACCGCCCTTCGATAATGTGAAGTTGCGTCAGGCTGTAGCGATGGCGATTGACCCCGCTGCAATCGCTAAAGCCGTCTTCTTTGGTCACGCCGTCCCGCTGACCGCCGGGTTCCTGGTCCCCGGCACCTCGTATGCCGAAGGCCAGACCATGCCCTACAGTTTCGATACGGCCAAGGCGAAAGCTTTAGTCCAGGAAGCCGGGTATAACGGCCAGGAAATCGAACTTGTCACAACTTCGACCTATGACTTCCTTCAACAAAGCGCTGAAATCATCCAGAACGAGCTGAGCGCTATTGGTCTCAAGGTCAAAATTACTTCGGTAGACTTTACGGTTTTCGGCCAGAAATTTAACGCCAAAGAGTTCAACATGCTGACCAGTTCGTTTAGCGCGGCCATCCCCGACCCAAACTACATGAACCAGTTGTTCGCCAAGGGGTCGCTCTACCAGAACCGGACCGGTTTTGCGGATACCAAAATGGACGACCTCCTTTCGAAGGGCCGTTCTGCCGCGACTGAAGCTGACCGGCTACCGATTTACCGGGAGTTGAACCAGTACGCCCTGACCCAGTTGCCGATTATCCCGATTGTCTTGCGGGAAGAAGGTGAAGCCGGGGCCAGCTACGTCAAAAACTACGTCCGGTACGGTTCAGGTGTCTATGTCGAAACCAACCGTAGCCTGCTGACAGTCTGGATGGACAAATAGGTTAGTTGTAATTTACCGGAACCCGGCTGTTCAGGGGCCAGGGTTCCGGCCCTTTTCCTGGCATTCTCTCTAAGCACAACTCTCGCCCTGGTTCCTGCTCTACTTTGCTTGTAATTTCGGAAGTCTGGCATTAATCCTTAAACAGGCCTTTTATGATTAGATTTATCATCCGGCGTTTGCTGGTAACTGTAATCCTGGCTTTCGTGGTAGTGACAGTGGTTTTCCTACTGTTGCGGCTCATTCCAGGTGACCCGGCAGTGGCGGCCCTGGGTGAAAACGCCACCGAGGACCAACTTGCCGTGGCCCGCCAGCGCATGGGCCTCAACGACAACATAGTGGTCCAGTACGCTAACTGGTGGGGGAAAATTGCCCGGTTCGACATGGGTGACTCTTTGATAGACGGGCGCCCGGTCGGGGATGAGATAGTCCGGCGTTTGCCCCGTACTTTTGAACTGATAATTGCGGCAGCCCTTTTGGCCCTGGTGGTAGGGCTACCGGCGGGTCTTTTCGCCGCGACTCGCCGTAACAAACTGGGAGATGGCATTGTTACCGGGTTCGCCCTGGTCAGTCTATCCGCCCCGCTTTTTGTAACCGGCAGTCTCTTTGTCCTGCTTTTCGGGGTTCTCCTCAAATGGCTGCCGACCGGCTATGCCGACCCATCCGAAAACATGGGTAAGCACCTGCTCAGTCTGATTATGCCGGTAGCCGCCCTGTCTTTGTTATTGTCAGCCAGCCTGATTCGTCAGACCCGTGCCAACATGCTGGAAGTGCTGGGGCAGGATTACGTGCGGACGGCCCGGTCCAAAGGGCTGGCCCAACCGGTGATCTTACGGCGGCATGTCCTAAAAAACGGCTTAATTCCGGTCGCAGCTTCTTTTGGAATACAACTGGCCGCCTTACTGGGTGGCACGGTCGTCACCGAGGCGATTTTCAATTGGCCCGGTATCAGTTCGCTCCTGGTGACAGCGATTAGCCGCCGCGACTATACTACTATCCAGGGTCTTATCCTGGTTATCGCTTTGATAGTATTAATAATTAACTTTTTAACCGAGTTGGTCTATGCCTACCTCAACCCTAGAATTAGGTACCAGTAGCCAGGTCGAACCGGTGGCCGCGAAACGCTCAAATGTGCGCTGGCTCAATCCCCGGTTGGTTTTAGGTCTGCTACTGGTTATCCCTCTGCTGCTGATTGGTTTTATCGGGCCGCTGCTCAACCTGGGCGACCCGCTTGCGACCGACCCGCTTAATTCCCTTTCGCCAATTGGTGTCAACGGCCACCTTTTAGGTACCGACCAGAATGGCCGCGACCTGCTGGTTCGCATGATTGTGGGGCTCAGGACTTCCCTGATTGTGACAGTCCTTAGCGTGGCGATTGGCGGGTCGGTCGGTACCGCTGGTGGCCTTATGGCCGGGTTTTACCGGGGCTGGGTGGAACAGGTCATAATGCGAATTGTGGACGTCTTTCTGGTCTTTCCGGCTATCTTGGTAGCAATCGCGGTCATCAGTTTTGTCGGTGGGAGCCTGCCTAACTTAATCCTGGTTATTTCCCTTTTGATTGCCCCGGTCTTTGCCAGGGTAATTCACGCCAGCACCCTGGTCGAGGTGCAGCGTGATTTCGTGGAAGCGGCCCGTGCGGTGGGCGATACTAACCGCCGTATTATCATTACCCATATTTTTCCGAACGTAACGACACCCCTCTTCATCGAGTTGGCCCTGATGCTGGGGCAGGTCGTCCTGATTGAAGCCAGCCTGAGCTTCCTGGGGTTAGGCGTGCCACCCCCGGAGCCGACCCTGGGCAACATGGTTTCGACAGCGCGGGGCTACATGTTCAATGCCCCCTTGATGCTGGTCTGGCCCTCGATACTCCTGGCGGCCCTGGTGATGGGGTTTAACCTGACTGTGGATGGCTTGCGGGATGCGCTCGACCCGCGCACCAATTCGGCGAAAAAATAATCTTTGGCAAAACAAACGAGGTTTATATAACAATGACAGGTATTCAAATGGGCAATTGGCAGTTCACTAAACCGGAAGTAAAGGCGGAACACGGTGTCGTAACGGCAAAACGCCCGGCGGTAGCCCAGGTTGGGCTGGATATTTTGCAGCAGGGTGGCAACGCCATTGATGCCGCCGTGGCGATGGCCTTCGCGATAGACGTGGTCGAACCACCCATGACCGGGATTGGCGGCGGCGGTTTCCTGACCGTCTCGCTGGCAAACGGCGAAAGCTACGTGGTCGATTTCTTTCCGACCGCCCCCGGCGGCGCAACCCCCGACATGTACGAACTGACCGCCAACTTTCGGGCCGATAAACTTGGTTTTACCGGAATAAAAGATAATGCCAACGCCATTGGGGCCCGGTCGGTTGGCATACCGGGCGCGGTGGCCGGACCGCTCCTGGCCCTGGAGCGCTGGGGCAAGTTGAGCCGTGAAACTGTACTGGCCCCGGCGATAAACCTGGCTCGCGAGGGTCACGAAATCACCTGGTACGAAACGCTTCACTCGGCCAACCACCTTGATATTCTACTTCGCAATCCCGAAGCGGCCCGGCTTTACCTGCGGAACGGTAAACCGCTCCTGGCCGGGGCGGAAAAACCGAATTATCTCAAATTACCGGAGCTGGCTGATACCCTTGAAATTATTAGCCGGGAGGGTGCTGCCGGGTTCTACCGGGGCGAAATTGCCGAAAAGATTGTGGCCGAACTGCAAAAGGAGGGTTGCCAGATTACCCTTGACGACCTGGCAAATTACCAGGCGCTGGTCAAGGAACCTCTCAAACTGCCTTACCTGGGAACTGAATTGCTGCTGCTGCCGGGCGGTACCGGGGGGCCAACTATCGCCGAGATTGTGAATATCCTGGAAGGGTGGGATTTGGGCGAACTTGGCAATACCAGCCCCGAATATCTCCACCTTTTGATTGAAACCTGCAAGCTGGTCCTGGCCGACCGCCTGACTTACCTGGCGGACGAACTGCCGGGCCAGGCGACCACAATTCCCTGGCGGGAGATTGCCTCGAAAGAGTTTGCCGCCACCCGTCGCTCTTTTATCAAGGAGAAAGCCGCCGGAACCTACGAGCCCGGCAATCCCTTTAGTCAAGGCTCAACCAATGCCACCTACCAGAGTAGCGCCGATAGTTGTACCACCTATCTTTCATCTTTCGACGCCGAAGGTAACGCCGTCGCCCTGACCCAGACTCTTAACGGGTATTATGGGTCGGGAGTGGCCGTTCCCGGCACCGGCATTGTCCTCAATAACGCGATGGTGCTTTTCGACCCTCGCCCCGGTCAGGTGAACTCGATTGCCCCCGGTAAACGGCCTCTTTCGAGTATGGCCCACTTTATTGCCCGCGAACCGGGAGGCCGCAACCTGGCTTTGGCCGGGGCGAACGGTGGCCGGAAGATTATTGATACGGTGGCCCAGGTTCTCCTGAATATGCTGGCTTTCGACCTGGGAGCCCAGGCGGCCTGTGGCAGCCCTTTTATCGACCCGAACGGCGAAGTGACCCTGGTGGACCGGCAAGTCGGGGAAGCAACTCTCAACCGGCTCAAGGAATTAGGCCATAAAATCTCACCCCAGACCGCTACGGTCTGGCCCCGGCTTTCGGCCAATCCGAACGCCATCAAACGGCAGGGGCAATATATCCTGGGTGGCTCCGAGATTTTTACGCCTAGCGTGGCGGCAGGCTATTAAGTTCCGACCAGGGCCAGGTTTCAGCCTGAGGTTACCGGCTATACCAACCAGAATTAGGGCCCCGGTAAAAAGTAAATTGTTCAGTTAGTCACTGAATAATTGCGTACAACTTCTAAAAAAGAACGAAGGACTCCTGAGGATGATTTACTCCGCCAAACCGCCACAATTTCGGCCTGGGTAGTTATGTTTTCCAGGGGACGGTAGACCACATCCGAACGCTGAAAGGTCTGGATGGCGCTGGGTACAAAGGCGATACCCAGGCCCGCCGCCACCAGGCTTACAATCACATGAAACTGGATAGCTTCCTGGACCTTGCGAGGTTGGAACCCGGCCTGCGCGCAAATACTAATCATCTGGTTGTAAAAGCCAGGGGCCAGGCTGGGTGGAACCAGGATAAATGGCTCGTGGGCCAGGGCCTGGGGCGGTACAGTGTTCAACCGGGCCAGGGGGTGTTTCTCGGACAGTGCGATTAAAAAAGGTTCTTTCTGGACCGTCTCCTGTTCCAGTTCTTCCTCGAAAATGGGCGGGCGTAAAAAACCGATGTCTATAAGCTCGGTTTTGAGGGCCTGGAGTTGCTCAACCGTGGTCAACTCCTTGAGGGTTAGTTCTACGTCGGGGAACCGCTCTCGGAAGGTGCGGACCGCTGTCGGCAGAAAACCGTAGGCCGAGGAACCTACAAACCCGACTACCAAACGGCCCACCTCACCCCTGGCGGCGCGCTGAGCCGTTTTTACCGCCGATTCGGCCTGGGCCAGGGTGCGCCGGGCTTCCTCTAAAAAGATAATACCCGCCTCGGTCAACTCGACCTTGCGCTTGGTCCGCACGAACAATTTAACTCCCATCTTCTTTTCCAGCCTTTGAATCTGCTGGCTGAGCGGGGGCTGGGCAATATTCAACCTCTCGGCGGCCCGGCTGAAATTCAACTCCTCGGCGACCGCCACGAAATATTCGAAATAGCGCATTTCTAATTCCATACCCCAATTATATCAGAATTATATAAATAAGGTCCAAAACATATATTGGACAGGGCCAATTTTCTTTTTTATACTAAACCAAAGTTAACAAATCTCTGCCACGCACACTTTACCTAACTTCTGGAAATTTAAGCTGGGTTTCACCCCCGCTCCTTTTGGATTCATTTTGACCCTGGCGAAAAGGAGAACTCTTTCGTTGTGGTTGCGCGTGGGCGCGCAAATAACTTGAAACTCGTCAATGTAAGAGGAGAATTATGTCAAAGAAAATGACTGGATGGAGTATTGTCCTGGTAACAATGCTCACGATGTTGCTGGCCGCCTGTGGCGATAGCGCCACGGCCACCCCACCCGCAGCTACCACTGCCGCAGCCGGAAGCACCCCTGCCGCCGGGGCCGCGACTACTGCCGCAGCCGGAAGCACTACCGCTGCCGGGGCCGCGACTACCGCCTCTGCCGTTAAACGGGGTGGCGACCTGAAAATCGCGGTGTCGGCCTTACCTGCCCAGGTTGACCCGGTTGTCAGTACCCTCGGCACCCAGTGGCTGATTGCGACTCAGGTTTGCGAAGGGCTTTTCGCCACCGACGACAATTACGCGCCTCAACCGATGCTGGCCGAATCATCCAGTTACGATCCAAACGGCCCGACTTTTACCGTTAAACTGCGGACGGGTGTCAAGTTCCAGGACGGTAGTACCATGACCGCTGACGACGTAGTAGCCTCGCTGCAACGCTACGCCGGAAGCGCCGGTACCGGGGCCATTCTCAAAGGGCTGGTTAAAGAGATAAAGGCCACCGATGCCAGTACGGTCGTGATGAGTTTGAACCAGCAGACCGGGATTATTCCCGCCCTGTTAACCCTGACTCCCGCCGTCATCATGTCCAAGGCTTCGATTAACGGCGCCAATTCTTCCACCCCGGTCGCCAACCCGGTCTGCACGGGCCCTTACAAAGTAACCGATTATAAGCCCGACCAGCAGGCTGTCCTGACCCGCTTTGAAAATTATACCTCCCGCACCGACCCGACCAACGGTGCCGCCGGTGCTAAACCCGCCCCCGCCGATCGGATTATTATCGTACCCCAGAGTGAATCTTCCGTCCGGCGCGACAGCTTACTTACCGGTAGTGTCGATATTGCGACGGGTCTTCCTTTCGACTTCTATGATGCTCTCAATAGTAATTCAGCGGTCAAACCGGTAATAATTAAGGATAATCAATCCCTGACGATGGTTTTCAATACCAAGCAGGGTCCCACCGCCAATGTAAAATTGCGCCAGGCTATCTATTATGCATTGGATATGGACCCGATTATGCAAGCAGCGATTGGCAATCCCAACTTTTATTCGATTGACCCTAGCTGGTATCCTTTTCCGAACGCTATCTGGCACAGCACCAGCGGCGCGGACAACTTTGGCAAGTCTAATCCCGATAAAGTTAAGCAACTGCTGGCCGACTCCGGTTATAAAGGTGAGACGTTGCGCTGGCTGACCTCGAAAGATAATTTCAACGAATGGTATCTCCCGGCCCAGACCGTCCAGCAACAGCTCGACAAATACGGTATCAAGGTTGATTTGCAGTTGATGCCCGCCGCTACCGTCGCCCAGAAACGGACTGACCCGGCCAACTTCGAGATTTTCTCAAGCTTCTTGCCCGCTTATCCCGACCCGACTCTGATTCCTTATTTGCAGAGTACTTTCCCCGGTTTTTGGACTAACTCGACCAAAGATGACCTGGTGAAAAAACTGCAAACTACTTCCGACCAATCGCAACGGGTCGAAATCTGGAACCAGTTACACGCCTTGCTTTACCAGGAATTTCCTTACATCAAGTTTGGTACCGAAGCGGCGTTCTCGGCGGTGGGTAAAAACGTCATGGGATACAGCACCAGCCCCGCTAACGCTTCGGTCTTCTATAATATTTCACCCGGCAAATAAGCAGGAGGTCCGGTTATGTCTTTAGAGCAAAGCGACAACCTGGTGGTCGAGCAAGCTCAAACCCTGGATAGCGGTGAGGTCGAACTTCCCGCCGCTGTCCAACCCTGGACTACCTGGAAAAGACTCCGGCGCAATTTCACGGCGGTCTTTTCTATCGGTATCCTGGTAATCCTGACGGTCTGCGCCCTGGCCGCTCCGCTCCTCACCAACAACGCTCCCCTCACGATTGACCCGGTCCACCGTCTGCGGGCGCCCGGTGTGGAAGGTCATCTCTTTGGGACGGATTACCTGGGGAGGGATGTCTTTGCCATCGTCCTGTTCGGCGGGCGGACCACCCTGGTAGTGGGTCTGCTCGTAACGGCTATTTCGATGGTGATTGCTGCCGTCCTGGGGTTGCTCTCCGGGTTCTATCCAAAGGTTGACGCGGTCTTGATGCGGGTGGTGGACGGTTTCATGTCCTTTCCTAGCATCGTGCTGGCAACCGCTGCCGCCGGATACTTCGGACCGAGCGTGGCAACGGTCATCCTGGCCCTGACTATCGTCCTTATCTGGCCCTCGCTACGGATTGTGCGCGGTTCCGCCCTGGTCGCCCGCGAACTGCTCATGGTCGAAGCGGGCCGCTCGGTAGGCGTACCGGAAAGCCGGATACTCTGGAAATATGTCTTTCCGATTGTCCGCGCTCCCATCCTGGTCCAGACCTCCTTTATCTTTTCCGCCGCCGTCCTGGGCGAAGCGGCCCTTAGCTTTATCGGCCTGGGCGTCGACTCCAAGACAGTAAGCTGGGGCAGCGCCCTGACCGAGGCCCGCAACTATATCCAGAATGCCTGGTGGATTGCGGTTTTTCCGGGTATCGCCCTGGTGCTGACCATTTTAGCCTTAAACCTGCTCGGTGATGCCCTGCGCGACATCCTCGACCCGCGACTGGCAAGGAGGTAACGCACCCATGGGCAAATATATCCGGCGGCGTTTACTCCACGCCTTACCGACGATTTTTATCCCGTTAGTCCTGGTCTTTTTTCTGCTGCGGCTGGCTCCAGGCGACCCGGCGGTCCAAATCCTGGGTGATAACGCCACTCCGGAGCAAATCGCCGCCTTACGGACCCAATTGGGCCTGGACCAACCGCTACCTATCCAGTTTCTTTTGTGGCTAAAGGGGCTCTTTACCCTGCAACTGGGCGATTCGCTCTTTTTCCACAAGCCGGTCCTTGAACTCATCCCGGCCTACGCCGCCGTAACGCTCCAGCTAACTTTCTTCGCCCTGGTAATTGCCATGGTTATCGGGCTGAGCGCCGGTATTGCCGCCTCCCTCTTGCGCGGCAAGATTTTAGACCGGGGCATTATCGGGGTGATGGTTTTCAGCATTTCTTTGCCGGAGTTCTGGCTGGCGCTGGTGTTAATCTTCGTTTTCGCCGTAACTTTGCGCTGGTTTCCGGTGGCCGGGTATGTCAGCTTTGACGAGGGAGTGTGGGCGTCGCTGGCAACATTGGTCCTTCCGGCCCTGGCAATTGGGGTCCGGCAGGCCGCTCTCCTGACCCGCATGACCCGCTCGGCCATGCTCGATGTGCTGGACGAGCCTTATGTGACGACCGCCCGCGCCCAGGGCCTGCCCGAAGCCACCGTGATTGGCCGCTACACCCTGCGGACGGCAGCGGTCCCGGTTGTGACCGTCATCGGGCTTTCGGTCAGCTACTTGTTGAGCGGCGCGGTCGCCATCGAGTTGATATTTTCCCTGCCAGGTATGGGCAAGTTACTGGTAGACGCGGTGAGCCGCCGCGATTACCCGGTAGTGGAAGGCTCGGTGCTGACTATCGCCGTTACGCTGGTGGTGGTGAATTTGATTGTGGACCTGGTATACGCCTGGCTCGACCCAAGGATTCGTTTGAAATGACAAATATTAGCCAAACCAACCCGGTTTTAGATGTAAAAAACCTGGCTGTGACCCTGACTATTTATGGCCGCCCGGTGCCGGTTGTGACCAATGTGTCGTTCCAGGTCCGGGCCGGGGAAGCGGTCGCCCTGGTCGGTGAGTCGGGCTGCGGCAAGACCATGACCGCCCGCGCCATTATCGGGTTACCCCCTGACGGGGCCAGGGTCGGCGGTTCGATACAACTTGAAGGCCGGGAGCTAACGACTCTTTCCAAAAAGGACCGGCGCAAACTCGGCGGCAGCCGGATTGGATTTATTTTCCAGGAGCCGATGACCTCGCTCCACCCGACCCTGACTGTCGGGGCCCAGCTCTGCGACACCCTGCGGACGCACCTGGACCTGGGCCGTAAAGAGGCCCGCGACCGGGCCGCCCAACTGCTCGACCGGGTTGGTATTCCCAGGGCCACCGCCATGCTCGACAGCTATATTCACCAGTTATCAGGCGGCATGCGCCAGCGCGTCATGATTGCCCTGGCCGTGTCGTGCAAACCGGCCCTGATTATCGCCGACGAACCGACCACCGCCCTGGATGTAACCATCCAGGCCCAGGTGCTTGACCTGCTCAAAGAGATGCGCTCCGAACTTGGTCTTGCTATGCTCTACATCACCCATGACCTCGAAGTTGTGAGCGACTTCTGCGACCGGGCAGTTGTGATGTACGCCGGGGACATCGTGGAAGAAGGGCCGGTCGCCAGCATCCTGACCGCACCGCACCACCACTACACTCGTGGCTTGATTGGAGCTATCCCGGCTCACGATGAAGATCGCAAACGGCTGACCCTGATTAAAGGGCAGGTTCCGCCGCTGGGAGCGTGGCCAGCAGGTTGCCGGTTCGCGCCAAGGTGTCCTCGCGCCGACGAAGTCTGTTTGAAACACCCCGCTCTCGAACCATTCGAGGAAAGCGCGGTCCGGTGCTGGCACCCGGTCGAACTCAAAAAGAAGGAGACTTCTACCCTTGGTTAAGCAAACAACTGCTTCTTCTCCTTTGCTTCAGGTGGAAGACCTGGGCAAAACCTTCGGCCAGAAACCGCCGGTCCAGGCCGTCCGAGGCGTCAATTTCTCCATCGCGCAAGGCCAAACCTTCGGGTTGGTCGGTGAAAGTGGGAGCGGTAAATCTACCACCGGGCGGTTGGTGCTGCGCCTGCTCGAACCGAGCGCGGGCCGGGTACTGTTCCGCGGTAACGACCTGGGCAAACTCGGCAAAAAAGAGTTGCGCCAGGAACGCCGCCACATGCAGATGATTTTTCAAGACCCTTACGGGTCACTCAACCGCTGGATGTCCATCCGGGAAACCCTCGAAGAACCGCTCCTGGTGCACGGCCTGCTCGATCCCGCCGGGCGCAAACAGCGCGTGGAAACCCTTCTGAATGAGGTCGGTTTGCCAAAAGCAGCCCTGGATAAATACCCTCACGAGTTTTCGGGCGGGCAGCGCCAGCGTATCGCTATCGCACGGGCTCTCGTCACAGAGCCGGAGTTGATTGTAGCCGACGAACCGGTCAGCGCCCTGGATGTATCGGTCCAGGCCCAGGTCTTGAACCTCCTGCTCAATTTGCAGGAGAGCCATAAAATGACCTTGCTCTTTATTTCGCACGATTTAAGGGTAGTCGAGTTCATGTGCGACCAGATTGCCGTGATGTACCTGGGGCAAATAATGGAGCTTGGCCCTCGCAAGGCGATTTACCGGACACCCCAGCACCCCTATACCCGCGCCCTGCTCGATTCTATACCGGGGCGCGGCAAGAAAGAGTTGCCCCGGCTGAAGGGGGAAATCCCCAGCCCCTCGGCTATTCCGCCCGGTTGCCCTTTTAACACGCGTTGTCCGCTGGCCTTTGACCGCTGTTTCAGAGAGCAACCGGCCCTCTACGAGCTATCACCCGGTCACGTTTCAGCCTGTCACCTGGCCGAAGCAGAGGGACAACCGCAGGGCCGCCCAAATAATATCGCCATGTCACCCGGAACCGGAGCCTAAAAATGGATAAAATAAGTGTTAAAGCACCCTGCGGAACCCTGGTGGGCTGGCAGTTTGATAAGGGTGCGGCCTTTCTGGGTGTTCCCTACGCCGAAGCCCCTACCGGCGAAAGGCGCTTTCTGCCGCCCGTCCCGCTCCAACCGTCAGACCGGGAAATCCTGGCCCTCGAACCAGGGCTTTCGCCAGTCCAACCACCGCCGCGTTGGGCCAAACTACCGGCCCCGCCGACCGGCGAGGATTGCCTCAATTTGAACCTGTACACCCCCGCCTCGGACGAAACTCGCCGCCCTGTGCTGGTCCATCTCTTTGGCGGCGGCTTCGAGGGTGGGAGCGGGAGCGGCGGATTCCAGGACGGAATGGCCCTGGCCCTGGAAGGCGATTGCGTGGTCGTCCGACTAAATTTCCGGGTCGGCGCGCTCGGCTTTCTCTACCTGGGTGAAGCCTGGGGCGACCCCTACGGGGCCGGGAATGTCGGGCTGCTCGACGTGGTGGCGGCTCTCGAATGGGTCCAACAAAACGTCAGGGCCTTTGGGGGCGACCCTGACAATGTAACCCTCTTTGGCATTTCGTCAGGGGCTTTCATGATTTCGGCGCTGTTCGGAGTACCCCGTTCGAAAGGGCTATTTCACCGGGCCTGGCTCCAAAGTGGTTCAGCCTCGCGGATTCTCGACCGCCGGGTCGCCAGTGTCCAGGCCGCCGAATTGCTCGAAATCCTTGGCGTGAGTATCGGCGATATGACCGCTTTGCAAGGGGTGGACGCCCGGAAAATAGTTGAAGCACAATCAAAAGTGGTCAGCACCGATGTAGGCGAACGCAACGCCCCCGGTGGCCGGACCCTCGGCGTGGTGGACGACGGCCAGACCTTACAAGAGCATCCTTTGAGCGTTTTGAAGCGGGGCGACCGCCGCGAGGTGCCGGTCTTGCTTGGTACCACCCGCGACGAAACCCGCATGTGGTTCACCCTGGGCCTGATGCGCGAAGGGTCGCTGGAAGATTTTCAGCGAGAGGTCGTCCGATTTGCCGGACCCGAAAAAGGACCGGCCCTCTTTGAGGTCTATCGCAGGATACTGCCGGACGCTACCCCGGCCCGGTTACGGGAAAGATTCCTCACTGACGCCATTTACCGGGTCCCGGCCCTACGAACGGCCCTGGCCCAAAATGCGGTCGGAGGTCGAGGATATATCTACCGCTTCGATTGGGAAACCCCCGTGATGGGTGGGCGTTTCGGGGCCTGTCACGGCCTGGACGAAGGCTTTGTCTGGGGTGTAACCGACCCCGAGAAGCACGAGTTGGCCGCAGACACCCCGGAAACCCGGCACATCTCGGCAGAAATGCGCACGGCTTTGCTCCGGTTTGCCCGGACCGGCGCCCCGGGTTGGCCTGCCTTCGCGCCAGGCCAACTGGTCACCCGCTTATTCGGCGCCGCTGGTGACAAAGGGGAAACCCTGGCCGAGGTAGATGCTGCCTTTTTGGACGCCTGGGACGGCGTTGAGCGAAAATAAAGGAGATCTTGATTTTGAAAAAAATTAGAATCGGATCCGGGGCCGGATTCGGCGGAGATCGCCTTGAACCCGCTTTAGACCTGCTGGAACGCGGTAGCCTCGATTACATCGTTTTCGAGTGTCTGGCCGAACGCACGATTGCCCTGGCCCAGGAGCAAAAACTTAAATGGCCGGACAAAGGCTATAATGAATTGCTCGAATACCGCATGACCAAGGTCTTGCCCCTGGCGGTAGCCCATAAAGTCAGGGTAGTCACCAACATGGGCGCGGCCAATCCCCACGCGGCGGCCCTGGTCATCAAGCAAATAGCTACTGACCTGGGTATCCGCCAGCTTAAAATCGCGGCGGTTACGGGCGACGACATTTTCGACCGGCTCGATAACTACCGGGAGTTGCCGGTCCTCGAAACGGGTGAGAAATTTAACAGCCTGCAAACCAAGGCGATTTCAGCCAATGCCTATATCGGGGCGGCGGGTATCACCGAAGCCCTTCGAAACGGGGCTGATGTGGTAGTAACCGGGCGAGTGGCCGATCCCTCGCTCTTTGTCGGACCCCTGGCTTACGAATTCGGTTGGAGCCCGGACGACTATCACATGCTCGGTAAAGGCACCCTGGCCGGGCATCTTTTGGAATGTGGAGCCCAGGTTTCGGGCGGTTATTTCGCCGACCCTGGCTATAAAGAGGTGCCTGACCTCTGGAATGTCGGGTTCCCAATAGCCGAAATCTTCGAGAATGGTGATTTAATCGTGACAAAACTGACCGGGACGGGCGGGTGCGTCTCCCCGGCCACCGTCAAAGAGCAAATCCTCTACGAAATTCACGACCCGGCTACTTACCTGACGCCCGATGTCGTGGCGGATTTCTCCAGTGTAACCGTTAAAGAGCTTGACCCTGACCAGGTCCTGGTTTCCGGTGCGACCGGGCATCCGCGGACCGAGTTTTTCAAGACCAGCATCGGCTACAAAGATAGTTTTATTTTCGAGGCCGAAATCAGCTATGGGGGTTCGGGAGCTTACGAACGGGCCACCCTGGCCGGTGAAATAATTGCCCGCCGCCTGGCTTTTTTAAAAATCCCCGTTGAGGAGTTACAGATAACCTATATCGGGGTAAACTCACTCTACCGGGATACCATCTCAATTCAACAGAACGGCACTTTTCACGATTTTAAGGACGTGCGTTTGCGTGTGGCCGGGCGAACAGGCCAGAAAGAGGCGGCAGTACGCATCGGCTACGAGGTCGAGGCCCTCATGACGAACGGCCCGGCGGGTGGGGGTGGGGTGCGGGTCTACGTCCGGGATAATGTTTCTATCGTTTCGCTCCTGGTGCCGAGCGCAGATATTGCGGTGCAGATCGAGTATCTGGAGGTTTTATAAATGAAACTCAGAGAAATTGCCCATTCCAGGACCGGCGACAAGGGCAACATTTCCAACCTTTCCCTGATCGCCTACCGCATGGAGGATTACCCCAGGCTGAGGCAAGAAGTTACGGCAGAGCGGGTCAAAGAATGGTTTCGTGACATCGTACAGGGTGAGGTTATCCGTTACGAGATACCGAGCCTGGGAGCGTTTAATTTTGTCCTGAAAGACGCCCTGGGGGGCGGGGTTACCCGTTCGCTTTCGCTCGATGCCCACGGTAAAAGCCTAAGCTCAGCTTTGCTTGATATGGAATTATAACAGTTCATGTTGTAGCTTATAAGTTGGTTGTGTAAATTGAGTGTTCAGATTATCTTACGCATGGGTTAAGGCCTTTAATCTTCCAGCTTTATGATACCCTTCTGGACCGCATAAATCGCGGCCTCGGTCCGGTCAGTCACATTAAATTTTTGCACAATTGTGGTGACATAGCTCTTTACCGTACTTTCGCTGATAGAAAGTTTGGCAGCGATTTCCTTGTTACGGTCGCCCCTGGCTACCAGTTTTAAGACATCAAGCTCGCGTTCGGTCAGGGTAAACTCAATAAATGGTAGTGGTTATAAGTTCACATACAAGGATGTAATTTCAGTCGGAGAAGCTGCAAATGACTCAGTACCAACCTTTTTGGTGGCAGACCGGTATTATTTACCAGGTCTACCCGCGCAGTTTTAAGGATAATAACGCGGATGGAATTGGCGACTTGCAGGGAATTCACGAGAAACTGGGCTATTTAAGCTGGCTAGGGGTAGATGCCATCTGGCTTTCGCCGATATACCCATCGCCTATGGTTGATTTTGGTTACGATATTTCTGATTTTACAGATATTGACCCGCTATTTGGCGACCTGGCAGCTTTTGATCACCTTGTCCAGGAAGCGCATGCCCTGGGCATTAAAGTAATCCTGGACTTTGTGCCCAATCATTCTTCGGATGAACACGAATGGTTCAAGGCGTCCCGTTCTTCACGTGACAACCCCAAACACGGCTGGTATATCTGGCGTGACCCAGTTCCAGGTGGAGGACCCCCCAATAACTGGCTGAGTCATTTTGGCGGTAGCGCCTGGGAGTATGACGCAGGCCTGGGCGAGTACTACATGCACACATTCCATACCACCCAACCCGACCTGGATTGGCGCAATCCCCTGGTTCGCCAGGCCATGTATGATGTGATGCGTTTCTGGCTAAACCGGGGAGTAGACGGTTTTCGAATTGATGTGCTGCCTTTTCTGGTTAAGGATGAAAATTTGCGAGATAACCCGCTCAATCCCGACTGGCAAGAGGGCGCTCCTTATTATCTGCGTATTTTTCGGGTCTATTCCGAGAATCAGCCTGGAATACACCGGTTAGTTCAAGAGTTGCGCCAGGTTGCCGAGGAATACTCGGACCGCGTCTTGATTGGTGAAATTTACCTCCCTTATAAAGAATTAGTCCGCTATTATGGTGATAATTTAAGCGGGATTCATTTGCCTTTCAATTTTCAGCTGATTCTGCTGGCTGACTGGAGGGCGGAGAAAATTAAAGACCTGGTGGATAGTTATGAGGCTACCTTGCCTGTTGGCGCCTGGCCTAACTGGGTTCTGGGCAATCACGACAACCCTAGAGTGGTTAGCCGCCTCGGTCCAGGTCAGGCAAGGGTGGCCCAGATGCTACTTTTAACCCTGCGAGGTACGCCCACCTTTTATTACGGGGACGAACTGGGTATGCACAATGTTAAAATCCCACCGGAATTAGCCCACGACCCCCAGGAGAAAAGTTCGCCCGGTTTCGGGCGCGACCCGGCGCGCACCCCCATGCAGTGGGACAGCACCCTCAATGCGGGTTTCTGTTCGCCGGCAGCCATACCCTGGCTGCCCGTAGCGGAAGACTATCTACAAATAAACGTTGAGGAAGAAAAAGCCGACCCGGCTTCAATGCTCACACTGGTTCATGAATTGATTGGTTTACGCAAAGCGCAACCGGCCTTACACTCAGGGGATTATATAGCTCTAAACAGTGGCACCGAAAATTGTTTTGGGTATATCAGGAAGTGGGTGAACCAGGCCTTTCTTGTAATCCTTAATTTCTCCGACCAACCCCGGTTTTTCAACTTACCTGACGAATTCAAGCAAGGGCGAATTGTTCTATCAACTTATCTAGACCGTGAGGGCCCGGTTGGTCCGGTTAAAATTGAGTTGCGAGAGAATGAAGGCCTGATAATAGAGGTTTAGAATCCTCTTATTGGCGTAAGCTAATTAACAAAGCAAAACGCGTCTGTCTAAAAAGAAGACGCGTTTTGCTTTATCAGGTTTGGCTATTCATTCCGGTGCTTTATTGCCCCACCTACTTCTTGACGTTGTTCCAACCGGCCTGGATAGTTTGCAGGGCCTTGTCAAGGTCCGACGCGCCGCTGACATAATCGGTTACGCCCTTCCAGAAGGAACCCGCCCCCACTTCCGACGGCATAGAATCAGAGCCATCAAACCGAACAGTGTTTGAACTTGCAAGAATCTGGGCTGCTTTGCGGTCCAGGTCACTCTTATAGTCCGTTAGTACCACGTTCTTGTTGGGGGAAAGGGTCCCGACGCTGGCTTTAATATAAGGCTTTATCCAATCATAGGTAGTAGTATATTGCAAAACTGCCCTGACTTCTGGACGATCATGAAACATACTGAAGATGTCACCCGCAAACAAAACCGGTTTGCCATATTGAGGGTCAATCGGAGGGAGGTAGTAGAAGTCATAATCTACACCCGCTTTTAGCCCCGGGAAATTCTTCTCAAAGAATTGAGTGATAAAACTGGCCTGTTTGTACAACCAGCATTTAGGAGGATTATTAAACATAGGGTTCCCTCCGTCACCAACAGTAGTTGTAGCAATGGATTTGCGCCCACCGTAGACATATTTATCCTGGAACCAGATGTCCGACATTTTCTGGAAAGCATTCTTGACAATTGGGTCGGTGAAAGGCAAAGTGCCCTTAACCCATTTATCATAGTTTTCAGGAGAAGTAGTCCGCAGCATTATATCTTCAATCCAGTCGGTAGCAGGCCAACCGGTGGCACCCTCTGCGCTTATACCGATACACCAGGGGGTATCTCCATCCTTGACAATCTGGTCCATCAACGCCTGCTGTTCCGCCCAGGTAGTCGGGACTTTGTACCCCGCGGCGTCAAAAGCCTTTTTGGGATACCAGACAGAACTCTTGAAATTTATGTAGGTAAAAACGCCGCCGAGCATTTTGCCGTTGGGGCCGTTTACGGTGGTGGTATCAAGGAAGCCCTGGGCAAAATTAGCTTTTAGCCAATCGGGGTTGACAACTTTGTTAAGGTCGACCAGATTCTTGGCGTAAGTGGCTACAAAACCGGGTTGCGCTATATCTACTATATCCTCAATCGTGTTACTTTGGATCTTAACCACGGTACCTGCTTCCCCGGACGGTGGTTCGAATTTAATGGTAATACCGGTTTTGTCCTGGAAGTCCTTAAAGGTATTTAAGAACTGCTGGTCATTGGTGCCGTTCGTGTTAAAGGTAACTGTGGTTCCTTTGTACTTCCCGGCAAAAGCGTCCACCAGTTCTGGACCAACCTTGCTGTAATCGGTGGGGCCACTCGCCGCTGTAGCATCTGCGGCAGTTGTAGCTGCGGTTGACGCCGTGGTAGCGCTTGCTGTAGTCGAACTTGCAGCGACAGTGGCGTTAGGCGCTGCCGTTGTAGCAGTGGCGGCGGTTGAAGCGGCGGGTGCGGTAGTGTTGTCACCGCAAGCCCCCAGCGCTACTGAGAGAGCGATTGTTAGGATCAGGGTCAGGCAGAAGCGGTGATAGCTTCTTCTCAGCTTGAACATCTCTTAATCCTCCTTTGGCATCAAATGGTTAAGTTGTAGAAAGTGTAGTTTGTGGTTTTCTAAAAGCAATCAAATCGCCATTTACAGGCTCAGCTAATCAATAACGGTACAACCAGGACCGGCTTGTTTAGCAAATTAAGTTCACTTTACATAATCAGCGTTCGTCATACCCTTAGTCTTTAACTTACCAGGGCGACAAAAACCTCTAAAGGCTCCAGGGTCAGCCCTTCACCTGCCGGGATGGCTTTTTTACCCTTTTCCGCATCGCTGGAAAAAATTACTGTCAACTCCTTATTACCCTGCATCTTGAAATGAACTCTCTGCTCGTGATCGGAAAAGTTAAGTAATACCAGGCAAGTCTGCGGTGCAGCGGAGTCGTAACGCAGAAAGGCAAGATAGTCTTCACTCTCAGGGTTTAGCACCAGGTATTCACCCGCAACCAGGGCAGGGGTGGTGCGACGCACTTTTAGCAAACACCTGTAGAAGTTAAGAATTGAGTCTGGTTTATTCTCCTGGGCCTCTACATTAACTCCCCTGGCATAGTCAGGATTAACGGGCAGCCAGGTCTGCACGCCTGGCGGGCTGAAGCCGCTATTTGGCTCGCTACTCCACTGAAAAGGGCTCCGGCTGCGGTCGCGGGTGAAAATTGCCACCCTCTTAAAAGCCTCTTCGGCCCCGATGCCGAGTGTTTCGGTCATCACCCGGTAAAGATTTATGGCGCTGGTGTCGCGTAACTGGTCGGGTCCGGTCAATTCAAGGTCGGTCATGCCGATTTCATCACCGTTATAAATAAACGGCGTACCTTTGAGAGTTAATAACAAGGCCAGGTGCAGCCGGGCCAGGGCATCGTCGTGTTGCCCATCGCCGTAACGGTTCCAGAGCCTGCCAATATCGTGATGTCCGAGGGTGTTACAGGGCCAGGCTCCCGGTGGCAAATCTCCTAATCTTACAGCCTGATTGGCCCGGATACTGGTCGGGGTCAGCTTTGGGGTAGCCATCAGGGGAAAATTGAAGACCAGGTGCAGTTCATCATCACCACTGCCGTGATAAATTACATTTTCGTCCTCCCCTATCAAAACCCGGTCGCCCGGATATCCGTCCACCAGGGCTCTCAATTCTTTCAAAAGCTCGTGGATACCCGGCTGATGGGTCTGGTATTGCATAAGTTGTTCGTATTCAATCTTGGTCAGTTCATTTGCCAGGACAACCCCGGAGTCCGCGACCGGGTAAGTGTGGTCGGGTAAACTGGGGTCTTCAAAGATAGTCGCCACCGCGTCAAGCCGGAAACCGTCTACTCCCAGGTTGAGCCAGAACCGCACCACTTCCCACATGGCCTGTTTTAGCTGCGGGTTACGCCAGTTGAGGTCAGGCTGTTCTTTAAGGAAAGCATGGTAAAAGTATTGCCCGGTGGTGGGGTCAAGTTCCCAGGCAGAACCGCCAAAAATTGAAAGCCAGTTATTAGGCGGCCCGCCCGCCTTGATGCCATCACGCCAGATATACCAATCCCGTTTGGGGTTGTCGAGGCTGGAGCGTGATTCGGTAAACCAGTGGTGCTGGTCTGAGCTGTGATTGAGGACTAAATCAAGAATTACCCGGATATTTCGATCGTGGGCCTGGGTAAGAAAATGTTTGAAGTCCTCCAGGGTGCCATATTCAGGGCCGACCCCGGTATAATCAGATATGTCGTAACCGCAATCCAAAAACGGTGAAGGATAGTGGGGTGAAAGCCAGATCGCGTCAATGCCTAACTCGCACAGGTAATCGAGCCTGGCGGTTATACCCGGAAAGTCTCCGATGCCATCATTATTCCCATCGGCGAAACTGCGCGGGTAAATTTGATAAAAGACCGCTTTTTGCCACCATTTCAGGGAATTCAACTTTCAACTCCTGTTTTTAATCTGATTTTTCGTTGCGCCCGGATTAATTTTAGCAAGTGTTGTCGGTAAGATTAGTAAAATAGCACTTGATTTTAGTAAATTTGCACACATTTACTCCCACCTGATTGTCAGCAATACCGGGCGTGGTATATTAGTGGCAGAGTGTAATTTAGTGCTAAGGTGCGAAGTTTATCGGGGTTCCGGAGTGTCTTTAAGGAGTTTTCCGTGGCGCAAACAATAAGAGTCGGAGTTCAATCAATCCCTGACGACCAATTTTTTGTGCTGGCCTATACGGCAATTCAGCAAAGAGCCCGCGAACTGGGTATAGAATTAGTACCAGTAGATATTGATAACGTCGAAGTAGAACCGCTCGACTATACCGTGATTGTGGAGGGGCTGCTCTCCCAGGAACTTGACGCGCTTATCCTTTTGGAAATACCAAAGCCGTTGTTCTTGTGTATCCAGGCTGAAGAGATACCAATAATTTTTTTAGCCGAACAACATGCCTGCCGCGAACACAACTGCCCGAACAACCACACCGGGATGGTGGCTCCTTTCGGACTATATAGAATAACTCAAACCCTGGCCGATTTTGTCGCAAAGCAAATCCATAATTCAGGCACGATTGTTGTAATTGGCGGTATGGGTCAAACCGAGATGGGCGAAGATGGCCGTCCCAAATTAGCCTCCATCTTCGATAAATTTGCCGGTAATCAAGCGGTCCAATTACACCATATTCCTACTTCCTGGCGCTACGACCACGCTTATCCAAAAATTCTTAAAGAGCTAAAACAACAAAAAATTATTCCCGATGTAATCTTTGGCTTATCAGATACCCTGGCGCTGGCGGGCAGACAGGCCGTCCAACAACTTGGTCTTTTAAAAGAAAACACCGTAGTGGTTGGCTACAATGGTGACCCCCAGGCCCTGGCGGCTATCACATTGGGGAATATGACCGCAACCATCGAGACATCAGCTTTTGATTTTGGTATTCAAGCGGTAGAGCTGGCCTTGCGGGCAGCGAACGGGCAGGCTCTGCCCGCCCATTTTAGTTTCAAGCCGCGGCTGATTACTTCTGAAAATGTAGCCGAAGCCTCAGCCCAAAAATTGGTTGCTATGGCGGAATTACCCAATCAGCTTGTCGGAGTTGATCGTCTAAGAGAGCATCAGCGTTTAAGCCAGTTAGAAAAAAGTCTGAACATCAACGAACAAATTGGGACTATCCTGGAACCGGCTGAACTCACCCGCCATATCGTAAATCTTATCAGGGACAGTTTTAATTATGACCGGGTGGAACTTTTCCTGCTTTCGGAGCCGGACCGGTTACTGATCCTGGACGCCTCCACGGCGGTGCAGAGCGCCGTCCAGTTTGATTTGAATGAAGGTGCGGCCGGGGTTTTAGGCCAGGTTTTAAATAAAAATGAACTGATTTTTGTACCGGATATGCTTAACAGCCAGCGCTACAGGCCGGAGAGTCGCTTACCCACCCTGCGCACCAGGGTGGCGCTGCCGGTGCGGTTCGGCGGAAAAACCTTTGGAGTACTTGATTTACAACGGGATAGTGTCATGCAGCACAGCCGGGAACAACTCCTTGGCCTGCAACTCCTGGCCGACCAGGTTGCTATCACTATCCGCAACGCTGACTCCTACAGCGAAGCCGTAGCCGCCCGAAAATTAGCCGAAAAGGCCGATAAACTTAAAACCATGTTACTGGCAAACGTCAGCCACGAATTTAGAACACCCCTTAACATCATTATGGGCTATACCAGGGGAATCCTTGATGATTCAGGCGCCCATAACTACAACTTACCCGCCGGTTTGGTCACCGAGCTTAACCACATCCACACCAGCGCCGACCATTTACTCCACCTGATCAATGATTTGCTCGATCTCTCCCAGGCTGAAATAGATGAACTTGAAATTTACCCGGCGATTATTGACCCCCGGCCACTCCTTGAAGAAGTGTTTCTGAGTTTAGCAGACCTGAATAACGAACTACCGCAAAGCTCAAAAGAGTGGCAATTTGAAGTACCTCCCCGCTTACCGCTCATCCAGGCCGACCCGGTGCGGCTGCGCCAAATTTTGATTAATCTTCTTTCAAATGCCAATAAATTTACCCGTGAAGGGGCGATTACCCTTGGGACCGATGTCCAGGCACCCTACCTGCATATCTGGGTGGCGGATACAGGCATCGGTATTCCGGCTGACCAACAAGATCTGATTTTTGAACCCTTTATGGTGGGCCAGCCTTCCAGCCAGTATGCCAGGGAAGGTATCGGCCTGGGCTTAAGCATCACCAGCCACCTGGTAACCTTGCACCGGGGTAGCATAAAGTTTGAAAGCAAGCCCGGCCTGGGTACTACCTTTCATGTTCAACTTCCATTGCCTAATCTGAAAGGCAAGTTAGTTTCTTCAGCCACAGGTAATAAGCAGACTCTGGTCTATATCTCAAACCGGTCAGAATTTCCAGCCGAGATGGAACAGCTTCGCCAGCAAGACAACCTGAACCTATACCAGCTCAGGCCTGCCGAAGTCCGTACCCGGCTGCTAGACCTGAAGCCCACGATCTTAGCCTGGGATAGTACTAACCTTAGTGAAACCGACTGGTTAGCCATGAATTTCTTGCGGACTACCAGGCAACTGGCCGAACTACCGCTCATGCTCTATGGAAATATTTCCAGGGAAGGAACACTCACAAGCCTGAATAATATTTTGCTAAAGCCTTTTAGTGGTCAAACATTAGCTACAATGCTGGAGGCGCTGGGTCCAACTCAATTGCGGGGAGACGTACTAATCATTGATGATGATATAAAGTCCCTTGACTTTTATGTGCAATTGGTAGAATTAGCTATACCGGGTGCCGTTGTGCACCGGGCCGAGAACGGCAGGAAAGCAATTAACATTCTGAAGGAATTGACTCCCAGCCTGGTAATAGTGGACCTGATGATGCCTGAAGTTGATGGATACCAGGTAATTGAGTGGCTGCGTCAGAACCCGTCTACCCGCAATGTGCCGGTGCTGGTTGTAACCGGAAATTTACTTTCGACAAAAAATATTGAGCGACTTGATTACCCCAGGGTGTTATTTCATAGCAAAGATATTTTAGAGACAGGTGAGACAACTACTATTCTACAAAAATTTGGGGATGGAGAGGGCTTTTTATCTCAAACTAACAGCCTTTTAGTAAAACGGGCTATCGCTTATATCCATGAGAACTATAACCAGCCTCTTTCTTTTGCAGAAATCACCCAGGAGTTGGGGATAAGCAAAAACCAACTTGGTAAAATATTCCACGAAGAACTTGGTATCGGACTGTGGGACTATCTTACCCGTTATCGAATCAAAGAAGCCAAAATCTTACTAGAATCAACAGATTTAACCATCGCAGCAATAGCTTCCAGGGTTGGTTTTGATGATCAATCTTATTTTGGTAAGGTTTTTAGAACAATCATAGGTCAGACTCCCAAGCAATATCGTTCAAATATAAGTCGCCAGGGTAGAGAACTTCACATTAGTAAAAATTAGGCAGTGATGTTTCACCACTTTCAAGGAGTAGACAAAGCTGAGAAAAAAGATTGTATATTTATCGGGAAAGGAAAAATATGGGCAGCAAATATCCACAGAAAATATACAAGGCTGAATTCAAATGAGAAACTGTTAGGCTCCTCGAAACCAGTGGCAAAAGCGGGGCTGTAATTACCCAGGAGTTAGCCATCTCGGATAGTAGCCCCAGAATTCACGCAGCTTTACGCGCTAAAGGTGTAAGCTGCTCTCGTCACCGGGTAGTCGGGCTGATGCGTGATGCGCAAGAAAGAGTTGGTGTCGTGCTGGCGGCGCAAGCTCACCTGGTTATTACTCCTGTTTTCTACTTTGGTCGGTGAGAAACAGACTTACTTTACCATTTTGTGATGACCTTTTCCTCTTTTACCTAAATTTTGTCCGGCACCAAAAAGACTCTTCAAAAATTTGTAAATTAAAACTCCCAGTGAATACTATAGGCATTTACTGGGAGTTCTGTTTCGTATTTTACCCTATCAGCGAACTCTTTAATCTTTCATAACTCTAGCTTTTTCAAATGAAGCTTAACTTCAGTCCGAATAAGAAAGAGATAACGAGAAAAGAAAAGAGAAAGAAAGTCCCTTATTGGGTTAAGCTTTGCACCAGCAGCGGCACATACGGTGTGCCGAGGCCTGTGACATCATCCCAACCGGCGGTAGTGCGCAAAGAACTATCCGCCCCTTCGACAACCTGGCCGCTGGTCCCAACCGGCACCGAATTGATAGTGCGGAGAGTTGTTTTGGGATTGGTAGCTGTGCCTGTATTGCGCAAAAGAGCGGTTGGGCTGGTTGGCGGCATCACATCAACAATAGCGCCGTTTCCCGAACCAAGCTTGTAAAGGGCCGGATTTACAAACCCGACCCGGCCATGATTGGCCTGGACCGCCAGGGCCAGCACACCAGCAAATAACGGTGAAGATAGGCTGGTTCCACCGATCCGGCGCTCACAATACTCGGTCTGGTTTGTCAATTTGGTACAACCTGCGTCAATAGAAGTATCTCCGCTAATTGCATAAGTTTCACCGTAAACCACTCCCGTATTGGGGTCACCGACCATCGAAACATCCGGGACTACCCGGTGAGGAGAACTAAAGGTGACAGTTTGCCCGCTGGCAGTAGTGGTAGAAGTAGCCAGGGTTGTGGGTACCACCCCCTTTTGATAATCCGGTTGTGCAAAAGTGAGACTTATACCACCACCGCTACCATAGAGAAAGCCTGGAGGCCAGGGCGACCAGCCGCTACCGTTCACCGCAAAGTGAGTGGTTGAGTAAGTTCCTGGGAAATTAAGCGGATAATCGTTTGGCGAAATAGTCGCCCCCTGCAAACCACTAAAGTAAGTTCCCCAACCCCATTCGCTCTTGGCACCGGTGGCATCTTTTAAGGCGAGACTGGTCCCGCCAACCGCGGTCACCCACGGGCTGGTAGCCGGCCAGCTACCCATAGCTAGACCCCTGGATGCGGCCACATCACCATCATCTCCAGAAGAAAAGAGTACGCTGATACCCTGGGCGGCGGCTTGCATGAAAGCTTTTTCGTCTGCCTGGATATGTCCATAATTCTTGGTGTACTCTCCGGTAATACCCCAGCTATTGGTAATAATATCGACCATATTGTTGTCAATGAGATGAATAAGAGCGTGGTCGAGGGGTTGGTTTGAGTTCTGCCCACCGGCGTAAACAATCGTAGCGCCAGGCGCCATCGCATGGACCCAGTCCACGTCAAGTGACTCTTCGCCGTACCAACCTTGTGGGTCATAACGATTTTCCGGGAAATTGTAGGTTCCCGGCACAACCACCTGCTGGAAATTGCTGCTATCTAACAGGGGCAGACCATAATGGGCTGAAAAGAGATTAACATCCTGGACAATAGTCGGCGAAGCAAAAGCATCGGTAATGCCTACCCGCACGCCGCTACCGGTAAGGTTTGTTTTATCCACACCATAAGCCGCCCGGATTTGGGGTGGAGTATAACCGCAAACTAACCAGGGAAGATTTGAACCATACTGGTAAGCAGACGGTGAAACTGTCGCATCATGGTCGCTCCAGTAGGTTGAGCAAGGACCAGGAGTAGCATAACCTTCACCCGGCGGGGCATTATCCCCGGTACGGATATAAGGAGTAATCAATTGCTCACTTTCATCAAGGCCACCGATAAAATAAACCAACGGGGCCAGCGAAGCCGGAATAGTGGGAGCCTGGGCGTTGGCCCGTAAATTCTTCCCATTATAAGTGTACTGGTTCTCGGTAACTCCAAAAGCTTTTTCGATTTGAGCAACCGTACCGCTGGCATCCACATACATGCTGTTGGCAGGGTTGTATTCAACCTTGAGACTATTGGCGCTCAAGAAATCGGTTACTGCTTTCAAATTGGCCTGAGTTGGTGAATACAGGGCGTGGAACTGGTCGGGTGTAATGAAGTGCCGGTACTCTTTGGTGCCGGGTGTATAGAGGTTGTGGATAAAGGTCTGCAGGGCACTTTCATTGTTCAGGTTCAAATAAAGACTGAAAGTGACCCGTCCATTAGGGTCGGAATGCCCGGTAAAGGTAGCTTGAGATAACCAGGGCGCTACATTGCCATTCAAGGTAACTTTCCCGTTTCCGTTATTTGCCGCAGTTGCCACAGGTGTTACGCCTGCGTCAAACAGGGCCAAAATAAGCACCAGGAATAGAGAAACCGCTGCCAGGACTCTAAATTTCATACGTCCTCCTGCTAGAAATTATTCAGTTGTTGAAATGGAAAGAATTGTGCCAGTTTCCTGGCCAAATAGCGATAAAGTGTTTGACCCTTTTTAACTTACAAACAAATCATCGCACCCTTAACAAGTTACAAGCGTGAATTAAGAATAGCATAGTGATTTTAAAGGTGCAATACTTTTCGCTATACTAAATTAGGCCGAGTTCAATTTAAGACAAACCGGTTTACCCCAATATCTGCCTTGTGGGTTATTATTAAATAAGGGAAAGAACTCAAGCGGGAGGGGGCAGCAATGAACAGGCGAAAATTAGCTTACCGCTTCGGCTTTGGTGCCGTCGCCCTGTTAATATTTGGCTACCCAATTACATTGGTCACTTTGTGATTACCTATCCCTGGGTAGGCTAAAGCAGAATACGCCAGTATCCTGGACCACCTGGGCTTTGAACTGAGACGAATAATGCTTTCTACTTACACTCATTATTTATTCAATCCACCTTAACCAAGCTTCGTTTTGTGTCGTAATTCTGGGGACCATTATAGTTTTGTAAAATCTTTCGCCGAAGGCGGATAGTAATAGCTTATATCAGGAGAATAAGGTGAACTGCCCCAGGTCTCAATTCAACAAAACCGCCATGAGAACGCCAGGCGGTTTATTGAGGGGTATGAAGAGCAGCATCATTACTTCAGATTGCGCGAATACCGTAATGAAAAGATAACCCTCAAAAGGAAGCGAACCCTCCACAAGCTGCGATTTGAGGAAATTAAAAAGGAGTTTTTAGCTACATAGCCCTCTGAAATTTAAAAAGGATTTTCTTTACCACCTCCAGGTTTTCATCACTTTGAGGTTCTGGTTTAGACACTACCCATTTACGGGCTGTCTATCCCTGTTTCTCCCTCTGCGGTAGATGGTATACCCAGCCAGGAAAATAATCAGCCAGCAACCACCTGAAAGGTATCCGCCCAATACGTCGGTCGGATAATGCACTCCCAGGTAAATCCGGCTAAACCCTATCAGTAAAATCATTAGTACTGCCGCGACCATAGCCAACCATTTTAACCACGGTACTTTTATAAAGTGAAAACTTAACCAGATTAAAACCCCGTAAAAGCAGATTGAACCGGTGGCATGCCCGCTTGGGAAGCTATAACTGGATAAATGTTGTCCGCCCGGCAACAGTTCAGGCCGTGCCCGGCGGAATATAAATTTCAAAATTTCATTTAAAATAGCGTTGCCGCCCACCAAAATAACAACCAGCCAGGCCAGGTTATAATTTTTGCGCCAGACCAACCATCCAAACGTAAGAGCAGTCAGAATGGCAGTTCCCAGGGGGCTGCCGACATCGGTAATTATGGTTAGAAAGGCACTCAACGGTGGGCTTGCCAGGCTGTAAGCCCAAAGAGCAATATTGTGATCAAGGTTAGTTAACTCTTTATCAAAGACGGCATCGGCCAGAAAACCGAATAAGAAGATTAACAAAATTGCGCAAACAACCGCAAAAATGGCTATAAACCACGAGTTTTTTACAACATCTACAAAAGAATTAGACAGTTCTTTCCGGTCGGGCGACCGGTCTTTATTTTCCGATAAATGATGTGAGTCCATTGCCATAATATTTTACACCTCACTGTTTTGATTCTTTATTGATATAGACAGGCTACACTTACAACTGTGACCCTTTAACAAAAGCTTGAAAGTTTGAGTGAAAATTTCCAATTACCTTCTTACAGATGAAACTTAGTCCGGTTGGCCGGAAAAAGGGGGTAGTAGACCCAGCCCTTACCGGGGCCGTAACTTAAAAAGTTGTGGTTAATGTTCAAAGGTAAGGGTTTCAAATTCTTCTAACAGCCAGGAATCGGGCATTCTTCCGACCTGGTATGGGAAGAGGGACGAGTAAAAAGGTTCTTTTTTCTCCTTTAGAATAGCCTCGTTTCGGTCAGCCTGTTCTTTCCATACTTTACCGACCAGTTCTTCAACCGTACAAGCCCGGACTGCCGCAGGGGTCATTTTCAGGTGTTCCGCCCACAAATTTACCCTGAGACTTTTAGTAAGTTCGGGATCATGTACCAGGACATTGATTTCACTGTCCGTTACCAGGCCCCGGTTGTTTAGATTGGCCGAGCCAACCGAAAACCACTCGTCATCTACGATGGTTGTTTTTGAATGGACATAAATACCCCGGTAAGTAAAAGGATGGATACCCATTCCCGGCCCTGAGGTATAGAGGGTGTAAAAAGAAACGATGCCCCGCCCTTTATCAAGGTTACGAAGTTCGTTTACATGCCGGTCGTTATCGTATTTACCGTCATCAGCATGGGCTGGTAGCACAATGACAATACGAAGGGGAGCGGAACGCGGTTTTTGGATAGCCTTTTTAAGAGCTTTCAGGATATGGGGTGACCAGAGATACTGGTTTTCAAGGTAAATAAAATGTTTGGCCCCGGCAATCAGGTTTAGATAGCTGTGGTGGATGCCAAATTCACCTTTCTCGGCAAACTTGTAAACCCGGCGGGGAATGGTCCTGATTACCTGGGCAGGCAGATGCCAATCCGGGTCATTTGGGGGTTCACGGTGCGGCAATGGTTTAAGAGGTCCTGGGGCAACCGCCTCCCAGCGCTGTCGAAAGTTTTTTTCAACATCGGCTACGATTTCGCCTTCAAGTTTTAATTGGACATCGTGCCAGTTTAGCCCGGATCTTAAAGGGTGGTCATTACTATCAAAGCGGTCCCCGGCAAAACTGGTCAGGTCCATCCCACCGACAAAGGCTACCCGTCCATCTATAACAACCGCTTTCTGGTGATGGCAGTGGGTAATATGCTGGCTATCGTCCAGGATGATTTTAAAATCACCCGTTATCGCGGCTTCCAATTCTTTCTTTACCTGGGCAGTCTCTTTGCGGTTGGGTTTGAAAATAAAGTTGGCCCCATTCCATAAAAGGATTCGAACAGCTGCTTTTTTTGAAACTGTGTCGAGCAGGTCGGTAATTCTTTCGTGCCTGAGTTGGTCGCTACTGTCGCGGCCAACCGGTATATAAGGAGTTAAAACCCATCCGGCAATATAGACGTAATTTTCTGCGCCATCCAAAGCTTTTTTTAATTCGGTAAAATAATTCTCCCCATCGATAAGAGGAGTTACCCGATTCTTCAGGCGGGGCGGGGTCCCACCCGGATACCACTGCTGGTCCTGGCCCCACCATTTACCGGCCCGGTTACTTCTTTCGGTTTTAGCGGACAATTTGCCCCGGTTCAGGGTGAACCTGTAGCGTTTGAAACCTTCGAAAAACTTGTAGAGCCTCCGCAGAGCCCACTCTCCAAACTCAAAACCAATAAAGGCCATTTCTTTACTTCTTTCTTTTTTCAAACTGGAGCGGTGTAATAGCAATTCCGCAACTTAGCCAAAAACTGAAATAGGTTACTTACCTGGGGTCGAAGGGACTTTGATTGAAATAATTTCAGCCACCAATCTGCTTTTTTCGCCAGTCTTTTGCCCCTTAACCTTGATATAGTCGCCTTCTTTTAAAGCGGCAAATACCTCGTTCATCCCTTTACGTTTCTCCCCGCCATTCTTTAGAATGGTTTTTTCGGTGACAATTATGGTAAATAATTGTTTTTTCTTCTTAAAACGCAACCCTACCAGTTGATCAATTCCGGCTTCCAGGATACGAATTGTTACTTTCCTGGTCTTTTTGGCCTTTGGGTTTCCAGTTTCAGTCTGGACCCGTTTTGTGGTCTCGAAGCTGTCTCCGGTCACCTGGAGTTTTTGTATCCGTGCGGAAACTTGAGGAAGTTCTTCTTCCTTAAGAAAAAGTTCATCGTCATAGGCGGAAGGCACCAGCATATTTACTCCCTTGGGAATGACGGATACCAGGTATTCTTTTCCATAAGAAGAAAGTTTTTCGTCTGAATCGGCCTTTCCACCATCCAATTGAATCTTCAAGGGAATCTCGCTTAGAAGTCTTATTTTGGCTGCTCGAAAGGTTTGAGCGTCCTCTAGGTCAGGATGTTTTTTTACCAGAAGGTCGAAAATCTGGCGGGAAACACCCAGAGGGTTGGTTTCAGGCAGGATACAAATGTCGAGCAGGCCGTCATTTATATAAGCCTGGGGTGTAAAGCTAGTGAACCCGCCATACTGACGAGTATTACCAATTACAACCTGTCCAGTTCGTCCCTGCCAGGAAATACCATCCATCTCTATTTGAAGAAAGACCGGTTTTAACGAGACCAGAGACTTTACACCTGCGAGTCCTACTTCAAGTTTTCCAATCCTGTTTTTTAAAGGCTTGGAAACATTGGAAATAACTGTTCCATCAAAACCAAACCCGGCCATTAGCAAAAAATACTGCCCTTTTTTATTGTCCGAACTTAGATGGCCGACATCAACACGGCGGTGCACTCCTCCCACCAGTTGCAAAGCCGCTGCTGCCAGGTCAGATGAAATCCCTATCTCTTTACACCAGAGATTGACCGTTCCTCCAGGTAAAGACCCAACAGCAACGTCAGTCCCGACCAGGCCATTTATGATTTCGTTTAAGGTGCCATCGCCACCGCAATTAACAACTATCTCAAAACCTTCTTTGGCGGCCTCTCGTGCCAGTTCGGTAGCCATACCACCTTTCAGTTTATGGCGGACCTCCACCTCCCAACCGTGAGCTTTCAGGACAGGGATAACCGGGGATAAATCAATCCCACCCCGGCCTGAACGTGGATTCGTTATCAAACAAGCATGTACACTCATCGGAAAGGTACCTTCTCCTTGTTACTTTATTACTCCAGGCTGCCTGCGTATAAAAATGAAAGTCTAAAAAGTGCCTGGTTACGGCTGCTGCACAATTCCCCAAATGTCAGATTAACCCTTTTTCGGAAACATTTAAGGCCAAAATCTCACAAATAGAAATTAGGCCAAAAATGCAAAAAGTAGATTTATTCCGCTCAACTGATTGAATTCTTCCTGCCTGTAAATTAAGGAGAATACTAAGCTAAGCCTTTAAGTTTTGGTTGAAGAAAGGTAGTTAAAGTGTCCTATAAATTACGTGGAATACCCATGGGAACCCAGGCCGGTTATAGTATTTACCAGCTATAACTCTTTTTTGATTTCCGTAATTGAGGCACCACTTAAATTGGCATTATTACCTCTTGAAAGTTTTCCGGAGGGATACCTGAGCCCTGGTTGGGGTACTTCTCTACCTTTACTGACCTTGTAATTTCTTACCATCGGTTGGTTTATGATTTCTGGCAATCCATTTTCCAACCAATAACCCTTTAGAAAATACAAAGTTTAATAAAGCAGCGAGGCAAAAAATATACCCTCATTTAAGGATTATATTAAATATAGGTCTTTAGCTGGAACTATCCTTAACAATTAGGTCTTCTGACCTATTTGAGAAAAATAGAACATAAACAGGAATCCGACACATTTTTGCAATGAGAGGATAAGCCGGGACTGAAATCATTGAAATCCAGGGAATAATGAACAATAGTCCGGCCCAGCACTTTATTTATGGCTTTGGGATAGAACACCTCTTTATCCGTTGTTACCTTTTCTGGCTTGTGTCCTATGGTTTCTACTGCTTTTTTGAAGTAAGACTCAGCCGTTTGGAGGTCTCGTACTTTCGAGAAAGAGGATGCTGCCAGGCGGCCCCGGTTGTCGATGGCCCGATAATAGTAATGGAGTTCCTTAATAGCATAAAGAGAGGGGGTTGCAAGTAATTCTTAAACTACCGAGAAAGGGGTGATTTAGGGCTCTATCAAGACGGAAAACTAACCTTTTATTTACCGCGAATCCGGAAATGACAGAACCACATTTAGGGCATTGAGCTGATAGTCCAATGGGCTGGGCAAACACCACCATTTTATCTTCTAGGGTAAAAATATGGTGATGAAAAAGCCTGGTAATTCAAAAGGAATTTCTAACAAATATTTTTCTTCCTAAATTTAGTGCAAGTTTAAAATGTTCTACAAATGTATTTACGTTTGTGAGTGACAGTTTGCACTAAATTTAGGAAGAACCCATGCCTGTCCAAAAAAGCTCTGACCCGACATGTAACCTCCCAATCCAATAAAGAATGAGAGTATTTACTTAAATGTCAAGAAAAATGGCTCAGTTCATCAAAAGTGACGCTCAACCGTATTGCCGGAGTCAGTGGTGCATTGCGGCCATTAATTGACAACAAAAAGCTTTATTTAGTTTTTGAAAAAATATGGCCTTAGAATAGGCTAAACTTCCCAAGCGACTAAAATTGTTTGAAAATTGCGCGGACCTCAAAATCAAGAATGAGTTTCCCGGCGCAGAGTTAAGAAAAGCGTCAGGATGATTCCCGCTACGAGCAGATACAACCCTATCCCACTTATAGCGCTTAAAGCGGAAAGGTTTTGGAGTAGAGCCACGATTAGTAAGGAAACGGCTACCCCGCCTAGGATGAGCCAATCACCAACAAAGAAATTAAAAACAGCTTTCAAAAACTTGATAACACCTCGCATATTTAGTTAAGTTCCTCCTGACTTAAAGGTAAAATCGGGTCATTAACCAGGGCGGCTTCATTTTGTAAGGACGCGCTGGTTTTGGCGCGGGTCGGGGACGGGATCGTACCCAGGTAGCGGACGAGGCCAAAGCTTGTCAGCAGGTAGACCCCGATTAAACCGAGTAGGGCCAGGTCAGCCCCGGGCCAATCAATGCCCAGCCCTTCCCCGCCCCAGAAGGTGCCAAAGCTGACCAGCATAATGCCTACCCCAAATTTGAGGGTATTTTCCGGCAGCCTTGTTAAAGGGCCGCGTACCAGAAAACCCACCACAAGAACCACGATTCCGGCCAGCACTGCACCTAAAGCCGAATAAAGCAGGGCTGAAGATTTCTCCTGGTCGGTCTGAGCGGCTGTGGTGCCAAAGGTTATCACGATAAAAGCAACTTCTAATCCTTCCAGTAGAACACTTTTGTAGGCGGTAGCAAAGCCAAAAGCATCGATTCTATTTGGTAAAGTTATACCCCTGTCACGCATCGCGCGCATTTCTTCTTCATATAAAGCTTCTTCATCGTGTAAAGCTTTATGACCGCTGTAACGAAGAATCGCTTTTTTTAACCATTTGAGCCCAAAAAGGACCAGTATGACTCCTACCACCAGCCGCAAAATCTCAATTGGAATGTAAACTACCAGGGCAGTTCCGAAGACGCCGATTAACCCAATCAACGTTATAACAGCCACCCCGGTACCCGCCAGGGCGGACTTCCAGTTAACCGTTACCCCGACTACCAGTACGATTGTCAGTGCTTCCACAAATTCGACGAGTGACGCCAGAAAAGCGGAAATTGCAGACGACCAGATCATTGAGAAAACTCCTTTGCCAGTTTCCTATTCGCATAAAACTTCATAGCTATAACGGTTATTGTCAACTTAAATTTTTGAAAAGACAATTTGAAGGATGAACTTGATCAAAGTAATTCAGACAAGAATTTAGGTTGACGGTTGTGTATCGAGGCGGCTGTAGTAAGCCTGGTTACTTCATTCCAGCTCGTAAATTGCTCCTGAATTTTGACACTATAATCCGCGGTACTAATCTTATGTCGCTCCAGCATCATTTCAACCACTCTGAGGCTGAGAGCAAAATTGATGTAGAGCCAAAAAGCTTCTTCAATTATGGCTGTAAGGTAGCAACGTCCTTTGTAAGAAGGGTTTGTCTTTATTTTCTGGGATTTGGTTTTCAGTTGAAAAGCAGCTCTCATAATTAATGATGCTTAGTAGAAGTTGGAAGCAGTATCTCACTTTATGATTGCTTTGGCTTTGTTAAATTGACAATACCGGACGCAATAATAACCTTTAATTTACCACGAATCCGGAACTGACAGAACCTCTACTGGCAGGTTAGCCGGAACAATCCGGCAGGTTTCAGGCGGCAATCCCAGCCAGCATTGCTGTTCTGAAGTGGTTGGAATGGAAGAGTAGGCAAGAAGGGTTGGTGAAGGTCCATCTACCAATTTCAGAAGTGTACGCCAGCGGCCAGCCACAAAAGAGCTTTCAACAACCCTGGCTTCCAGAGTGTTTGGATGACCAGGGTCTAGTTTAGCAGAAAAGAATTGCAAATCATCCGGTCTGATAAGTAACAGGCACTCCTCAGCACTGTTAACTCTACCAGATTCTGAAGTCCTAATACTTTCCTGATTAGCCACTCTCAATCGCACCTCGTTATAACCTTTAAGGTAAAAAGTATAACCTTCTACGCCTGAGATCAGGTTCCCTGGCAGGAGGTTTGCCGAACCCATAAATTTAGCTACAAAAGGGTTAACAGGATTGAAGTACAAATCAGTTGGAGAACCGATCTGGTGACACTCCCCCTCTTTAAGCACCATAATTCGGTCACTCATGGCCATGGCTTCGTTCTGGTCGTGGGTTACATTAATGGTAGTTACGTTTAGCTGGCGCAGTAAATTTACTATCTCACTACGCATGCTTTCTCGTAAAGCCGTATCCAGATTAGAAAGCGGTTCATCTAGCAGGAGAATACGAGGATTGGTTGCAAGAGCTCTTGCCATCGCCACTCGCTGTTGCTGACCACCACTTAGTTGGTAAGGAAACCTATGTCCCAGCCCGCCGAGATTAACCAGCTCCAGTAATTCGTTTACCCTTTTTTTAATCTGTATCCGAGGATAGCGTTGCAGATGCATCCCAAAAGCAATATTCTGGGCTACGGTTAAATGCGGCCAGAGAGCATAATCTTGAAAGACCATCCCCATCTGCCGCTCCTCAATCGGCATCTCTTTTTTACCGTCATAAAGTACCTGGTCTTCTACCTGAATCCACCCGTTATCCGGAGAAACAAGACCCACCAACATTCTCAATAAAGTTGTTTTTCCGCACCCGGAAGGACCTAAGAGTGATAGTATCTCCCCTCTTTCCAGCTCCAGATTTATATGGGAAACGACTCGCTTGCCTCCATAACTTTTACTCAAGTTCTTTACTTGCAAGTACATATGCACTCTTTTCTTCCTTTAACCGCCAGGTCACAAGACCGTTGATCAGGCTCGGTAATACTTTCAGTAAAACCAGCAGAATAGTTACAATAAAAACGCATAAAAGAGACAAGGCCATTCCCGGTCCGACCTGGAACGTGTTGAACAGAGCAATTACCTCGACTGGTAGGGTTGGTTGTCCAGGAGGATAGAGTAGCTGGGAAGCTGCCAGTTCAAACATTGTACTGGTAAACATTAGCAGCCAGGTCGAAGCCAAATTTCCCCTCATAATGGGTGCTACCACCGAGCGCAGTAAATTGAAAATACCTGCCCCCTGTACTCTGGCTGAGTCCAGTATGTTTTGTCCGACCTGCTCTAGAGCGCCAGCGCTCAATTGAGTAGTTCGGGGAAGGTGACCACCGACATAAGCCGCAAGTAAAATCCAGAGCGTTCCATAAATCCTGAAACCCTTCCCACCAATGCCTATATATTTGAGATATGGAGCGTTCCAGGCAAAAATATAACCTACCGCCAGGATGAGACCAGGAACCCCCAGAGTAATTAGGGTGAAAAAGCCCAGGAACCGATGACCAGTCAGGTTGGTGCGGTTGACAACAAAGGCTACGATAAAACCTATCAGTGTGGCAATGGTAGCCGCTGCCAGAGCCAGCCAGAAAGTTCTCACCAGAGATGCGAAACTGTCGGAGCCGATAGTAAGAGCTTTAGTGTAATTATCAAGGGTCCAGTTGTCGGCGGTGAAACCCAGGTTATAGGCATGTAGGAGGGACATCAGGACCGAGGTTACAAATGGAATAACAAAACCGAGAAAGATGATCACAAGGGTGAAGATAACCGCCGCAATCTTCCAGACTCCCAGTTGGATTGGCCGGGCCGGGCGAGTGCGCCCGCTGATTACCTGAAAAGAACGACTCCTCATTATGCGGGCTTGAATGAGCATCGCAGCTACAATCGCAAAAAATAGTAGAAACGAGAAGGCTGCCGCCAGCGGGAAATTAACCGGGAAAGTATCCACATTCGCATATATCTGGTAAGGTATCAGGGGTACATTGGCATTATGCGCGATAGTTGCCGAAACTCCGAAATCCGAGATGGCATCGGCAAAAACCAGGAAGGTTCCGGCCAGAATTGGCGGCAGCAAAAGCGGCAGATTTATCCGCCACCAGGCGAACCATAACCTGGCTCCAGCTACCCTGGCAGCATCCTCGAATTCCGAACCCAGCCAACGTAGTGCGGGTACCACCGAGATATAGACCAACGGAAAATTTTTCAAACTTAAAATGAGAATCACTCCCAGGGGTGAGAAAAATGCATTAATGAAGCCATCTGGTAAGTTCACATAATGATCGAGGGTGCCTCCCCGGAGAAAGACCACCGACCAGGCTTCCCCCAGCATAAAAGAAGGAGTGAAGAAGATTATCCAGACACAAATGTCTACCACTTTCTTGGCCGGTAGATCTGTTCTGGTCATCAGAATTGCCAGAAGGGTGCCAATTAACCCGGCGATAATCGAGGTTACAAGTCCCAACCAGAAGGAATTGAACAAAGCCAGATAGTTATGAGGATTGGAAAAAACGCTGGCAAGAGGACTCAAGTCCAGGGCCAGGCTGGGAGTAGGCGCATAAAGTTCAGGGAAAACACTTTGTAGAATTATGGCCGCCAGGGGATAAAGCATAAAAAGAACCAGCAACAAAACAGGTACCCCTATCACAAATAGGGTAATCAGACGCCGAGTTATTGTGCGGGTAAAATCAGAGCTGGTTTTTGATTTTAGTAACGGGGAAGGAGAGCCTCCTTCCCCGTTAACCTGGCTGGTATTACCTGTAGTGTTAAATATAACCTTTACTGAACGACGTTGTCGTGGAACCATTTTTTGATATTGCTCTCTTCCGAAGCATATTTTTGGGTGTCAAGTGAAATGAACTTGGTGCCGTCCGCCGGGGTAGCGCGTTTTACCATGGACTCCACTCCATTGATAAGTGGAATATAGTAGGTGTCACCATCACTGGGATCATGGTTGGTCGTTACCTTTTGACCGGCTGAGCTTAGCACCCAGTTCACAAACTGCTCGGCGCAACCCTGGTGCTGACCTTTGGCAGCAATACCAATTACACTCGGCATTGCCACTACCCCTGAACTGGGATAGATAATGCCCAGGTTTTTCTGCCCGGCGTGAACAGCCGCGTAATATACGGTATCCTGAACGATACCGAACTCTCGCGCTCCGGTTTCAATGCTATTGAGAGTAGGTTTATTGGTCTGAAAAATCTGGTCGCTATTAGCCTTCAACTGGCTGAAAAACTTCTGGGCACCGTCCTGATTCATAAGCTGGTAAATCCCGGCAATGAAAGGATACGCCGGACCCGAGAAAGCCGGATCATTTTCGGCCACCAGATTCTTATACTCCGGTTTAGTCAAGTCACTCCAGTCTTTAGGTAATCCGGTACCGGGTACTTTGCTGGTATTGTAAATAATCGCTCCGGCGGCAGTAACCCCGGTCGGATAGTAAGAATGGTCGGAGGGTAGCACGCTTTTACCGGTGGCCGTGTAGTTATCAATAGCGGTCGAGTCCCATTTGAGCAAGTAGCCCTGCTGGTCCAAAGAAGCCATTGTAACGTCACCATCAAACCAGATCACATCCCACTGAGGATTGTTAGACTCAGCGGCTACCTTGGCGAGAAGCGGGCCAGTGCTATCATCTACTAACTTTACGGGAATGCCGGTCTGTTCCTGGAAAGCTTTGGCAGCGTCAGAGTCATACCCCATCGCAGCGTAAAGCACCAGGCCGGTACTCTTGTCACAGGTCATATTACTGGCAGTAACTGAATTACTGCTGCTGGCTCCGGTTGCCGCACTGACGGTATTAGCACTAGCGACAGTGGTGGCACTAGCGGCGGTGGTGGCACTAGCGGCGGTGGTGGCACTAGCGGCAGTGGTGGTGACTCCGGCGGGGCTGGAGGTTGCGGTGTTATCACCACAAGCTGCCAGCAGCAAAGTCATTCCTGCTGTAAAAACTAAAAAGGTTAAAATACGAGTCTTATGCATGCCAGGTCTGGAAGTATCTAAACCCCTCACTGATAATCTCCTTCTTATGGATTTGTGCATATTACTTGAAGCCTACAAGCCTTTGAAACTAGTTGAAATTGCTTCTCTTTGCATGGCCCGGTTCTTGTTTACTGCTTAAAACTTTTAGGCCAGAATTAGGGTTATTTTTAATGCTTACGTGCAGCAGATATGGACATTGGAAGAATATGTTCGAACATATATTAGGATATGGCACAGTTATTAATGAACTATGTTCCTTTAATTAAAACCTTGCTAAATAAAAAAATGATTTTTACAGATGTTAATAACAACCCTGGTTATGTCGTGGATTATGGAAAGATAATTAGGATGTAATTCCGATTGTTGTGTAACGGAAAATGAGCTGAAAAAACCATAATAAAGTGTGGGGATTGTAGACATCGTTTAGTAAACGTGAGGATAATGAGTAAATTCAATCAGAAGAGAAAACCCGATTACAATGGATTAAACTATATGAAGAAACCCTGGATGCTGAGCTAGTTTGTTTTAGATGCGGTGAATCCGGAACTGAAATAAACAGGTCAATACCAGCTCCAATTTTAGTAAACCTTAAAGTTTATACCGAAGATATAGAGAATGAAACCTGAAAAGTTTGAAGTTCATTTTTGCGCCTTAATTTTGCCATCATATTACGGTTGATATGTTTTGTTTTTATAAGAAGCAAGTTAGGTAAAATACCTAAAATTCTTCAGATTGCAGGTCATAAATTATAAATAACGATAGTAAGTGTTAACCCTGTTAATGAGTTTTGAGCTAGAAAAGCTACAATCATCAGTTAACATAATTCCTGATACCCCATGATTGATTACTTTTATTGGATATGTGGCCGCTTCTTGCTTTAAATCTCCTGAATTTACTTTTAAGGTCCGGTTGTATTTGTGGCTCTTTAAGCTTCTCTTCGCGATAAGTGTACCTGACCTGACCTGCCTTTATGAAGCTGCAACAACTTTAGCCAAATTCTGAACCGGGAGAGTGAAAAATTGCCGGAGGTGATTTTCACCGGTATTTCCGGTGATAGATAGACAGACATCCTAATGGTAAGAAGATCAATGCTTACCATGAATCCTGGTGAATGCAAAAAGGAGAGGAAAACCCTATGAACACACCTGATCAGCACCATTCCACCACCGATAGCGACACCCCTGCGCTGCCTCCGGTAGTAGACCGGGCCACCTGGCAGGCAGAACGGGATAAACTGCTCGTTCGAGAAAAGGCACACACCCGTGAAGGGGATGCCATCGCGGCTGCACGAAGGCGTCTTCCAATGGTGGAGGTGGACCCCACCATCCAGCTTATTGGTCCTAATGGACCGGTCACCTTGCTTGATGTTTTCGAAGGACGGAAGCTTCTAATCGTCTATTATCATATGTGGCATACCGGCAAACCCGCTGGCTCTCAGTGCCCGGGCTGCACTTTTTCCAACGGCGAGGTGCGTGAGCTGTCTTACCTGCATTCCCGCGACGTTACTTACGCCACGTTCTGCGAAGGCCCCTACGAGGAGAGCAGCCGTTACCGTGACTTCATGGGTTGGGAAGTTCCGTGGTACTCGGCGTCGGAGCAAGACTCCGCCGACGCCCTGACCGCCGGGCGCGGTTTTGGCTGGTTGGGATGCTATCTACGTGAAGGGAACCGAGTGTTCGAGACGTACTGGACCACTGATCGCGGCGATGAGCCGATGACCCCTAGCTACGGACTGTTAGATATGACGGTGTATGGCCGCCAGGAGACCTGGGAAGACTCGCCCGCTGGTTGGCCGCAACGGTGGCGAAACACTGGCGAACAGTGGCGCACGGATGGCCGCCCCACAGCCCAATGGTCTCGGCTGGCAGCAGGACGCTCAGATGACCTCGGCACCAACCCTACTGTCTCAAACGGCAGTCAAGACCAACATTGCCATTGAGAAAATGCGTGTCCCGAAGATTAGGCCGGAAAATCGCCCTGAATGGTGGTCGTGGTGGCTACTTCGTTCATTCGGATGAACGAAGTAGCCACCACGACGGTTCTGGTTTAGACCGGCCACAAGGTCTGTTTTAAGAGGGCAAATTCGTCATAAGTTGTCCACTCTCTTAGAATTTTCCCATTTTTGATGATAAAGTGGGAAATACCCATCAAATTTACCCGTTTGCCCCGCGGTTCACCCAGGTAGCCCGGTCCCTGGTGAGTGCCCTGCATGGTCCAGCGCACCGCCAGGCGGTAACCTTCCGTTTCATCCCCCAGGTAACAGATATGGTCTACCAGGATACGAGCATCGGGAAAAGCCGCAATCAACTGGGTAATATAGGCGCTTAAATCACCTAACCCGTATAGCTCGCGGTTGGTTGGCACCCGGCCCATATAGTTTGGTACGAAATACTCGTTTAATTTGCCGAACATGCGCCAGTTCCAAACCTCCTGAAAAAACCGCCGGATGAAATTTTCAGGGTCGAAAGAGGCCCCTTTTTCGGGAATGGCTTCCGGGGTGGTCTGACCCAGCAGGCGATCTACCTCGCCCGTACCAACCGGGACCGGGCTTTTAATCCCGGCGGCATAATCGCGCTCGACCATTCGGCGGGCCAGTTCGAATTCGTCAAAGCCTAACTGGCGGATCAGGGCCAGTTCATCCCTGGCGATCCATTCTTCAACCACCCGGTTCTCTTTGACATAACAATGTGCGATACCGAAACGGGTCACCCGGCGTCCTGTGGGGGGACCATAGATACTATAGCCGGTATTGTGAGCTACCCACATAATCCGGTGCGAAGAATGAAACCCCTCCCGGTCGTTTCCGCTCCAGATCACATCATCGCCAAAAAGCCGCACATCCGGAAAGGCGGCCATCGTTTTGATTGAATCGGCGATTACTTTATCGCGGCCGTAGGTGATACCATCGGTGGTATGAATTAAAACGTTATGGGCATAGTGCGAATAAATTAACCCGACATTGCGCTCCTCCCAGATTTTATGGGTGCAGCGAATAATGTAATCAACAATATCGACATAATCGGGGTCGAAACCCTGCATGCCCTGGCGTTTTTCGTGGCCGTGGGACATAAACTTATCAATGCCGGTGCCCGGCACATCAAAGATAGTAAGAGCTTTTTGGTTGTTATCACTCTGTTCGTTTTTTGCGGTCATTATAAACATACCTCCAAGTTAATCTTTGATTACCTTCGTTAAGGGTTCCGTACTAGATTGGCCAGTAAATTTGCTTGAGCAGGGCAAATTCGTCACACTGGGTCCATTCTTTCACAAATTTACGGTTTTCTATCAGGTAATGGGTGTGCCCCATCATTTTTACGCGTTTGCCGGTCGGCTCACCGTAAAATCCCGGCCCACCGTGGGTACCTTGCAAATACCAGCGCACCGATACCCGGTAACCGTCCTGTTCATTACCCATCCAAAAAACGTGGTCAACCAGCATGCGGGCATCCGGGAAAGCGGCGATTTTCTGGGTAATATCGGCTTGCAGAGCGCTCCGGCCAATCAGCACCCGGTTGCCGCTGGTCGTGCAGGAATAATTAGGGAGATAATAGTCGCGGATTTTGCCGAACATGCGCCAGTTCCAGATTTCGTGGATGGCCCGACGCACGAAGTACTCCACGTCAAACCCTTCCTGGGGCGGGGGCGGCACCTCTTCCGGGGTGGTTTGGCCGAGTAACCGTTCTACTTCGCCGGTTCCTAACGGCATGGGAGCCTTTACTCCCGAAGCGTAATCGCGTTCCGCCACTTTTTTTGCAAGACTGACAGCGTCAAACCCTAACTGCCAGACTACCGCCAGTTCGTCCCGCGTAATCCATTCCTCGTAGATAAAATTATCCTTAATGACACAGTGGGCCACGCTGCGCCTGAGAACCCGTTTGCCGGTAGGAGCGCCGTAATTGCTGTACCCGGTATTGGTTCCCATCCAGACCCCCCGGTGCGAGGTATGGAACCCGGTGGTGTCGTTACCGCTCCAGATTATTTCTTCGGGTATGATGCGAACATCCGGAAAGGCTGCAATAGATTTTATAGTGTCCTGGATTACCTTATCCCGCCCGTAAGAATTGCCCTCGGTCGTATAGATAGAAATATTGTGGGCATAATGGCGGTAGAGCAGCCCCACATTTTTTTCCTCCCAGATGCGGTGGGTTACCCGTACAATGTAATCTACGATGTCGGCATAATCAGCGTCAAACCCCCGCATGCTCTGGCGGCGAGGGGTGTTTTGCAGGGACGCAAATTTACTATAATCGGTGCGAGTGATATCCATTACCTGCAAAACAGGGGTTGGCTGGTCAACAGTTGCGGCAGGTGCTGCCGCCGGATTTTCAATTTCCGGTTCGGTGTTGAGGCCGGTTGGTTCGGTTGGTCGGGTTAATTCTTTTTTAGAAGGCATATTTTCTCCAATCCCGGTTACAGGATACCTCCAAGAAGGCTGTTACCAATTTGAGATGAGCATCAAACGGTGACAGGTTCTAAAAATACCGGTTAGGCCGGTCCATAAATTTGCTTGAGCAGGGAAAACTCGTCGAAAACGTACCACTCCCGGACGAATTTTTCATTTTGTATTTCATAATGGGTTGTGCCCATAATTTGAACTGGTTTACCGGTAGGCTCACCGTAAAGGCCCGGTCCCTGGTGAGTGCCCTGAAAATACCAGCGGACTGCCACCCGGTAAACGCCTGGTTCGTCACTGTTTACGAGGACTTGATCCGGGAGCATCCGGCCATCCGGAAAGGCTGCCAGCATCTGGGTAACAAAAACCTCTAAATCTCCCCAGCCGTAGAGGATCCGGTTGCTCGAATTGTAGCTCTGGAAATTGGGGAGATAATAGTCGCGGATTTTACCGAACATGCGCCAGTTCCAGATTTCGTGGATGGCCCGACGCACGAAGTACTCCACGTCAAACCCTTCCTGGGGCGGGGGCGGCACCTGTTCCGGGGTGGTTTGGCCAAGTAATCGTTCTACTTCACCCGTGCCAAGAAGGATAGGTGGGCGGAAACCGTCTTCGACTTCCCGGGCGGCGACCCGCCGGGCCAGGTCAAAGGCATCTAACCCCATTTGCCAGACCATCGCCAGTTCATCGCGAGATGTCCATTCTTCGGTTATCCGGTTTTCTTTAACGATACAATGGGCAATCTCCCGGTAAACCACCCGCCGCCCGGTCGGCGCGCCATAGCGACTGTACCCGGTATTGCGAGCAACCCAGGTGGCCCGGTGGGAAGTATGGAAACCGGTCTTATCGTCGCCGCTCCAGATAACGTCCTCGGCATAAATGCGTAAATCCGGGAAAGCGGCCTGCATTTTGATGGTTTCGGTGATGATCTTATCTCGCCCTACGATTTCGCTATCGGGGGTATGTACCACCACGTTGCTGGCATAGTGGCTGTAGAGAAGCCCGACATTGCGTTCTTCCCAGATTTTGTGGGTGCAGCGTACGATATAATCGATGATATCAACATAATCGGGATCGAAACCGGCCAGAGGTTGGCGTCGGGAAGGGGAAGTACCTTTAAGGGCCAGCATTTTGCTGATATCCTGACCGGCCAGACCCTTTATTGCAGGGTTAGGAGGTTGGGATAGTCTTTCCCAGGTTGTGCGGCCGTTTTCTGGACTGGGCATCAAGTTGACTCCTTTAAAATAAGTAAGAGTACTGAAAAAGGGTAAAACCAAACAGCCTTGCCCCCAGGCAGGTAGGGTTCTGGCTATAGAATTAACAAAAATAGAAAATCAAAAATCTTGCTTTGCTAGGAACCCGGCAACCGGGCCGTACGGCGGCGCACCAGAGTGCCGGGAAGCAGTTTTATAACCGGCTCGGTATCAGGGTTTTCCAGGCGTTCGACCAGCAATTGCATAGTTAAATCAATCATTTCATCGATCGGCTCGCGAACAGTTGTCAGGGAGTAGGCCGACCAGCTTGCCATCGGAATATCGTCAAAACCGATAACCGAAAGCTCCTGGGGCACCTTTACCCCGGCATCGCGGGCCTGGTCCAAAGCGCCCAGGGCAATAATATCCCCGGCGCAAAAAATAGCGTCGGGGGGGTCGTCGCGGGCCAGTAACCGCCGGGCGGCGGCGTAGCCTTCTTCGTAGGTATAACCCGCCTGTTCTACCAGGGGTTTAATGGCGCCCCGCTCCCACAACCGGTCGGTAAAACCTTTCATGCGGTCGCGGTTGGTTGAACTGTCCTGGTTTCCGGCAATATAAGCCAGCCGTTTGTGGCCCGCATCCAAAAGTAAATTAGCGACCATGCGGCCCCCCTCGATATTATCGCAACAGACCGCGCTGGTAGCTTCCCCAGGGGTATAGCGGTTGAACAAAATAACCGGGGTGCCTTTTCGCTCGAAATCGCTTAGCCTTTCCGAAGAAAGGGTCGCTGCCGTTACAATAAGGGCGTCTACCTGATACTGCAGGACAATAGGCAACACGTCATCGAACTCCTGGTCGGGACCGGGCGTAAAGACCAGCGCTTGCCGCCCAATCCGCTGCAACCCCTGGATAAGCTTTTCCATGGCGTAGGGTTGGAAGGGACTGGAACTATGCGCAACCATAATGCCGACAATCAAAGTTTGCTGCATGGACAGGCTGCGGGCGATAGCGTTGGGGGTATAGCCAAGCTCAATTGCCGCCTGCAAAACCTTTCGGCGGGTTTCCGGGGCGACCGTAGAGTCGTTGCTAAAGGTCCGGGAAACGGTGGACTGGGAGACACCGACGTGCCGCGCTACATCAACCGAGGTTACCCTGCCTGGATTCACTGGTGCACCCATCCCTCTAATTTTGGATAAGTTGAGTATCTTTAGCATCTTTATTGAAACGAGCTGCTGACAAAAACTCGATAGACTGCTGGGACCGGCCATCTACGGCCAGCTCGGCCAATACTTCACCGATGGCTGCCGCGAATTTGAAACCATGCCCCGAAAAACCACACCCGTAAACCACGTTTGATTGGCCGGGATGCCGGTCAAGCACGAAATTGCGGTCGGGCGTAAGGGTATACATGCAAGTCAAACTCCATTTGAATGCAGCCGCGCCGCCGCGCATGTATTTATCAAGGATGTTTTTGAGCTGCTCAATTTCAGAAGGAGCAACCTCCCGGTTGATTGTCTGGGGGGTGCAAAGTTCACCGATATCGTGGCGGCCCAGTTTCAGACCTTCTCCCGGCAGGGCCGGAAAGCCGTAATACTTTCCTTCGGGCACTTCCAACAGATAGACCGGGAAAACTTCAGGTAAAAAGCGGGCCGGTTCGTCCGGCTCAAAATGGGCATTGACGATGCGCCAGACCTTCAAAGGAATACCCAGTTCGGCCAGTAACTCGCTGGCCCAGGGCCCGGTAGTAATTACTAACCGCTCGGCTGAATAGGTGCCCTGGGCGGTCTCAACCACCACTTCATTTTCGCCAGGGGCAGACCACTTCAAAACCGGTTCTTCGTGATGAATTTCGGCCCCGTGGCGCAAAGCCAGGTCGAGGTGAGCCAGGACGCATTCTTCCGGTAAAAGGTATCCGCCGTTTGGTTCGAAAACAGCCGCCAGGTTTTCACTCAGGGTATAACCGGGGAAGTGCCGGTTTACTTCGGCGGCGCTCAGGTATTCGTGAGGCAAATTAAACCGGCGGCAACTGGCGAGGGCCCCACTTACAAAGCTGTTCTGGGGTTCGCTGATGGTCAGGCAGCCGGTAATATTTAGCAGGTGCTGCCCGCTTTCGGCTTCGAGTTCGCGCCAGAGCTCATAAGCCCTTTGCACAAGCGGGACATAATCCGCCCCTTCCAGGTAAGCCTCGCGGATAATCCGGCTGGTGCCGTGGGACGAACCGTTTTTGTGACGGCGGGGATTGGCATCCAGGTCCAGCACCCGGTAGCCCCGGCGAGCGAGATGGTACGCCGTCGCGCTTCCCATGGCTCCCAGCCCTACCACGATAACATCATATTTTTGCGTGCCCATAAATTGAACCGGACCTTTCCAACAAAATTTTAAACCATAGTTTGTTTTTCCTTAAATATCAGAAAATATCAGACCTCTAAATATTAGAGCCGCATATTTATCTGGTCCTATCAAAGTTACAGGCGATTTTACATAACACTATTGCATACTTATGCATAGCCTATTTTAACCTGTTTTCGGGAAGAAATAAACTAATAGTTTTACGATTTAACTCCGCAAAATCCGAAACTTTCTCTTGCGGCTTAGGAAAGCTATATCTAGCTTAAATTCAAATCAAACAGGCCAGTAAATTTGCTTAAACAGGGCAAACTCGTCGTACAAAGTCCACTCTTTAACAAATTTGCCGTCTTTGATAAGGAAATGACTGAAGCCGAGCAGTTGAACCCGTTTGCCGGTGGGCGGGCCATACGGCCCCGGCCCGGTATGGCTGCCCTGCAACCACCAGCGCACCGCTACCCGGTAATCTTTTTCGGGGTCGCCCAGGCAACAAATATGGTCCACGTACATCACCAGGTCAGGGAAAGCTGCCATCAAACCAAGAATGTAAGCTTTATAATCACCCAAACCGTAAAGGTTGCGATTGGTAGCAATATGGCTCTGGTAGTTGGGGATACAGTATTCGTTGATTTTGTTAAACATGCGCCAGTTCCAGACTTCCTGGTAATAACGCTGGATGAAGTTCTCGACCTCAAACCGGTCCGGCTTTGGCGGCAGAGGGGCGGGCGTAGTCTGGCCCAGCACCCGTTCGACCTCGCCAAAGTTTTGTGGGACCGGGGGCTTGACCCCTACCGCCGCCTCGGCTGCCGCGCTTTTGCGGGCCAGTTCGTGCGCGTCCAGGCCGAGTTGCCAGATTACGTTCATTTCTTCCCTGGCAATCCATTCTTCGATAATCCGGTTCTCCTTTACCAGGCAGTGAGCCACACCCAGCCGGGTAGCCCGGCGGTTTGTCGGTGGGCCGTAGCTGCTCCACCCGGTATTGGTCCCTATCCAGGCTATCCGGTGGGAACTGTGAAACCCATCCACGTCATTACCACTCCAGATTACATCGCTGGCAATAGGGCGGCAGTCCGGGAAGGCGGCCATCTTCTTCATGGAATCGGCTACGACTTTATCCCGGCCATAAGAATTGCCATCGCTGGTATGGATTACCACATCCTGGGAATAAGTGTCGTAGATCAGGCCAATGGCCTTCTCATCCCAGATGCGGTGCGTCACTCGCACGATATAATCGACAATATCTACATAATCAGGATCAAAGCCCTGCATGCTCTGGCGGCGAGGCGTCCCTTGCAGGGCCATAAATTTACTGATGTCGGTCCCCGGCACATCCATTACAGGTAACAGGGCGGCCCCATCACCCGTGGTGTAAGTACGGCTGCCGGATTGAAGCGCGGCAGCGGGGGTATTTTCTGATTTAGCGGTCATTTTGACCCTTTCCAGGAAAATAAAGGTTAGTCAGGCCAGTAGATTTGCTTGAGCAGCGCAAATTCATCGAACAGGGTCCATTCTTTTAGAATCTTGCCGTCTTTAATGAAATAGTGAGTATTGCCGAGTAGTTTTATCCGCTTGCCGCTGGGGTCGCCATAATGACCCGGACCCAGGTGCGTCCCCTGGATGACCCAGCGTACCGCTACCCGGTAGCCTTTCCGGGCATCACCCAGGTAACCGACCCAATCCACCTTCATAACCAGGTCAGGAAAGGCCGCGATCAGGGAGAGGATATAACCGGCCAGGTCGCCCAGGCCGTACAGTTCGCGGTTGGTCGAGGCGTAACCTTCGTAATTGGGCCAGTAATACTCTTGCAAATTGTTGAGTAAGCGCCAGTTCCAGACTTCGTGCAAAACGCGCCGGACGAAACTTTCCGGCTCAAAATCTGGCCCCAGCGGGGGTAAAGGCGGCGGCGTAGTCTGGCCGAGCACCCGGTCGACATCGCCGAGAGTATTCCGGGCCAGATTTTTATGGCCCCGGGCGGCTTCGCGGGCGGCCATACGCCGGGCTAATTCGATTTCATCGTAACCAAGCTGTCGGACCGTCGCTAACTCGTCCCGGGTCAGCCACTCCTCCACGATCCGGTTTTCTTTTACAAAACAATGGGCGATAACCCAGCGGGCCACCCGGCGGTGGGTCGGCGGGCCGTAGGCGGTATAGCCGTTGTTAGTGCCCATGTAGATAGCCCGGTGCGACGTGTGAAACCCGTCTTTATCATTGCCGGTCCAGATAACATCCTGGGCAGGCGAATAAAGGTCCGAGAAAGCCGCCTGGCCGATAGCGGTATCGGCTACAACTTTTTCACGGCCGTAAGAAGTGCCCTCGGTGGTGTGGACCACCACGTTGTGGGCGTAGGTATCGTAAATCAGACCGATGCCTTTTTCTTCCCAGATGCGGTGGGTCACTCGCACGATATAATCAACAATATCCACGTAATCTGGGTCAAAGCCCTCCATGCTCTGGCGGCGAGGCGTCCCCTGCAGGGCCATAAATTTACTGATATCGGCTCCCGGTGTTTCCATTACGGGCAAGGGCACCGGGTTGGCCGGTTCCTTAATTTCTAAAGCGCGGTTCTTTTCTCCATTATTATTCGTTATATCCCCGTTGTTACTCTCACCTTGCTTCAAGGCCATCAACCGGCATCCTTTCATTAAGAACACTCATAATTACGGCTTTCTTTTATCTTTAAACCGGTACAATCTCTTGCGGGTCAGGCAGGTTCCTTTTTACTTAATTTAGGGCAGAGCTAACCAACCGGCCCGGACGCGGGTCCACCAATTATTTAACCGCTCCCATCGTCAGGCCGCCCACGAAATGCTTGCGAATGAGAAGCGATAGGATCAGGATGGGAACCATCACTATCATGCCGGTAGCCGACATAAGTTCCCACTGGATACCCTTCGGACCGCTGGCGGTTTGATAGAAACCGACCTGCAGGGTCTGGGCGTCCCGGTTGCCGATTATGAGGGCGAAAAGAAACTCGTTCCAGCAGGCGATAAAGCCAAAGACGGCGGCAACAATAACGCCGGGCATTACCAGTGGGAAAGTTATTCGCCAGAGGATGCCGATATCGGTGCAGCCGTCCACCAGAGCGGCCTCTTCCACTTCTACCGGCAGCGAATCGATATAGCCTTTGACCATCCAGGTGACATAGGGCAGCACAATGGAAAGGTCCAGAATAATCAGGCCGATTAATGTATCAACCAGGCCAATCGTCCGAAACAGGTTGAAAAACGGTATAATGATAACCACCGGGGGGATAAACTGGGTTGCCAGCACCCAGACCAGCAGCACGTTGCTACCCCTGAAGTGAAAGCGCGAGAAAGCATAAGCCGCCATCATTCCGAGGGGAATGGCAATCAGGACCGTTCCGACTCCAACTACCAGGCTGTTGACAATTTTTGGTCCAAAGGTAAGCGGGTCATCGAAAATAGTCTTGTAATTATCCAGGATGGGCTGAAAGAAAACGTCCAGGGTAAAGGCCTGCTGGTAGGTCTTAAAGGAGGTGAGAGCAATCCAGAAAATTGGCAGCAGGATAAACCCTAAAAGGAGGACCACGCCTACCCAATAACCGGTGCCCGCCAGCAAATCTTTGCCTCTGAACCGGTTAACCGCAACATTACTGCGGAATTTTTCGACAGGTTTAACGGCAACGTTCATGATTAAGCCTGCTTTCCCAATAAAAGTTTCACGTAAAGATAGGCAATGATTGACAAAAAGACTACCAGCATAATAGCTAAAGCCGAAGCGTAACCCATATCGAGATTGGTAAACCCGACCTGGTAGATGAAATAGTTAAAAGTCTGGGTAGAATTTCCCGGCCCGCCTCCGGTCATGGTCACCACCTGGTCAAACATCTTTAACGAAAAAATGGTCTTAAGCAACAGGGCAATCAAAATTACGGGCCGGAGCAGGGGCAGTGTAATATGATAAAAAACCTGGTACCCGCTGGCGCCGTCCAACCGGGCCGCTTCGGTGATTTCAGGTGAAATTGTACCCAGCGCCCCCACAAACATAAGCGCTATCAGGGGGGCCCAACCCCAGGTTTCCGACATAGCGAGACCGAACATGGCCCAGAAAGGATCACTTAACCAGATAATATCTTTCGTAAACGGGAAAACCGCTTTTACCAGGTGGTCAAACAGGCCGTAATCGGAATTGAGCATGAACCGCCAGGAAAATCCTTTCAGAGTAGGGCTTACCGCAAAAGGAAAAATAAGCAGGGTCTTCAAAATAGTGTTGACCAGGCTTTTTTTCTGGACTAATAAAGCGATAGCCAGCCCGATGCCAATCGATAGGCTGACCGATAGAAGCGTAAAAAGAAAGGTAACCTGTACGCTATTAATAAAGTTAGAATCACTAAAAGCCTGGATATAATTATCCAGTCCCACCCAATCGCCCGGTTCGGGAGACCTGGTCAACTGCCAGTTTCGCAGACTTATAACCAGCGCGTAGATTAAAGGGTAGGTAGTGGTTATAAGCAACACCAGGATAGCCGGCGATAGCATAATAAATTTTGAATATTTGCCGCGCACTTTTCTCTCCCACAAACTAAAGGTTCAAGTTACAGCAGGTCGACAGCTTTGTAACCGGATCCGGTTACAAAGCTGTCTGCTTCTTTCAGATTGCTTTGCTTTGGCCCTCCGGTGACGCCTGGAAGGGCTTAGCCACAATTGACTGGCGGTTACTTGTAATAGCCGCCCTTCTTCATTATAGCGTCAACATCCTTGGCGGCCTGGTCAAGGGTGGCCTGGATTGGCTTTCCGCCCGCCATGTTGTTGATAGCAACCTGTAAGGTCGATTCAACCTGCGGCCATTCCGGAATTAAGGGTTCCGTCCGGGCCGTTTTCAGGACGCTGGCCATTACATTTTGCAACCCGTGAGTGGTCGCGTTAACTTCCGGATCGCTCAAAACGGAATTGTGGACAACCACAACATTATCGAATTTAGGGTCGCTTTTATCCAGGGCCACCTCTTTTTCAACCCTGGGATTGGTCAGCCACTTCAAATATTCCCAGGCGGCGTCCTGGTGCTTGGAAAACTTGGAAATACCGACCGGCCAGATTTGAGCGTAGGTAATAGGTGATTTTCCTTCCCAACTGGGGGCCGGGAGAAACCCGAGGTTGTTATAGACATCGGGCGAAGCCGAAGTTTTGTTGGTAAAGGTGCTGTAATACCAGGACCAGGTAACCATCATAGCCGATTTGCCCTGCCCGAATTGGGTAGCGGCGTCGCCTTCCGCAAAACCGACCGAGTTGGGGGTGGTATAACCGTCCTTAAGATAGCTCATATACTGGGTAGTCGCTTCCACCCCGGCGGCGTTGTTAAAGATCGGGTGCATTCCCTGGTCGAACACGTCGCCGCCATTACCCCAGAGGTGATTCAAAAAGAGGAAAACGTTCTGCCCGGCGTTCACGCCATAGTACATGGAAATCGGTGAGATAGTGGGCATTTTCTCTTTGATAACCTTGCTGACGGCATCAACTTCCTGCCAGGTAGTAGGCGGTTTTATGCCGAGTTTGTCGAAAACATCTTTGCGATAGAAAAGGGTCTGGGCGTGACCACGGAAGGGAATACCAACCACGGATTTGCCGTCATTGGATTTGGAAGCCTGGACATAAGCCGGGGAGAAATCGTCCATGCTGATCCCAGCTGCTTTGAGTTTGTCGTCAAGCGGCAGCAAGAACGACTTGATGCCCGGCCCCCAGCTATCTACCCAGGCGACATTATCATACTGACCGGTCCCAGAAACCGACTCGGTCAGGAGTTTTTGCTGAAAACCGGCGTAAGGAACGTTATCCCATTTTACGGTAATCCCGGTCATAGCGGTAAACTCTTTGGTGGTCTTATCGATCAGGGAAGCAAACTGTGTAGCGGTGTTGCAGCAAATCAGGAAATTAAGATTGGTCCCGTTGTAAGGTTTACCGGTCTTGAGCCCGTAGTCAGCCGGATTATTGGTAAAAGTCCCCGAAATGGTGCTTGAGCCGGCGGCGCTGGTGGTGGCGCTGGTCGTCCCGGTGGCTGCTGCCGTAGTGGCGGCGCTGGTGGTGGCGGCTGCGGCAGTAGTGGTGGCCGGAACCGGGGTAGCAGTATTATCCCCGCAAGCGGTCAACACCAGCCCGGCCAGGATTGCCAGAACTAAAAAAATAGGCTGCTTGCCTTTTAGCATAGCAAGTCTCCTCCTCTTATCTTATCCTACTTAACAAAATATTAACAGAACGTTAGAAGGCAGTGATTAAGGTTGAAACAGTTTGAGAACGATTACCAGGCGGTCCAACCGCCGTCAACCAGGAGGGTATGGCCTGTAATAAGCCCGGCTTCCTGGCTAGCCAGGTAAACTACTGCCGCCGCTATCTCTTCGACGGAACCCACTCGTCCAAGCGGTATCCGGCTAAGAATTCGTTCGCGCCAGGCCGGGTTATCAAGGGTGGACCGGGTTAATTCGGTTTCCACAAAGGTTGGCGCAACCGCGTTTACAGTTATCTGGTGGGAGGCCAGTTCCAGCGCCAATACTTTGGTTAGCTGAGTAACTCCACCTTTACTGGCGCAGTAGGCCGCCCTTTCCTCGATACCGACCACCCCGGCCTGGGAACTTATATTGATTATGCGCCCACCCTGGCCTGCCGCCGCCATATGGTGCGCGGCTGCCTGGGACGCAAAAAAGACACTCTTGAGATTGGTAGCAACCACCGTATCCCAGCTTGTTTCATCTACTTCGAATATTCCCTGGGGGATATTTACTCCGGCATTATTAACCAGAATATCCAGCCGGCCGTATTCGGCAACAACCCGGTCTACGCCCTGGCGGATAGAAGCCAGGCATGTGACGTCCATCTCGACAGAAAGCGTATTCAGTTCACGGGCAATGCGCCGGGCTTCCGCCGGTTGGCGGCTGGTACCGACTACAGTGGCACCGCCCTGGGCCAGGGCACAGCTAATAGCCGCCCCTAACCCCCGGCTTGCCCCGGTGACGAGAGCTATTTTGTGGTCTATACGAAACATTTTAAACCCTGTTTTTACAAAAAATCAGGAGTGCTGGCAGTTTGTTAGCTGAAACTAAAGAAAATCTCTGAAAAAAACGCAATCGATGAATACGGTTGCAAAAAATGGTAAAGCCTTATGGGAGATTTGTCAATACCCTTTTTGAAAATCAGTGAATATCGTCGCCCTGCTCCATGGCCCGCCGGATATCGGCTACCGTAAAACCGGGGCGGCGCGCCACTTCCAGCAGCAGTTGTTCTCGACTGACCATTACCTGGATAGCCCGGGGTAGGGCGTTCGCCGCCTCCGCCGGGATGACCACGGCCCCGTGTTTATCGGCGTGAATGAGGTCGTTATGGCGGATGGTCAGGCCAAATATATCGACCTCCAGGCCAAAATCAACTATATGGACAAAAGCGTGACTAGGGACAATTTTACCCCCCAGCAACTGAAACCCGGGCGCGACGAAGTCCAAATCCCGGATGGCCCCGTTGGTAATGGCCCCAAGTGAACCTAATTTCTGGTGAACCAGCGTATGAACCTCTCCCCACCAGGCTCCCAAACCGGGGCGGGCATCAATATCCTGGACGACCATAATGGTCGGGTGAGGCGGGCTGGCGGCGTATTCGTAATAGCGCATCCGGAGGTCGCGGGCTTCCTGGGCCGAGGCGCGGGAGGGGGCGGCGGCCCGCAGGGTGGCCGTCCGGGCATAACCGACCAGGGGCGGCAGTTTGGGGTCGGCGCAGACAAACTGTTCGGTGGTAAACCCGCTAATGCGCCGCCCTCCTAGCACTATTTCGAGGGCGTTACAGATGGTCGGGGTATCGAATTTTCGCAATTCTTCGAATAAAGCCGGGTCAAAAACCTCTTCTGGCATAGAAATTCACCTGTTTTCTAAGAGTTGGATTGTGAAAAGGGCCGGAAATTGCTGCAAAAAACCTTATTGACAGTATAGCATACGTATGCCATAATTTTACAAGTCAACTCCCAAAGCCTGCCAAACCCAACAAAGGAGTTTAGAAAAATGATCCGTTTTCTAAAAAAGGGCGTCAGCCAGGAAAAAGCCGCCGCCGATGATGCTAAGGTCCGTCAGACCGTGGAGGGTATCCTGGCGGAAATTGACGAAAAAGGCGACGCGGCGGTCCGCGACTTTTCTGAAAAATTCGATAAATGGTCGCCGGAAAGCTTTCGTTTGAGTCAGGACGAAATCGAAGCCTGCCTGGCAGCCCTGCCGCCCGAAACGGTGGAGGATATAAAGTTTGCCCAGTCCCAGATCCGTAATTTTGCCCAGATTCAGCGGGCCTCCATGCGTGACGTCGAAGTGGAAACTCTCCCCGGGGTCTTTCTGGGCCACAAGCATATCCCGGTCAACAGCGTGGGCTGCTATGTGCCGGGTGGCAAATATCCCCTGGTGGCTTCGGCCCATATGAGCGTGGTAACGGCCAAAGTGGCCGGAGTTAAAAGAATTATTGCCTGCGCCCCGCCCTTCCAGGGCGCGCCCCACCCGGCAATTGTAGCGGCCCTGCACCTGGCCGGGGCGGACGAAATCTATACGCTTGGGGGTATTCAGGCCGTGGGGGCCATGGCCCTGGGCACCGAAACGATTGCCCCCGTAGACATGCTGGTCGGGCCGGGTAACGCCTACGTGGCTGAGGCCAAACGCCAGCTTTTCGGGCGGGTCGGGATTGACCTATTCGCCGGTCCGACCGAAACCCTGGTTATCGCCGATGAGAGTTGCGACGGTGAAATGGCCGCCACCGACCTACTCGGCCAGGCTGAACACGGGCCAACCTCACCGGCTATCCTGCTTACAAACTCTGAAAAACTCGCTAACGACACGCTTGCCGAAATTGAAAAACAGTTGCAAACCTTACCGACTGCCCCGGTTGCCAGTGTATCCTGGCGGAACTACGGACAGGTGATTCTGTGCGATACCTACGAAGAGATGGTGGCCGAAGCCAACCGGATCGCCTCGGAACATGTCCAGGTTATGACCCGTGACCCCCAGTTTTTCCTCGACCACATGACCAACTACGGGGCGCTCTTTCTTGGCCCTGAAACGAATGTCTCTTTTGGCGACAAAGTGATCGGGACCAATCACACCCTGCCGACCAAAGGGGCCGCCCGTTATACCGGGGGGCTGTGGGTCGGGAAATTTCTCAAGACCTGCACCTACCAGCGGGTAAAACCGGAGGCTTCCGCCCTGGTGGGCGAATATTGTTCGCGCCTGTGCGCCCTGGAAGGCTTCGCCGGGCATAAAGCCCAGGCCGACCTGCGGGTAAAACGCTACGGTAAGCCGTCCTCCGAAAAAGTGGCGGCAGAGGCGTCGGCCCGGTAAAGCCAGTCTGGAACCATTTAATAACCAAAAGTCAGTCTTTCATTTCCGGTGGCGGTGGTTGAAAAAGTGGGGTCTCCGGCACCGGACCAACGGCTATTTTTTAAAACTATGGGGTGAAATAATTCAAATGACACAAAAAGAAGCGGCTTGCGGCTGGACTACCGAAGAGATGATGAAACGGGTCGTGCGTTTTGATGATTTGATGGGTTGCACGGCGGCCTTTATTGACGCTAAAACCCCCGGCTCCCACCTCAAAGAAAATTTCAGCATTATCGGGGCAGGCGTTTCGGAAAACCCGGCCCAGCACGTCCATATCACCGAGCCGCACGGCTTTACCTTTGGCGGGGCTCGCCAGCCTCCTTTTATTAAAAACTCGCTGCACAGCCACGAAACAGCCGAAACCTTCTGGGTCCATTCCAGCAAATGGCGCTTTTACTGGGGGCTAAACGGCACCGATGGCGAGGCGGTCCTGGAACCGGGCGACTTCATTTCGCTGCCAACCTATCTTTTCCGGGGCTTTGAAAATGTGGGAGAGGTCAAAGGGATGCTGCTGGGCTACCTGGGGTCGGACAACCCGGGTAAAGTCACCTGGGCGCCCCAGGTGCTGGAAGCAGCCCGCGGCCACGGGCTGGTTTTGTTGAGCGACGGCCGGTTGATTGATACGACCATAGGCGAAACCGTGCCGGAAGGAGCCCAGGAAACCCAACCGCTTACCCCGGCCCAGCTTGAAAAGTTTAAGAAACTGACCGCCGAAGAGATGGAGCCCTTTATCATCCGGCTCTCGGATATAAAAGAGCGCTCCGGCATTACCGACGAAAATGTGTGGCCCGGTTTTGCGGAGCGCATCTACCCCCTGGCCGGTCCCTACTACCCCATCAAAGGGCAGTGCCAGGGTGGGGATGACTGGTATTTCAATTTTAACCTTGTAGCAGTTAAAGGCGGCCCGAACCAGGGCAGTCCTCTTTACTGCCGGGATGTCCCCGAAGTTTTCAATCCCTTCGATGGAACCTGGCAGTTTAGCTGGCTGGACGCTGGCAAAGAACATTCCCTGGTCCTGAAGGCGGGGGATACTTTCACCTGTCCGGTAGGGGTTTACCGCAGTTTTAAAAATATAGGTTCTGAGGAAGCCGTAATGTATGTCATAGTGGGCGGTGATGTCCCTGCCCCAGCCCGTTTGACCCAGGAGCAAACCGCTACCCTGACTTAAAGGCGGCCTCTGAATTCAGGTAACAAAGTTTTGTTGTAAGGCAAAGGTAGAGGCTTTCTTTACAGGCGCTGTCTATCTATCTACTTATCCTTACAGATAATGGTTTCTCGAAACCCTTAACAAATCAGGCAAGGCAAGGCAAGGAAGCTTATGAAACTCAGTACCGATCGTATCCTGACTACCCATGTTGGCAGTTTGCCCCGTTCCCAGGAGATCTTTGAACTGGTTTTTGCCCAGGAAAGGGGTGAAACCCTGAACGAAACGGCTTTTAAGGCTGCTTTAGCAAAAGCCGTTAAAGAGGTTGTCCAAAAACAGGTGGAGGCCGGGGTGGATATTGTTAGCGATGGGGAGATGAGCAAAATCAGCTACGCTACCTATATTAAATACCGGCTTAGCGGCTTTGAAGGAGATAGCCCCCGGCGTACCCCCGCCGACCTGGAAGCGTACCCGAATTTTGCCGGGCGCGCTGCCAAAAGCGGCGGCACCCCCACTTATCAGCGGCCTCGCTGCACCGGTCCGGTTGCTTTTGTGGACCGCCAACCGCTCGATGAAGATATAGCCAATTTTCAGGCGGCCCTGGCTGGAGCCAATGTCATTGACGCTTTTATGAACGCGGCTTCTCCTGGCGTTATCGCCCTATTCCAGCCTAACGATTATTATCCAAACCACGAAGCCTACCTGGAAGCCCTGGCTGACGCCATGCGAATCGAGTACGAAACGATATGCCAGGCCGGGTTGGTTCTGCAAATAGACTCGCCCGACCTGGCCCTGGGCCGTCACATGATGTTCAAGGACCTGACCGACCAGGACTTTTTAAAAAAGATCGAGGAGCACGTGGAAGTCCTCAATCACGCCCTGCGGAATGTCCCGGCCGAGCAGGTCCGCCTGCACGCTTGCTGGGGCAACTACGAGGGGCCGCACCACTGCGACATCCCGCTGGAAAAAATCCTGCCCACCTTATTAAAAGCCAAACCCCAGGTGCTTTCGTTTGAAGCTTCGAATCCGCGTCACGCCCACGAATGGCAGGTTTTCAAAGAAATAAAGTTGCCGGACGACAAGGTGCTGATGCCCGGCATGCTCGATTCGACCACGAACTTCGTGGAACACCCCGAACTGGTCGCCGAACGCATCTGTCGCTTTGCCGGGGTGGTCGGCAAAGAGCGGGTGCTGGCAGGGACCGACTGTGGGTTTTCGACTTTTGCCGGGTTTGGCACGGTAGATAAAGACATTGTTTACGCCAAACTGGAAGCGCTGGCGCAAGGGGCCGCGCTGGCCTCGACCCGGCTATGGTAAAGGCTGGGACAACAATGCCGGTTGAACCGCTGGTGCTGCTACCGGGCCGCCTCTGTGACGTGCGCCTTTTCGAGCACCAGGTTAAAGAACTTGCGGCCTTCACCAGTATAAGTGTTGGGGACCTTACCGGGGCCGAGAGTTTTGAGGAATTGGCCCGGCAGGTGCTAGCAAAGGCCCCGCCGAAATTTGCCCTGGCCGGGTTATCGCTGGGCGGCATTGTAGCCCTTGAGGTGGTGCGGCAAGCCCCCCAACGGGTCACCCGGTTGGTCCTGCTCGATGTCAATCCGGGCGGCAACACCCTTCAGCACATCGAGGAATTCGAGGCTCAAATTCGCCAGGCTCGGCGCAGCGAAGCTGATTTTACTCGCCTGACCACCGAGTTCTTCTACCCGCAAATGGTCCACCCGAACCGGAAGAATGACCCTATCTTGCAGCAAACTGTACTCGAGATGGCCCTGGCGGTCGGTCCGGACGCTTTCGTGCGTCAGAACAAAGCCTTACTGGCCCGGAAAGCCCGGTGGAACGATTTGGCCGCGATAAGCTGCCCGACCCTGATTCTGAGCGGCCGGGAAGACCGGGTCTGCCCCCTTGATATTCAAGAAACTATGGCCAATCTTATCCCGTGGTCCCGGCAGGTAATTATCGAAAATTGCGGCCACCTGGCTACCCTGGAGCAACCCCGGCAGGTATCAGAGGTCTTAAAAGAATGGCTGTTGGCCTTGCCTCATTCGCGAGTGACCCCCCAAATAAAGTCAGAGGTGAAAAATGTTAAGAACTAACCCGGTTAAACAAGCCCTGAAAGAAGGCCGGCCGGTTATCGGAACGATGATTACCGAAGCGGGTTCAACCGGTTTCGTATGGATGCTGGCTAATCTCAGCTACGATTTTGTCTTTATCGATATGGAACACAGCGCCTACGGGCTGCAGCCAACCGCCGATATGATTAAAGTAGCCCGCCTGGCCGGAATTGTACCGCTGGTACGGGTTACCGACCTGGCCTATAATGTGATCGCCCCGGTGCTGGATGCCGGGGCGATGGGGCTGATGTTGCCGCGTGTAGAAACGCGCCAGCAGGTCGAGCAATTCGTCCGCTTTATGAAATACCCTCCCCTGGGAGTGCGCGGGGCCACGGCGGGCCGGGGCAGCACCGATTATGGCGGGGCCAGTCCCCGCGAACTGGTGCAAAGCCTGAACGAAAACAGCCTGGTTATCTTGCAAATCGAACGTAAGGTGGCCGTTGAAAATATCGATGATTTGCTTTCGGTGCCGGGGGTCGATGCCGCTGTGATTGGGCCTTTCGACCTGACCATCTCCCTCGGGGCCGATTCGACCGGTTCACCGCAGGTGGAGGAGGCCATTGGCAAGGTGGTTGAGGCGGCTAAACGGCACGGGGTGGCCAGTGGTATCCATATTGCCGAACCGACAACCATCCTAAAATGGTACGAACGCGGGATGACCTTGCTAGGCTGCAATACTGACCTGGGCTTTTTCACCGCCGGGGCCGGCAAAACCTTAACCGAATTAAGACGGGGAACCGGAGCAGGAGCAAATGCCGCAAATGAGATAAAGGGCATTCACGTTTAATTTGACCTGGCTTAGGGTCAGGACATTTATTGGGTTCTGTCAGAAATGAACTCAGAAAGCAAGGTTGGGCAAAAGTAAGTAAAATAATCGCGGTTGAATTATGTTGCTAAAAACTCTCGTTTAATATCCGCAAATCGCAGCTTAAATAGGGTCCGCTGCCGCAAAAGAGATACCTTTTCATTCTTGTAGGTCTGGTAGCGGAACCAATCGTTGACTTCTTCAAAGGCACTGGTGAACCGCCTCACCGCTTCAAAACTCTTGAAATTCTTCATCGGATAATATCTTTCTTTGATTTTTCGATATGAATTTGTTCAATAATACCCTGATTTCGTTCACGCCTCTTTTGGAGTTAAAGTTCGTCCTTTTACGGGTAAATGTAGCTGTGAATAACTGCGAAACCACAAAAACCACTACCATTGTCAATATAGCCGCCCAGATCGGGCTACGTTGTACTTTGCGAATAGCAAGACTTCGTGGGACGATGGCCCTTATGGTAACAACCGTTTATCTAGCTCTTCACAGCTTTTATTACTTTTTCTTCTAAATTTACTGGATTTAACCCTGTATTACAGGATCCTCTAATAATATAAAAGCGGACAAAACCTGAGCAAGTTTTTCGAAAGTTAAAAGAAGAAATAGCCCTAGGATAGCTCTTTTCCGGCTTGCTTGTTTTCACTCAAACTATTTCTTTAGGTTATTTATTTGATTATAAGGCTGTACAATGCAATGCAATGATGGCGCGGTTAAATCTCCAAATAACAAAAAATGGATAATGGTGATCGATGACGATTTAAGTATCCGTAAAGTTATACACCAGGTTCTCTCGCTTGAGGGATACCTGGTACAGGAGGCAGGCAATGGAGCCGAAGCGCTGGAGGTTTTGCTCAATAGTCTGAACAATCCCCCAGGACTACTTTTGTTAGATATGCAAATGCCTGTTATGGACGGTTGGAAGTTTTTACCGGCCTACCGGCACCAATTTTCCGAGTACTTGCAAGCGCCGGTTGTGGTTATGACGGCTTCGCTGACGGTAGCTCGCTATGCTAATCAAATAAAGGCTAACGGTTATTTAGCTAAACCTTTCAATATAGAAGAACTTATCGGAATAGTAAAGAGCTACCTCAACCCACCAGGAGAACGTTAAATTTTGGCTTAACTTTACGGGATAAAAAGGAACCGTTATCAGGTTGTTTACTCGTGAGAATAGAAAATTGTCTGTTATTTGTATTTTCGGCAAAGTAACATAAAATTAGCATTAATAGGCTAACTTTTTCCAACGGGGTAATACATAAAATCGTATTTTATTTTTCGAATAGGCTTGGAAAGCCAAGTAGGTTACGCTTTATCGCTGGCCCCCACTTCAAATGAAGTAGGGGCCAGTTTCGATTAACTGTTAGCTGCCCAGGCAAGGGACCGGGGCACTTGTCCCGTCCCGGTAGCCGCACCAGGCATGGGTATCGTTATAGTTACCGGAGAACTTCTGAGGTGGCGCTCCATAGTTCAACATGTTCCATTTGAAAGTACCAGTTAAAGTATTGATAGCCCAGGTGCCTTTTAAGCTCCAGGCCGAAGTGGTCAGGTTGCCGGTTATAGTACCGGTATCACCATAGATGAAAGTGCCGGTCACATTCGCGCCATTCTGGCTCAAATTGGCAACCGTACCGGCCCCACTCAGGTTCCACTTACCGCTCCAACCGCAACCATCCGGTAAAGGTCCGCTGCTGTTGCGCACCCCACACCATTGATTATTCGTACCCCAATGCCCGTCAAAACCGGTGCCGTCTGGTTTGTTTATCCTGAGAGAAAATGGTACGCCGGAAACATTACCGGTAAAAATTGGTAAACCATTATCACCATTCACGGTGCCGTTGATAGGCGTAGCCACTGTTTGATCGTAATTTCGATAAGCCCCGGCAATTGTTGGCCCATTTTGAGCCAGTTCTACCTGGGCAAAATTGCTATTCCACAACCCACTAAAGCCACAACCGGCGGGCAATGGGCCACTACCTGATTTCACACCACACCATTGATTGGTGCCCAGGAAATTCCCCCCAAAAGAAGTCCCACCTGAGGCAAGCGTGAAAGTGAAGGTATTAGAAGTATTGCTACCCCAATAGCCGGTTAAAGTATTGGCGGTAACGGTGCCATGCAGCGCCATTGAAGTAGCTAAACTGTAGACCTGGAAATTACCAATCACGGCGTTGCCGGTTTGATTCAGGTTCACCAGCGCAAAGTTGGTGTTCCAGGTTCCGGCAAAGTTGGCAACCGTAGCAGGCGGGGTAGTGGTCGAAGTGCCACTTTCCACGTAGCGCCACTGGTAGTAGTGCTGACCCAGGTTGCCCATTTCTACCCGGTTGGTCGCCAGGGCCGGGTTGTACGTCAGCACCCGCCGCTCGAAGAGTTGCACCAGCACGGTCTGAGTTGTACCGGCCACTTTGGTTGTTACCCAGTAAGGCTCGCTGATTGGCAGGCCGAAGACGTTACTGGTTGGGTCAGCCGTATAAATCAACTGGTTCGGCACTGTGCTGCCGCTGACCGGGTCTGTCACCGGTCCCTGCTGGGTTTCAAATTCAACGAAAGGCCGGGCGATATTGTGGCCGGTCTGGCTGTTGTAGGCACCAATCGTAAGGACTACCGGCGGGGTAATCGTGCTAATTACTCCGGCTTTGTTAATAAAGGCGTTAATGGCGCTACCAACCGCGTTCGGTTTGGAGTTGGCATCCGCATTTCCCAGGGTAACAATATCCTTGAAGGATGCGTAGACCGGGCCATCCGGGTTAACCGCTACCGGGTCGCCCGCGACCTGGGTCTGGGAAGGGGTTAACTGGGTAAAAGTATTATCCCCATCCTGCCGCTTGCCGCTGACCAGTTCTTTAACTGCCAACCCGGTCGTGACAAAGCCGGTAGTCGGGTTATTTATTTCCATGCGGGCCTTATCCAGGTAAAGCACCAGGCGGGTGCCGCCGGGGCTGTCGGAGTAAGGTTCGTCCAGGCCGACCGGGGCATCCGGCACATTGGGACCCCAGGTGTAGGGCCGGTTGATGCCGGGGTCGCCGACCAGCTTATCCTGGGCCACCCACTTGTCCCGAAACTGCGTTACCCCGCCAAAGTCTGGCTCAGGAGCCGCCAGGGCGACGGAAAGCGTAAGAGTCAGGATTAGCCCAACAAGGCCCAGGCTAACAAGACCAATTTTCTTGTTCATAATTAATTAACCTCACATTAGGTTAAATCAAGTAAACACACCGATAAACAGGTTGCGTTAACGCAAACCTATATTAACTTTAGAATGTGAATAGACCTTCCTTCGTTTGAGAAGTTCGAGTCCTGGATAATTACAAGTCAGGGAGTAAATTTTAGTAATTTAGAGGCTAAAAAGAGCCATCAAATGACCCAATTATTTAAGAGCCAGGTTAATACAGCTAGTATAAGGATGTGTTTTAGGTTGGAGCCGTTATCTGCCTGGTGGTTAGAGGGCAAATCATTTCAATCATTTTTCTTAACTGACACAAGTAATAAGTTGCCTGCCTGGCACCTGGTCTGTGAAATCAAGGTTTTACAAAAACCTTGATTTTGAAATAACCCTTTGAATTAAAGTACAAGACAGAAATGATTAAGCCACTTAGCTGCCTTTATTCTAATTTTACTCACCTTTACAAAACCTTGACATGCATCGCTTAATCTATTTGTTCCACAAGAATATAATACTCATTTCTTGTAAAAATACCGGTAAATTTAATATATCTATATCAGTGAAGCTTAAATCTCAGGCAAAATCACCTCATGTTCCTGCCTAACCGCAGCCGGTAAATAACGGTTTCAGAATAACACGAAATCTCTTAATATCGTTCAAGGTCAGACGCCTATTATCTGGAGGGGCCGGAAGCGGTTACAAACCTTTATTACTTTTACCTGGTTTATAGGACATTTTACCTGTCTCGCAATTCTTAGCTGCTAATCTTATGTAAGATGCACGACAATCTAATTTCAGGCCGGGATATTTTACCTTCTTATTTTAGCTGGAGACTTAGTAATGAACCGTTTCAAACTTTTTACTTTGCTGCTAATTCTGGGTCTAATCCCTGGTTTCGGCTTGGCCGCCTGTAGTGATACCACCAGCACTTCAGCGGCTAATATCGCTACCGCTACTCCCACGCCTAAAACGCCGGGGCAACCAGGGTCAATCACGGTTAAGGTTACCCCTACTTCTTCTATCGAGAACACATCAGCCGGTCAGTTCCAGGGTATCCCATCCAGGGCAACACTCGATACAGAAAATATGACTACCGGCGATCCAAAGGCGAAAATTACCCTGCTTAAATATACCGACTTTCGCTGCCCGGTATGTAAACGAGAATTTGACCAGATAGAGCCGCTCATAATGCAACAATATGTCAATACCGGCAAGATTAAGTTTACCCTGGTAACTTTCCCGGTAATTGATATGATCGAACAGGACAGCGAGTCGCAACTTGGCGGACAGGCTTTGCTTTGCGCAGCGGAGCAGAAACGGGCCTGGGATTATCATAATCTGGCCTATAATAATTTCGTGGGTAAGACCCAGGGCAAGTTAACCCCCAACTTCTTAAAAGGCATGGGCCAGGCGCTGGGCCTTAACACAGCCGACTTTAATAGATGCCTGGACACCGGAAAATACCGGCAGACCTTAATTGATCAGACTGCGCAGGCCCGGCAAACCGGTATTACCGGCACGCCTACCTTTGCTATCCTCTACAAGGACAACCTTCAACTCTTGAGTGGCAACTCCTATGATGTCGTTAAAGCAGCCCTGGATATGGTGCTTGCAAGGGCGATTTAGCAGGGTAGAATAAGCGGCCGGATTAGGAAGAAGCTAAGGCGTAGCCGTAAAAACTCCAGGCTTTCTTCAATAATATCTATCCGGTTTAGTTACCGGACGTGGGTAGGCACTAACAGAAGGTAGGTGGCTAGAAGCTTTGGATCCTTTTCGAAAAGCGAGGACAGGAGCCAATAATCATGATGACAATTAAAAACCTGCAACTTCTGGCAGGAGAAAGCTGCCAGGAAAATGGGCGGTTTGGACGCCGGCAGCTTTACTACTCCTGGTGGGCCTTGGTTATGTAGGAATATCGGTTTATGGCGCTATGCGGTTTACTACCAGTTCCTCTCATAATATCCAGGACCTTGGCCCTATTCTCCCGCCACTTACGGAATGCCTTTACGAAAATATTACCTTCAAAACTACCGGCAAGGCCCAACTCGCCCTTCACGGTTAGTGGGTTTCTCGCCCAAATTCACAACGAGTTTTAATAATGGTCCATTCCAGGGAGGACACCCGCACTTTCCTGCTGCCCATAACCGCCCGGTTATGGCAACAAGACTCCAGGCCAAGCCATCGAAGTGTTCACGCCGGAAGCTCTCCGTAAAAGGAGGTGGTTAGCTATCTTGAAGAAATCGCCATCAGGCTAAATTTAGGGGATTTAAAAGACAAAATAGCCTTTAGGGTGGGAGACGTAGCAAGCGAAATTACTGATTACGCTACCAAAAAAACGCCGCGTTTGTAGTAATGACAACTCATCTCCCCACCCGGCTTGAGCAGGCCGTTTTAGGAACCGTGGCTGGTAGCGTTTTAGGTAGGGGTGATTTTCCGCTTTTAATGGTTAATCTAGCTCCCGCTAATTCACAACCGGAGGCCGTTATGAAGTCATAACGACAAAATAGGTCAAAAACTGGGTAAACCGTTCGGCAGAACTATCGGTTTTGAGCAAAGTGTAGGAGGTTTCCAACCCCCCATTCGGTTCCTTAAATTCTGAGAGAATGCTTGCATTTCCCATTTTGTTTCTGATTCAATTATTTAGTATGTTGCTGTAATAACTTCATCCCTAAAAGTCGTCGCGCTAGGTTGCTCCGCCTTACCACCAGTTCATACACCCCAAAAGTCGCCGCGAAGGAGCCAAGAACCGTCATCAAAAATTTAAGCACCAGAATCATCTCCAACTGCACCACGTAAAAGCCGATAAATACAATTATGGTTAGGTGCAAGATATAAACAGGGTAGGAAGCCTCATTTAAGTATTGCCAGGCTTTGCCAGGGTTATTGAAGTAGCTGTGCCCCAGGCCAAACAATGTAAGAACGATGGCCCAGAGATTAAAATCGTGGACCACGTCATAAATGGTTGAACCTAAACTAAAGGATGGTTGAGAGAGGCCCCACTGTCTGATCATGATAAATGTCACACTCGCCGCGATTGCCAGCAACAGCGACAGAAATTTCTGGCGGTCAAGGGCTTGCTGAAACCGGGGATTGGACATCAGCACATAACCTAAAATCATCAGGACCAGACACTTTAAAGGGTTCTGAGTATCGTCACCCAGGTCGGGGAAGCCATCCGTCAGAAGTAATGGAAGAGCGCCAAGAAATATTACGCCAGGTTTTTCACACAAATTTGCCAGCCAACTAATGAATTGCTGCCCTCGCTCTTTTTTGAACCAGCTAAATAGGGGCAGGGCTATCAATGAAAGCACAAATAGGAAAACCACAAACCACAGGTGGCTGGGTGTAAAATGCCCGTTATAACCTTTAAAGTCTTCCGGATCAAAATCGAAGAAGTGAGGATAATAGTCCCAGTATGTTCCCTGGTAGGGGCTGTGGTTAAGGAGGGCCAGATAAGGCATCGGCGGCACTATTACCAAGATTCCAAAAAGTAAGGGTAAAAGCAGCCGCAAGAGTTTCTTTTTGATAAATTGACCGGCCCGGGCATTTTTCAGGCTAAACCAGCATGCCGCACCTGCTACTACGAACAGCAATTGCATACCCCAGCTATTTAAAAAACTGACCGGTTCATCAAAAATTATGCTAAGTTCCCCATTTTTGATATAGAACGGCTCGTCATCGAGGTAAATCAAGGCGGCATGGAAGGGTATAAGCATCAGGACAACCAGCACCCGAACCCAATCCAGGTCATAGCGGCGGATTTCATCAGCCTGGTATAACGGCTCTTCCGCCAGCAGTTGGCGGCTGGTAGAAATTTGCAGTTTTGTACGGTTAGCCTTTTTTCCTTCTTTGTTATTAATTGCCATAGGTTTACCAGATCTTCCTGCCGTACAATTTAAAATTAGCCGGGAACCTTTCTGACTGATACAACAATAGTGTGAAATTACCGGGATGCTGCCTTCCTCCTTGGAAGAGAGGTGACCGTGTAAGACCGGACGGCCACTGAAATCCGCTGAAGCCGGATACTATGACTCAGCCCCGCACCAATTGGCGTTAGCAGCCTATTTGTTGGCCGGTTTCGCCACCCTTCCAGTGCTGACGGTTAATAATCGGCGCTAATTACCATAGAGAAGTCGTGAAAAGCTTATCTGAGGTTTAGCTGCTAACTTTTACTACTCGACAACCCGCAAGGTAGCCGGAAGGTTCATCCGGGTCAATTTTGCCACACTGAATAGTGGCGTAAAAGCTACTACCACCACACCCATTATCACAGCCATTATCGCTGTTAAGGTCGAGACTGAAACCGAAACCTGGATGTCGGGAATCATAGTCGCCATCCGCACTTCCATCATCCAGACCAACGCGGCATAGCCTAACCCGATACCCAGGACCGTTCCCAGCAGGCCCATTATCAAATTTTCTAACATCGTCATCCGCACTACCACTCTTACCGGCAAGCCGAAGGCAAACATGGTGGCGATTTCACGGGACCGTTCATCTACATTTATACTGGTCGAATTGAAAGCAATCAGGAAAGCCAGAATTACTACCGTCACGGCTACAATCCCCAGGAAAGCTACGAAAAGGTTGGTTAAATCCTCAAAAGTCTTGACTACCGCGCTGATCGGTTGGACCGAAGCTACCCCCGGCTGGGCAAACAAAGACCGTTGGACCTCGCTCTGACTTACATTTGGAGCCGGATTAATCTGGAGATAGTTGGTCAGGCCGCTTAGCCCCATCAGGCTGGCCTGGCTCAAATCCATGTAGCTCATGAACCGCAACGGCCCGGCGTGAATGCCGCTAACCTCTACCGGAGTTTCTACCATCTTATAGGCAAAGAGGCCCTCACGCTGGGGATGGCGCAGGTTAAGCTTGTCCCCGGCCTTTACTCCCAGGTCGCGGGCGGCCTTTTCGGCCAGCAGCACCCCTGGCCCGGCTGAATGGCGCTGGCCTTCCACCAGGGTCGGCTGCCATAAGGCGCTATCAAGGTTAACCAGTTCAATCACGGTATCCAGTTTTGCCCCTTTATAACTTAATTGACCCGGCAGTCTCAACCCGTTCTCGGCCTTCGAAAGGAGCGGCGATTGTTTCAGGGCGCTGACCTGAGGGGCATCCTGGGGATAGAAGGAGTCAAGCTCCACCATTAAACGCTGCGGGCTATTCTGCAAAAATTCAGCTTTACCTATATCAATGGTATAGAAAAAGGTATCCAGCATGCCCATTACCGCAATCAAAGTGGTAACGGCCATAGCGATACCCAACAGGGTAAACAGGGAACGGCGGGGCGCCCGCAGCACATTTCGTAATGGCATCTGGGTAAAACTTTTGCCAGGCAGGTGCAGGCGAGCCAGCCAGGGAGCCAGTCCGTTACCTTTGGCGGCCAGATAGCCGGTCCTGATAGCATCCACCGGCAAGACTCGCACCGCCCGCCAGACCGGGTAAAGAGCCGCTACAAAAGGCAGCGCCAGGCCGAGCAGGGTAGCTTGCCCAAAGATTTGCCACTGGAAAGGAGTATCAAAAATTGGCATCGGGAACAGGTCGCGCAGGACACCGCTCCAAAGGTTATTCAGGACCACCCCTACTATAAATCCGCCGATTACTCCCAGCAGGGCAATTTGCAAGGCAAAAAGTAGCGGCCGGATGACAATCAGGCGCGGCGGCACTCCAAGGGCCATGTTTATGCCAATTTCCCGGCGCTGCGCCTCGATCATCCGGCTTACCAGGTTAAAGGCTCCCAGGACCGCCCCGGCCAGGAAGAGATAGGCAATCAGGTTGAAAAACTCCTGGTCACCGCCGATGTCCTGGTATAAAGTGTTGTAAGCTTTATCCTCCTGGGGCAGCATAAAAGAGATACCCACGCCAGTTGCACCGTCTGAGCCTGTTGCTGCCAGTTTCTGTTCAATTTCGCTTTTAAGCACTTCCAAATTGCTGCCAGGGGCGAGTTTGAGGACCAAATCGTTTATCCAGCCCGGCTGGTTTGCCAGGGTCTGGGCGGTTTGGAGGGGAACAAACAGCACCGCGAAGTTAGATTCGGCTAAAAAAGCCCCTTCTTCGGTGACAATAACAAAATATTCGGGCGACATGCCGGTGCCAACATAATCGAGCGGCACGTCCCCACTGATTTTTACTTTCCCCTGGGCTGGCAGGTTATAATTCTTGGCAAAATGGTATTCCAGGATAGCCTTTGGCTGCCCGGCGTCACCCGGCCCAAGCGGCCTGCCTCCGTTTAGATGGATGGCATTAATAAAAGGACCGCCCCTCGAAACATCCACCCCCACCATGCGGCCGGGCGTGAGAATAGTCTGGGTGGCCGTTGAAGAATCCACCAGCACCGGCGAGATCAGGCGCGGTTCTACTCCCTTGATCCAGTTGGCGTGTTCGATACTGCCTACCGCCTGCAAAACCTGGTTTTGAGGCAGGTAGCTTCCTTTTGTAAACACCACCCGCAGGTCGTACATGTTGAGGGATTTATAGCTGGCATCATAGGAAGCCTGCCGCCAGGGCGTATTGCTGCCCAACCCGGCGTAAACCCCCGACCCCAGGGCAATAATAAAGGCGACGGCTACTACCTGTAGCCAGCGTGCGCGCAAATCACGCCACGACCAGCGTAACCATAATTTAATTCGCGCCATAACTCACCTCAACTGACTACCAGCTTAGCTCGGCAATTTCAGCTTTTCTGGTTGGCGGGCTGTCCGAAATAATTCGACCACTACTCAGTTCAATCACCCGGTCGGCGACCCTGGCAATCTCCCGGTTATGGGTAACAATCAGCACAGTTTTCCCGGCGTGCGTTTGCTGGTGGAGCAAATGTAAAATCTGGACGCCAGTCTTGAAGTCGAGTTCGCCGGTAGGTTCGTCGGCCAGCAAGACCGGGTTGCCGGTAGCCAGGGCGCGGGCGATAGCTACCCGCTGCTGCTCTCCACCCGATAGTTGATGCGGGAAGTTATGCAATCGCTCGCCCAGTCCAACCATCTGTAGCACTTCCTGGGCGCTAACCGGGCTGGGCTTACTGTTGCGGTTGACCACGTCCAGGGCAAACTGGACATTCTCCAGGGCGGTCAGGCCAGGAAAGAGATTAAAGGTCTGGAAAACGAAGCTAACGGCCTCCCGCCGGTATCTAAACCGGTCGGGTCGCGTATCTCCGGTCAGGGTCAGGCCATTAACCACCAGCGAACCGCCGGTAGGCAGATCAAGCGCCCCGATAATATTTAGCAAGGTCGTTTTGCCGCTGCCCGACGGTCCTAGCACCACGATAAATTCACCCTCGCTAACTTCAAGGGAAACATCTTCCAGGGCCGGGACCGTGAGATTGCCCAGCCGGTAAATTTTCGAGATATGTTTGAGCCGGATTACACTCCCAACTTTTACGTCCTCAACGCTTGCCATGATTTTTACCTCTACTTCAACCTTTCACGGGCAAAATAACCTGAAGAATAATAATTAGGTGAAAAGGTTAGGTTGCCGGTTTACACTCCATAACCGGCCGGTTGATGGTATTAACCTTAAAACTATTCTAGTTTAGAAGCGTGACAATAGAGGTCAAAAGGAGTGGATAGCAAGCAAAACATGTTTTGATTTATTCTTATATAGAAGATGAGAGGATAGTATATTAAACGTACCGGGTAATAAATCCCTTCCAATCCTCTTCCAATCTTCTGCCAGTAAATTGGCAAATGCCGGGAGTTATGAGCGAATTTGTACACACGTAACGGGTCAAACCTGATATGCGCATTCTTATCGTTGAAGACGAAATAAAATTAGCCCGCCTGGTTAAAGAGGTGCTTGAAGAAGAGTTATACCAGGTAGAGCTGGCCTTTGAAGGGGAGACCGGCCTGGATATGGCCTTATCCGGCAGCTTTGATCTGTTAATCCTGGACATAATGCTGCCGGGGATGAGCGGCCTTGAAATATGCCAGGAACTGCGCCAGGAGAAGTGTAATGTGCCGGTGTTGATTTTGACAGCCAGGGACGCAGTCCCCGACCGGGTGGAAGGACTCGACGCCGGGGCCGACGACTATCTGACCAAACCTTTTTCATTTGAAGAGCTTTTAGCCAGGGTCCGGGCGCTTTCCCGGCGGCGCTTGCACGCTGAGGATGTCGGTAATCCGGTGCTGAAATTGGCTGATTTAGAAGTGAACCTTGAAACGCACCGGGTCAGGCGCGGCGGCAAGCTGATTGACCTTACCGCCAAGGAATACTTTTTACTGGAATACCTGATCCGCAATGCCGGCCGGGTTCTCAACCGCGACCAGATTATCAGTAAAGTCTGGAAGTATGATTTTGATGCTTCTTCCAACGTGGTAGACATTTATATCCACTACCTTAGAAACAAAATAGATGGAAATTCGTCCACGAAACTCATTCAGACCTTGCGCGGGACCGGCTATAGCTTGCGGGTAGATTAATTACCTGGCTGCAGGTGAGCCAACCCCTTTTTACAATTCTAAACTGCCCTTGCGCATGAGAACCAGTTCGTTTCTGTTACCCAATCAAGTCAGCGCCAGGCAATGTAAAGGGTAAAACCACTTTGGTAGACAAGGCCCGTCAAAAATTAATCCTGTGGAATATTGCTGTCGTCATTTCTTTATTAGCGGCTGTGGTGCTGGCGCTCTATTTTTCTATTTCCAGTAACATTCAAAATGAAGTGGATTTGGAATTGACCCGGAGCGCGGCCACTATTGGGCAAACCACCCGGCTTGTGCCGGTGAATAATAATCCTGGCAGCCCTCCAGCCCTGTCATCCACTCCCCCACCTGCCCCGGCTACCCCTAAAAAGGTTGACGACGAAGACACTGGTACGTCCGAAGGTGTAGAGGGAGATGAAAAGCTTGAAACCGGTGAAGATGTCAGGATAAACGTTTCTAACGCTTTTTATTTTATTGTAGATACCAAAGGTAATGTCCTGGCAAACCCTCGCCAGATTACTAGCAATGGCCTACCAGACCTGAACGGCCTCAACCGGGCCTTAAAAGGGGAAAGCTTCTTTCAGAACATAAAGATTGAGAATAACATTTCTATCAGACTGTATTCGGTGCCGCTGCGCCTGGAAAACGGCCAGATTGCTGGGATGTTGCAGGTCGGGCAAGATATGACCGGGCATGAAGAGCAGCTAAGAAATGTGCTGCTCATATCAGGACTTATCGGCGTTATCGGCACCACCCTGGCCCTGGTGTCAGCCTTTTTCCTGACCAACCGGGCGCTGGTCCCGGTGCGTCTTTCGATGCAGCGCCAGCGCGACTTTGTAGCCGACGCCTCCCACGAATTGCGGACCCCTCTGACCCTGATCCAGGCCAATACCGAAGTGGTTTTACGCAATAAAAATAAAACCATCGGCGAAAAAGCAGACTTACTGGAGGATATTCGCCAGGAAACCGAGTACCTGGGGCAACTAATAGCTAGCTTGCTTACCCTGGCCCGCGCCGACACCAATAAGCTAGAGTATATACCGGAACCGGTGGAATTAACCCTGTTGGCCGGGGAGCTAATCCGCCAGGTCGAACCCCTGGCCGAAGGTAAAAAGCTGGATTTAAAACTAAATTTACCTGAAGACAACCGGGAAATCTGGCTGCTGGCCGACCCCCTGCGACTGAAACAACTGCTGCTAATCCTGCTGGATAACGCCATAAAGTATACTGCTAACGGCCAGGTAAGCCTGACGATAAACCAGGGCCGGGGCCAAACTGTCCATATCCAGGTGCAGGATACGGGTATCGGCATTCCCCCGGACAAGTTGAAGCTTATTTTTGAACGGTTCTACCGGGTAGATAAGGCCCGCTCACGCAGTGAAGGCGGATTTGGCCTGGGCCTTTCGATAGCCCGTTGGATAGTGGATGCGCATAAAGGAACCATCCAGGTGGAATCCACTCCGGGACACGGAAGCACCTTTACCGTAAATCTTCCCACCAATATACCCCAGGCACTTCGCCAACTTTAATTTCCTCAAAAGACCGCTAAAATTACTACTTTTTAAATCTTCTTCCAATCTTCGGTTCGTAATCTAGCTTTAGCCTCAAATTGAGGCTAAAAATTAAGGCGTATGGACCGATTAGTATGGAAGGAGTTTTACATATGCACCTGAAGCGATTTTTACCGGGCCTGCTCTTAGGGTTAATATTTATCGGGTTCTTTATAGTGGGGTTAAACAGTTATAACCCCGGCCTTTCTGCGGCTGCGCCTGCGCCTGTCGCCCCAATCGATCCGGTTACAACCAGCCCGGATGTTCCCACCGCCCCGGCCCCTCTAACCCCGGCTCAACCTGAACCGCCAGCATTAGCTGCGGTAGAAACACCCCCTGACCAACTGTCGGCAGGAACAGGGGAAATACCACCGGCGGATAGTCCGGTGGCTGCCTCCCAAAGTGATAATTCAAGCGAAGTGCCGGTGGCGGCCCCGGTGGTCGAAGACCAATCCACTATAGTAACTCAACCGGAACAAAAAGAAAGCGGGGAAATGTCTGAAGTTTCGGAAAAAGCCAGTCACTCCGAAAAACATGAAGAAGATGGTGACGATGATTAATTATCTTATTGTTTTGTTTAGCAACGGCCAATTTAACCAGGAAAGCTAATTAAGTATGCAGTCTTATAACTTGCCACCCAACAGACCCTCAAAATCCAAAAAGCCGAATAAGCTCAACCTCAACCTGATAGCATTTGGGCTGGTGGGCCTGACCCTCACAGCGGTTAGTTACCAGGTGGGACACGAGGTCGCCAGCCAGTTACCGCAAAGTTCTGCGCTTAGCCAGCAATCGGGCCAGGTGCCTGACCTTTTAACGCCAGGCGAGACACCTGCGCCCGCGCCAGCAACGCCGACGCCTGCTCCAGGCTCGGTCCCGCTGGTTGATACCCCTGTAGCGCTCATACCGCCTACAACTCGACCAGGCAGCCAGGCCAACCCGGTTCCAACCGCGACAGTCCCCCCACCCGCTAAGAAAGCAGCAACGACCATAGCGGCCACAGCGGCTACCACCAGGCCAGTACCTGTGCCGCCTACGCCAAAACCGGCTACTCCCAAAGCCCAGGCGCTCAAGCCTACGCCAAAACCGGTCCCGACCACCAAAGCTTCTTAGGGTTGTGGGTTCAGTTAACAAAAGGCGCGGCCTCTATCGGACCGGACTGGCGGGAAGAGTGAAAGGAAAGTAAAGAAATGACGACCATCGAAAAAACCTACCATGCTTTTGTCTTTAGGGCTATGAATACCGATATTGAGATCTTAATTTATCCCTCCCAAGCCACCAACCCAACCTCTTTTGAGCAGAAAGCCAGCGCGGTGGCCGAAAAGGTCAGGCAGTTATTCGAGGAGGTAGAGGCCAGCCTTAGCCGTTTCCGGCCGGAGAGCGAGCTTTGCCAGTTGAACCGGCAGGGCTACCTGGAAGGAGCTTCACCCTTGCTTTATAACTCGATCAGCCAGGCGCTAGAACTGGCCCGGCGGACCTACGGTATTTTCGACCCGACCATTTTAGATGCTTTAGAAAGGGCCGGGTACAACCGCAGTTTTGAGCTGTTAGACCAATCTGCGCTTACTTCATTCGCTAAGTTGAGCTTACCAACCCTAAACGGCTACCACTACTTAACTCTCGAACCGGTCGGGCGAGTTATCCGGCTGCCTATTGCTACTCGAATCGACCTGGGTGGTATCGGCAAAGGTATGACGGTGGACCTGGCAGTAGCCTTAATGCGAGAAGCTGGTTTCCAAAATTTTATGGTTAGCGCCGGAGGTGACATTTACCTGGGAGGAATTGACCCGGAAAATCGACGGGGCTGGAAGGTGAGAGTGCAAAACCCGCTTAAGCTAGCAGATTCAGATATTCTTACCAGCTTGCAAGTTCGAAACCGGGGCGTAGCTACTTCCGCTGTAACAAAAAGAAGCTGGTTGAAAGACGGAAAGATTCAAAACCATTTAATTGACCCGCGCACGGGCAGCCCTGTAGATAACGGCCTGGCCAGCGTGACGGTAGTAGCGCCTTCTACGGTCCTGGCCGACGTGCTGGCAAAGACCGCTTTAATCCTGGGACCGGTGGATGGCCCGGACTTTATCAAACGGCAACTAGGATGTACGGCTCTATTCGTTGGATTTAATGGCAGTTTGACCAGGACGGCTGGTTTACCGGAAGAATTGGGGAGAAGGAAAAATAACCAATGAGTTTAAAACCTGGATTAGAGCTAAGAGAACACCCTCTATTCAAAAACCGTCAGCGCCTCCTGGCAGTCCCCGGTAAGCTTACGCAATCTCGGCAAAGAAACTCAGGGTTAAGGCCGGCTCTTTTGAACCTGACCCTGGCAATCCTCATTCTGGGAACTTTTCTGGTGGGGCTGTGGCAGGGCAATCTGACGGTTAAAATGACCCTATTTACTTTACCTGGGCAAAACTGGCAAAACTGGCTGGTAAACCTCCTGGGGCCACAGGCAGGTACCGGCTTAGCTGAGAAAAGCCCCTGGATAATAGCCAGGGTAGGTGGTATCGTCAGTTACCTGCTCCTCTCGGTTAGCGTTATTCTGGGCCTTTGCACCAGTTTGCGGCTGACCGACCCCTTTTTGCACCGGGGCAGCCTGGTTTACCTGCACCGGATTGTCGCCTTAAGTACCCTGATATTTACGGCTTTGCACGTTAGCGGGTTACTGCTGGACAAGTATGTAAAAATTTCTTTTCTTAATAGTTTAATTCCCTTCAGCACAGACTATCGTCCTTTTTGGACCGGGCTAGGCACGCTCACGCTTTATGGGCTGGGTGCGGTTATAATTTCTTTTTATCTTGCCAGCACCTTCGGCTATAAACTCTGGCGCATTACCCATTACCTGAGCTTCGGCTTGTTTTTTAGTAGCCTCTTGCACGGGGTTCTGGCTGGCAGTGACAGCCACTCTCCCTGGATGCAGGTACTTTATGGTAGTACCGGGTTCGGGGTGGTTTTCCTTACCGGCTTACGATTTACTTCTTCTTTCAATTCTAAGCACCTAAACAAAGAAATAACGAATTAAGCCGCTTTAGCTCTTTTGACCATCACAGTGTCAACGGCTTGGAGCAACTGGTCCAACTGGGTAAAACTCCGACAAGGCAAACCCTGATACTTGATTTGACGCCACTCCGCTTCGATAAGGTTCAACTCAGGGCTGCAAGGGGGCAGGTAGAAAAAGACGACCCCTCCCTTCTTCAACACCACGAGATAGCTCTTGACCACACGGCTTTAATGCACCCGGTAGTTGCCTAAAGGTTCTGACAGAACCACAGAAACCCACTGCTAGCCAGGCTGGAAAACCATAATTATCTGAAATTGACAGAATCGATCGATATAGGGAATTAATTTGTTAATAGTTCGCCAGAGTAGTTAAGATAGATTTATCTTTTATAAGAATATAGCCTCGCCTGGTCTCGATTGCGCCGCTGGCCTCCATTGAGCGCAGCGAACGGCCCACCATTTCTCGGACGGTCCCGGCCATAGCGGCCATCTGTTGTTGTGTTACCTCGGCCTTAACCTCGTCATGCAGTTCTTTATCCCTAAACCCGTTTGAGATTCCTTCGGTTAGCAAAATTTTGGCTATGCGTGCCGTCACGTGTTTAAGTGAAATATCACCAGCCAGGGTGATCAAATAACGTAACCGGGCGGCATAAGTATGGGCCAGGCGGCGGGCCACCACCGGTTCGGTTTCAAACAATTCCCTGAAAAGAAGGGTTGGAATAAGTAAGACTGTACTTACTTCCAGGGCCTGGGCAGATGCCGGGTTAACTTCACCATCAAGGGCCGGGACATCATTAAAGGTGTCTCCTTGACTTACCAGGTATAGATTTTGCTCCTTACCCCTGCTGCCCGATTTAAATATACGAACCTGCCCCTTTACTACAAAATAAAGCCCCTGAGAGGGCTCCCCTTCTAAATAGAGGAGTTGCTTTTCTTCAAAAGTGGCCTCAATTGTACCGGCGATTATTTTTGCAAAGGCCGGACTTTCAATAGGTAATGTTGAAAAATATGGGATTTTCTGGATAATTTCTAAACTTAGCATGTGCCCACTTCCAAGCTTTAAGTATTACCTAAATTTACCTCATTTTAGTCTTACTGAAAATGAATCTTAAAAGAGTAAAAGATATAAGTCAAACAAAGACTGCCTCGTTATGAGACTTTTGTCCTATTAGAAAAACTTTTAAGGTTTTAAAATTGGCGGTGTTGTAAAAGAAATAATTTCCCATCCCGGCAACAATAAGACCGTACCAAGGCAAAAATAAAATAGCTTCTGCGTCCCGGCTTAATTCTTAATATAAGAAAAGAGACTGCTATGCAACGCCGCCTTTCGGCTGGAATTCTTTCGGCAATTACAGGTGTAGTCCTGGTTCTTTTGATTTTCCTGGGGTCGCGAGGCTTCAAAGACTTTGATTCGGCCCTGATTGGTTATGCTGTGGCGACCGTGGTAGCTTTTTGCGCCCTGGTCTACCGCTACACAATCTGGATTACTCGTCCCCCAACCTGGCGTTACTTTAAGGGTGGTTGGGCAAACTTCCTCTCCTGGAAAAACTTCCGGCGCTACCTGACATTGGTCCCCAAAGCCTGGTGGACCGATATTTTCGGCCAGACTTTTATCTGGCGGCGCAGCAAACAGCGCTGGTTGATGCATATCTGTATTTTTTACGGAGTTTTGATTTCCCTTTTAATAACCTTGCCGCTCACTTTTGGCTGGTTCCACTTCACCCTGATTCAACCTGACAACTACCAGATGTGGTTTTTCGGACTCCCGGTCTTAAAATTTCCGATTGAAGCGGGGGTAGGCTTTTCGCTTTTTCACGGCCTCGATTTTACCGCTATTTTGTTGATAATCGGGCTGGGGATTGCCCTGTGGCGGCGGACCAGGGATGCCGGCCTGCTCGTCACCCAGCGGTTCGGTTTCGACCTGATGCCTTTGCTACTGCTCTTTGCGATTGCCGTCACGGGATTGGCTTTGACCGCTTCCTCGCTCTGGTGGGAGGGCCGGTTTTACTGGTTTATTTCGCTGACCCACCAGGTGGTGGTGGTCGGTTGGCTGCTTTCGTTACCGTTTGGCAAGTTCTTCCATATCGTGGAGCGTCCGGCCAGTATCGGCGTGACCCTCTACCAGACCGTCAACCAGGACGTAGAGCATTACGGGGCCCAACCCCAGACCGGCCACTGCGCCCGCTGCGGCGACCCGCTGCCTTCGCCCCAGTTCGTCCAGGATTTGGTGACTACCCTGGGTGAACTGGATATGCGGTATGACCTTGGTGAAGAAAAAGGGCTGCTGCAAGAGTATTGCCCGACCTGCAAACGGGTGATGCGCGGCCAGGCTTATTACCAGCTTATGGGTAAAAAATTCCTCTAGGAGCCTTTTATGAGTGTGAACAAGGACATTTTCGAAATCAATCGCGACTTTAACTATGATTTCGAGTCGACCGGGCGGACCCGTCAGCAATGGGACGCCAAAGACGCCGTGGCCGAAAGGTTGGTGCCGACCCACTGTGCTTTTTGCGGGGTCCAATGTGGCATGAACCTCAAGGTTGCCAACGGCCAGGTCATCGGGGTAGAACCCCGTGATTACGTCCACAACCGGGGCAATCTTTGCCCTAAAGGGATTGTCGCTTACCAGCAGGTCAATCACCCCGACCGCCTGCTTTACCCGATGCTGCGGCGAGGCGGCAAGGGCGGCAAACTGGAACGCTGCACCTGGGAAGAAGCCCTCGGTTATATCACTTCACGCTGGAAAGATATTCAGAGCAAATACGGCAAGGACGCCGTTGCGGTCTACAGCGGTTCTTCGATGACCAACGAAAAGTGTTACCTGGCCGGGAAATTCGCCAGGGTCGGCTTACAGACCCGCCATATTGATTATAACGGGCGGTTGTGTATGTCGTCAGCGGCAGGGGCTTACACCAAAGCTTTTGGCATGGACCGGGCCCCTATCCCGATGCCCGATATTCCCCTGGCCGATTGTATTATGGTCCTTGGCGCGAACGTGACCGAGTGCTTCCCGATTGTGACGCGCTGGGTCTGGCAGGGGCGCGACCGTGGCTCGAAACTGATTGTACTGGACCCGCGTGAAACCCCCACCGCCCGCACCGCCGATGTCTGGTTACCGGTCAAACCAGGGACCGATGTGGCTGTCCTCAACGCCATGCTCCGCGTAATTATCCACGAAGGGCTGGTCGACGAAGCTTATATCGCCGCCCGCACCAATAACTGGGAACAGGTCAAAACAATGGTGGAGCCGTTCACACTCGAACGGGCCCAGGAACTTTCCGGCGTCCCGGCGGCGCGGATAAAAGCGGCGGCCCTTATTTATGGCCGGTCGGCTACCTCGCTTATAATGCATGCACGCGGTATCGAACATCACTCCCACGGCGTCAATAACGTGCTGGCCGGGATAAACCTGGCCCTTGCTCGCGGCCAGATGGGTAAACCGGGCGGCGGTATCATGATGTTGACCGGGCAGGGCAACGGCCAGGGTGGGCGCGAACACGGCCAGAAGGCCAGCCAGTTGCCGGGCTACCGCCATATTGACATGCCGAGCGAACGCCAGGAAATCGCTGAGGTCTGGGGCGTTCCGGTGGATGAACTGCCCTGGGAAGGAGCCGCCGCCACTGAAATGCCGAACCTCATGGCGAAAGGTGAAATCAAAAGCTGCCTGATTCTTTGCTCCAACCTGATGGTCTCGCTGCCCGATAATGCCCTGGTTAAAAAAGCCCTGACCGCCCTTGACCCTTTGATTGTTATTGACTTTTTCATGTCGGAAACTGCCGAACTGGCCGACCTGGTACTGCCTGGGTCGGTCTGGTGCGAGGACGAAGGCACGACCACAAACCTGGAAGGCCGCGTCATCAAGATAAACGCCGCCGCTGAACCGCCCGGTGAAGCCCGCCGGGATTGGGAAATTCTGTGCGACCTGGCCCGCGGAATGGGCCGGGGCCAATATTTCCCCTTCCAGAGCGCCCGCGAAATCTGGGACGAACTGCGCCGGGCTTCCAGGGGCGGTGTGGCCGATTACTATGGTATTACCTGGGAGAAGATTGACCGCCAGCAGGGGGTCTTCTGGCCCTGCCCCAGCCTGGACCATCCCGGCACGCCCCGGCCTTTTACCGAGAAATTCTATCACCCGGACGGTAAAGCCCGCTTTACCCCGATAGATTTTATACCGCCCGCCGAAGAACCAAGCCCGGACTTCCCTTTCCGGCTGACCAGTGGCCGGGTAATCTACCACTACCTGAGCGGCAACCAGACCCGCCGCCTCGGCTTTCTGAACGCCCATGCCCCCGACCCCTGGGTCGAAATTCATCCCCAGGCTGCAGCCCGGCTCAATATCAAAGACCAGGAAATTGTGCGTGTGCGGTCCCCGCGCGGTTCAATGGAGCTTAAAGCCCTGGTCGTGCCGACTATCCGGCCCGATACTATCTTTATCCCGTTCCACTACGGCCACGCCGGGGCCGTCAACCAGCTTACCAACCCGGCAGTGGACCCCACCGTGAAAATCCCTGAATACAAGGTTTGCGCGGCGACGGTGGAGAAAATCGACCAGCCACTTCCGGTAAGTGGTGGCGCGCCAAAGATAAACTTTACACCCCAGGATTCGCCCAAAATGTTCCCTTACGCGGTCGGTGAAACCAAAGGGCCGCAGGAAAAAGAAGGTAAACAACATTAAATCTAAGTGAGAAGTGAGACCAGGAGAAATCATGGCAATAAAAACGCTATTTGTAGACCCCTCTCGCTGTATCGGCTGCCGGAGTTGCGAAGCGGCCTGCCGGGAATGTGACTCGCATAAGGGCGAAAGCATGGTGATGGTGGACTTTATCGACCGGGGCAAGAGCGTCGCTACCCAGCCCACCGTCTGCATGCATTGTAACGACCCGGTCGCGCCTTGCGCCCAGGTCTGCCCGGTAATGGCGATTTTAATTACCCCGGAAGGCGTTGTTCAGATGGCCGAGCCTTCCCGTTGTATTGGTTGCCGCAATTGTGTCTACGCCTGTCCTTTCGGCGTCCCCAAGTTTGACGCCGAGGCCCGGTTGATGAAGAAATGCAACCTATGCTACGACCGGACCGTCCAGGGTCTCAAGCCCTGGTGCGCCCAGGCTTGTCCGACCGGGGCCCTTTGGTATGGTGATTACGAGGAATTTGTGGCCCAGCGAAACGGCCACCCGGTCAACCGGACCCTTTTCGGCACCCAGCAGGTCAATACGCGGGTCTACCACGTGCTGCCGCCGGAAGAACCCATGCTGGATATTGTGGCGTTGCTGCGTGAAGCTGAAGCTAAAGAAGCCGGGACTGCCTGGCAGGACCAGGAGGCGTGGGTGCTATGAGCCAGGGCGACAATAAAAATCTCGACTTATCCTATAATCAGGGGCGCACCCTGCCCCGGCGCTGGCGTTCCCAATTCCCGTTACACTGGGACGCCGACGACCAGGTATCCCGGCGCGAACTCCTGCGGTTCACGGTTTTAACTTCGGGTGCGCTATTCGGCGGGACCAGCATGTTGGCGGTGCTGGACTGGTTTGGCACAACCGGTCAGGCCAGGACCCAACAGGTCGTGGCGGCTAACCAGGTGCCAGAAGGCAGCGCCTATTATTTTAACTATCCCGCATCCGACGACCAGGCGGTGTTGTTACACCTGCCCGGCGGTCAGTTTGTGGCCTACAGCCAGAAATGCACCCACCTCTCCTGCTCGGTTTATTACAAACCGGAACGCCAGGAGTTGCTCTGTCCCTGCCACGACGGCGTCTTTGACCCGGTTACTGGCGACCCGGTGGCAGGTCCACCCCAGCGGGCTTTACCGCGCATCCGAATCAGGCAGGAGAACGGTATGATCATAGCCGAGGAGGAAACCGCATGAGCATGAAAGAACCTGACCGTGACGACCCGGCCCGGCGCGAGGTGGATATTGCCCAACCGCATCTCTATCTGCATCCTGAATCGGACGAGGAAGATATTCGGGCTAACCTATCTCCCACACCCGGTCAGCAAGGGGTCTTAACGGCGGCAGTTATAATCGGCATTTTACTGATGGGCATCCAACTCTGGCTCCTGACGGTAGCCCTGGACCTCTTCCTGGGTAACCACAACAATCCCATCTGGCCGCTACCGCTGGTTTCGGGCCTTATCTTCCTGGGTGGTCTCTTAACCTTGCGGCTGTTAAAACGCCGCCGAAGGCCGCTATCCTGATTCCGGCCCGCTAAATCTTTGCAACCTGTCTTTCTAACCTGGTCACCCGGCATTTCTGAGGTGTTTTTAATTCATGGCCCGGTAATTTGGTTTAGGAGTTGCCGCTAACTTGTAGACCGTTTAGCTGTTTTCCTTTCACCATTTTTAAACCCTTTTTATCGGTTTATTTACCAGGGGTGGGTAAATTATTACCGTTGTTAATAAAACTTACCCTTGTAATAACCGGGCCGGTTTGGAGGGTTAATGGAAAACCTGCTAAAGGTTAAAAATAGAGAAATTTAGGAATATGAACAGTCGTAAAGGTTATATAGCTTTAACCATGGCGACCCTGGCTTTCGCGTCCTCTTTCGCGATCTGGTCGCTCCTGTCACCCCTTCAAAAAACCCTTAAAGCCCAGTACAATATTGACGATTTTGGGATTAGCGTTTTGATTGCCGTCCCGGTCATTCTCGGTTCGGTTGCCCGGATACCGATGGGTGTCCTGACCGACCGCTATGGAGGTCGCCGGGTCATGACCATTTTGCTGGCTTTTTGCGCGGTGCCGTGCCTGGGCTTCCAGTTTGCCAACAGCTTTGGGGCCTTTATTTTCTGGGCCTTCCTGCTCGGTATGGGCGGCAGCAGTTTCGCGGTCGGTATTCCGATTGTAAACCGCTGGTTCACCCCTGAGAAGCAGGGGCTGGTGGCCGGGATTTTCGGGATGGGCAATATCGGCACCGCTATCAGCCAGCGGGTCGCCCCCGGTCTCGCCGCTTCCGGGCCGGACGGCTGGCGGAGTGCTTTTTTGCTCTTTGGTGGGATTGTCCTGGTGATGGCGGTGCTTTTCTACTTTATCGCCGGGGATGAACCGCGCCCGGCCGGGCCGACCAAGACCATGGGGCAGCGTCTGACGATTTTAAGGGAAAACAGGTTAACCTGGCTGTTCAGTCTCTTTTATTTCATCACCTTCGGTGGGTTTGTGGCCTTTGGCCTCTATCTACCAAAACTTTTACAAGACCTGTTTCCCAATATCGACCGGGAAGTGAACGGCATCAGTTCGGCAGACCGGGCCGCTATCTTTGTAGTGCTGGCGACCTTTGCCCGGCCCCTGGGTGGCTGGCTTTCGGATAAACTGGGGGCCAACAAGATTTTGACGGCGGTCTTTGCGGTGGTGCCGGTAATGGCCCTGGCGCTGGCTTTTGGCCCCGGCATCGAAATTCTGACGGTTTGTTTCCTGGTCATCGCCCTGTTCCTGGGCCTGGGCAACGGGGCGGTCTTCAAACTCGTACCCCAGTATTTTGGCAAGGAAGCCGGTACGGTAACCGGCCTGGTGGGAGCGGCGGGCGGTCTGGGTGGATTCTTCCCGCCCCTGGTGATGGGTCTTTTTAAGACCACCATGGGCAGCTATGCCTTGGGTTATATACTGTTGGCCGGGGTAGCTTTGATATGCCTGGCCCTTACCATGCTAATATTAAACAGGGGTCTTAGCCGGGCCAGCAAAGGCGTTTCAACCCCGGCCTGAGTTTTTGCGGCAGGTGGGAATAGACGGTTGCGTTTCATTTCAGACAACACCCTGTTTTTACCGCCTTTACAGGGAAGATTATTTCTAAACTGGCAAAGGTGCCTGCATCCAGACTAGCTTCCTCTTTACAAAATGGGCAAGCCATTTTAAATCCCGTTCTTTGACTTTAGAATTTTTGGGAGTTGAGAAGTAATTTTTGTAAAAGAACCTCACTTTAGTTACCGGGATAGCCTTAAACTAAATGAAGCGGTTTTTGTTCAGTATTAGTGTTACTGAGATGAGTTATGACAGAACCAGCTGGTGGTAGTAGTGCCTGAACCTGCTCGACGAGTTGCAGGTGTAAATCCTGGGATAAATGACCTTTCTTGTTAACCGTTACAAGAGGAGAATTTAGGGTTAGAGCAATAAATGGACTGAAATATTCGATTAGAAAACTTTGCCTTTCCTAATGGGTTATTTATTATAAATAATATTTCTAATTACTTAAATGAATCAGTTTTGAAAGCACTTTTGAACTCAATTGATACGATTTTACCCGCTAAGCCTGGGTTCCTGCTGGCACAAGCTCTAACCCCATAAACCCTTTATTATAGAAACTTCCAGGTTAACCTAAATTCTCTTTACCATATCGCGGGTTAACTCGGCGTGTCCCAGATGTTCGGCCATATGGCTGGTAACGGCCAGAAGAATGTCGTGCACGGTGATGCAACCGCGCCTGGGATGTTCAATTTCTCTGTTAAGTTCTTTATCGCTCAACCCATTTAATTGCCGGATAATTTCCTGTTTTAGGACCTGCCACTCTTTGTAAAGGAGTTGGGGACTATTTCCCTGAGCGCTGAAAATTTCCTCTCTACTGATACCTTTGATCGGAAGTTCACTGGTGGCCTGACCGCCCAGGATCTTTAACAGATTTTCCTGGCTGTTTTGTAGAACGTGATTGGCGATAACGTAGAGACTATTGCTTTCAGCGGCCGGGGGCCGCCAGTTAAGCTGCTGCTCGTCAAATCCATCCAGGCACTTCATGACACCCTCTATTGAATTGATGATAAAAGTAGTAAATGATTTTACCATTAGCCTTTCCACGGCGTCTTCAGACATTCTTTAGCTCTTTCTTTATTCGTTAATTCGTGTAACTTTACCAGCTATTAGCCAGGCCAGGTTTAACCGGAGCATTTATTACGGCCTCCTTCAGTGACGGAAATTGAAGGAGGCCGTAATCCACGGACTAAACTTACCACCTGGAACCCTCTAGCTGGCTTGCAACAAAATCACCGGTTCGGGTTGAACTACTCCCCAAATTTAAGGCTATTAAGTCGGGTCTGGTTTGGTTGGCCCGGCCCAAACTTATCTAGCCCCGGTCAGTTCCTCTTTGCAGGCGTTATAGCCACCTACCAGGTTGCGGCCCTTTATGCCCATTCCCTCTAAGTAAGAAGCTGCCACGCTAGAGCGGTTTCCATTGGCGCATAATACAACCAGTTCCTGCCCCAACGTCAGGGCCTGCCTGGCTAACTGTTGGACTGCTTCCAGGTTTTCCGGTTGGTCGAGGTTGCGCAAAGGGATATTTAAGGCTTGCGGAGCGCTGCCAGACTCATATTCGGCCGGTTGGCGCACATCTAGCAAGGCCAGGTGGCCCTTGGCCAGGGCCTGGCAGAATCCGTTATTATCAATCTGAGCAGTTTGTGTTATTTCAAACTGGTTGAAAAGTACCTCCGGAGTGATAAACCCCCGCACCTGACTGCGCCCAATATTTGCCAGGAGTTCGACTGCCTCCTGGGCATCTGTTTCATCTTCCGCTATCAGGATTAGGGGGGTTTTATGACCAACAAAGTTGGCTGTATTAGGCCCAAAGTGATTGCTGTAGACCGGTACATTAAGCGCGCCCGCCAGGTGGCCTTGCCAGAAATCGGCTGGTTCGCGGAGGTCCACTACTTTTGCGCCCTCCAATACTAATTCATTGACAACTTCTGCTGTGAGTTCTATCGGAGCAGCCACTGCCAGGGGCGGGCCATTGCGGTTAAGCTCGATAATCCGCTTAAAATCAGCCGGATGTGGCGGAACTTCATCCATCAAGAAATGCACGAAAGCCTGACGGTCCTCGATATTGAGCGGTTCGTTAAACTGGCGCTGGCGCCCCAGGGTACAGGAATGGTCTTTGCTGAGATTGCGTCCGCAGAGCGAACCAGCCAGGTGCGCCGGGTAAATAACCGTTTCATCCGGTAAGGCCGCCAGGGTTTTCAGGCTCTCAAAAAGCTGGGCGGCCCCCTCCTCACCCGCCAGGTCAGGCCGGCCTACATCCCCGATAAAGAGAGTATCGCCGGTCAAAAGTATAGGCTCTTTTTCCGGTTCCGGTACGGCGCGGTCGGTTACTTTGAGCATAATGGACTCACCAGTGTGGCCGGGGGTGTGCAAAACTTCAAGTATAGCATCACCTAACTCTATAACCTGGCCGCCTTTAAGGGCAGTATACTCGAAACCGGCCCTGGCATCCTCATGAAGATAAATTTGGGCGTTTGCCTGGGCCGCCAGGCGGCGGTTGCCACTGACGTGGTCGGCATGGAGATGAGTATCTACCACCCCGGTAATTTCAAACCCCTCTTTGCGGGCTACTTTGAGATAAGGTTCGATACGCCACTGCGGGTCAATCACCAGGGCTTTACCCTGCGAACCGATCAGATAAGAGGCGCAACCCATATCCGGAATTCTAAACTGCCTTAGATAAAGCATGAAGTTATTCCTCGGTTTTCTGAACGTAGTAGGTAAACACCCCGCCACTGCGCTGGCTGTCAAGTAACAGGTGACCGGTCTCCTCGGTCCAGGCTTTGAAATCCTCCACCGAACCGGGATCGGTAGCCTGCACCTCCAACACGTCGCCTGCTGCCAGATTTTTTATGGCTTTCTTGAGGGCGATGATTGGGCCAGGACAGCTTTTACCTTTTGCATCCAGTACCTGTACAACCTTGAATTCCTGTGACATCGTGTAAATATGCTCCTTATTTTATATGTAAACTGCTTATAAATAAGCCGGTTTGTATCAAATCAAAACTTACCAATACTAGCTGCTACTGCCCCAGCTAGATAAACAGGGTGACATCGGCGTCAAAGGCAAACTTGAGAAAGGTTGCCGCCCCGCCTATTTCCACGCCTTCCACTAATTCCTCTTTGGGGACGCCCATCACGTCCATGGTCATCTGGCAGCCGATCAGCTTCACATCCAGTTCTATGGCTTCCTGAAGCAACTCAGGGATAGTATGGACATTGTGTTTGTTGAACATGCCTTGCATCATTTTAGAAGCGGCCGGTGTCATTCCAGGCAGCATCCCAAGCAGGTTGGGCAGGGGGACCGGTAGGGCCGGGTTGCCAATAGGGGCTACCTGAAGGTTGGCATTTTTAGCCTTGCGGAGGATGTTCAGCCCGTAAAAAGTAAAAAATATTTCTACTTCAGCCCCCATTGCGGCGGCTGCGGTAGCTAGAATCAGAGGCGGGTAGGCCATGTCAAGGGTTCCTTTAGAAGCGACAATAGCTACTTTGCGGCCTTTTTTCTTTTTTGGTTGAGCCTCGAACTGGTTTTTAAGGTCAACCAGCCGTTCCTCCAGGATCTTTGTCACCTTTTCATTAACAATTCTCTCGATCTGCTCTTCAAAGGTTTCCGGCTGGTTTAGAGTGTCGGTCACTTGGGTATAACTCCTTAATAATTAGGATAAATTAATTCATTCCGACTGGCTGTTTTTCAGTCACTCGTTGCCCTGCAATAAGTTTGAATGGGTAGGTGGCAGGCACGTGGCTAGGTAGGTAGGTAACTATCTTTTAGAAAGACCCGTAGAAGCAGCCAGTAGCAGTTTACAAAACTTATAGTCTTATCTTCTTATATTCGCAACTACGAATATAAGAACAGGGTGAATAATAACAGGCCAGAAACCTATTGTCAAGGTTTGGTCAGAGAAATATAGGAGAATGCAGGGTCCAAAAAGTTTGAAATTGCGCTTCCCTACCTTTAGGTAAGGCATATTTGTAATTAACGTTAAAGCAAACTGCGTAGGCAGGGGCAAGCTTAAACCTGCTATTTTGATAGAACAAAATAGCAAATAGGCCAAGGCCAGGTCTCAGCCTATATACTCGTATCTATAAATAACAAACCGGCCAAAATAACGATTTTAAGGGCATGTCCGCAATAAAACTAAGGTTTGGACTAACAAGCGGTCAAGCGCCCGGCGTCTTATTAGCGTTGCGGGACTTTACAGTGTCGCCCGGGCTAGACCCAGGAGTGGCAACAGGTAGAGATTTTCCTAGCTTTTGGGCTACCCAGTTCCGTAAGGTTGTGACAGAAAAGTTTTCGCCCTGGCCTTCAAGGTCTTTAAGCTCCATGCTGCCAGGAGTTTCGGCCGGCAGTTTAAAAGCAGTAAGAATATCGGCCAGCGGTATTTTGTACGAGGCGCTAATGTCCTCCAGTTTCATCCACCCCTTGATATCAGCCGGGTCACTACCCGTTAACTGTACCGGGGCGCCGGAAGGAGTGAGGCGACCACTGGCTGACCAGAAACCAAACAATTGGGCGCCCAGGATTAACCCCATAAATATTACTACTATACCAACCCCGAATATATAGGGATTAACCTTTGGTGATAGTTTACGCCCTAGTTGCGCTTCCATAGGTTTTAACTCCTCTCCTGTGTAGTTTATTTACTGTTCCCTGTTCTCACTCTGAATAATGCTGCTAGCTGCTAACGAACCTTCAGGTGAAGTCTTTTTGATATGGTTTATAGTCAGGACAGGCAGGCGGACGGCCAGCGCCCCGGTCGGGCAACCGGCCACACAGCTCATACAATTGACACAATCAGGGCTACTAATCGTCTTGAACTTTTTAACCTCCAGGCCCGACGGGCAAGCTTTGTTGCAGAGGGTGCAGCCTTTAAGACAGGTTGCTTCGTCGCGCCGGATTTTTAAGAGGCTCAGGTAACCGGTTAACCCGATTGCCGCTCCTAACGGGCAGGCGTAGCTGCACCAGGGCCGCTCCACGAAAAGGGCCAGCGCTACTGTCACGCCAAGAATAATCAGCCCTCCCAGCGCAACTTCTTTACCAAGGTTCAACAGGGCAGAGTAAGGGTCATAATCCCTGAAGACCATAACCCCGGTCCGGGCGGTTTCAAAGACCAGCCACCCCAGCACCAGGTATTTGAATTTTCTGGCTAGCCGGTCTACTTTTAAGGGTAATCCCGGCAATTTAAGTTTGGCCCTGAAAACCAGGCGGCCCAGTTTATATAACCAATCCTGAATAGCTCCAAGCGGGCAAATCCAGCCGCAAAAGGCCGATTTTGCAACCAGGGCCAGGACCAGCACAGCTACCAGTACAACCAGGTTGGAAAGGTGAGTATGCGGTACGAAGTGACCTCCACTACTTACAAATGTATAGAAGGTTTCCAACCCGCCAAACGGACAATAGGCTTCGGGATTGGTGATGGTGCTATTCTCCCCGGCTACCAATATTCCGATAACATGGTAGCCTATAAGGGTGGCAAAACCGACCTGTACGGACCGGCGTAGTAAACTTACTCGCCTTTTATCACGAGTAAGCTCCTGCTTATTTTTTACTTTTAATTTAGGGAGGACGGTGAGGTGGGGTTTAACGTCTTGTTGCATGGTGGGCCTACCTTTTATTAAAAACTTACTTAAATAATTAGGAGTAAATCTCGAAAGAAAAGGTTGAAACCAGGCTGGACTGGATTGGAATCACAAGCCCAGTCCAGCCTGGTTTAATGACCTGGCTATTTGTTGTAATACTCAAAGGAGCGCAGGTGCATATTGTTGGAGACATTCCTTAACTGGGTGAATACCCGGACTACATCCGGCTCAGTAACAGTCGGAAGGAAGCGGTCGTACATAGCAACGTTATCCTTTTCACTCTGGATAGCCAGTTGGAAAGCTTCTGACAGAGTGGCCGGTGCTTGCACCTGTCCAGCGTAGCTATCGACCGGTACGGTCAGGCCGTGATTGGTAAACAACCGGGTAAGGACAGCCACGTGGTTACTTTCGGAACGAACTATGTTAGTGAAAGGAAGCACCTGCCCGAATTTATCAATAACCGCCTGGTACAAGGCCCGGTTCTGGTACTCGTCCTGAATGGCTTCGGTCAAGAAGGCTTTGGTCGCATCGCTTAACGGCCCGGTCGCCGTTGTTGCTACGCCTGCGCCACCACCCCGGCCCATTCCGCCCCGACCGTAACCGTTCATCATACCCATTCCTGGACCACTAAAGTTTTCATCTCCCTGGCAATAACAGTTGTTGTACCCCGGTCCCGGTCCATAGCCCGGTTGAGCGGCCGTGGTGGGAGTGGTTGTAGTGGTCTGGGCTAAAATTCGGCCCGGCTCATTGTAGGCGGCAGCCGTGCCGGGAGTAGCACTTGCGAGCATCACGGCAAGCAACCCGCCAATTACAACCAGGGCGAAAGCTCCCAGCCACACTTTCATTTGCCTTTTCATTGCAAACCTCTTTCAAATAGGTAAGTCTGGCGGGCATTGCCTCCCGCCAGGTTCAGTTCTTCACTTCTCAGGAGTTTCTAACTCTCATCTTTTCTCCTGGCACTTTTAGTATCCCACCAGAAGGTCAAGACTCTTTGAGGTTTAGATCAAGATTTGGTCAAGAATGGCTGGGGTTAATTTAAAAGAAGGGGTAGGCCGGGGTGGCAAACTATATAAATAGAGGGAAGAGCAGGAGGAATATAAAAAAGGAAGTTATAAAATATTCAGCTCAGCGGAAGGGTAAAGCTGAAGGTGGCCCCCAGGCCTAGCCCCGGCGAGGTAACATCTAATCGGCCGTCCATCGCCTCAAGGAGCACCCTGGCGATGGTTAAACCGATCCCCGAACCGCCCAGCGCCCGGCTGTGCGATTTATCCGCCCGGTAAAATCGCTTAAAAACCCGGCTTTGCTGGTCCGAGTTAAGCCCAATACAGCTATCAGTGACGCAAAATTCAACCGCGTGTGACGTGGCCCTCAACTTTAGTTTTACTGCACCGGGCGCAGGAGTGTAGCGGAGAGCGTTAGCCAGCAGATTGGTAAGCACCTGGATAGCCCGGTCGGAATCGGCCTTTACCGGCGGCAAATTGGATGGTAATTCGGAGGTAAATTCTAAACCTTTCGCTTTAAATCCCTTAACCATCCGTTCAACCGCTATCCTGGCAATTTCCACTGGATTTACTGGCCGCAGATTCAGAGTGACCTGGTGGGCTGTGGAGCTTTGGCAAACGCACTCTTGAAGGTATCCTGGCGACCCTCATAGCGTGGTCCCGGCTTTCCGATTAAACCGGTAACTTACTCCTCGGATGGTTTCAATATATTCCGGGTGAGCAGAGTCGTCCTCAATTTTTTTTCATAGATTGGCAATATGGACGTCCACCACGTGGTCGTCATAGTATTCGTCACCCCAGACCTGCTCAAGGAGTTGGTTGCGGGTGAAGACCCGGCCCGGATGGCGGGTCAGGGTTGCCAGCAGGTCAAATTCGTGAGAGGTAAGCCCAATTCCCAAACCGGCTTTTTCCACTTCATGCCTGGCTTCATCAAGCTGCAACTCTCCAAACTGGCGGGGAGGCGGCAGGCTTTCTTCCGTTACACCCTGGCTGCTGTTAATACTTGCGTTCCGGGGTCGGCGTAACCGGGCTTTGATCCGGGCTATTAACTCACGGGGGCTGAAAGGTTTGGTGATAAAATCGTCGGTCCCAACCGATAAGCCGACGATTTTATCCACTTCTTCAGTTTTGGCGGTCAGCACATAACCACGTAAGCTTTAAGGTTTTTTCACACTTGGCTTAAGTTTTCTTTAAACCTGAGAGGTATACCGTAAAGGAAAAATATAAGCCTGGCGAACGGGATAAAAAGGCCAGGCTATTCTTCACCCGGCTTGTAGAAGCAGGCCTTGAAAGAGTGGATAAATTATGAGTTACGATGCCCTGGTAATCTCAGCCCATCCTGATGATGGCGAAGCCCAGATGGGCGGCACACTGGCAAAGCTGGCCGACCTGGGCCAGCGTATTTTATTGATAGACCTTACTGATGGCGAACCAACCGAATTCGCCCCGCCGGGAACCAGAGCCAGGCAAGCCGCGGAAGCGGCCCGTATCCTGGGAGTAGAGCGGCTTTCACTGGGGCTTCAGGACCGCATGCTCCAGGATACCAGTGAATTACGGCTGCGTTTAGCCAGTCTCATCCGGGAGCACCGCCCTCGCTGGGTCTACACCACCGGGGAAGGTTGCGTCCATCCCGACCATGCCGCCGTTGCCGGGCTGGTACGGGCCGCCGTCTTTCTGGCCCGGCTCGGCCAGTGGGAACTGGTTCCTGGCAGCGAGTCCCTGGCGGAACAGCAACCCTGGGCGATTGACCGGCTTTTCTTTCCTCACTGCAAAATGGAACCGGCCTGGTCAGATTTCGCTTTTGCCGTAGATGTCAGCGAGCAGTACAACCGTAAAAGGCAAGCTCTCAACGTTTACCAGTCTATCTTCAAAGTGGAAGGGGACCGTTTGTTAACTCTGTACGAAGCCGAGGACCAGTATTTTGGCCGCTTACTTGGTGTGCGTTATGCCGAAATCTTCAAGAGTGCTTCTCCCCTCCTGATTGAGGATCCGAGAGTATTCCTGCCAGGTATTCATGGCTAACCGGGGATGGGCAAAGCACTGGCTCGTTAAACTAAATAACCGAACGATTATCAAACCTATCAGAAACAGGTAGAAATATAGGGTATTCCATGGCGCCGAGAAGTATTTAACGGTACGGATAAGCTATTTGGCCGTTATGTTAAATTATTTGTTGGAACTGGCAGAGGGTAAGTTAGCTGGCTATTGCCCGGTTTTCTCACCTAACAAATACTAGCAACAATACTGGTGGTAGCCAACTAAATTTTTGTAGTTCAAAGCCTGCCATGCTCGAAAAAACACCTGAGTAAAAACAACCAAGCTAAAGCTTGGTTTAAAAGGTAAAAGTAAAGAAAAACCTGAAAGCTTTTGTCAGAGGGTATTGATAGCCACCAGGCGGCTGCCCTGGGAGAGCTGGTCAATAAGAATTTGCCGGGTGATCTGGCAGGCTTCAACTATTTGTGGATACGAAAGCCGATAATAAATTGTCGTTGCCTGGCGTCTGGTCAGAACCAGCCCGGCCTGGCGCAGCACAGCCAGGTGCTGGGACACATTGGCCTGGCGCAAGCCAATATTATCTACAAGCTCGCTCACTGTGCATTCCCCGTCCTTTAGATTATCTATGATTTGCAGGCGGACCGGATCAGACAGAGTCCGGCAAATCTCGGCTTGCAGGCGGTAAATTTCACTTGCACTTATTTTATCGGCTATTTCCGCTTGATTTTCCACAGGGCTGTTTGTTATGGATTGTTTCATTTTCTAACTTCTGAATTACTAAATTTACCCAAAAATATTCTTATATATGATTACTGGAATATTATATCATAATTTTTATTATTTGCACAAATGTAAGCAAACTTGGTCCTTACTTTACGCGCTATAGTCAGGAAGCTATCTCTGGGTTTAAGCTTGACAAATTATTCACTTTAGGCTATATTCGTACATACGAATATAGCCTAAAGTGTTTTTCGTGTTAAGTAAGAAGGCGTAAGGGAATTGAGTTAAACCTTTTCGGCGTTTACTTGCGAAGCTAATAGCGGTATAGATAACTTGAATATTTACTATGTAGACATATTAAGAAAGGAATAGAATAGATAAATAATGGACGAACTAAAATATGGTGCTTACGGCTTTGGTAAGGAAGTGAATTTAGCTTTCACCGAGGCAGTGGCCCGGACTAAAGCGGCTCTTAAAGAGCAGGGGTTTGGGGTTCTGACTGAAATTGATATGAAGCAAACTCTTAAAGAAAAGAGGGGCATTGATTTTCGCAACTATGCCATTCTTGGAGCCTGCAACCCGCCCCTGGCCGAGAAAGCGTTAGGTGCGGAACTGGAAATCGGCCTTTTGTTGCCGTGTAATGTGATTGTATACGAACAGGGCGAGAGTAGTGTTGTTAAAGCGATGGACCCGGAAACGGCCCTGGGCATCGTGAATAACCCGGCCCTGCTGGAAGTTGCCGGAGAAGCTAAGTCCAGGCTTCAAAAAGCCCTGGCGTCTTTACCCGGCACGGTATAGAAAAGCTTGCCCCACCCCAAAACCAATATATTGAAAACCACTTATTGATAAGAGAGGATTATTTAGTGTTTAACTTTTTTAACAAACCAGCCGCTTATAATAGCGCCCGGCCCTTTGAAGTCAGCCAGAAGCTTGAAAAGGAAAAACCGCTAATTATCGACGTGCGAGAACCTTACGAATATACCCAGGGCCATATTATTGGCAGCAAGCTTATACCCCTGGGCCAGTTAGCCAGCCGCCTCAACGAACTGGGCGGGAATGATCGTGAGATAATTACCGTTTGCCGCAGTGGCAATCGCAGCGGGCAGGCTGCCGCTTATCTGGCCGCCCAGGGTTACAGCGTTACAAACATGGCAGGCGGGATGGTTGGCTGGCTGCTGGCCGGGCTGCCGGTTCAAAGGTAAAGGGCCGGAACGATTTGTGGAAACTTTAATTCTGGCGCTTTTGGTCGGGGCTTCTACCGGTCTGTTACTGGGGCTGGTAGGAGGAGGGGGTTCTATCCTGACCGTACCGGCCTTAATTTACCTTTTAGGCCAGCGGGTTGGTCCCGCTACTACCATCTCCCTGGCAGTCGTTGGTCTGACTGCGGCTTTCGGCAGTTTTCAAAAATACCGCCGGCAGCGCGACTCCATACGCCTAGATTATGCCCTGGTGCTGGCTTTACTGGGCCTGGTGGGGGCGCAGGCAGGCAACTGGTTAAACAAAACTCTACCTGACAAAGTGACGCTGGGAGGCTTTGCCGTTCTGATGATAGCGGTGGCGGGGCTGATGTTACGTCCACCAAAGCTAGGGTTTGTGGCTAGCGAAAAGTTGGTGCACGTGAGAGCACGCTGGCTACGCGCCGGAAGTATAGGCCTTGGTTTGGGGTTTTTAACCGGACTATTTGGAGTGGGCGGCGGTTTTCTGATCGTCCCGGCCCTGGTGCTGCTCCTCGATTTCCCGATGCGCTACGCCGCCGCTACTTCACTGGTGGTTATTGCCCTGAATTCTCTTTCGGCGCTGGCCGGGCGCTGGCCGCTAAGCGGTTTTGATCCCTACCTTGCGGCAACCCTGGTGGTTACCGGAATAGCCGGAACCTGGGCTGGTAATAAGTTTGCCGATCGCATACCGGATAAAACCTTGCGAAAAATATTTGCCTGGCTGGTAATAGGACTGGGTATTTATATTGGCTGGCAAGCTTTAAAATAGTAACAGCCTGCTCATTAAACCTGAAATAGGAAAAACCAGAGCCGTTCCGGATGTTTTCAATATTTGGTTAGGAACATCCCGAGGATGGCTCAATATTTTCTTTCTTTTATCTACTCAAAAGGTTCACTACTATACTTCTTATTCGTTTCAAAAGGAGTTGCTGAAATGTTGGTGAATTTTCGGGTTCATCCGAATGTTAGGACACCTTATTGCTCGCGTTTGGGTCAGCCGTTTTGGTTACTCCTGTAAGATTGTAAAGGGATCAAGGTTCTGTGGCCGCATTTTTAGCTTCATCTACTGTCAGAGGTGAGCCAGAGTTTTACTTATAACAACGAATATTGGGAGGGAAGATAATCATTTAGTACAACAAAGAGGGAATAGCACGAACTAACTCTTATTAGCCGCCAGGGGCAGGGTGAAGCTAAAAGTGGACCCCTGACCCACTCCGCCCGAAGCCACCGAGATTTCGCCACCCATCTCCTCCACCAGCGCTTTCGCGATAGTCAGACCCACTCCCGAACCGCCCAGGGCTCGGCTGCGAGATTTATCCACCCGGTAAAATCGCTCAAAGAGGTGGGGCTGATGTTCAAGGCTGATGCCCAGGCCGGTATCGATTACCCTGAACTCAACGCTATCCCCTTTGAGAGCCAGTCCAAGTTTAACCTTCCCCGGCACCGGGGTATAACGGAGCGCGTTAGTCAGTAAATTGGTAAGCACCTGGACGGCCCGGTCCCGGTCAGCCTGGACCGGCGGCAAATTGGAAGGCAAATCGGCGCTAAATTCGAGCCCTTTTTCCCTGAACTGGGGTTCGAGACGTTCTACGACCGCTTCGGTAACTTCAAGTGGACTGACTGCTTCGACCCTCAAAGTAATTTGTTTGGCCTCCGCCCGCGACAGCTCTTGCAGGTCATCGATCAACCGCCGCAACCGCCCGGCCTCCTCGTGCAGGCTGAGCCAGAGTTCCTCGGAAGGTTTTACGACTCCGTCGAGCAGCCCTTCCATATATCCCTCCAGGGTAGCCACCGGTGTCCTCAATTCGTGGGCGACATCCCCGATCAGGTCTAAACGGCGGCGTTCGGTGGTTTCCAGGGCCTGGGCCATCTCGTTAAAACTGAGGGCCATCTCCCCCAGTTCGTCCTTTCCGGCCCCGACAGACGGTATTCGCTCGGCATAATGCCCGGCGGCTATCCGCTGACTGGCCCGGACCAGCCTTCGAACCGGGGTAACTATCAGGCGGGTAACAAAGTAGCTGACGATAACGGCCACCCCTAGCCCAATTCCCCCGGCTACCAGCATAGCCTCGTTCAGTGACGCCCTAAAAGCCAGGTCAATGGTGCTGTTAAATGAGGTTTGGGCTTGTCCCATCCCGCTTCCGCCCATCATGGTGCCGCTGTCTCCCATGGTACCGCCCTGCATCATCTGCATGTGTAAATTGAAGGAGTTGGGAGCTACCAGGTCAACCGCCCCCAGGATTACCAGCGTGCCTATGGCGATGATCAGGAGGTACGACCCGAATAACTTTATGCCCAGGCTGTGGGTGTTCCAGCCCGAAGTGACAGAAGCTGAACCTGGAAGTTTCATTGAGCGTACCTTTTATCTAGGCGGTAGCCCAGCCCTCGCACCGTTTCTATATAACCGGACCCGGCTCCTGTCCCGGTGGCTCCCGGCTCGGCCTGGTTGTGGTTGGAATTGTGGCCCAACTTCTTACGAAGGTTAGCAATATGGACCTCCAGAAGATGTTCATCGAAGTAATCCATGCCCCAGACCCCTTCTAAAAGCTGGGAACGGGTAAATATCCGGCCAGGGTGGCGGGATAACATTGCCAGAAGGGCGAACTCGCGGGTGGTAAGAGCAAGGGCTTCCCCATTGCGGGTTACTTCGTGCTGGGCTTCATCAATCACCAGGTCGCCCACCTGGCGGGGTGGAGGAAAAACCTCGTCTGCCGGTTCTGCTGAGCCAGTTGGGCCGGTCCGGGGTCGCCGCAGCCTGGCCTTTATGCGGGCTACCAGTTCACGAGGGCTAAAGGGCTTGGTAAGATAGTCGTCCGCTCCGACGGATAGTCCCACTATCTTATCAACCTCCTCGGCCCTTGCCGTCAGCATAATGATGTAGGAGTCGGAAAACTGGCGCAATCTCCGGCAAACTTCTAACCCATCCAGTTCAGGCAGCATTAAATCGAGGACGACCAGTTCGGGATTAGCGGCGTGAGCAAGCTGAAGGGCTGAAGGGCCGTCAAAAGCGGTCAGGACAGTGTAGCTCTCCTGTTCAAGATAGCCCTTGATGAGGTCAACCAGTTTCTTTTCGTCATCTACTACCAGTATTTTTGTCACTTTTCCTTTTCACCCCTCAATCGCTATCATCCCCACAATTTATGGGGTTATTACGAGGTTATGCGAAAAAGGTTGAAGGTGTGGTAACTCCTGGTAAAAGCGGGGTAAACCGGTTCTGTCATTTCCGGATTGGCGGTAAATAAAGGGTTAGTTTTCCGTCTTGATAGAGCCCTAAATCACCCCTTTCTCGGTAGTTTAAGAATTACTTGCAACCCCTCTCTTTTATGCTATTAAGGAACCCCATTACTTTTATCGGGCCATCGACAACCGGGGCCGCCTGGCAGCATCCTCTTTCTCGAAAGTACGAGACCTCCAAACGGCTGAGTCTTACTTCAAAAAAGAAGTAGAAACCATAGGACACAAGCCAGAAAAGGTAACAACGGATAAAGAGGTGTTCTATCCCAAAGCCATAAATAAAGTGCTTGGTCGGACTGTAGAACACCGGACTATTCGCTACCTTAATAATAGTTTAGAGCGGGACCATCGTGGCATAATAAAGCAGCGAATAAAGCCGATGTTGAGTTTCAAAAGTCCGGTCAGCGCGGCTCGGTTTGCTGGAGCTTTTGACGGGATGAGGAATTATTTCAGGGTCAGGGCATTGCGCAATGTTTCTGTACATCTCATCCGCTTCACTTACCTCATCCTCGAGTTAAGGCGGGAGGAAGGGGGAAGTTACTGCGCCAGTTATAAGCGGATTTGCAATTCAGTTATCTTGATTATCATTTACTCTTTCCTTTTTATTTATTTCCCTAATCTATACTAACGGTTGTCCCGGTTTAAGACTTTTCTTAGTTTTTTTTGATAAAACAATGCAAGAGGGTAAAATCCAACCACTTTCCGTGGGGCAACCGGTTAAGATTTTAAGAGTTTATATTAGGGTGAGAATCTTACACCCCGGCTTAGCTTTGAAACGTCCTTGAAAACGTCCTCTTTAAGGGTTAATTTAGAAGAAACATAGCAAAGCACCAGGTTTATATAAATTTAGGGAATCATCCTGGCATGGAAAAACTGACAAAGCATAATTGGTTAAACTTGAATTCAAAACCTTTTTTGAAATTTTTCAGGCTAATCAACACCAGCCTGTTCATTGCCCTTTTATTATTGACCTTGGCTGGCTCTGTTCACGGGCAGGTCCAAGCGGCGGGACCACAATTTGTGAAGGTCCAGGGTAACAACCTGGTCCTGAACGGGCAACCCATAAAACTTAAAGGCCATAATTTCTATCCCTTTCAAAACCCGTGGGCTGCTATGTGGCAAAACTGGCAGGGGCCGGAAGTGGCGGCAGAGGTCGGGCAAGCCGCCATTCTCGGTGACAATGTGTTAAGGGTGCTGGTCCCTTATGACCCTAGCACAGGCTGGACTGATGCTAAAACCGGTCAGGTCAACCCGGTTTATCTTGCCGAACTTCGTCAGATGGTTCAGATTGCAGCGGGCCAGGGAATGAAAGTTATCATCACCCTTTTTGACTTCTACGATGGTTGGCCGCCAGCAGGCAGCGCCGAGGAGGCGGCCAACCTGACCTATTTAGCAACAATTGTTGGGGCTTTTGCCGGGGACGACCGGGTTTTATCCTGGGATATTCATAACGAACCGGACTTTTATCCACGCTGGACCCAGCAAAAGCAACCCGATGCTGTCCTGGATTGGACGGCCAGGATGCGTCAGGCTATTTCGAATATTGATTCCAATCACCTGATAACCGTAGGGGTGGGGTTTTACGAGGACATCTGGTACCAGGATAGCCAGGGGCGCAGTTTCGCCGGTCTGAGCGATTATATTAGCCTGCACAGTTATAATGCGCTGGACTTTGGTAACGAGGTTTACCATATCCGCGAACATACCTCCAAACCAATCTTGCTTGAAGAAACCGGTTGGCCGACCGGCCCCACCCTACAGGATGCCAATTTTACCGAAACCGAACAGCTTAAAGTTTATCAACAGGCTATCCAGACAGTTACCGGGCAAAACCTGGTAGGGTTATTGGGTTGGGTATTACGTGACCAGGTTCCCGGTTCGTTGATTGACCTTGACCAGAAGCAAAATTATTATGGGATTGAGAGGCGCGACGGTACCCTCAAACCCGCCGCCCTGGTTTTCAGGGACCAGTTGCAAGTAAGCCCCTTTACGGCAGCCGCCAGTAGCGCCGAACCCCTGACCAGCCAGAATGACCCGAACCAGAACCCGGCAGATTATTTCCCCCAGACCGGCCATTATTTATCCTCACCGCTGGCCGAATTGTGGAGGCGCGCCGGTGGGGAAACTATTTTTGGGCTTCCCCTGACAGATGCTTATGTTGACAGGGTTGGGACCGACGGCACCAGTGATGGGCCGGGAGCCAGGATAGTCCAGTATTTTGAAAAAGCTCGTTTTGAGTATTACCCGGCCCGCCTTCACGAACCGGGTTTTAAAAATTTCAGCCATATCAGCAAATATTTTTACCTTGTTGACTTTGGAACCCTTGGAAAGGAAATAGGCGGGTCCGATGTACCCGAAAGCGCAAAAGCGGTGCAACAGCGCAAGGGTCCCGACACCAGCGCTTATCACTATTTTGATAGCACCGGGCACGACCTGGCGGCCCCCTTTCTCGATTTCTGGAATAACAACTACGGCGCTAAACTTTTCGGCAACCCAATCAGCCAGCCTTTTAACCGGGACGGGCAAATCCTCCAATATTTTGAGAACGCCCTGCTAGAATACGATCCCACCGCCCCCAACCCGGTCGTGACGGTAGCGCCTCTCGGCAAACAGGAACTGGCCGCAAAAGGAATTCCGGTTGGATCCCCTGCCGACCTGGCCCCGGCCAGTTTTACCGACCCATCCTTTCAACATACCTGGCGACGGACGGACCTGCCAGTCCAGGCTGGGCAGGCCAGCCGGAGCTGGCTGTGGGGTCCGCAGGGATTCGCAACCGCGTTGGAACCATATGCCGAGGCGGACCATAACGGCTGGCGACTTGTAGAATATTTTGATAAAAGCCGGATGGAGATAACACACAGCGATGGCAATAACCAGGATAAATATTTCGTTACAAACGGGCTGCTCGTCAAGGAATTAATAAGTGGGCAGTTGCAAACCGGGGATAACCGGTTTGAGAGCCGCCCGCCCGCCCAGGTTGCTATCGCGGGTGACCCGCTCGAGGTAAACCCGGACGCTCCTACTTATGCTGCCTGGCAAAGTGTTACCGGAGATGCTTCCCGTACCACTTCAAAGACGGGACAACCGGTGACAGTGACCCTGGATAAAGCAGGTCAAGTCGGTCAACTCGATCCAGCCAGCCCTGAGGCTGGTCTCGTCCGCCAGGGCAGTTATATTCCTGAAACCGGCCATAACATCCCGGACGTTTTCTGGCGGTATTTGACCCAGAACCAGGGGCCACTTTTAACCGGTCCCGGCCCTGAGCTCACGACAGGTGACGTGGTAGACTGGCTTTACAGCACCGGGCTACCTTTAAGCGAAGCTTTCTGGGTCAACACCCGGGTCGGCGGAGTTGAGCAACCGGTGCTGGTGCAGCCTTTCGAAAGGCGGGTACTGACCTATACCCCCTCTAATCCCGCCGCTTACCAGGTGGAAATGGGCAACGTGGGCCGCCATTATTACCAATGGCGCTACCTGAATAGTATCCCGGCGTCTTGAAATCTATTCCACCATAACTCGTAACGTGTTATATTTATGACAACCGGGAGTTGTTTCTGCTGTTCTTTTACCTTAAAACTTCAGAAAAAAAACTTCAGAAAAATGAAGGTTTTACAGTTTGAACTTTTGAAAAATGGAGGAGTTTGGAAATGTTTACCTCATCATCGGCAAACCCAAAAAGCATTGAAATGATTCACCCTCCCCACCCCCAGGCTGTTCCTACCCAACTGAAAGATATCAAGAAGAAACTACCCCTACGGGTTCTCTCTGAGGCAGATTGGAAGCACTGGACTACTTATGGCTATGTTATCGTCCCCAATGCGGTACCCCAGGATCAACTTAAAAGACTGGTTGATTTACTGTGGGAATTTTCAGAGATGGATCCAAATGACCCCGAAACCTGGTACCAGACCGAATGGCGCGACCATAGCAAGAAACTGCCCCACACCAACGGTATGCTAGAGATTTATAACCACCAGTACCTGTGGGATAAACGCCAGACTCCCCGTGTTTATGATGCCTTCGTAGATATTTGGGACCGGGAAGATTTATGGGTAAGTATTGATCGGGTCAATATGAATCCCCCGAGCAAAGGAATCCATTCTTCTAATGGTTTTATTCACTGGGATGCCGATACTTCTCTTAACCCTTTGCCAATCGAAGTACAGGGCGTATTGTCACTCGCGAGGCAAGATGAAGAGGTAGGCGGCTTTCAATGTGTCCCTGAACTTTTCCGAACGCTTGAAGAGTGGATCAAAACCCAACCTGCCGACCGCAATCCCGGCGTCCCTGATACAACCGGATTCGAAGTTGTGACGGTCAATCTAAACCCTGGTGATTTGCTTATTTTTAACAGCTTGCTCCCTCACGGTATCAGACCGAACCGTTCCAAAAACCGGATGCGGATGGCCCAATATATTGCGATGAACCCGGCGAAGGAAACCGATGAAGCAGAGCTAGCATTCCGGCTAAACGCCTGGCGTAATTTTCAAATCCCACAACACGGGGATTTTCCCGGAGACCCCCGCGAGTGGGAAAAGAAAAATGCCCAGGTTGCAAAGCTGACACCCCTTGGTGAAAGACTTTTGGGTCTGAAAAGTTGGAAATAAATTTTTTGGTTGTTTAAGCTGGGAAATTCTATTCAAGTTCTTGGAAATATTTGGATTCGCAAGTAATAACGCCTAAAGATACGGAATAGCGGTTATTATTAATGAGAATACCAACTTAGAGAAAAGGGCATAAAAGTGAACGAGCGTCAAACTGGTGGTGAGGGAGAAATAGTTTTACGGAAAGTTTTTGAGGGTGATTTACCCATCTTCTTTGAACAGCAGCAAGACAAGGCAGCTAACTATTTAGCTGCCTTTATTTATAGAGATCCCTACGATCGCCAGGCCTTTAACAACCACTGGCATAAAATATTTGTAAATCCAACTGTGGTTAACAGAACAATCCTCTATAATGGTCAGGTAGCCGGATACCTGGGTAAGTTTGAAATAGAAGGCCAACCGGAAATAACTTACTGGCTGGGTAAAAACTACTGGGGCAAAGGTATCGCCACCGGGGCCCTGACGGAATTTATGAAGGAATTAGAGGAGAGACCTATTTATGCCCGTGCCGCCAAAGACAATTTCGGTTCTATTCGGGTACTCCAAAAATGTGGCTTTCAGATTACCGGTTATGACCGGGGTTTCGCGAATGCCAGGGGTCAGGAAATTGAAGAAGCCATTTTGCAATTAGGGTAAGAATTGGAAAAGTAAGGATATAGCGAATATTTTAGCAGTAGATACAACGCTCCTCAAAATTTCTTAAAGTGGGTCTAAATTATATGAAAAATTAGTCTATGAGAATGCTCCTTCTCAAAGATTATTCTTGTAGAAGCTGCTATAATGGGAAACGAAGGAAATAGCTTGGGTATCGGGAAATATAAGCAACCAGTTGATTGAAATGTTTTGTAAAACATACCTATTTTTTGGTGGAATCAAAATGACACAAGACCTCTCGACTAACCTTACTACTGTTTCAACTATTGAGCAAGACGGCAATTCTGTATTAGATCTAGAGCTGATTAATGATTCATCAGCCGACCAAAAGTTTAGTGACAATTTAGCCGAAAATCCGGCCGCCATCTACCTGTCCTCACTTAAACCGACTGGCCGCCGCAGCATGCTTATCGTCCTGAATGTGATGGCCGGCCTTCTCAGTAACAAACAGTACAATGCTTTCACATTCGCCTGGCACGAGTTGCGTTACCAGCATACCGCCGCCCTCCGGACCGCTCTCCAGGAACGCTATAAGCCGGCCACCGCCAATAAGGCGATCAGCGCCCTGCGCCGGGTGCTTAAAGAAGCCTGGCGGTTGGGTCTTATTGGTGCGGAGGAATACGCTAGGGCGGCCGATATTAAAACGGTAAAAAGCCAGAGACTGCCCAGGGGCCGGGCGCTCAAAGGCGGTGAACTGACCGCCCTTCTCACGGTCTGCGCTAAAGACACTTCTCCCCTCGGAATTAGGGATGCGGCTCTGGTAGCCGTCCTTTACGCCTGTGGCCTTCGTCGCTCGGAAGTGGTAAAGCTGGACCTGAAGGACTATGATGAGGAAACCGGCGCCCTTACTATACTGGGTGGGAAGGGCGGTAAGGACCGCCTGACTTACCTGGGGACCGGCACTGAACTGCTGGCCGGTTGGTTAAAGTTACGCGGCAGCACCGCTGGCCCGCTCTTTTTACCGGTCCGCCGTGGTGGGCATATAAAAGTGCAGCGGTTAAACGAACAGAGCGTGCTGGATATTCTCAAAAAGCGGGGTAACGAAGCGGGCCTCAAGGCCTTTTCCCCCCACGACCTGCGCCGTACATTTATAAGTGATCTTCTGGATACCGGGTCGGATATTGCCACGGTCCAGAAGCTGGCCGGGCACGCCGATGTCCAGACGACGTCCCGCTACGACCGGCGGGGTGAAGCCACTAAAAAACAGGCAGCCGGGAAGTTACACCTGTCCTACCCTCCCAGTGGGAATACGCCAGCCTCCTGAGCCTCCTCTTCAATTTGCAGGAGTCGGAAGAGATAATAATAAATTTGTACAGTATTTTAAGTAATAAAGAGGGGTTTTATCTCATTCCGGTATTTACCTCTCAATGAGTCGGAAGGGGAATTGCTGGGATAATGCCTGCATCGAAAGTTTCTTTGGAACTTAGAAGGTTGAACTTTGTGATCGCAAGCTCTTAAAGAGCAGGCAGGAAGCCAAAACAGAAATCTTCGAGTATATGGAAGTGTTCTACAACCGGCAGCGTCTTCATTCTTCGCCAGGGTATGTTTCGCCGGAAAACTTTGAAAACCGGTCAGATTTACTCGCGTTCTAACACTCCATGAAACTGGTGCAACATCACTTTAACTTGTACCTCCAGAATAGATCCGGGCCAGATTATATAATATAGGAATTGTTAAGTCATAATATAAGGACAATAAAAATCCTTAAAAGGTCTTGACAGGAAAAAGATCATATACTATATTATAGTTAAGCGCTTAACCATTGTGTTTCTTACACCTTTTAACCCAATTGAATACATTTGGCCCTAGAAATTTTTTTGCCCTGATAGTTAAGCGCTTAACCATACAAAGCTAATCTCTCAAAAGAGAAAGTTTTAATTCAATGGCGAATATATATGATGTGGCTCGCCTGGCCAAGGTATCAACGGCAACCGTTTCAAAAGTCCTTTCGAATACACCCTATGTAAGCGATAAGACCCGTCAAAAGGTGCTTGATGCAGTGTTTAATCTTGGGTACAGCCCAAGTATCGCGGCGCGTAGTCTGACCGGTAACCGTCGGTTTGTTATTGGCCTGGCAATTCCTTATGAACCAAATTATCTCTTCAGGGATCCTTTTCTTATGGAAGTGATCCAGGGTATTGAGGAGATAGCCAATGAGCATGATTACAACCTTCTTTTTACCACGGCCCGTAAGACCAATCCCCAGGGAGCTTATAGCCGCCTTTTGAACAAAGGATATGTTGATGGGGTTGTTATTCTAGAAACGGTTAAAAGTGTCGAACTAGATAAAAAGTTGGTGGAGTCGGGTATACCGCGCGTATCAGTTGGTTATTCGATGGGTAGTAAGGGTAACCTTGCTATAGTTACACCCTCCGTACACGCTAACGACTACCTTGGCGCCCTTGAGGCTACCCGGCACCTCCTAAATTTGGGCCACCGCCGTATAGGTATAATAAACGGGCCGGCCAATTTTATGACCGCCATGGAAGAACGTTACAAAGGGTTTTGCACTGCCCTGGCTGAAGCAGGCCTTAATCCTGATCCTGAGTTAATGGTAAACGGTGACTTTACCCTTGAAAGCGGTATAGTGGCTGGTCAAAAATTACTGCAGGTTTCACCCCTACCTACCGCGATCTTTAGCTTTAATGACCGGATGGCGGTAGGGGCAATGCGGAGCGCTCGTGAGAAGGGTCTGAAAATCCCCTACGACCTTTCCATTATAGGTTTTGATGATGTTGAGTTGGCCCAGGCCTCCGACCCGCCGCTTACAACTATCCATCAACCGGCCATGGGTATTGGAAAGGAAGCCGCTCGTAAATTATTCGCTATTTTTAATGGTGATATAGACATCCTTACCGAAACAATTTTACCTACTGAATTCATCCTACGAGGCTCCACAGGTCCTGTGCCAACTTAAGGTAGGCGGCAGGACCTCACCAGCGCCCAGGGCAAGTAGGGTCTTGTTTAAACTGGCTGCTTAATCCAATATTTTTAACCTTACGCTTTCTAACTATCATTTGTTGATTGTTTGTTTAGTTTAAATCCCTGGCTGCACCTTACAGCCGAGGTTTATTAGCCTTCCCCTGAAAAGGAAGACCTCAAGGAGGAGGAAACACATGAAGTTTTTGAAAAAACTTTGTTTCTTTACCATACTCTCTTTAGTGGCGGTTCTGACCCTCAGCGCTTGTGGTGACAATACTGCTACAACTGCGCCGGCAACTACAGCCGCCGCGAGTGCGACAACTGCTGCCCCGAGCGCGACTACAGCCGCCGCGAGCGCCACAACAGCCGCCGGAACCACCAGCCAGGGTTCCGGTCTGAAGGGTGACCCCAATCTGAAGGGGGAAATCACGGTATGGGCCTGGAACGTAGCCAGTAAAGCCCTTCAATCCAACATGGCAGGCTTTAACAAGCTTTACCCGAATGTTAAAGTGAACTTCCCGGAAATCGGGCAGAGTGATGTTTATGACAAACTCACGACCGGGTTAGCGGGCGGTGGCGCTGGATTACCCGATGTGGTGCAGGTTGAAAGCGACCATATGGACGTTTACACCGGTAAATTCCCGAACGGCTTCGTAGACCTCACCGACAAAGCCAGCAAATACGAGAAGGATTTCGACCCATCTAAATGGGCGCAATCCAAGAGCAAGAATCACATTTTCTCGATCCCCTGGGATTCGGGTCCAACCGGCATTTTTTACCGGGTGGATATGTTCCAGAAAGCAGGTGTCGACGCTTCCAAAATCGAAACCTGGGATGACTGGATTGAAGCGGGTAAGAAAGTCCAGGCGGCGAATCCGGGTGTCAAATTTATGGCCATTGATTTCACCAAAGATGATGCGCTGTACCGGATGCTTTTGAACCAGCAGGGCTCGTTCTACTTTACCCAGGACGGCAAAATAAACCTGACCTCACCAGAGTCGGTCAAGGCCATGACGATCATTAAAAAACTCAATGACGCCGGACTTTTAACCAACGTTTCCGGGTGGGATGGCGTGGTCGGCGCTATGAAGAACAGCCAAGCCGCTACTCAGCTTTTCGGTGTATGGTGGAGCGGCACTATCATTGATAGCTCCCCGGAAAGCAAGGGCAAATGGGATGTAATCTTACAACCTGCCATTGAGAAGGGCGGTAACCGGGCCGCCAGCCTGGGCGGTTCGACCCTGGCCATTCCGAAAGGCTCCAAAAACGCCGATGCGGCCTGGGCTTTCATCGAGTATAACCTGGCGACCTCGGAAGGTCAGAACAACATGTTGAAAAACTTTGGCCTGTGGCCGAGCTATCTGCCCGCCTACAGCGACCCGTTCTACACCCAGCCCCAGCCATTTTTCAATAATAAGCCGATCTGGCAGCTTTTTGCCAAAGAGACGCCTCTAATAAAGCCGGCTTACTACACCAAGGATTACACGCAGGCCCAGACTGTTTCCCAGAATGCGCAGGCGGATATACTCAATGGAGCCGACCCGGCTACAGCCTTGAAAAAGGCTGCCGACGATCTCAAAAACCAGACCGGGCGTGAACTGGCCGGGGGTTAGTTACCGGTTAAATTATAGAGGCAGCGGGTTAGCTTTGGAAGGCTAACCCGCTGCCTCTAGCCTGAATTCAGAAGGAGTTGTAAAGCCCTTTATGGGCCATTACCCATAGTAGGAGGATAGGCAAATGGCACGGTCCCCGGCAGTTGCGGCAACCAGGCCCAGGTTTGGTTTTCCACGCTTGAGTCGCAAGGTAGCTCCTTACGTTTTTATCGCCCCGGCGGTAATTTTATTCCTGCTTTTCATGGTCTACCCGATCATCTATTCTTTCATCTTGAGTTTCCAGACCCAGAATGATGATGGCGACCTGGTTTTTAACGGCCTGGCAAACTATCAGAGGCTATTAGGTGATTCTAAATTCTTTCAGGCCCTGGGCAATACCGTTTTAATCCTGGTGGTCCAGGTACCGATCCAGCTATCCCTGGCAATGCTGCTGGCGGTCCTTCTCAACTCAAAATATTTACGCTGGCGCGGTTTCTTCAGAGCGGTCTATTTTCTGCCGGCCATAACCGCCCTGGCGGCAGTTTCGATCGTCTTTTTGATTCTGTTTCAGGATAATAACGGTTTTGTAAATTATGTCTTGAGCCTGCTTGGCCTCGGTCCTATAAGCTGGTCGCGTGACCCTTTCTGGAACCAGGTCCTGATTATCCTGGCAATCACCTGGCGCTGGACCGGTTATAACATGGTAATTTACCTGAGCGGTTTACAGGGAATACCGGGTGACATTTACGAGTCGGCCTCGGTAGACGGTGCTTCCCGCCTGACCCAGTTTTTCCGCCTGACTTTGCCCCTGATGCGACCTATCATTCTGTTTACAACCATCTTCTCGACTATCGGTACCCTGCAGCTTTTCGATGAAAGCTATCTTCTGACCAGGGGTGGTCCCAGCGATGCCACGTTGACGGTAGGCGCCTATCTTTACCGGGTGGCTTTCCAGCGCGCCGATTTTCCTTACGCTTCAACCATCGCTTATGGTCTGCTGGTAATTATCCTGGTGCTTTCGATTATCCAGTTACGGGTCGGCGACAGAGAGGTTTAGCATATGATTAATCAGCCAAAAGTCAGCTCAGCTTTACCGGCCAGTTCAATTAAAACAGTGGTCGGCGAGAACGGTCTGTGGGCCCGCACCGGAAGAGTATTGATGTACCTGTTTTTAGGCATCGGGGCCTTTGTATCCCTCTTTCCCTTTTACTTTATGTTCATCGCGGCAACTCATACTTCGAGCGAGGTGTTGCGGACTCCCCCTAACCTACTGCCTGGTAGCTACTTGTTTGATAACCTGACCAAACTTATAAAGGACGTAGGGTTCGACCAGGCTATTTACAACTCGATTTTGATTGCCGTTATCTTTACGGTTGCCAGTATGACCGTTTCTTCACTGGCCGGGTTTGCTTTTGCCAAATACAAATTCAAGGGTAGCAATTTCGTTTTTGGCGCCTTCCTACTTACATTAATGATCCCGGCCCCGGTTACCTATGTCCCTCTCTTTAAATTGATGACCCCGGATGGCAATCCTTTTGGCCTTAACTGGTTGGGGACTTTGCAGGCGGTAATTTTACCTGGGCTGGCCAGCCCTTTCGGGATTTTCCTGATGCGCCAGAGTATGCGGGCCTTACCGGATGAGTTACTCGATGCGGGCCGGATTGACGGTACCGGCGAATTTGAAATGTTCTGGAAAATTGTGCTGCCGGTTATGCGTCCGACACTGGCTGCTCTGGCAATCTTTACTTTCATGACCCAGTGGAATAGCTTCTTCTGGCCGCTCGTAGCCCAGGTCAAGACCATTCCGACGGCTATAAGTGCCCTGCGTGGTTCGAGCATTATAGATTACGGCGGGATTATGACCGGAACCAGCCTGTCGGTTTTGCCCATCCTGATAATCTTTTTATTGATGCAGCGCGAATTCATTTCCGGTGCGCTGGCTGGCTCGGTTAAAGGCTAAAAATAATTTATTGGATAACCCTAACGAGCTAAATCAAGAGAATTCGTCGGACCTAACAATGGTAAAGCTGCAGGATTCTGGAACTACCCTATGTTTGCGAGATTGGTCAAACACCTCTTCAAGCCGGGTAGCCTACCACCCCAAGAAACTTCCATAAACAAAAAACCCACTCGAGCTTCTGTATCGAGTGGGTTTTTCCATTTTATAGCGGTATCGAGAATATACATTCTCAAAACTGGACTGCACCCAATTTAGAGGGCCAAATTCAAAGCTGACTTCTCAAGTTGAGATAGGTTGGACAGCAACCTATTTAAAGGACCAATTTCAAGGTAATTCGGTTGTATCGCGCATAATGTGTGAAAGTAAATCTCTTACCGGTTGACCACGCTGCGCCGGGTGGCGGAGTGGTTTATCCAGGTCTATCGTATAACGATTTGTTCGTCCTTCTCGGACATGCTGGATATAACCCTCTTTTTCCAAATCTCCCACTATTCGCTGGACCGCTCTCTCGGTAATCCCTACTTGTACAGCGATTTCCCGCGCGGTTAAATGAGTATTCTCGGCAATACAAAGAAAAACTTGCGCGTGATTAGTTAAAAAAGTCCAGTTTGTAGGTGCCATCTCTCTACCCCCTCCCTAAAATTATTTTGCGAAATACCAGACGTGATGTTCATTTCACCCTATATTTAGCGCGTATTATTTGTCACCTTATTATAAACCAGGCGCCAACAGGTTGCATTAGTCTAAATGGGCTGGCATGGGTTTAATCCTCTTAACCAATTGTTAATTCTTCTCCCTCTTGACTCAACCCAATTTCTGTTGCAAAATAAGTACGAAGTAAATATCATGTATTAAAAGTCGCGTTCTCGAAGTCACGTAATTAAATACAGTTCTAAATAGCAAAACTCAATTAGAGAGGAAGTATGAATTTGTGGGTTGGCCTGGTACAGACCCTGGTGCTGCTCATACCGGGGTTTTTGTTTATATTCACGGTGGCGAATGCCCTTATCTCCCGGTTCTTTCCAGGACGCCTCGCTGCTGTGACTTTGCTAACATTCACAATTTTGTGGGTTTGCGCACTTGTGGCTTTTGTAGTGGTTATTTTCAATGGACCCGTCGACTTTTCTGTAGTGACGTTAAGTTGGGATTTCACACAAACACCCCTTGTTGGATTTCGGGCTGACAGATTAAGCCTGGTGGTAGCCTTGCTGGTTATTACGGTAAGTGGAATTGTCCATCTCTACTCGTTACGGGCTATGGTCGAGGAACCGCACTTCACACGCTATTTTTTGCTACTGAGTTTAATAACCCTGGAAGTACTGCTGGTCGTTCTCACCAATAATTTGCTTATGCTGAGTGTCTTCTGGGTTCTAAAAGGCCTGACCCTTACCTTCCTGTTAGCTCATTACACGGAGCGTCCTGCTTCCTGGCGGGCCGCCATCAAGAAACTGCGCATAGACCTGGTTGGTGATGCCGCCTTTTTAGGCGCAATGGTCCTAACCTGGCAAATTTTTGAGTCTTTTGATTTAAGTACAATCAGCACAAGGGCTTCTGAGGCACCGCAAAGTTTGCCGGTCGTCCAGACCACCCTTCTTACCGCGCTACTACTGATAGCTATAATGGCAAAATCAGCCCAATTCCCCCTTCACGGCTGGCTGCCCGGGTCGGTTGAAGCGCCAACCCCTGTTTCAGCCCTGATGCACGCCGGGCTTATCAACGCGGGTGGGTTCCTCTTTATTCGGCTAAGCCTCCTTTTTGTGGCGGCACCCCTTACATTGGTGCTTGCACTGCTATTCGGCGCCGTTACCGCTTTCTATGGCACCCTGGTTATGCTGACCCGTTACGACATTAAGGGCAAGCTGGTTTACTCTACCATGGGACAAATGGGATTTATGTTAATTGAATGTCGCCTTGCACGCACATTGGAACATTTTTAAGCGGTTTTGAATCATCAAAATCTAGCTAACAATAGCAGCCTCTTTTCGCAATTCTCTCAAGCCATTACGGCCTAATTCCTGGGCCACATTGAATTC